>Ga0208977_1000008_pt1:20000-351430 | contig 351430 bp, 221 predicted proteins | sample RifOxyA2_FD_184030 | JGI IMG/M metagenome (GOLD analysis project Ga0208977, IMG submission 184030) | Groundwater microbial communities from Rifle, Colorado - Rifle Oxygen_injection A2 (SPAdes) | ecosystem: Environmental > Aquatic > Deep subsurface > Groundwater | place: Rifle... | reverse complement strand
CCGGCACCGAGATGGTGATGCCCGGTGACAATATTGCGATAGAAGTAGAGCTTATAACCCCGATAGCCATGGATCCGCAGCTGCGTTTTGCTATCCGCGAGGGCGGCCACACGGTAGGATCGGGAGTAGTTACGGAAATAATAGAGTAATAATATAGGGATAAGGGGTAAGCGTTAAGGGTTAAGTGACAGAAAGAGTTTTTTGCCACTTACCGCAGACCGCTTACCGCTGAAAATAGGAGATACAATGGCAGACAGAGTAATACTTACTTTAGCGTGCAGCGTTTGCAAAAACAGGAACTATCATTTTCAGCGCGGAAAGAAAAAAGAAGGCAAGCTTGAAATAAAAAAGTTTTGCCGCGCCTGCAATAAGCACACTTTGCATAAAGAAACGAAATAACAGAATAGCCCCATGAGACTTGTGGGGGCATAAGCTAACGGTAAACTTCCGGTCTCCAAAACCGGTCTTGAGGGTTCAAATCCTTCTGCCCCCGCTTGAGCTTTAGTCCTGATAAGTGATGTCGTAGAAGGGTTTTATAAGGCCATTGCGGCCCGGTTTAAATATTTCAGCGGAGTAATAAATGGAAACGCCCTGGTATCAAAAAGTTATTCAGTTCATTAAAGAAGCCATAGCCGAGCTTAAAAAGGTTACCTGGCTTTCCAGAAAAGAGGCTGTTGCTTCAACGGTGGTTATAATTATACTTATCATTATAATCGCGATTTTCGTGGGCTTGGCTGACTTTATCCTGTCCCTTGTAATGGGATCCATCCTTTAGTGAGGTAATAAATGTCTAATCGCCTTTGGTATGTAGTTCACACATATTCCGGCCATGAAGACCGGGTAAGGACAAATCTTGAGAAGGCCGTAAACAATCTCGGCTTGACCGAAAAGATTTCCCAGATACTTGTCCCGACCGAAGAAGTGGTTGAAATAAAACGCAACAAAAAGCATGTCAAGAAAAGAAAATTTTTTCCGGGCTATGTTTTTATTGAGATGGAGATTGACAACGAAACATACTGGCTTGTCAGAAACACCGCCGGCGTCACCGGTTTCCTGGGCGGCGTAAAACCCGTTCCGATGCCCGAGGACGAAGTTAAGAACCTCCTTGAGACAATGTCTTCCCCCACCGGCGCCAAGCCGAGGCCTGCGATTACATTTGAGAAAGAAGAGAATGTGCGCATTATTGAAGGCCCGTTCAAGCATTTCGTGGGCATAGTAGAGGAAGTCAACGAGGAACGAGGCAAGCTGAAAGTAATGGTCACTATATTCGGCAGGCCCACCCCGGTTGAACTGGACTTTTTACAGGTTGAGAAATTATAAAATATAGCGAGTAGTGACGGGCCGCGAGGGTCAAAGTGAACGGTTCTAAATACACTTACCCCTTAGCCTTAACACTTATCACTGAAACAAGGAGTTAACAAATGCCGCCAAAGAAAGTAAAAACACAAATCAAGCTTCAAATCCCCGCCGGCAACGCCAACCCGGCTCCCCCGGTAGGCCCCGCGCTCGGACAGCAGGGCGTAAACATTATGGATTTTTGCAAACAGTTTAACGCCAAGACAGCTTCCATGGAAGCCGGAATGACGATTCCCGTAGTTATCACGGTTTATGAAGACCGTTCCTTTACTTTCATAACCAAAATGCCTCCGGTTTCGGCTCTTGTCAAGAAGGCCGCGGGGCTCGCGAAAGCCTCCGGAGTGCCAAACCGCAACAAAGCCGGAAAGATAACAATTAAGCAGGTTGAAGAAATCGCGAAACAGAAAATGCCGGATTTAAATGCCGCCTCTCTTGAAGCGGCCATGAACATGGTTGAAGGCACAGCGAAAAGCATGGGCGTTGAAGTAGTAAAATAACATAATATTTGAGTGGGAGTCCGCCACTATAATATCGGCGAACGCAAACCACCGGAGGAATAAATGAGCAAACGACTGGCAGAAACATCCAAATTAGTGGACAAGAACAAACTCTATTCTCTTGACGAGGCCATTAACCTTGTCAAACAGACCGCAAAGGCCAAGTTTGACGAGACCGTTGAAATTCACATCCGCCTCGGCGTTGACCCCAAACAGAGCGATCAGTCGGTGCGCGGCACCGTTACTCTTCCCAACGGCATAGGCAAAACCAGAAAAGTTGTCGTAATAGCCCGCGGCGAGAAACAGAAAGAAGCGCAGGCCAGCGGAGCCGATGAATTTGGAGCCGAAGACCTTATTGAAAAAATATCAAAAGGCTGGATAGATTTTGATGTGCTTGTCGCTACCCCGGACACCATGAAAGACCTGAGCAAACTCGGAAAAGTGCTCGGTCCCAAGGGCCTGATGCCCAATCCCAAATCCGGCACGGTCACATTTGATATAGCCCAGGCTGTAAAAGAGTTAAAGCTCGGCCGCGTAGAATACAAGAACGATTCTTACGGCATAATCCACTGCCCGGTAGGAAAAGCTTCTTTCGCGCAGGACAAGCTTCTTGCCAACACAAAAACTCTACTTGAGGCTGTTATTAAAGCAAAACCGTCAACGACTAAGGGACAGTACCTGAAAAGTATTTCTATCTCCTCAACGATGGGGCCCGGCATTAAGCTTGACACCACTCAGAAGTTTTAGTTTCGGGGCCTTTTGACATAAAAACTTATGTCTAGCCTTACAAAATACAGAAAGCTTTCAGCCATAACAGTTTTTGCCGTAGCCTTCGGCTACATTGAATCTGCAGTAGTTGTTTATTTAAGGGAACTTTATTACCCTAACGGGTTTATCGTTCCCTTTTCAATTGGATTCCCCTTCATCCGGTTCGGGGCAAGCCCGTTTCTGGCCGCGATACCGCAAAAAATAATGCTTATTGAGGTTTTCCGGGAAGCCGCAACCATAATACTCCTCGGCGCGGCGGCGTTTCTGGCGGGCAAATCTTTTAAAGAGCGGCTGGCGTTTTTTCTCTGGCCTTTCGCGGTCTGGGATATATTTTATTATGTGTTTCTGCGCCTTACCATTGGCTGGCCCCAAAGCCTCAACACGCCGGATGTGCTTTTCTTAATCCCCGTGCCGTGGATAGCGCCCGTCTGGATGCCGCTCGCCGGATCTGCCGCGATGATAGCGGCTTCGGCCACGCTTTTAAGAAAACTTTAGCGACAACTTCCCCGGGGGGATACTTATATTATCAGTTTCGCGCCGCGCAGGCCGGTCCTTTTAATCACCATTTTATTTATTTTCTCTATAATCCTTCTGGAGCGCTTAGGGCATTATTCCTCGCCCGACAAGAACGATCCATTTTATTTTGCTTCAGGCAAAGCTTCTCTTATCACAGGCTCGGTGGCCGCGCCCGCTGAAATACAACAATACAGGCACACTTTCACGGTTAATGTTTCAAAAATAAACTCCGTTCCGGCCGGCGGGAAACTTCTTGTTAACTCTTACCTGAAAACTCCCCCTCCGGGCCCCGGCGCCGTATTAGAAATCAAGGCGAAAATAAAAAAGCCTCCCTCTGCCAAAAATGCCTCGGGCTTTGACTACGCCGCCTACCTGAGGCGTCAAAACATTTTTGCCACTGCCAACGCGCTTGAAGTCAGGCAGATCGGAGCGATAAAACTTCCTTTCTATCTGCGGGCGGCCTATTCGGTTAAAGACGATATTATTGATACGGTTTACCACTATCTGCCGGGAGAGGCCGCAAGAATACTCGTACCCATGCTTGTGGGCGATAAAAGCTCGCTGACCTCCCGGGACAAAAGAGTATTTACCGACGCGGGCATAATGCACATACTGGTTGTCAGCGGGCTTAATGTTGCGTATTTTACGGCTCTTTTTGTTTTTATATTCAGAATTTCCGGGCTGACCAGAAGGCAATCCTATCTTTTATCCATTCCGTTTATTTTTCTTTTTGCCGTCATAACCGGAGCCAACCCTCCCGTGCTAAGAGCCTCCGTAATGGCGGCGTTTGTAATACTTTCAATGAGCTTGAGGCGCGATCCGGATATAATTCACTCTATAGCTCTCTCGGCGCTGATAATCCTGATAATTAATCCTCAATCGGTTTTTGACGCCAGCTTTCAGCTCTCCTTTGCCGCGACACTGGGCATTGTCAGCCTTTACCCCAGGATAAACCGCCTGTTTGAAAGTTCGCCATACTTAATAAGAAAATTGCCCGGAAGCCTTTTTTCCGTGTCGCTCGCGGCCCAGCTTGCGGTCCTGCCGCTTATCGCCTATTACTTCAACAGGGTTCAGGTTATCGGCCTTATCAGCAATATCGTTATCGTTCCGCTGACCGGCGTTATAACAATATCGGGCATGGCCCTCTACCTTCTGCATTTTGTGCCGGGCCCGCTGGCGGGCCTTGCCTCGCTGATATGCTCAAAAACAATATTTCTCATGCTTTCTTTAGGCAACTTTTTTGCTTCCCTGGATATATCCTCATTTAATATTCCGTCGCCTTCAATCTTCCAGATCTGCCTGTATTATGCGCTGCTCTGGGCGTCCTTTACTTTCAAAAAGTATTATATTCTTCCCGCCGCGGCGCTTATATCGCTCTCGGCTTCGCTGGCCTATTCCTTTTCTGTTTCCGGCCCCGCATTTGAGGGGTTAAGGATTAATTTACTGGAGGCAGGACCGGCCGTATTTGCCCACATAGCCGAGGGTAACGGCGAGAACTGGGTTTTTGCCATGAATAATCCGCAAAGCATCAAGCGAAACGAATATTACTCAGATTTTCTTCAGAGATACTTTTCAAAAGCCGGCATAAATACTATTGACGGGCTGATAGCAGGAAACGGCGGTGAAACTCTTGGCGCTCAATTAAAAACTGAGAAGCTGGTCGGCGGGGACGAGATATTTTCCGTGGCGGCTTCAAGCGCGCAGTTTATCCGCGGCGAATCTGGAAGCGCGTTATATATGGAGTACGGCGCTTATAAGCTGATATTTCTTTCACGCCCGGATAAACCTCTCTGGAAAAAAACAGCCCCTCTTTTCTCCGGAAGCGCTAAAAAGGTTGTTGTTTTGTGCGGAAGACAAAATCCCACGGTCACAAACAATATTGCCGGCCGTATTGGCGCGGCAGATATCGCTATATACTCTTCAAAGAGCGGAAAAACAGGGACTCTCCTGTCCCGCGGCGGAAACCAAACGGTCAATCTGTCCGGAACAGGCGCCCTGGCATTTGAAATCAGCGATGATATAATCAATATATGTCCTTAGGGCAAAATTCAGCGCGATATTATTATCGTCTTTTTAAACCGTTCCTGATTTTGCTATAATGCTTTTATAATCGCGGCTTCCAAGGAGAAATAAATGAAGACTGTCGGAATAATTTATAATCCCGATAAAATCAGAGCGAAAGCTGAAGTTTCAACGCTTGCCAAATGGCTTAAGTCAAAGAAGTGCAGAGTTGAAGCTATACCGTCTTCCGCGTCTCACGCTCCTTTTATGGATTTTGCCGTTATCCTGGGCGGCGACGGAACCATGCTTAAGGCCGGAAGGCTGCTTTCCCCCAAGGGCATTCCGCTGCTCGGTGTAAACTTAGGGTCTCTCGGATTTCTCGCCGACACCAACCCCTCGGAGTCGCGCGCTCTAATCTCGCAGGTTTTGTCCGGCCTCTATGAAACCGAAGAGAGAATGATGCTTTCGGTCGTATTAAAATCCAAAACAAAAACTATCAGGCATCTGGCTTTAAATGACGCCGTCATACTCTCCGGCACGACCGGCAGAATACTAAACATCTCGGCAAATATTGGAACAGAATTTCTCGCCGACTATGTCGGAGACGGGCTGATAGTATCCACGCCCACCGGTTCAACGGCATATTCGCTGGCGGCCGACGGGCCTATAGTGCACCCGAACCTTTCACTTTTTGTGATAACCCCCATCTGCCCGCATACCCTTGCCGAAAGGCCCATGATTGTTTCAACAAGGCACCCGCTGAGTTTCCAGGCCGCGACAAAAGACGGCAAGGTCAAGCCTGTTCTTTCTATTGACGGACAGCTGCGCTACAGCATAGCCCCGCAGGACTGGATATTCGTAAGCAGGGCCGAACATTCCCTGCGCCTTATCGTTAACCCAAAAAAAAGATACCTGCAGGTTTTAAGAACCAAGCTGAAATGGAACGAGCGCGGATAGATTTAGTTTGGCAATAATTGATGTTCAAATGACATTTTTTTGTTTCTGTACGGGAATTAACTAATTTATGTTAATGCAACAGATTTCAATATACAATATCAGTTTCAATATAGCCTTGACAATTTTACGCAAACTTGTTAGACTATCGGTAGCAGGAAATGAATTTACTCCCCATCCGACTTCTGAATAAGGACTCGGATGGGGTTATTTTTTTGGGGGAACGCAAAAATGACTATTGAACCGAACAACAAGCGCGTATATGTATTTGTGGATGGGCAAAACTTATTTTATGCCATTAAGGATGCTTTTGGTTATCCCTACCCAAATTATGACATACAAAAACTTGTTCACTTAATTTGTGTTCAAAGAAACTGGCAAATAAGCAAAATTCGTTTTTATACCGGCATCCCGGATGCACTTGACAATGAAAGGTGGAATTCATTCTGGGTATCCAAACTTGCCTCAATGGGGCGATCCGGAGTAGAAATATTTACGCGGCCACTGCGTTACCGCGATCAAACGGTGAATCTAAATAATGGCAAAACCCAGACAATCAGAGTTGGCCGGGAAAAAGGTATAGATGTAAGAATCGCGGTCGATATTATTCGCTCCGTTCTTCGTAATGAATGCGATGTTGCCATAATCTTTAGTCAAGACCAAGATTTATCTGAGGTTGCTGATGAAATTCGCATGATAGCGCGCGAACATAACCGATGGATAAAGATGATAAGCGCCTTTCCGTCAAGCCCCACCGCGAAAAACACCAGAGGAATAAATAGAACTGATTGGATAAAAATTGACAGGAATACTTATGACAAATGCATTGATCCAAATAATTATAGACCTATTACCAAATAATAAATATGCTTTTAAACCTTAACATCAAAAACTACGCGCTGATAGACGAACTGGGCCTGGAGTTTTCCGAAGGGCTCAATATTTTTACGGGCGAAACCGGCGCGGGCAAATCCATAATAATAGAATCGCTCGGCCTTATTCTCGGCGAGCGGGCCTCGGCCGATGTCGTGCGAAAAGGCGCGCCGCGCTGTTCCATAACCGCGGAATTTGACACGGCAAACTTAAGCGGCGCCGAAAAATATCTTGCCTCCCTGGGTTTTGAGAACGAAGGTCAGCTTATAATCCGGCGCGAAATTGACCCTGCCGGAAAAAGCCGCGCTTTTATAAACGACCGCCCCTCAAGCGCTGAAACCTTAAAAAATCTCGGCGAGTTTCTCGTGGATGTCCACGGCCAGCACGAGCATCAGGCGCTGTTTAAAACGCGGCTCCAGCTTAATCTTCTTGACAGCTTCGCGGAAAACGAGCAACTCCTCTCTGAAATTGAATCCAAATACCAGGATTACAGGAAACTGCTCGCCCTAAAGGACGCCAGGCAGATGTCCGAGCAGGAAAGAGAGCGTTTCATTGAGCTTTACACCTTCCAGTTAAAAGAGATTGAGGCCGCCAGACTTTCCGAGGGCGAAGAAGAAAAAATTGAGCAGGCTCTGCCCAGGCTCAAGAACGCCGACAAGCTTATGTCCACGAGCGAACAGGCTTTCGGGCTTTTGTATTCTTCGGAGGGTTCGGCCATTGAAAATTTAGGCAAAGCCGTAAAGCTTCTGGAGAATATAAATTCTTCGGTGGAGGACCTGGCCCAGACCTCGGAGAACATGAACAAGGCCTACTACCTGCTTGAAGAGTGCTCCAGGGAACTTGAGGCTTTCAAGGACGGACTGAGAGCCGATCCGGAAGAGCTTAACAGGCTTCTGGAAAGGCAGAGCCTTATAGCCAAACTTAAGAAAAAATACGGGCAGAGCGTGGCAGAAATTATCGCCTACCGCGAAAAAATATCAGCGGAGCTTGAGGCGCTTTCCAGGCACGAGCAGGACAAGCTTGAGCTTGATTCAAAGCTTTCCAAGTCGCTTGGCCTGCTTGAATCCAAATGCGCGCTTTTAAGCGCGGAGCGAGGGAAGGCCGCCAAAAAGCTTTCCTCCGGAGTTGAAAAAGAACTCTCCGACCTGGGCATGAAAAAGGCCTCCTTTAAAATAAAAATCAGCAAACGCGGCGAGCCGTCCTCAAACGGCTGGGATGACATTGAGTTTCTGTTTTCCGCGAACCCCGGCGAAGAGATTAAACCGCTGAAAGATATCGCCTCAGGTGGCGAAATATCGCGAGTTATGCTGGCAATTAAAACCGTGCTTGCCAAGGCAGACAGCATACCGGTAATGGTCTTTGACGAGATTGACTCCGGCATCGGCGGCCCCATGGGCCAGACCATTGGGAGAAAGCTTTCCCAGCTTTCAAAGCACCACCAGGTGCTATGCATTACGCACCTGCCGCAGATAGCGGCTTTCGCGAAAATCCACATGTCTGTATCAAAGCAAACCGTTAAAAATATAACTAAAACCAGCGTAGTCCGGCTCTCGGCCGAGGATTCGGTTGAGGAGATCTCCCGCATGCTTTCAGGCCATGAAATCACCCCCGCCGCGAGAAAACACGCCGCCGAACTAATTGAAAACGCATTGAAATAACCGCCTTTTGCTTCCCTGCCTCAAATTTGACTTTTCGCCTTAAAAAGAGGTAAAATATTTTCGTGAGCAAAATAGAAATAATCACAGAAAAATGCAAAGGCTGCGGCCTTTGCATAATTGTCTGCCCCAAAAAAAGCATACAATTATCCAAAAACTTCAACAAAGCCGGGTATCATCCGGCTGTTTTTGTTGAGGGCGCCGATTGCACCGCCTGCGGGCTGTGTTTTCAGGTTTGCCCGGATGTCTGCATAGAAGTATATAAAGATAAATAACTGTTCCTGCCGCTCAGGTTAACTACTATGAAAAAAACTCTTATGAAGGGCAATATCGCCCTCTGCGAAGGCGCGATAGCCGCGGGCTGCAAAGCTTACTTCGGCTATCCCATAACCCCGCAGAATGAAGTTCCCGCGCATATGTCCAAAAGAATGCCCGAACTCGGCCTGGTTTTTCTGCAGGCGGAGTCCGAGGTTGCCGCTATTAATATGGTTTTAGGCGCCAGCGCGACCGGAGTTCGGGTAATGACCTCTTCATCCTCTCCCGGAGTCTCCTTAAAACAGGAAGGCATTTCTTATCTCGTGGGCTGTGAGCTCCCGGCCGTTATTGTAAATGTTCAGCGCGGCGGGCCGGGGCTTGGGAATATATCCGGCTCCCAGGCGGATTATTTTCAGGCGACTAAAGGCGGAGGCCACGGCGATTACCGCATGATTGTGCTTGCCCCCTCCTCGGTGCAGGATATGTATGACCATACCATGCTTGCCTTTGACCTTGCCGATAAATATAGAACCCCGGTTATGCTGCTGGCCGACGGCGTAGTGGGCCAGATGATGGAGCCGTTGATGCTGAACAAATATATTCCAGCCGCTACCGGCGACAGAAGCTGGGTGCTTGACGGCGCCAGGGGTAGGGAGCCAAGATCGGTGAAGTCACTTTTAATGGCCGAGGGCGCGCTGGAACGCCACAACCTGGAGCTTAGGAAAAAATTTGATCTTATTGAGGCCAATGAAACCAGGATAGAAACAAAAAATACGGATGACGCCGAGATAATTATCGTGGCTTTCGGCATATCGGCCAGGGTCGCTTATTCAACAATGCGCGCCCTGCGCGCCGCCGGAAAGAAAATCGGCGTGGCAAGGCCCGTAACCCTGTGGCCTTTCCCGCAGAAAACCATTTCCGAACTTGCCAAACCCGGCAGGAAATTCCTTGTGGCCGAGATGAATATGGGCCAGATGGTTGAGGATGTGCGCCTGGCGGTAAACGGCAAATGCCCTGTTGAGTTCTACGGAAGGCCCGGAGGCGGGCTGGTCAACCAGGAAGAGATGATAGAACGCATAAATAAAATGTAACCGCAGGAAAAAATATGAAGAAAATTCTCTCAAAAACCGAAAGTTTAAAAGCTACCCCGCACCTTTACTGTCCGGGCTGCGGCCACGGCATAATCCACAGGCTTGTGGCTGAATCAATTGACGAGCTGGGCCTGCGCGAGAAGACCATAGGCATCGCTCCCGTCGGCTGCGCTGTCTTCGCGTATGATTATTTCAATTTTGATGTCTCCGAAGCCCCTCACGGCAGGCCGCCCGCTGTCGCCACCGGCATAAAAAGGGTACGGCCCGATAAGATAGTATTTACTTACCAGGGCGACGGGGACCTTGCCGCGATAGGCACCGCCGAAACCATTCACGCGGCAAACCGCGGAGAGAATATAACGGTTATTTTTGTTAATAACGCCAATTACGGAATGACCGGCGGCCAGATGGCGCCTACCACCCTTATCGGACAGAAAACAGCCACAAGCCCCTATGGCCGCGACCCGAAGCGTGAAGGCTATCCCATGAAGGTCTGCGAACTGCTCTCCTCCCTGGAAGGCGTGGCCTATCTTGAACGGGTCTCGGTTTCAAACCCTAAAAATATTATCAGCGCCAAAAGAGCTATAAAGAAAGCGTTTCAGAACCAGGTAGACGGCAAGGGTTTCTCGCTTGTTGAAGTGCTTTCACAATGCCCGGTTGACTGGGGCATGACGCCTCAGAACTCTATAAAATGGGTTGAGGATGTTTTTGTCAAAGCTTTCCCTCTCGGCGTTTACAAGGATAAAAAATAATATGCAGACAGAACTGATAATCGCGGGCTCCGGCGGCCAGGGCGTTCTCTTCGCGGGAACACTGCTCGCTCAGGCGGCAGTTGAGGAAAACAAGGAAACCACCTGGTTCCCGTCGTACGGAGCCGAGATAAGGGGCGGCACGGCTAACTCCACCGTAGTCGTTTCAGACGAGGAAATCGGCTCTCCCGTAGTAAACAGTTTTTCCGCTCTTATAGCCTTAAACGAGCAGTCGCTTGACAAGTTCCTGCCCAAAGCGAAACCGGGCGCCGTAATAATAGTCAATTCATCGCTCGTAAATAAAAAAGTTGACAGAAGCGATGTGAAAGCTTATTATGTGCCGGCTTCTGAAATTGCCGATAAACAGATAAATGATATCAGAGCCGCCAATCTTGTGGCGCTGGGAGCCTACCTGAAAGCGAGCGGCATACTGAAACTTTCAAGTGCGAAACAGGCCTGCGATATACTTTTCGCGGAAAGGGCAAAGCTTATCCCGCTTAACCAGCAGGCTCTGGAGCTGGGATACAATTCATGCCGGCAGGGCTGATATTTTAACCGAATCAAAAGGCGAACTATGAAAATCAGGCACGCAAGAATTCCGGATGTAAAGCTAATTCACTCATTAATAGGCTTTTACGCGGACCGCAAGGAAATGCTTCACAGGCCGCTTAACGATATTTACGAAAATATACAGGAGTTCATGGTAGCCGAAGATAAAAATAAGGTTGTCGGCTGTTGCGCTCTGCATGTTTCCTGGGAAGACCTTGCCGAGATAAAGGCTCTGGCCGTTTCAGCCGATTACCAGAAAAAAGGCATTGGCAAAAAGCTCGTGGCCCAATGCGAGAAAAACGCAAAAACCCTGGGAATTAAAAAGACTTTCGCTCTCTCCTTTAAACCGGAGTTTTTTTATAAATTCGGCTACTACAAAATCGCCCGCGAAAAACTTCCCCACAAAATATGGGGAGAGTGCGTCAAGTGCCCTCTTTTTCCGGACTGCGGCGAAACTCCGCTTATGAAAGATCTTGTCAAACCTTCAAAGAAATAGCCCCACAGCTAAGGCGCTCAGTTTAAAAGGCAAAAATGCCTGTTAACTCAAGTACCTATCCTGCCGTCCCTTCCGCGGTTAACCGCGCTTTATTCCGAGCGGAGATCTTTCTATGAATATTAAATTCTGGGGCACCAGGGGATCTATTCCCGTTCCCGACAAACGAATGATCCGTTTTGGCGGAAATACCACCTGTGTGGAAGTGGAAATAGGAAAAAAAACCCTTATAATTGACGCCGGCACGGGTATTCACCGGCTCGGCGAGCACTTAAGCAGGAAAAATATTCATGATATCAGTTTGTTTATCACTCACTCGCACTGGGACCACATTCAGGGTTTCCCGTTCTTCATGCCTATTTATTCAAAGAAAACAAAGATAAATATTCTCGGCTGCACCAGTTCCTACAGTAAACTCAGCGATATACTCTCCAACCAGATGTCATCGGAGTATTTCCCCGTTCCTTTCTCCGAGCTGACCTCAAAAATAATTTTTACCGACGCCTGCGCCCTTTATTACGAAATAGAAGGCCATAAAATAAGTTTCATTCGCGCCAATCACCCGGCGTTTACCATGGGCATTAAAATTGAAAACGGTTCCGGCGCTTTTGTATTTATTACCGACAACGAGCTTGAGGCCGAAACACAGCATACAAAATACGGCCGCTTTGTGGAATTCTGCGCCGGAGCGGAATATCTTGTTCACGACGCGCAGTTTACCGACAGGGAGTATAAACACAGGAAAGGCTGGGGCCATTCAACCTACGAACAGGTTGTTAAACTCGCCTCCGACGCGAAAGTAAAATCCGTGGGTTTTACCCATCACGATCCGAACAGAACCGACCGGGAGCTTGATGAGATTCAAAGTGCTTACCGCAGGTTCTGCCGGACAGCGAAATATGAATGCAAGCCCCATGTAGTCCGTGAGGGCATGGAAAAAAGGATATAACACCCGGGAGGCGGAAAATGGATTTACAGCTTATCACTTGTATTGTTGAGCGCGGGAAAGCGGATAGAATAATTGACGCGGCACTCAAAAGCGGTGCCCAGGCCGCCACAACCTTTTTCGGGCGGGGGCGCGGTATTCGCGAAAAGCTCGGTGTTTTCGGGATGTTTATTAAGCCCGAAAAAGAAATAGTGCTGATAGTGGCGAAAGCGGATTCCACGCTTCAAATTTTTGAAAATATTGTTACGGCCGGCGGACTCAGAGAACCCGGAAAAGGATTTGCCTATATCCAGCCCGTAAACAACGCCGTGGGTTTCATTGAATAAAAGCCGGCAAGATGAGAATAATACTGATTTTTACCGTAATTACAATAATACTTGTTTCTTTTGATTTAAAAAAAAACGGGCAGGCCGCGCCTGAGCCTTCGGCTCCTGCCTTTGCGCCGCTGAATTTAGATTCTGTTCAATCCTATCCGGCGCTGGCGCCTGAACATAAAAAAATGTTTGAAGAAATCGGCGTTTCTCCGGATATAATACAAAAAGAATATTATTCCCCGATGGTTGAGCTGGAGAAAAAAACAAAAAAGGGAACCGACACGTTTATAAAAACCGCGGCATGGACGGCCGGCTTCGTAAAATTTGTTATTTCAAGTAAAAACCGGATGAGGCAAACCGCCGCCTGGCTCACGGCGGCTTTTATTGCCGCGGCTCTCTTATTGTGGCATTACAGGTTATGGAATAAATTGGCTATTTTTTCTAACTTCCTGTGCGCGGGAGGCATGCTTCTATATATGGCGGCCTCTATATGCTCGCTGTGGGCGCTATATATTTTCAAGTCTAACCTTTGGGAATTTAACAGCTACCTGATGATTTGGTTTCCCGGAATTATGATAATCCTCGGAAATACGGGACTCAAGCTTACCGACAACAACTACCCTATAGCAAATTCACTCGTAGATGAAATGACAGCGCCCCTGGCGCAGATGCTGATGATAGCGCTGGCCGTAAAATATATTCTGTAAATTGCCCGGCACGGAAGGTTTACTGCTGAAGAAGAGAGAAATCCAGAAGATTTGAGAACAGCCCAACCGTAAACTGTAAAATCGCCAGCCTGTTGGCCTTTAAATCCGCGTCATCCGCCATAACCATAACTTTATCAAAGAATTTATCAACATCGGGCTTGAGCGAAACCATTTTCTGCATGACCGCGGCGTACTCTTTATTTTCAATCAGCGATATTATTTCCTCTCTGATGCGCACCACGGATGAATACAGGGCAGACTCGGCCTCTTCTTTCATTAATTCCCGGCTTACTTCCGAAGGTACGGCAATGGACATCTTTTGAGCCTGTTTGAGTATGTTTGAAGCTCTTTTGAAAGCCGCCGCGAGAGCCGCGAAGTCAGCCTCCTGCCTCATCTTTTTCAAAGCTTCCAGCCTTCTCTGCACATCATTAATATCGTCAAACCCCGTAGCAAGGACAGAGCGCACTTCATCAAACTTAAAACCCTGAGCCTCAAGCATATTCTCCAGCCTTTGCTTCATAAACTCCAGGAGCTGGGCCTTGGCTGAAACCGAATTTCTTATATTCTCCGGCAAAACGCCGAAAGCCTTTTCAACAAGCTCTCCAAGCGAAATATTAAGTTTCTTTTTAACAATTATCCTCAATACACCCGTCGCCATTCTTCTTAACCCGTAGGGGTCCTGAGAACCGCTGGGCACAAGCCCGATGGAAAAATCCGCCGCGAGAGTGTCAATTTTATCGGCTATTGAAACTATGCACCCTGCGTCAGACACGGGAAGCTTTGAGTCGCCGCTTATCGGCCAGTAGTGCTCCTCTATGCCGCGCGAGACCTCTTTTGAAAGCTCGTCCTGCGCCGCGTAAATCCTGCCCATTATGCCCTGAAGTTCGGGATATTCAAAAACCATCTCAGTCACAAGGTCGGCTTTGGAAAGGTTCACCGCTTCTTTCAGCTCGGCGTCGGAAATCTCAAAAACCCCGGCTGTTCCGGCCTTTATGAAACCCGCCAGCTCGCCGATCCGCAGAATTTTATCATGTACCGTTCCCAGTTTCGCGTGCAGAACGACTCCCTTTAATTTTTCCACTTTCTCGGCGAGAGGTTTCTGGGTATCCTTGTGGAAGAAAAATTCAGCGTCGGAAAGCCTGGCTTCCAGCACTCGTTCGTAGCCTTCTTTTACCACTTCCTGATTTTCTGAAATACCGTTCCTTATGCCGATGAAATAATTCATAAGCTTTCCCTTATCGTCTTCCAGAGGGAAATATTTCTGTTTCTTCTTCATGCAGGTTATAAGCACTTCGGAAGGGATCTTGAGGTAATTTTCGCTGAATTTGCCCAGCACGGCCACCGGGTGTTCCACAAGGCAGACAACCTCGTCAAGCAGCTGCTCGTCCTCAATAACCGCGCCTTTTGCCCGTTTTGCGGCGCCCTCAATAATTTTATTTAGAATGTCCCTGCGTTCTTCCCGGGCCGCGATAATGCAGTTGTTTTTAAGAGTTCCGTAATATTTCTCGGCTGAGGGTATGATAATTTTTCTTTTTGAAGCGGTATGCAGGCCGCCGCACCAGTTGGAGGATTTTACCCCGGCGGCGGAGATTTTAAGAACCTTGTCTCCGTAAAAAGCAGTAATAGATCTTATAGGCCGGGCAAACTTAAATGCCGTCTCCTCCCAGATCATCGTTTTGGGAAAATATATTTTGCCTATCATGCCCTGGAAAAGCTCTTTTAAAATTATTTCGGCTTTCTCGCCCGCGATTTTTTTCGTGACGCAGAGATATTCTCCCTTTTCAGTTTTTTTAACGGCAAGCTTTGCCGGATCCATACCGAATTTTGCCGCGAATCCTCTGGCGGCCTGGGTAAAATTGCCGTCAGCGTCTTTCCCGACTTTAAGCGAAGGCCCCATAAATTCTTCGTGGCGTTCCCGGGTTTTATCGCAGACTTCCTTTAGATGGACTGTAAGCCGTCTGGGCGTGGCGTAGGTGGCTATCTGGCCGCAGGCCAGGCCGCGGGCCGAGAGAAATTTGGCCGTTAGCTCCGCCATTTGTGCCGTGGCAGGCCCGATATAAGAAGCCGGTATTTCCTCGGTTCCAATTTCTAAAAGCGCGTCTCTCGCAATATTTTTATCGCTCATTTTTTATTCTCTTCGGCGGCGGCAAGCTGCAGATACTGCTCGGCAACTCGGCGCGCTATGTTTCTGACTTTCGCTATGTAAGAAGTCCTCTCCGTTACCGAAATCGCGCCCCTCGCGTCCAGCAGGTTGAAAAGATGCGAGCATTTCATGACGCCGTCATAGGCCGGCAGGACAAGCTTATTTTCCAAAAGCCTCAGGGTATCGGCTTCCCAGTCGCGGAAATGCCGTTTGAGCAGTTCCACATCGGCCTGCTCAAAATTATATTTGGACCACTGACGCTCGTCTTCAAGGTGTACCTGGCCGTAAAGAGTATCGTGGGTCCACTTTAAGTCATAAACATTGTCAATTTTCTGTGAATACATGGCAAGCCGCTCAAGGCCGTAGGTTATCTCAACGGAGATCGGGTTTAAGTCAATACCTCCGACCTGCTGAAAATAGGTGAACTGCGTAATCTCCATTCCGTCCAGCCAGACTTCCCAGCCCAGGCCCCAGGCTCCGAGCGTCGGGGACTCCCAGTCGTCTTCAACGAAACGGATATCGTGTTTTTTCGGGTCAAGCCCGATGGCCTTTAAACTTGAGAGATAGGTGGCCTGTATGTCCTTAGGAGCGGGTTTTATAATTACCTGATACTGATAGTAATGCTGAAGCCTGTTGGGGTTTTCGCCGTAACGGCCGTCGGTAGGCCTGCGGGACGGCTCCACATACGCCGCGGCCCAGGGCTTAGGCCCCAGGGAACGCAGGAATGTAGCCGGGTTAAAAGTTCCCGCGCCTTTTTCCAGGTCGTAGGGCTGCCACAACAGGCATCCCTGGTTTGACCAGAATTTATGGAGAGTGAGAATAATTTCCTGAAATGTCATAATTTAATTTGCCGCCGCGAGCTGTTTTTCCATAACCGCTATTTTGCTCATGAATTTTTTTGAATGAAGCGGCCTGGTCAGATAAAGATTTAAATACCCTTCCAGGCAACTTTCAACTTCGCTCAGTATTGAATCGTCCATCCCTTCGTCCGCGTCCAGCGCTTCACCGGACATGGTGGAAATCTTTAACAACACATCGTAGACGGAGCGTGTCGTCTGCAGATTTCCTCTTTTGATGTAATCCAAAAAACTATATCCGGAAAGCTTAAGAAACCTCATAGTAAACGCCAGCACTATTCTTTTTGGGTTTTCGGCTTTTTCCAGAAGCTCCCAGGTGCGCCCGAGCAGGTCGTATTTCATGGCGTTTTCGGAATTATACATTGTCAGCGCGTCGCAGATCTCGGAGCAGTGCTGGGCCATGCAAAAACGCCGCCAATCGCTTCTTAAAGACGAAAAACCGTTCAAAATCCTGACGCCGGTGACTCTGGACCTGGCATTGGGGGTCTTCAGATACACCGAGAAATCGCATTCCAAAACCGGCTCCGCGGCCGCCGAAAGCTTGGCCTTTATTTTCTTTGCTCCCGGAACCACCGCCGAAACCTTGCCCCACTCGCGGGTGAATAAAAGCACCGTTTTATCGGCCTCCGCCGAGACTCCGGTTTTTAAAACCAATGCCTGCAGGCGATGATACATTTTTTATTGCACCTGTTTCCCAGCCCCCGTGACTTTTTTAATTTTTACTCTCTGAACTTTTCTTTTATCGGCGTCCACCACTTCTATCTCAAGGTCTCCCCACTTTACGGTGTCGCCGACCCTGGGGATTCTTCCGAACAAATCCAGTATCCAGCCGCTTATGCTGTTAAACTCGCCCGCGGGAAGGTTAAACCCGAGTTCCCGGTTGGCCTGCTCAAGATTTTCAGAGGCCATGAGCATGAAAGAGCCGTCAGGAAAAGGTATTATCGTCTTTTCCTGAATGTCATATTCGTCCCAGATATCGCCGACAATTTCCTCAACCAGGTCTTCTATGGTCGCAAGGCCCACCGTTGAACCGAACTCGTCAACGACTATGGCCATGTGCTGGTGGCCGGTCTTAAATTCTCTTAAGACCTTGTCTATCCTGGCCGAGGCCGGCACAAAGTACGCGGGCCTTACAAGATCGTCAATAACAAAGAGCGAACCGCCTCTCCAGGCGAGCGCAAGGTCCTTACTATAAATAATTCCCACGATGTTGTCAAGATTTGAACGGTAAACCGGAACGCGGGAATAGCCTTTTTCTATTATCTGGTCTATTATTTTATCCAGGTTCTGGTCTAAACTCACCGCCTGAATTTCGCTTCTCGGTACCATAACGCGGCTGACTCTTGTTTTACCAAAATCAAAAATATTTTCCATTATCCGCTTTGCCGGATCCGGCAGAGAAAGGGTCTCGTCTGAAAGCAGGAGAATCTTAAGCTCGTCGGGATTTAAGGAAGGTTTCTCGCCGGCCGTGTATTTTCTGGAAAACAGCCTGATGACATTTTCCGAAAGTTTCAAAAGGAATTTGGTGAGCGGCGCGATAAGAGAATTTACAAAATTCATGGGCCCGAGAGCGCGCACCGCCACCTGCTCGGCGAAATAGCGCGACAATATTTTCGGTATTATCTCGCCGAACACAAGCGTAATAACAGCGGCCGCGGCGGGGAGTATGGAAAGCATTATATGTTTTGGGATAGCAAAATTTTTTGAAAAGTCCAGAGCCAGGGAAGTGGCGAGCACACCGCTTCCTATGATAGAAAGGGTCGTCCACACTATTATGGCGGCAAGTATCTGCCCGGGGTTTTTCTCCCAGGCCGCCACATGGCCGCGCAGAGACGGGTGTTTCTCTTTTATGGAAGAAAGAGTTATCGTAGACAGGCTGGTAAGCGCCGTCTCGGTGCCGGAAAAAAACGCCACCAGCGCCAGCGAAACCGCGTAGAGCGATATTTTTATTATTATTGCCGTTTCCATTATCATTTAAACTTTTTTCCTTAAATCATATTCGTCAAGAATCTCGCCGACAATTTCCTCAAGCACATCCTCAAGCGTGACAATGCCCTTAACATCCCCGAAAGCGTCGGCGACAAACGCCATGTGCGTCTGCCCGGACTGGAAATCCCTGAGCACATCGCATATTTTTTTATCCGGCGGCACGAAATACGCGGGCCTTATCATTGAGGACGAGAAAACTCCGTTATGCTTTCTCCAGGAATTTAAAAGGTCCTTTGTGTAGACAAACCCCACCATTTTATTCAGAGAGCCCCTGTATACCGGCACCCGGCTTCTCCCGGTTTCAACCGCCATATCAAGAAACTTCTCTTCTTCATGTTCTATATTGACAGCTTCAAGCTTTTCAACGGGCGTCATAATCTGGCTGGCGCTGATCTCGCTTAAGCGAAGCACCCTTTCAAGCATCTGGCCCGCTTCCTTGCCGAGCATGCCGGAAGTCCTGGCCTCGGAAATAAGCCCCTTTATCTCTTCCATGCTGACATAAGTCAGCCTGCTGACAGGCACGAGGTTTTTCTTCGGGAAAACCAGCTTGACCAGCATGACAAAGGGCCAGGCCAGCGGCGATATTATTCTTGTCAGGCTGGATAAAACCGGAAGGCTTATTATCGTGGCTTTCTCGGGGTTAAACCTGCCGAATATCTTGGGGGCTATCTCTCCGAATATGACGGCGACAAGCGTCACCGCGAGCCAGGTTCCTATTTCAACAGCCTCCCTCGGCGCGAAATGAAATACCCTTAAAGCCACTATCATGCTCAGGAAACTGATGCCGAAATTCGTAATCGTGTCAACGACAAGAACGGTCGTGAGAATATTGTAGGGGTATTTAAGCCAGGCCTTCAGGTCTTCGGAGAGCGACTTGTTGAGAGCGATGATTTTCTTTATGCGGTATTTTGAAAGGCTGGTCATGCCGGTTTCCGCGACAGACCAGAACGCGGAAAGCGCGAACAATATGATAATCGCCGTGAGGCTTAGGAAAATAAACATTGCCAGATTTTATCCTGTAATTTAAACATTTTGGCTTTATTTTTTGCGTCGTAGTCGGTATAGCCGAAAAGATGCAGGACGCCGTGCACCGCCAGGTATGATATCTCTTTTCCCCAGGAATGCCCCACGGCCGCGGCCTGCCTGCGCGAACGCCCGCCGGAAATATATATATCTCCGCGAAGCGGATTTCTTTCGTAAAGAAAAGAAATTACATCCGTGATTCTTCTCACCCGCCTGAATTTAATGTTTAGTTTCCTGATCTCCGGGTCGCTTACAAGAATGAAGCTGATATCGCAGCCTTTTACCGCGCGGGGCCCGCTTTTAAGAGCCGCGAGAGCCGACCTGCGCACAAGGAGAGCGGTTTTCTTCGGAAATCCGTATATGCTTATTTTATTCAAGACTGCCCGTCGCCTTTCACCGACTCCTGGTATTCTATCCGCGCGTGATAAAGGTTGCTCAGCGAAGCTATCAGGCTCTCCGCTATGCTCCCGAGGTCGTGAAGCGTGATATCGCATTCCGTAAACTGTCCGTCGGTAAATTTATTGTTTACTATTTTCTCAACCATGTCGCGTATCCTGCCAGGCGTCGGATCCTCAATAGTCCTGGAGGCGGCCTCGGCGGAATCGGCGAGCATAAGGATCGCCGCTACGGGAGTGCGCGGCTTGGGGCCCGGATAGCGGAAAATTTCCTGCTTAATCTCTTCATTCTGTTCAAGCGCCCTGTGGTAGAAATAATGTATAAGGGAAGTCCCGTGGTGCTGTTCAATGCAGTCAATAATCACCTTGTCAAGTTTATGCTGTTTGGCGAGAGCGACTCCGTCTTTGATGTGCGAAATAACCACCAGGCTTGACATGGTGGGCGCGAGCGGGTCGTGAGGATTTCCCGAGGCCTGCTGGTTCTCTATGAAATATTCCGGGTGCGAGAGTTTTCCGATATCGTGGTAATACGCGCCTACCCGCGCGAGCAGCGAATTGGCTCCTATGGCCTCGGCGGCCTGCTCTGCTATTGAAGCCATTATAAGCGAGTGGTGGTAAGTCCCCGGCGCCTCCAGAGTCAGCCTTTTTAGAAGCGGCTGCGTGAAATCGGCAAGTTCAAGAAGTTTTATGTTTGTGGTGCGGGAAAAAAAGTTTTCAAGATAAGGCAGAAGACCCAGCACTATCAGCGCCGAACCAAAACCTGAAAGCGCCCCGAAAATGAGATTTATTTTCAATACATGCAAAGACCAGAGGCCGAACATATGAATAATAAGAATGGCGCCGACATTCGCGGCGGCAATCTTAAGGCCAAGCCGTGTGAGGTCGGCCCTGTTTCTGATGCCGCTTAAAAAAGTCACTCCGGTAAACGATCCGGCGATATGCACAAAGAAATACTCCAGCCCGAAATCGTTGAGTATCCCGAGCACCAGGCTCAGCACTATAGCTGAAATTATAGCCAGCCGTTTTGAAAGCAGAAGCCCCGTCAAAACCACGAAAGCAGCTATCGGCACGGCAAGAGGCCAGCCTTTCATAACCTGCATTGTAAGAACCGAGCTCGTCAGCAGAAGCCCGAGCAGCATCATGGCTTCGCCGTCAGCCAGAAGCTCCGGGATGTCATATTTTAGATAGACCACGAAAAACGCGAAAACCATGGTTATAAACAACACCAGGCCCGCGACTTTTACCCAGACAAAACCCACTTCCAGCAGAAGTATAACGAAAAATGCCGCCACGCTCAGCGCCGCGACAACCGGCGACGGAATAAAAATCTCTTTTTCCCAGGCGTTCTCTCCGCCCCGCTTTACGGCGGATCCGCGCGGCTCGGTTTCAACCCACTTAAGCAGCTTCAGCAGCACGGTTTTTGATATTTTTTTAAACATTTTTTACCTCTGGTTTTGCTTTTTTGTCCCAGGCGCCGTAGGCCTTGATTATCTTTTTCACCAGCGGATGGCGCACCACATCATCTTCCGAGAAACGCACAATTTTTATACCTTCAACATCAGCGAGAATTTTTTCTGCGGCCACAAGACCGGATTTCCTCTTGTCGTCAAGGTCAATCTGGGAAGTGTCGCCGGTTATTACTATCTGGCTGTCCTGCCCTATGCGTGTTAAAAACATCTTCATCTGCTCTTCGGTGGAATTCTGCGCCTCGTCCAGGATTACAAAAGCGTCGTCTATGGTCCGGCCGCGCATATAGGCCAGCGGCACTATTTCTATTGTTTCTTCCTCGCGCATGAAACGGAATTTTTCGGTGCCAAGCATCGCGAAAAAAGCGTCGTAAAGCGGTTTAAGGTACGGATTGATTTTCTCGTACAGATCGCCCGGCAAAAACCCAAGTTTCTCTCCGGCCTCAACGACGGGTCTTGTCAGAACTATCCTGCTGACCCTGCCTTCGCTGAGCGCCTTCAGCGCGCAGGCTACGGCAAGAAATGTTTTGCCCGTGCCAGCCGGCCCCGTAGCTATAACGAGGTCGTAGTGCGGGATAAAGTCCACATATTTTTTCTGCTGTTCGGAACGCGGCTTTATATGCCTGCCGTGAAAAGTAACATAGATAGCGCCCGGATCGGTCGCGCCGGAAGATTTGGCCGCCTGCGGAACCGATTTTTCCGGAAGCTTAATATTTTTAGCCTGTCTTATGGCCTCTATATCGTCAAGCGCCCGCTCCACTTTCCCGGCCGCGCCCCTTACCACAAGAGTGAAATCGCCCGACTGGCTGGACTGGCGCACAAAAATCTGCACCCCGAAGGACTGCTCCAGGCGGCGCAGGTTATCATCGTGCTGGCCCAGGATATCCAGCGCTTCCGCTGTGCTTTTAAGATATATTTTTCTTGTAACCATATTACGAAAAAATCCGCGCGCATGGGTAAAAACAGCGCCGCGGCCTTATACTAAAACCCGAAAGGTTTTATATTCATAGTTCTTGACTCAATTTAACCAAATATTGAGCAAAAAGGCAAACCGAAAGGACGACATGAACGCTGGTGTTTATTTGCCGGTTTTTATGCCGAGCTCTCTGAGCTGGCGGGGCGAGACCTGGCCGGGAGCGCCAGACAGCGGGCAGGTGGCCTTCTGGGTTTTGGGGAACGCTATTACCTCGCGGATAGACTCCTCGCCAAGCAGCAGGGCGCAGAACCTGTCAAAACCGAGAGCTATGCCGCCGTGCGGCGGAGCCCCGTAGGTGAGGGCGTCAAGGAGAAAACCGAATTTTTCCCTGGCATCTTCCTTGCCGATGTTAAGCGTTGAGAATATTTTTTCCTGCACTTCCTCGCGGTGAATCCTTATGGATCCTCCGCCGAGTTCGGTGCCGTTTAATATTATGTCGTAGGCGCGGGCACGGATCCTGGAGCCGGCGGCCCTGTCGGAAACCGAGTCTAAAAGAGGTATATCCTCAAGTTTTGGCGAGGTGAACGGATGATGCATGGCGTTCCACCTGTTTTCTTCGTTATCCCACTCAAGAAGCGGAAAATCCACGACCCAGAGGAATTCAAATTTGTCTTTTGGTATAAGGCCGAGCTGTTTGGCAATTTTAAGGCGGAGAGCTCCGAGCCCCTGAGCCGCTACATCGGCAGAATCGGCCAAAAACAGCAGAAGGTCGCCGGGTTTTGAGCCGAGTTTGTTCTGTATCGCAGCAAGTTCGTCGGCCGAGAAGAATTTTACAATGTTTGATTCGGGGCCTTTGTCGGTTACTTTCATCCAGGCAAGCCCCTTGGCGCCGTACTGCGCCACAAACTGGGTCAAATCCTCTATTTCGGAACGGGAAAACTTGTCGCCGTAAGGGGCGCATATAGCCCTTATGACACCGCCCGAAGAAGCGACTGAGTTAAAAACTTTAAATCCGCAGTTTTTGAGCTCCTGCGTCAGATCGGATATCTCAAGAGCGAACCTCGTGTCGGGCTTGTCGCTGCCGAAACGAAGCATGGCTTCCGAATAGGGCATCCTTAAAAACGGCGTTTTAATTTCTTTGCCGAGCGCTTCTTTAAAAACAACCGCCAGCAACCCCTCTATAACTCCCATTACATCGTTCTCGTCCACAAATGACATCTCAAGGTCTACCTGGGTAAACTCGGGCTGGCGGTCCGCGCGCAGGTCCTCGTCGCGGAAACAGCGGACTATCTGGAAATATTTATCAAATCCCGAAACCATGAGGATCTGCTTGAAAAGCTGGGGCGACTGGGGCAGAGCAAAATAGTTTCCCTGGTTCATGCGGGAGGGCACAAGAAAATCGCGCGCCCCTTCGGGGGTTGATTTGGTTAGGAAAGGCGTTTCTATCTCAAGAAAACCCGTGTCGGAAAGGTGCTGGCGGATCTTCTGAAGCATTTTATGGCGAAGAATAAAATTTTTCTGTACGGCCGGCCTTCTTAAGTCCAGGTAGCGGTATTTTAGGCGCATCTCTTCGGAGGTCTCGGTATAGTCGGATATCTCAAAGGGCAGGCCGGGGGCCTGGTTGATTATCACAAGCTCTTCGGCGACCACTTCCACCTCACCGCTGAAAAGGTTTGGGTTAACGGTTCCTTCCGGCCTTTTTCGGACGGTTCCCGAAACCTTCAAAACGAACTCGCTGCGAAGTTTCTCTGCGGTAGAGAAAACCTCTTTATTCTCGGGCTGAAAGACTACCTGCAGAACGCCCTCGCGGTCGCGCAAATCTATAAAAACCACGCCTCCGTGGTCGCGGCGCGAATGCACCCAGCCAAAAGCCGTTATTTTCTTGCCGATGTATGATGAATTGATTAAACCGCAGTAATTTGTTCTTTCCAACTTAAGACTCCTATGAATATATTTTAATTGAGCGGCTCGGATCGTCTATGACCTGACAAATACCCGCTATCGCGGTCAACCCCGCGTATAAGGCATATGCTTCGCCTGGACATTTATAGCAAAATTGGCTGTTTTAGTCAAAAAAACCGGCGAATCGGTAGTGTACGCTGACTGGATGATTCCAAAAAAAACACCTCCGAGCCGGCCCGCTATGGGCATGGACTGCGAAGGTGTTAATAATAGTTTTTAAACTGTCCCGGATTATATTAAAATTTTGTGCTCAGGGTAATTCTGTGCGTATCGGATAACTCGCCGTATGGCACAAAAGCATAGTCTAACTGAATGCTCCAGACATTTACTCCAAACCCGGCCGAAAACCCGGCCAAACCGCCAAGCGATTGCGAATCCATGCCAAGTTTGTATCCTGCCCTTGCCGACAGCGCTTTGTTTATAGAATATTCAAGGCCCAGCGACTCGGTTATTCTTTCGTCATAAATATAGTCGTCAACATCAAGCGCGACGACAAGCGCGTCGTTCATAAGCCGGTACGCGCCGCTTAGACGGATATTCAGCGGAAGAGGATCGGCGTCATTGATAAATTTCACGGAAGTGCCCAGATTGTAAATGCCCAGCGCGGCGGTCAGATTCTTTAACGGTGTTTTGTAAAGGCCCGCGACATCAAGAGCAAACGACTGCGCCACCTTGTCGTCAAGGGTCTGCCGCAGAACTTTAAGGTTGGCTCCCAGCCTCAGCCCCGGCAGTTTAATAAATCTGGTGTCGGCGTAAGAAAGATAAAGCGCCATATCGTTCGCGCCAAAGGTTCCTTCCGCAGTATCAACATCAGTTGTCCTGCGTTCAATGCCTCCTATAGTAAGATAATTTAAACCTACGCCCAGGGCGCCGAGCTTGCCTATCGGCTGAGAATATCCCAGAAAACCGATATTAATCCCCTGGAAATACTGGATGTAGGAGGCCGTAACCTGCTTATTTTTCTGGTCGGCAAGGCCGGCCGGGTTCCAGTAAATGGCGTCAATGTTATCCGCTACCGCCGAGAAAGCGCCGCCCATTGCGACGGCTCTGGCGCCAACGCCGATTTTCAGGAACTGCGCCGCCGTAGTCCCTACGCCCGCGGCGTACAGACTTGTTGCTGACGCAAGGCCGGCAAACACTAACAAGAGAATTTTTCTTTTAATGTTCATCATAATGAAAACCTCCCGAAACATGCCTAACGGCATTGTTATTTTATCAGCGCCATTTTAATAGTCTTCTTCTCAGTTCCTACTTCGGCCACGCAGAGATAAACTCCGCTGGCGCATTTTGAACCGCTCTTGTTTTTTCCGTCCCAGTCCAGATAGTAGTAGTAGCCGCCGTCAATATTCCCGACGAGCATATCATTCGCGTTAAGCTCGCGGACAAGTTCGGCAGCGATATTGTATATCCTGAACCTCGTCCTGACATTGGTTCCGAACGAAGCGGGAATCGCGAACCGGATTACCGTTCCCTCCGTGGTTATCTGGGCTATGCTGCCGCCGCGGTTAAGCGTTACGGCTTTCTGCGTGAGGTCAAACGGGTTGGGCACATTGAATACCTCAAGGGAACTGCCCGCGTAAGGCATACGGGCCGGAACCCTTGAAACCATAAATATACCCTTCTGGTTAGAGGAGGCCGCGCCCTTTCCGTTTGAAGGGCTGAGCTTGTACTCCTTGCCGTTAAATTTCGCGAGAGAAGGCTTCCTGCGGGGGCTCGCGCTCGCGGCCGCGGCCGTGGCAATATTTTCAACTTCTACGGACACCGTGCCGCTTATGGGGTCAACCATGGTCGCGCCCAAAATCGGGTCCCAGGTCTTGGTTGTCTCGTTGTACTGCCGGACACTCAATGAATCGGTTTTCTCGCCGACCAGCGTTGAGTCGTACCCGAGGGTCAGTGTCATGGTTTTATTATCGTTCTGCTGAGAACCGTCCATATCAAGGGTGATATTATAGACATCTCCGCCGATTTCGTCGGTCGGAACACCGGTGACAAACGGTGAAGACTCCTGCATTTCTTTTTCTATGCTTAGCTCGGGGTCAGAGTCATCGCCGAGAGTTATTGAACCGGGGCTTATGTAGAGGCCAGAGGTGTCGTTGCCCTGGCTGTCAAGAGTAACATCGCCGCTGGCGACCGACTGCTGGTCAATGTTTTCTCTTGCCTGGGCGCTGTTGCCGGGATTGTACACAAAATCCGCTTCCTGCAAGGTCGCGCCGTCATCAACCGTTAAACGCACCGTGTAAAACTTGGTTTTGTCCGGCAGGGTAATCGTATAGGACTTCATGCCGACGGGGCTCACGGTTAAATTAGCGGCCGCGGAGGCATTGTATGCCGAACCTTCATTATACTTCGCGGTCAGATTATTAAGCTTTCTGGGGACCTCGCCCTGAAGCGTGACCGAATTCCCCGACGAGTCGGCGCGCGCCTTAAGCTTTACCTGAGGCGGCTTTGAAATATAAGTGAAATCAACTCCGGAAACAGCCGAGCCTGCCGCCGCGGGAAGCTCCGGCGACGGAGTGTATATCTGGACTTTCTTGCCAGGCACCGCCAGCGCCACTTTATATGTGTGCCCTTCTATTACAGGAGATATTTTATAAGCTCCGTTATTATCCGTTATGGTTTCATAAATAGCAATTTCTTTCGTCGGGTCAAGGCCGTTGGCCGTATCGTCATAGGCGACAATCTGCGCGCCGGCCGCAACGAGCTGGTACGGGAATTTCTGCGAATAGACTTTGCCTGAAATAACTCCGGCGCAGGGGGTAAGCAGGAAGTTCACTATCTGGTCCTTGTTGTAAGTTATCACTTTCTGCGCGTCAAGCGCGTAACCCTCAGCCGTGACCAGCATCCTGTAAACTCCCGCGGCAAGGCCCAGCATGGAGTAAGAACCGTCGGTTCCGGTTTTTACGGTGCGTTCAGAAAGCCTGCCCTTGAGCGTGACTATCGCGCCGGAGACCGCTTTGCCGGTTGTATCATAAACCGTGCCTGAAATTTTCGCTCCCGGCCCTACATCGGCATCCAAATCAATATTTTGTGTGCCGGGGATCTTAACTATTTTAACAAGCGGAGGATAATTTAAGGTCGTGACAACCATTTTCACATTTTCCTGCGCGGGAATATAGGGAATGCTGTACGACATTTTGGGCATCCAGTTTTCCCCGTCATTTGGCCCGTCCCCGGGTGCTTTCTTCGGCTCGCCGCCGTCGCCCGGACCCGGTTCGTTGGTGCACATTCCGGTTCCAAGAATGTTACCGTCTTTGTCTAAAAGCGTGACTCGCGGCGAATAGGCCAGGAACACATTGAAATTATTGGTTGCCTTGTCCATATCCGCGCCGCGGAAAGTATTTTTGCCGGCGTAACTTCCCGACAGAGAGCCATCGCCGATATTTAAGTCTATGGGAACAAAAAGCGCGCTTACCATATTCATCGTTGAACCGTTCATGGCGTAAGAACTTTTGGCTTTTGATTCATCCACCACAAAGTTTTTCGCGCGGCCGATTATGGTCTTCGCGTAATTCTTAGAGTTCATCGGGTAGTTTTTTTCGTAGAGCAGATAAAAATTATAGGCGCCGGGCTCAAGCGATACATCCTGGAAGCTGCCTCCCCAGTAACCCATTGTGTTTTCCTGATCTCCGCCTTGCATCATTTTAAATATTTGGTCAATATTTTTTGCCGAGAGCGCTACCGATGCCGGAGTATAAACAACAGACATATTTGCCTTCTGGCCGAAATTCCCGCTCTGCGCTAAATCGGCCTGCAGCTCGGCAGGCAAAGCCGCGGAAAGGACAGGATGAACCTTCACGCCCTTCCTCAGCGGTATCTCCACCGTCGTGGTTTTGCTGGCTTCAACTATGATATTTTTCATATATGCCGTGGCATAGGCGTAGGAATTTCCCCAGCCTTCGGCCCTTAGACTGTACTTGCCCGGCAAAAGCCCTTCTATCCTGAAACTGCCGTCTTTTTCAACCTGGGCCCAACCCCAGCAGCCCTGTTCGTTGTTGTTGGCGTTGACGCTGATGCTTGAATTGTCCGGACCGTCAAATTTTGGGACATAAATGGTGCCTTTAGGGGTGCGCAGGCTGCCGCCTATGACGCCCGCAACCGCCATTCTTAAATCAACCGCTTTTGTAGTGGCTGAAGCGTTCAGAGTTATTCCCTCGTTTGTTCTTGGTCCCTGGTTGTCAAATTTCATTCCGAAACCGCTGGCTTTAACTTCAACCCGGTAAACCGCGTCGCCAAGCCCGGTTATTGAATAGTTATAGACATAGTCGGATACTTTATCGGCCGCCTTCAAAACTGTAAAACCAGATTTTGGCTGGACTCCGTTATTGTTCCAGTTTTCACGGGCAACTATCAGGACGGTTGAGGGGTCAATGGGTGTTGTCGCGCCCTCAAAAGTTATCTGGCCAGTTATGGAATTGGTCCCGTCAGGGGTTTTTAATATTGTGATCAGTATATTCCCTTCCGAGTCCCGCGCCGTCGTAACCTCGTCGTGCGGGGTTGTAGCTTTTAAAACCTTAGCGTAATTATTTATGTCATTCGCGTCTGCCTGAGTTGTAACCTGCACTATATAGTCATCGCCCCAGGCGGTATTGGCAGTATTCCAGTTGTTGGAGTCAACAGCGCCGATACCGTCAGGCCCGTTGTTAAAGATTATCGGCTGATTGTTGAACTCGCTCCAAATGTTGAGCGTGTAGCGGCCGGACGGCAGGCCCGTCAACTCAAAATTGCCTTTCTGTACCGGGCTTGACGCATTACCCATGCCCTGGACGCGGTCTGAATCAGTGCTGCCCCAGACATCTGAAGTTCCGTAGTTGCGGTTGTCACTCCAGGCGTTAACCCAGGCCTGCGGAATAGGAACGGGGGGTTCATTGCCGACTTTTATGCTGATTATGCCCTTAATTTTGCCGTTGACTGGCGTCATGGAGACGGTCATGGTGGATTTCTTTCCCGCCGAGTATGTTATCTGGCTCCAGGAATCCGAGACATAACCGTTTTTCATGAAGTTAACGCCTATATCATGGCCGTTTTTAAATATTCTGGCTGCTTCTGTGGTCGCGTCGGCATTTTCATAAAACGCGTAATAGCCGTTGGCGTCGGTCTGGGTATTCATATTCAGGGAATGATCGGACTGGTCATGAATATTTACATTAACTCCCTCTATGCCTCTGTTGGTCGCGGCATCGCTAACCACGCCTTCAATGGCAACCTCTCCCAGCTTTTCATCGGTTTCCAACTGCCTGGAGGGAGGCGCCATAGCTCCGCTGTTCGCGCTGATATCCAAAGAGGTCGCGTCGGCTTCAACGGTAGTATCTGGCTTGTTGTTAACAGCAACGCGGCTTCCGCGCTGGTTATCGGGGTCGTAAACATCCAGCTGGAAAGGCAGGTCCTGAGTGTTGGTAGGCGCGCTGTAAATGTAGCATGGCGTAACAGCAGAACCCGTGCTGACCAAAAACCCCATGCCCGCCTGCTCGTAGGTTCCCTTGTTCATAAGGTTAAGGAACAGCAGTTTACCGGCAGGCACATTGTGGGTCACTGTAACCATAATGTCTTTAACGCTGTCAGCGGAAGTTACGGGACGGATTTGTATAGGTTTTGAAGTATCGGCAGAGGCGTAAATTGACGAGTTCCAGTTAAACATCTGATCCCTGGCTGAAGGCAGGTAACCTGACTTTACCGCGACAAGCTGGTAGTGCAGTCCGTTTGTCAGCGCCAGTACGGCAGAACCGTTGGAATCACTTTTAACCAGTGGAGAACAAACCGGCCCGCTGGTGCTGTAAGTTATCGCAAGCACATCGGCGCCGCTGACCGCGGCTCCATTTGGATCGGTAACTGTAACCGTCACATTGGCTGACCAAGCCAGGCACGGCAAAAGAAGGGACAAGGCAGCTGCTTTAAACAACAGGCTTAATCTCATTTGATCCTCCCGCTTACCGATACGATGGATAGTTTAGTGATTGGACCCCCAACCCCACGCGCATAGTATAGCGTTGGAGCCTGAAAGCCGCAAGATATATTTTCAAAATATTTTACAGGATATAAGTGTGCCTTTTGACACAGTGGGTATAAAGAGAACAAGCGCGAAAAACGGGACAAGTAGCGGCGCCGATGGGCACCAGATAGCGGGGAAATGGAACAGGACATAGAATGCAGCAAAAGAGGCTGCCTGACCGCATTACACCCCGGGGGTGTAATGCGGTTATTCAAGTAATAGGGTTTTTATCTTATGCAATTCCTGCTGATAGCCTATTCTATCTTCTACAAATACTTTATATTCCTTTGGTTTAATTTCAATTAAATCGTCAAAGCGGCAAATCGGATCACTAATATCAGTGCTGCCAAGAAATTCTTTGTATGATGAAGCGAGCCATTCTTCGGGCCTTTCAACCAACGCTGCGGTTGTCGGGTTTAAGTGAATATAGCGTGTAAGATGTAAAAGATATTCATCGTTTTCAACGCGGATACTTTTAAATCTGTCTTCCCAGAGCGGACCTTTTCTCCCATGCTTTGTGTTAAAATATTTCGTATAACTATTCAAAATATTTCCGACATACTTTGAAATCCCATTTTCCTTTTTCTGCCTTAAAATCAGATGCAGATGGGTTGGCATAAAACAGTAAGATATTATTTCTACTATATGTTCCCTACCCTGATGCTTGTTGTCAATACTCAACTTATCTTCCTGACTAAGCTTAAGGTATCTTGCAAATCTAACCTCAGGTTTTTCTTTTTTGTAGTATCTAATAACATCCTTTAATCGCTGGTACTCATCTTCATTATTTAAAACCCGATAGCCAGCTATACTTCTCGAAAACACATGGTAAACACTCTCGTTTACCAATGCCTCTCTTTTCATACCGCCCCCATTGCTTAACCTGTTACACCCCCGGGGTGTAATAGGTTAAAGATTAGAAATTTGAAAAAAATGTCTCTGCTACTCTCACCCACTATCAACATGTTTAATTAGTTCGTGTTAAACAGGATAATCAATTTCAACGCGGAAGACAGCGGGCATGGATCCGGGGATTTGTTTTGTTTATTTGGTTGAAATTATAAATGTCGGCAGATGTTCCATTATTTGCTAAAACAAATAATTTGCCTGTAACTGTATCTGTTGAAAAACGGCAAATACTTATAGAACACTCTATCAAGGAAACCGCAAACCGAAATAAAGAATTTGTTGTTTCTAAAAATATGCGAAACAAGCAATTGAAAGAAAACAAATTCCGCATAATGCGTCTTTACATAAGAAAAATTCTTTTTAATCATATCTAATTCTCTGGGTTCAAATGGAAATTCGCTGTCATCACTGAATTTAGCTACCCCAAGTTTACCTACGACAAACTTCTTGGCAAACCACAATAGCGGACTGCGTAAATTGTTTTCCAAAAACACACATTTTCCACCTTTGTTTATAACACCGCTCAAGAGGCGCGCAAAATCATTAAACGGCTCAATGTGATGCAGGATAAATGACCCTGTAGCAATATCAAACTTTTCATCTATCTGCCCGATCATTATCGCGTCAATATTTAACGCCTTCACATTACTGTCAACACCATTGTATTCCGCTAAACGCATAGTATTCTGAATTGAGACATTGGAAGTATCTATGCAAGTAACCTTGGCCCCCAGTTTGGCTAAAAAGACCGTTAAATTTCCGTTTCCACAACCAATTTCCAGGACACTCTTACCTCTTATGTCCCCAAGCAAATCTATCAGATATCTTTCACTTGGGGAAAAATTATTGTCTAAAATACTGCCATCAATCTTCTTTATTTCAAAACTTTGACCGAGTGTTTTATTCCAAAATTCTTTAGACATACAAATCCCCTATTGCCATCTTCCGATCGCAAACCATTGAACTATAATTCTTCCCCACCCAACAATACTTGGAACTCTCAAAGTAAAAGCCGTTTTGTCGGCACCCTCAACATATGCTGAATTAGTTTGCTGATAATCTCCGTAAGCCCCTATCGAAAACTGAGTAAAGATATTAGGAGTATCAACAAATGCTATTGGAAAAGTGACATTCCTTGAATAGTTTGACCCGTCAGTTGGACCGTTAATCTGTTCTCCGCCCCAACAGATCTGCATATTGCCTATCCTGACATACGAGTTGGCGGACTGGTCCCACGCGCCGGCAAGAGCCGTGGCAGTCATGGTGCCGTTGACTATCTCAAGTTTCGTGGTCGGGCTGGCCGTGCCTATGCCGACATTCCCGGACTCAGTGATGACAACCTGAGTGCTTGCGCCAATTGAGAAGTGCATGGCGCCTCCGGATTTTTCCAGATCTTCGCTTGTCCGCGAATGCAGAGAGAAGGCCTGCGAAGTAATCTTTTCTCTTGGGGAAAGAATTTTTCCGGATATCACGGTTTCCAACCAGAAGTCCCCGCCCCTCCAGTCAACATTCGGCCTCAGAACATGGCTGAATACCCCGTTTTTCACACTGACAGCCACATCGCCCGAAGACCACATCTGGCCGCCGCCGCTCAGGGCGTCAAAAATTTTAAAAGACATGGTTCTATCGGCTGTGACGGGCTGGCCGTATTCCTGAAGACGGCCTTGGTAGGTGATTTCAACCGGAACATCGGCAAGAACCGGTTTAGACAATAATAACAACAAAAAGCAAAAAACAATCTTCCGCATACGCCCCCCCCTCGCATTTATGATAAAATTCAGGTTATTATTACCTAATATTTTGTTTATTGTCAATATTAACCGGAGCCCAGCATCCTCAGATAGCGCCCAGGGCTTCGCCAGAAAGGTAAAGTCACCCTGAACGAAGTGAAGGGGCTCGTTTTTCATCCGACGACGAGATTCTTCGTCCGCCACAGCGGACCCAGAATGACCACACCACGGGGCGCGGGGTTGAGTTCGCAACCGCCGAAAATCACACCGGCAATTGCATCACCGGCGGCAAGGCGAAAAGCTATCAAGGAATTCAGCTTGCTAAATGTTAAATGTAAAGACCTGACCCCATTCCACTGACCCCTCAAAAATTTATCGCTTATATTTACGTACTATCAAATGCCCTAAGCGAATTGTGTAATTTCTTGGAGGTTGTTTTTCAATTGTTACTTTATATACCTGATTGTCATTTAATATATATTTTCTGTATTTATGCACATTTTTGGGTCCGCCTATCCTGCCTTGCAGTGCATCCATAATGTCTTTTAGGCGGTTATCAACGTCATGAGCTTCCAGTCTGCCTTTATCCAAATACAACTTGATAATAAGTTCAAGCTTGTCCGCTTTGGAATAAGTTATATTGCTTGTTTCCCACTTTGTTGCGAATACTCTATGAATCTCTTTGCGCCAATCATTGCGCGGAGTTACATATTCCGGCAAACGTATTTTTATGCTCTTTTTAGCTTTTGACATTGAATAACCTCCGCCAAGGAAATTCTGAAGTATGTATTAAATGTTAAATGTAAAGACCTGACCCCATTACTTCATTAGATTTTCGCGACATAGATTTTTCCGGCGACCTCGGAATCAAGAGCTATCTGCGTGTGCCCGGCGTTGATTACATAAGAAGGATATTTCTGATGGAGCACGAATTCAGACCCCGGAACAATGCCCAGCGAAAGAAGCTTGTGCAGCTGCGGATGGTCGCTTGTAACTATATATGATATCCTGCCCTTATCGCCGGCTTCAAGCTGAGTGAGCGGCATTACTATTGCTTTTATCTTTTCTCCGGCCTTAAGACAGCAGGGGCCGGGCGGTATCTTTGAACCATGCGGACAGATTTTAGGGTGGCCCAGGAGAGTGCAAATGGCGTCTGTCACCTCCGGCGTTATAACATGCTCAAACTCGCAGGCGTTTTTGTCCAGCTCGCCTTTGCTTATCACAAGCACATCGGCGAGCAGGCGCTCGGCGAGGCGGTGGCGGCGCGTGATATCCACGGCCAGCTGCTCCCCTTTAGGGGTAAGCTCAATGGCGTTTCCGGAAATTTTTACATAGCCGCCTTCCGAGAGCTCACCGGCTATGCCCTTGTATGTGCCTTTATCCAGAATTTCATTTATCGCCTTAAAATCGTTGTTCCCCCGCTCGCGGAAATGCCATATTACCCCGAGCGCCTCTTCAATGTCATTCATTTTTTTTGTTTTCATAAGACCTCCGGTTGCATGACTGGGTTCACCGCAAAACCAACAACGATACCGCTATAAAATACTGAATGTCCGCAAAATAAAATTCACCAGGCCCGCGAAAAGCAGGGCGTAAACCGAGACAAACGCGAAAATCATAAAAGCTATTTTGTAGCCCTGCTCTTTTATTACCATAAAACTCTGCGCTATGCAGGGCACGAACAGGGTTATGGCAATTATGCTTACCACCACCTGCCGAGGATCCATAAAACCGTCTTTTGTCAGCATAAAAAGCCCCGCGGCGCCGTAATCGCGCCTGAGAAATCCGAGGATAAAACTCTCGGTGGCCATTGCCGGCAATCCCAGAAGGCCTGAGATAACGGGGCTGGCGATCCGCTCGGCCGCTTTGATGAGGTTTAGTTTGTCAGCGGCGAAAAGAATTAAAGTGCCGAGAATAAAAAGAGGGACGGCCTCCTTGAAATACCAGGCCACCCTCATTTTGACTTTCAGCAGTATGTTTGAAAGCTCGGGTTTTCTAAGCGGAGGTATCTCCATTACAAAGCACGACGCGGTTCCGGGTATTATTTTGGAAGCGAGGTAGCCAACAAAAGTCAGCGAAAGAGTTATTGAGAGCAGCCATATCAGCGTAGCCTTGTAGGACAATCCGCTCAAGAGCCCGAGTATGACGCCAATCTGCGCCGAACAGGGAATTGTAAGAGATAAAAGCAGTACCGCTATGAGACGCTCTTTTTTTGACTCAAGAATCCTTGAACCCATCGCGGCCATGGTGCCGCAGCCGAGCCCTAAAACCATGGGCAGGACGGCTTTGCCGTTGAGTCCGAATTTTCTAAACGCGCGGTCAAGCATTACCGAGAGCCGCGGCAGGTAACCCGAGTCTTCCATGAAACCAAAAACTATAAAAAAGGCCCCCACGATAGGCAGGACTATGGCTAAAGCGTAGGTCAGCGCCATGGAAATAAGGCCGTACTTGCCCACGAGAAAATCGGTGATAACAGGCTGGGCGAATATCCTGTCTATCCAAAACTCAAGGAAAGGCAATATTTGCCGTTTAAAAAGAAAATCCTCAAGAAAATCCACGACCGTGCCGGCGGCAAACACGCCTACGAACTCATAAGTGACGAAAAGGGCGAGCGCGGCGATAAGGTAGCCCGGGAACGGCCTCATGGAAATCATGCCCAGCCGCGAGAGCCACGAAACGCTATTTTCGTCTCCGGAAAACGAAAAAACCTCGGCGCTGGCCTCGCCGGCGAACCTGTCGCGCGCGTCGTGTATAAGGAAATGCGGGCTCCGCATAAAGGTCGCTATAATGCCCTCCACGCGTTTTGAAAGTTTTTCGGCGGCATCCTTTCCGGCGAAACGCCACGCGCTTTTATCCCCGAGCAGAAGCATTAGCGACAGGGCTCTTTTGAAAGCAAAATCCGCGGGAAGCTCTTTTTCTATCTCTGAAATAAGGCTTTCAACATCATTATTTAAATTAAGCGGCTGAGGCCGCGAGGGAACGGCGGAAATTATTTTTTTAAGCTCGCTTATGCCTTCGCCGGTGATAACGACCGTCTTGACCACGGGAATTCCGAGAAGCTTCTCCAGCCTGCGGGCATCAATTTTTATGCCCCTGGAACGCGCCTCGTCGTACATGTTAAGCACCAGAATCATCGGTATTCCGAGGTCGGCGAGTTCGCTCGTCAGCACAAGCGACCTTTTCAGGTTCTTGGAATCAACGACATGGATTAATATATCGGGGCGGGCCGAGAATATAATGCTTCTTGTCACCTGCTCGTCTTCGGAGAACGGCAACAGCGAGTTGGTGCCAGGAGTGTCTATTACGCGGTAATTGACTCCGGCGATGACGGCCTGGCCCTCCGTGATGTCAACCGTAGTGCCGGGGTAATTTGAGACCACGGCGTACTGGCCCGTCAGCCTTCCAAACACCACGGATTTGCCTACATTCGGGTTGCCCGCCAAAACAATGGTTTTCTGTGATTTTTCCATGTGATTTAGACAGAATTATACCATTTTGTTTGCTTGACAACAAGTTTGGAAAGCACTATAATAGGCGCTATTATGGGAAGCGATGTCCTTGTTCTAAACAGAAGTTTTTACGCTGTTCAGATAACATCGTGGCAGAGAGCGCTGACGCTGGTCTATACCGACCACGCCTCGGTGGTTGACCAGGATTACAAAACTTATTCTTTTGAAGACTGGCAGCAGCTCTCGTCCATGATAAAAACCCACCCCTCCGGTTTTGTTACAACACCTAATTTTAAAATAGCCATACCCGAAGTAATAGCGCTCAAATTTTACGACCGCCTGCCTACAAGCGAAGTGAAATTTACCAGAAGAAACATCTATGAACACTACAATTACCGCTGCTGCTACTGCGGAAATAAATTTTCCTCTTCGGAACTCAATCTGGAACATGTCATTCCCAAAAGCCGCGGCGGGAAAACCAACTGGTCAAATATTGTAACCTCCTGCATACCCTGCAACCTCAGAAAAGGCAACAAAATGCCCGACGAAGCCGGCATGAAAATGCTTATCACGCCGAATAAACCCAAATGGCGCGGAATCCTGAGCCTTACCTTCGGCTCGGCCATAAAAATGAAAACCTCGTGGCAGAGATTCGTGGACACGGTTTACTGGAACGGCGAACTGGAAAAGGAGTAGTATAATAATGTCGGTGAATAGAGGGAGTACTGTTATGAAGCGCATGCCCGCAAAGTTGTTTGCGATACTTTCAATGTGTATTTGCCTGAGCTCCTTTGTTTTTGCCGCGCAGTCAGCGGAGGAACAGCTAACACTTGAAGAAATTATGTCCTTGGATTTGGAATCCAATATCGCGACCAAAACAAAGCTGAGAATCTCAGAGTCTCCTGCTATCGTAACCGTGGTAACTGCCGAAGAGATTAAAGCGATGGGGGCAAGAAATATAAGCGATGTCATTAATACCCTCCCGGGGATGTATTTTTCCCTGCCCGGGTCCGGCATTTTGGGCGTTATGTGGGCTGATTATATGCGCGGCATTTACGCGAACCAAACATTGCATCCGATGATAATACTTATGATTAATGGAAACAACATCAATGATGCCGCTGAAGATTCCTGGGGAGCACTTAACGCCTACGGTTCTGCGTTTCTGAACTTCGTTGAAAGAATAGAAATAATCCGCGGCCCGGGATCTGTAATATATGGGGGCGGCGCGATCGCGGGTGTTATTAATATCGTTACCAAAAAGGGGCCGGCGAATGAAGCGGTACTAACCTGGGGTACCAACGGTTTAAAAAGAGGTTTCGTTAAAGTAACAAAAAGTTCGGGAGACTCAAAAATTAATCTTATGGCGAGCCTCGGCGATTCATATATCAGTGACGGAAGCGTGGCAACGCGGGCGACGGGAACTCTTGAAAGGAGCGAGAACAGGAGCTTGTATGATTTTGTCAGCAGGCAGGTAGTGTTAGACCTGTCGCATAAGGGTTTTCAACTGCAGAATATATTTTTATGGGAGAGAATGTCCTCTCCTATCACGATGTTACACATGATTGCGGATAAGGATTTGCAAACGAGAATAGAGCCGTTTATCATATTATCAAGTTTGAAAAAAAGCTTTCTTCTTGAAAACGCCTCGCTTAACTCAAAGATTTTTTACAGAAAAGTCGCCTATTCGTTCCCCCTGCTGCCCTTGACGCCGCCCAATATACCTTCGCCGCTATGGACGGCGGGGATTTATGGAAACGCGGAATTTGGAACCGACGCATATAGCGGACAGGTGGAGTACATGTATAATGGGATGGAAAACCAGGACATAATGCTCGGGTATGAAACTTCCTATGAGCATGCGGCAGACGCGCTGATATCATACAATCCGGTTGACCCCAATGTATTCACATCGTATGTATATGTCAGCTCAAAAAAACGGAATGTAAACTCTCTTTATGCTCAGGATACGCTCTACAACAACAGCAGGGATCTGAGTTTAAACCTCGGCCTGCGCTATGACAATTACTCGGATTTTATTAATGGAACCGCGTTGAGCCCCCGTGTCGCGGTGGTATATAAGACTGCCGAAGACTATGTGTTTAAGGCGATTTATGGAACAGCGTTTCGTCCGCCAAGTTTCGCTGAGACGAATGTCAGCCCCGATTATCCCGCGATAAAAAATGATCCGGATATAAGGCCGGAAACAATGAAAACTTTTGAGCTGGCGCTTGATTGCAGTCCGCTCGCCAGAACTAATCTGAGGCTTAATTACTATAACAATGTCGTAAATGACCTGATCGCCAGCGTGACAAGCGATGATCCGACAAAAACATGGAATACCAATGTTTCAAATCAGAAAAGCTGGGGACTGGAAAGCGAAGTAAAATATTTGCTTGACACAAAGAGCTATGTCTTTGCCAATGCTTCATACCTGGGAGAATCAAAGGACATTGATACCGGCCTTCCCGCCGAATTTGTTCCTGAACTGCTGTTAAACGCAGGGGTAAATTATGCTTTTACAAAGAATATCAGCGCTATGACAAAAGGTTTTTACCGTTCAACGCTTAAGCAGGGCTATGGGGATACCAGGGGCGACATAGACCCCGTCTTGTTGTTTTCCACTTCGGTTAACCTTACGGTGAAGTCGTATGATGTTTTTGTAAATATCTATAATATGTTTGACCAGGAATGGAAAGACCCGTCCATATCATCAAATAACCTGATTGAGCCGCTTCAGGGATATGGCAGGAGATTTGATGTCGGGCTCAGGTATATGTTTTAACCCCGAAACGCGCGCAGAGTTATTTTCCCAAAGGAATTTTTTTTAGGGAGCCGCGAAACCAGGAAAAATTGACACGATACGCCGCATTGCAAGTAATTGTAAAGGGAGCTGCCATGACCGACGAGACAAAGATTCTGCTAAGCGAGAAAGACATCCCGACCCACTGGTACAACATTCAGGCCGACCTGCCCAAACCGCTTGCGCCGTCCATTCACCCGGGAACAAAAAAACCCATAGGGCCCGCGGATCTGGCCCCCATTTTTCCCATGGCCATAATCCAGCAGGAAGTATCCACGGAAAGATGGATTGAAATTCCGGATGAAGTGCGCGACATCTACAGGCTCTGGAGGCCCTCGCCGCTGTACCGCGCCAGAAGGCTTGAGAAACTGCTTGATACCCCCGCGAAAATTTACTACAAATACGAGGGCGTAAGCCCTTCGGGAAGCCACAAAACCAACACTTCCATCGCCCAGGCCTACTATAATAAGCAGGAAGGAGTAAAAAGAATTGCAACCGAAACCGGTGCCGGCCAGTGGGGCTGCGCTCTCTCTCTTGCCTGCAATATTTTCGGCCTGCAGTGCACCGTATACATGGTAAAGGTTTCCTTCCACCAGAAACCTTACCGTAAATCTCTCATGCATGTATGGGGCGCCGAGGTTTTCCCCAGCCCGACCGACAGGACAGCCGCCGGCCGGAAAGTTCTTGAGGAAACCCCGGAATCGCTCGGCTCGCTCGGCATAGCCATTTCCGAGGCCGTTGAGGACGCCGCGACCCACGACGACACAAAATATTCGCTCGGCAGCGTATTAAACCATGTGCTTTTGCATCAGAGCGTTATAGGCCTTGAAACAAAAAAACAGCTTGAGCTTGCCGGCGATTACCCCGATGTAGTTATAGCCTGCAACGGCGGCGGCTCCAATTTCGGAGGAGTGGCTTTTCCGTTCCTCATGGACAAACTCCAGGGCAGAAGGAAAGATTTAAGGGCTATCGCCGTAGAGCCGGCGGCCTGTCCCACTCTTACCAAGGGCCCCTACACCTACGATTTCGGTGATACGGCCGGCATGACCCCTCTTATGAAAATGTACACTCTTGGCCACACATTTATGCCCGCCGGAATTCACGCCGGCGGCTTGCGCTACCACGGAGATTCCCCGCTGGTTTCGCTTTTATACAACGAGAAGGTGATAGAGGCTATATCATATCCGCAGAACCCGGTTTTTGAAGCGGCCGTCATGTTCGCCAAAAGCGAAGGCATTCTGCCGGCTCCCGAATCGGCTCACGCCATACGAGCCGCGATAGACGAAGCTCTAAAAGCCAAAAAAAGCGGCGAGAAAAAAACTATTCTTTGCAACCTCTCGGGCCACGGGCATTTTGACCTGGCGGCTTACGACGATTATCTCGCGGGCAAATTAGTGGACTACGAATACCCGGCGGACAAGGTCAAAGAAGCGCTCTCTCATATCCCTAAAATATAATGTTTAAAATACTGTCAAAACAAATTCTTGCCAAGGGCATAACCCGCCTGGAAATTCTCGCGCCTGAAATTGCCGCTCGCGCGCGAGCCGGCCAGTTTGTGGTCGTGCGTATAAACGAGACCGGCGAGCGCATTCCGCTCACCATTGCCGGACAAAATGCCGCTGCCGGCTCTATCTCGGTAATTTTCCTGGAAATCGGCAAAACGACAGCCCAATTAGCCTCGCTGTCCCCGGGAGATTTTATTTTGGATCTGCTCGGCCCGCTCGGCAGGCCTACTGAAACCGGAAAACACGGAGCAGCCGTTATCGTAGCCGGCGGAGTCGGGGCGGCGGAAGCGCTTCCCGTCGCGAAAGCTTTCAGAAACGCGGGCAATGCCGTCGTTGGCATAATCGGGGCCAGAAACAAGGACATGGTTATCCTTGAAAAGGAAATGCGCTCCGCGGTCAACAGGCTTTTTATCACTACCGACGACGGTTCCTACGGGATGAAAGGTTTTGTTTCAGACATGCTCAAAGAACTTATTGAAAAAAAAGAAGAAATAGGCATTGTTTACGCTATCGGCCCCGTACCCATGATGAAAGCTGTTTCCGCGCTGACAAAACAACACTCCATAAAAACTATTGTCTCGCTTAACCCCCTAATGCTGGACGCCACCGGCATGTGCGGCGTCTGCAGGGTAACCATAGCGGGCAAAACCCGCTTTGCCTGCGTTGACGGCCCGGAGTTTGACGCGCACGAAGTAAACTGGGACGAGCTCATCAACAGGCTTGCGACCTTTAAGAACGAAGAGAAACTGTCGCTGGAAAAATATAAAGCGGAGTGCAAATGCCCAGAATGAAAATGCCCGAGCGCTCTCCGTCGCAGAGAGCGGCGGATTTCGGACAGGTCAACTTAGGCTACGACTCGGAGCAGGCTCTCAGCGAGGCGAAACGCTGCCTTCAGTGCAAGAAACCGCTTTGTGTTGAAGGCTGCCCCGTAGGAATAAACATCCCCGGATTTGTAAAAGCCATCGCCGAGGGAAACCCGGCCGGGGCCGTTGATATTTTAAAAGATAAAAACAACCTTCCGGCGGTATGCGGAAGAGTATGCCCGCAGGAAGAGCAGTGCGAACTTCGCTGCGTTCTTAAAAGCAAAAATGACCCAATAGCTATCGGAAATCTTGAGCGTTATTCAGCCGACTGGGAAAAAAACAACCGCCCGGTTCCTCAAGCTCCCGCGCAATCCGCGAAGGGAACCAAAAAAATAGCTGTTATCGGCTCCGGCCCCGCGGGCCTGACCTGTGCCGCGGTTCTTGCCAAGAAGGGCTTTGATATTACCGTTTTTGAGTCTCTGCACAAACCTGGCGGCGTTTTGAGTTACGGAATACCCGAGTTCAGGCTTCCTCATGATATTCTTCAATACGAACTGAAATACCTTGAGAGCATAGGCGTTAAATTCACGCTCAACTGCCTTGTGGGAAGAACAAAATCCCTTGACGATTTAAGAAACGAGGGCTTTAAGGCGATTTTTATCGGCACCGGGGCCGGACTTCCGGCAATGCTCAACATACCCGGCGAGAACTTAAATCACATCTATTCCGCCAATGAATTCCTTGTCAGGGTAAACATGATGAAGGCTAATGTTTTTCCTGAATACGATACCCCGGTATTTGTCGGCAAACGGGTGGTTGTCATAGGCGGCGGCAACACCGCGATGGACGCGGCGCGCACGGCTCTGCGCCTGGGCGCCAAAGAAGTGTTTCTCTCGTACCGCCGCTCCGAAACCGAGATGCCGGCCAGGGCGGAAGAAATACGCCACGCCAGGGAAGAGGGCGTACAGCTTATGCTGCTTACCAACCCGGCGAAATTTATCGGCACCGAAAACGGTTTTGTGAAAGCCGTTGAACTTGTAAACATGGAACTGGGCGAGCCTGACGCCAAAGGGCGCAGAAAACCGGTTGAGAAAGAAGGCTCTAATTTTAATTTTGAGTGCGATATGGCCGTTATCGCCGTGGGGCTTAACCCCAACCCGGTTCTCGCGTCGCTTACGCCCGGCCTGGAAACAGACGCGCGCGGAAGATTGAAAATTGACGAAAATTCCATGACTACCCTGCCCGGCGTCTTTGCCGGAGGCGACATAGTCGGCGGCGAAACCGTAATACAAGCCATGGGCATGGGCAAAAAAGCAGCGGCTGAAATTGAAAGATACCTGGCCTCGGATACCTCTCAGAGCTGCAAAAAAACCTGACCTCGGTTTGGCAAAATAAAACTATTTGTTTCAGGGGAAATTGTACGGACAACCATACTCATTCAAGCGAAAAAAAGCTGCTCCTGATACTTCTTTTTAACGGCTCGCTGATGCTGCTGGAGCTCTTCGGCGGCATTTTCACCAGAAGCCTCGCGCTTCTTGGCGACGCGGGCCACATGCTTACCGATTCCATGGCGCTGGCTTTGAGCTACCTTGCCATGCAGTGGAGCAAGAAACCCGCGACTTCAAAAAAAACTTTCGGCTACCACCGCTTTGAAATACTCGCCGCGCTTATAAACGGGCTTTCGCTTTTGGCGATCTCCGGGTATATCGCCTACGAGGCCGTTCAGCGGTTCTTTCATCCGGTTGAGGTAAAAAGCATATCGCTGATTATTATCGCGTCCGCCGGGTTTATAGGCAATCTTGCCGGAGTTCTGCTTTTAAGGCATGAGAACCATGACAACCTGAATATCCGCGGCGCTTTTCTGCACCTCTTAGGGGACATGCTCTCCTCAATAGGCGTCATAGCCGGCGGGCTGATAATTTATTTAACGGGATGGAATGCAGTAGACTCCATTATAGGGGTAATGATAGCCGGTGTGGTTTTAAGAAGCGCGATAGGTCTTATTATTGAATCCTCCGATGTTCTGCTGGAGGCTGTTCCCCGCGACATTGATATAGCCCAGCTTAAGAAATCCGCCGAAGCCGTCGCGGGCGTAAGGGAGTTTCACGACATTCACATCTGGTCCATTAAATCGGGCTTAAGGGCCTTGAGCGCGCATGTTCTTGTGGGAGACATTTCCGCGAGGGAAAGCCAGAGCATAGTGTCAAGCGTAAGAATAATGCTCAAAGAACGCTACAATATTAGCCACACGACAATTGAAGTTGAGTGCGACGCCTGCAAAGACGACAGCTGCGATTATAAAAATTAACTATGGGAGAAAAACATGGGCCTTAATGAAATTATTATTTTTTCCGCGGTTTCGGGGTTTGCGATGTTTATGGGAAGCGCGCTGATATTTTATTTTGATTCCTGGGTCAGCAAAAATTCAATTTTTCTTATAAGTTTCGCGGCTGGGGTCATGCTCACGATAGCTTTCATGAACCTTATTCCGGAGGCGCTTTCTATAGCCCCGGGGTCCTGGACAATGGTTTTCGCGGGCTTCCTGGCGCTCTACGCGCTGCAAAATATCGTAATGTTTCACCCCTGCCACGACGAAGTCTGCGAAACCCACAAGCTGGGGCTTTTTTCGTTCGCCGGCCTGGTGGTGCATTCGCTGCTTGACGGGGTTATCGTAGCGGTCGGGTTTGAGGCGGGTTTTGAAATCGGCTTGCTTACCACAACAGCCGTCATTCTGCACAAATTGCCGGACGGCATTACAATAACAAGCATTCTGATACATTCCAAAATGAAGAAAAAAACCACGGTTATGTATTCCTCGCTGGTAGCGCTCGCGACCCCGGTAGGCGCTGTTATCGCTTACTTTTTTTTCAGAAACATCGCTCCGGGCCTGGTCGGATCGCTGCTGGCCCTCACGGCAGGCTCCTTTATTTATCTGGCCGCGGCCGACCTGCTGCCCGAGACCCACAAACGGCGCAACAGGGCCAACGCTCTGTTCTTTTTTCTGGGTATTGGAGCCGTCGCGCTTATCGGAAAGATATTTGCCGCCTGAGTTTTGGAGCACGAAAAGTAAACTTAACTGAGAAACACACCTGTTTTTCGCCTTGTAAATTCACGGACAAATTGATAAAATGCCCTGTATATCCGCTTTAAAAGAGGTTAATAAATATGTTTAGAAGAATACAGCTGTTAAAAGAAGATATTTCATCGGTTTTTAAGCGCGACCCTGCGGCCAGGTCTATTCTTGAGGTGCTCATCTGCTATCCGGGCCTTCACGCGATCTGGGTCCACAGGATCGCCCATTTCCTATGGAAACGCGGCTTTAAGCTATGCGCCCGAATTATTTCCCATGTGGGGCGCCATTATACCGGCATAGAGATCCATCCGGGCGCGACTATCGGACGGAGGTTTTTTATTGACCACGGCATGGGCGTCGTAATAGGCGAAACGGCCGAGATAGGCGATGATGTTTTGCTTTATCAGGGCGTGGTGCTCGGCGGAACTTCTCTTGAAAAGAAGAAACGCCACCCTACGCTTAAAAACAATGTCGTTGTCGGGGCTGGCGCGATAGTCCTTGGGGCCATAACGCTTGGCGAAAACAGCCGTGTCGGCGCCGGATCGGTGCTTTTGCGCGATATTCCGGATAACTCAACTGCCGTCGGCGTGCCGGCCCGCGTGGGCCTGGGCTTTTCTCAGACGGAAATGATTAACCTTGAGCACGGAAGATTGCCCGACCCCATTGCGGACGCTATCCGTTTTGTCATGAAAGACATTGAAAAACTTGAGGAAAGAATTGTAAAAGTTGAATCCAAGGAAGGCCTTGTCGCGCATATAGACAAATATCTTGAGGAAAAGAAGAAGGAAATAGAAAAAGAATTCCAGGACTGGACAAAAGATCTAAAAAAATAGAATTGACGGTTAATTTTTGAGGAGGAGTGCGATGGCTTTTATTGAATGGAACTCAACCCTGAGCGTTGATGTAAATCAGTTTGACGAACAGCACAAGAAACTTATTAGCCTAATAAATGAACTGCTTTCGGCGATGTCCAAAGGCGAAGGAGCCAGAATGATTAACGAAGTCCTCAAAGGCCTGATAGAATATACCATAACCCACTTCTCGGCCGAAGAAGAAGCTATGAAAAAATATCAGTATCCGGGCCTCGGCCTTCATCACATTGAGCATAAAAACCTGACGACTAAAGTAATTGAACTGCAGAATAAACTGGATAAGGGCGAAGCGGTTTTGAGCATGGAGGTTTTTCAGTTTCTTAAAGACTGGCTCGTTAACCATATAATGAAAACTGATAAATCGTACGGAGTTTTTTTTAAGTCAAAAGGCATTGTCGTATAAATTTTCCTCTTTTCCTCTTCTAATTCTCCTGCCAGGCGGCGCTGTCATTACGATTTTAACTTTCTTTGGATGCGCAAAGAACGATAATAAAGAAGGGTGACGCCTCACCATCTCGGCCCAGGCCGCCATCCCAGAACCGTTCTGTCGGGAATCCAGAACAATGACATTTTGTTAATGACTCAAAGAAGTGGATCCCAGACTACTGCCTCTGGGCTGACGACACAGAAAAAGTCTGTCATTGCGAGGAATGAAGCAATCTCGCAGTTAAATGGTTTTGTAGCTGCGCAGCTTGCTGCGCGTTCCGTAAAGCGTCGTCATTCCAGAGAGTTTCTGCCTGGAATCCATCAAGGCCTGTCATCCCTGTAGTTGCAGTGCGGCGAATAAGCCGCACAAGCTTGCAACGGGTGCGAGATGTGAGCACACACAGGGATCCAGTAAAACCACTGGATACCAGCTTCCGCTGGTATGACGACACGAAGAAGTTCGCCGTTCACTTAAAACTTAATACTTACAACTTATAACTTAAAATATTCTGTCTGGAATCCGCAAACGCCGTCGTTCTGAGTCCGCTGTTGCGGACGAAGAATCTCGTCGTTGGATGAAAAACGAGACCCTTCACTTCGTTCAGGGTGACCTTAAATGTCTGGAAAAATCTTTCACAGTCAGGTCCGGGCTCTATCTGAGGATTTATCTCCACCCACGCAAGCGAGCAAAAGTTTTCGCAACCGGTCTTGATGCTGCGACATAATATAATATGTTAACCTTCTGCCTTCCACCCGGCGAAGGAATGTTTTCTGCGCAGACCTTGAGACCGCGACTTACGATCTATTATCATTTAACATTTTGTCTTCACCCACGCAAGCGAGCAAAAGTTTTCGCAACCGGTCTTGATGCTGCGACATAATATAATATGTTAACCTTCTGCCTTCCACCCGGCGAAGGAATGTTTTCTGCGCAGACCTTGAGACCGCGACTTACGCTTCAGGGAGCGGTCTCACGGAGCCGGCAGCAAGTCTATGCCGGCGTTCTGCAAGAAAACAATTCCGGAGCGACATCTTGACAAAACAAAATCGCCTTGCTATAATTGGCACTCATGGTAGTTGAGTGCCATTTTAGACTTATTTTCTCTGGAGGCCACGATGAATCCGAATAAGTTTACTAATAAAGCTCAGGAAGCCCTTGTTGAAATGCAGAATATCGCGGGCGAATACCAGCACCAGGAACTGGCCGCGGAACATCTGCTGTTGGCCCTTCTCAAACAGCAGGAAGGCGTAGTTTCCGCGATAATAAAGAAAATCATACCTCAGAGCCAGTCGGGACAAGAACCCCAAAAACATCTTCAGCGGCAGATTGAAAGCGACCTGGCCAAAAGGCCCAAAATCTCTGGCGGCAGTTTTTATCTTTCCCCCTCGGTAAATAAAATATTTTCGCTTTCAGAAAAAGAAGCAAAAAACCTCAAGGACGAATTCGTCTCAACCGAGCATATTCTCCTGGGCATTGTTGAAGAGGCTTCCTCCGCGGCCGCGGCCCTGCTTGTTAAATCCGGCGTTACAAAAGATAAAATCCTTCAGAGCCTTGTGGAAATAAGGGGCTCTCACAGGATCACCGACCAGAACCCCGAAGACAAATATCAGGCTCTAGAAAAATATTCCAGGGACTTAACCGACCTGGCGCGCAAGGGCAAGCTGGACCCCGTTATAGGAAGGGACGAAGAAATAAGGCGGACGGTCCAGGTGCTCTCCCGCAGGACAAAAAACAATCCGGTACTCATAGGCGAACCGGGAGTCGGCAAAACAGCCATTGTTGAGGGCCTGGCCCAGCGCATAGTTTCCGGCGACATACCTGAAACCCTGAAAGATAAAAAGGTCATAGCGCTTGACTTAGGCTCGCTTATAGCGGGCGCCAAATACCGCGGCGAATTTGAAGACCGCCTCAAAGCCGTGCTGAAAGAAATTAATTCCTCCTCAGGCAAAATAATTCTGTTTATTGACGAACTGCACACCATTGTAGGGGCCGGAGCCGCCGAAGGCGCTGTTGACGCAGCCAATATGCTTAAGCCCATGCTTGCCCGCGGAGAACTTAGAATGGTCGGGGCGACCACGCTTGATGAATACCGCAAGCACATTGAAAAAGACGCCGCTCTTGAGCGCAGGTTCCAGACCATATATATAGGTGAACCTTCTGTTGAAGACACCATAGCTATTTTGCGCGGTTTGAAAGAAAAATACGAGGTTCATCACGGAGTAAAAATACGCGATACCGCCCTGGTAGCCGCGGCGACCCTGAGCTACCGCTACATATCCGACCGATTTCTCCCCGACAAGGCGATTGACCTCATTGACGAGGCCGCCAGCAAACTGCGGATTGAAATTGATTCCATGCCGGCCGAGCTTGACGAAGTTGAACGCCGCTTAAGACAGCTGGAGATTGAAAGGCAGGCCGTTAAAAAGGAAACAGACTCCGCTTCCAAAACCAGGCTGGCGGCGATGGAAAAAGAAATAGAAAACTTAAAAGAGTCTTCCTCTCATATGAAGGCCCAGTGGCAGGAACAGAAAGGGGCGATCTCAGAAATAAGGAAACTCAAAGAGAAACTGGAAGAATATAAAATAGAGGAACAGCACGCCGAGCGCCGCGGAAGCCTTGACCGGGCCGCCGAGATTCGCTACGGCAAAATACCCGAAACCCAGAAAGGCATAGACGAGGCCGGCAAACAACTCGCCAAACTTCAAAAAGAAAAACAGATACTCAAGGAAGAGGTAGAGGAAGAGGATATCGCCCGCGTAGTCAGCAAGTGGACCGGCATTCCCGTTTCCAAAATGCTTGAAGGCGAGATGGCAAAACTGCTCAAAATGGAGGAGCGCCTGCACGACCGGGTTGTAGGGCAGGAAGAAGCCATTTCAGCGGTTGCCAACGCGGTGCGCCGTTCCCGTTCCGGGCTCTCCGATCCCAACAGGCCCATCGGCTCGTTTATTTTCCTGGGCCCCACGGGCGTCGGCAAGACCGAGCTGGCCAAAGCGCTGGCGGAATTTCTTTTTGACAACGAAAAAAACTTAGTGCGCATTGATATGTCGGAGTATATGGAAAAACACTCGGTTTCAAGGCTGCTTGGAGCGCCTCCGGGATATATTGGTTTTGAAGAGGGCGGCCAGCTTACGGAATCGGTAAGAAGAAGGCCCTATTCCGTGGTCTTGTTTGACGAGATAGAAAAAGCGCACCCGGAAGTTTTCAATGTAATGCTCCAGATACTTGACGACGGCAGGCTGACCGACGGGCAGGGGCGCACGGTAGATTTCAAGAATACTGTTATAATAATGACTTCAAATGTGGGATCAAACTTTATTCAGGAAAGCACTCAGTACGAGGAAATGAAAAAGAGGGTAAGCGAGGCCCTGCAAGCCCACTTCCGCCCGGAATTCCTTAACCGCATAGATGAAATTATTATTTTCCAAAGGCTTTCCGCCGGCGAACTGCAGGGCATAATTGACATTCAGCTTGAACAGCTTGAAAAACGGCTCTCGGACAAAAAGATTGTCATAGAGCTGTCCAAAAACGCCAGAAACCATCTCGCGAAAACCGGTTATGACCCGGCGTTCGGAGCCAGGCCGCTTAAGCGCACGATTCAGAACCTGGTGCTTAACCCGCTATCCAGCAGGATAATCGCGGGAGAGTTTAAAGAGGGCGACAAAGTGGTGATAGATTTTTCGCGCAGCGACAACAAGGAAGAATTGGTCTTTAAGAAAGCCTGAAAGCGGGCAAAAAAATAACAGCCCTTTGAATAAAGAGCTGTTATTAAAAAATATATAAGAGATTAATTAGGATTTGCGCCCGGCCGCTTTTTTGTTTGTAAGCTGCCTCTTGTTTCTGTTTCTGATCTGGCGCCTGCGCCTTTTTTGTTTGGACTTGCTCATCGGTTTCACCTCCCGTTAACAGGAGTTTATCAAAAAATACCGGAAACGGCAAGTGAGCGAGTGAAAAGTAATTCGCCGCGCCGCGATAAATACTTGAGTAGTTGAGCGCAATTTTGTAAAATCGTTTTGAGGTATATAACCAATGAATATAACAAGAAAGATTATTTCAAGCCACATGGTATCAGGATCAATGAAGGCCGGCAGCGAGGTCGGGCTTAGGATTGACCAGACTCTGACCCAGGACGCGACCGGCACCATGGCCTACCTGCAGTTTGAAGCCATGGGAGTTAAAAAAGTCCGCACAAAACTTTCCGTAAGCTATGTGGACCACAACACTCTTCAAACCGGGTTTGAAAACGCCGATGACCACCGTTTTCTTCAGTCAATAGCCGAAAAATACGGCATATATTTTTCTCCGGCCGGCAACGGCATTTGCCACCAGCTGCACCTGGAACGCTTCGGCGTGCCCGGCCAGACTCTTATAGGCTCGGATTCCCACACCCCCACGGCCGGAGGCCTCGGGATGCTTTCTTTCGGGGCGGGCGGGCTTGATGTGGCCTGCGCGATGGCTGGAGAACCGTTTTATATAACGATGCCGAAAGTCGTTAAGGTCAACCTAACGGGCAGGCTGCGCCCCTGGGTAAGCGCCAAGGATATAATCCTGGAACTGCTCAGGCGCCTGAGCGTAAAAGGCGGCAGAGGCAAAGTCTTTGAATTCGCCGGCCCCGGCGTGCTGACGCTGTCGGTTCCGGAACGGGCGACCATAACAAATATGGGCACCGAACTTGGAGCGACCACCTCAATTTTTCCGTCCGATAATATTACCAAAGCTTTTTTGAAACAGCAGAAGCGCGAAAAATCCTGGAAAGAAATAGTTCCCTCTAAAGACGCGGAATACGACGAGGTAATTGAAATAGATTTAAACGCTCTGGAGCCTCTTATAGCGCTTCCTCACAGCCCGGACAATGTAAGAACCGTTAAAGCCGTAGAGGATACGCCCGTCAACCAGGTCGCGATAGGCTCCTGCACAAATTCCTCGCTCGCGGACCTGCTTCTTGTGTCAAAAACTTTGAAAAATAAAAAAATAAATAAAAATGTCAGCCTGGTTATTTCCCCGGGCTCGCGGCAGGTTGTTACCATGCTCGCGAAATCAGGGGCTCTTTCGGACCTGATAGCCTCGGGAGCGAGAATCCTTGAGAATTCCTGCGGCCCCTGCATAGGCATGGGCCAGTCGCCTTCCAGCGGAGCTGTTTCGCTCAGGACTTTTAACAGAAACTTTGAAGGAAGGAGCGGCACAAAGGACGCGAAAGTCTACCTCTGTTCGCCCGAAGTCGCGGTCGCGGCCGCTCTTTTCGGAAAGATCACCCTTCCGTCTAAAATCGGGGCAAAACCAAAAGTCAAACTTCCGGCAAAACTTGATATTGACGAGAAAATGTTTTTTGCGCCATCAAAGAATCCCGGGAAGACGGAGATACTCCGCGGCCCCAACATTAAACCGCTCCCCGTTTTTGAACCGCTTCCGGAAAAATTTTCAGCCGGGGTTGTATTAATGGTCGGAGACAACATTACGACGGATCATATTATGCCGGCAGGGTCAAAAATTCTTCCGCTGCGTTCAAATCTGCCGGCCATATCGGAATACGCGTTTTCGGCGGTTGACAGGGAATTCGTAAGCCGGGCAAAGGCTTCCGGCTCGGGAGTCATAGCCGCCGGCGAAAATTACGGTCAGGGTTCATCGCGCGAACACGCGGCCCTGGCTCCCAGGTATCTCGGGGTACGCGCCGTTATCGCGAAATCCTTCGCGAGAATACATCTCGCGAACCTGATAAATTTCGGCATAATACCGTTCACATTTAAAACGGCTTCCGATTACGACAAGCTTTCTTTGGGCGACAGGATTGAAATAAACTCCGCGGCCAAAGCTTTAGGCGGCGGCTCAAACGAACTCTCGGCGCTGGTCCGCTCGGCCGACGGCTCGCTGAAATACGAGATGGCTCTCAACTTTGACCTTACTCAAAGGCAAAAGTCTATTATTTTCGCCGGCGGACTGCTAAACTGGATAAAATCCGGTTCAAAAAACGCCTCCGAATAACTTTCTATTAAAAGGGTAATTTTATGGCTGATGGAAATGTAACCACTGTTCAGGCTCAGGCCGCCGCCGCAAGGAGCGCCTCGCGGAAGCTCGCCCTGCTTTCGGGCGAAATTAAAAATAAAGCGCTTTCCGCTATGGCCGAAGCAATTGAAGCCAACAAGAAAGAAATAATTTTTCATAACGAGATTGACATTCAGGCCGCCAGAGAAGCCGGGCTGAGCGCCGCCATGGTTGACAGGCTTACCCTTAACGAAAAAAGAATCCTTGATATGGCCCAGGGCTTAAGGCAGATAGCCGCCCTCAAAGATCCGGTCGGCGAAATAACCGAACAGTGGACGCCTCCGGCGGGAATAAATATTCAGAGGGTGCGCGTTCCGCTCGGAGTTATCGGAATGATTTACGAGTCCAGGCCGAATGTGACCGTTGACGCCGCGGGGCTTTGCCTTAAAGCGGGCAACGCGGTGGTTCTGCGGGGCGGCTCGGAAGCGCTGAACTCAAACCATATTCTTGTGAAAATAGTTTCCGAGGCCGCGTACAAAAACGGCCTGCCGGAAGGCTCTATACAGTTCATTGAAACCACCGACAGGGAAATGATCACGATAATGATAAAGCTGGACTCGCTTATTGATCTTATCATTCCCAGGGGCAGCGAGGAAATGATAAAATTCATACGCCAGAACGCCACTGTGCCGGTTCTTGCCCACGGCAAAGGCCTGTGCCATACCTATATAGATAAATCGGCCGACAGGGAAATGGCTCTTAAAATAGCTTTCAACGCCAAGTGCCAGCGCCCCGGCGTCTGCAACGCCATGGAAACGCTTCTTGTGCATAAAGACATTGCTCCGTCAATTATGGTTGAGCTCTGCGGCCTTTACCAGAAAGCCGGTGTTGAAATAAGAGGCTGTCCGATAACCAGGACTCTGGTTCCTCAGGTCGTGGCGGCCGGCGAGTCCGACTGGTCCACAGAATACTCGGATATGATTCTTTCAATTAAAGTCGTTGATTCTATTGACGACGCGATGAACCACATAACCAAATACGGATCCGGCCATTCGGAAGCCATAATTACCGGCGACAAAGATGCCGCGGAACGCTTTTTAAAAGAAGTGGACGCGGCGGCGGTATTTCACAACGCCTCCACCAGGCTTCACGACGGAAGCGTTTTCGGGCTCGGCGCCGAGATCGGCATCTCAACCAACAAGCTGCATGCACGCGGCACTATGGGCGTCAAGGAACTGACAACCACAAAATTTGTGGTAAGAGGCCACGGAGAAGTCAGGCAATAGCCGCGGTTGATACCGATATGATTTACGAATATTTTGACAAAGCCCCGCCACTTTAAATACGGAAGCTTCCGCGCCGCTGAGACCGTAAAAATACCTTATTTTAACTTCATATACCAGGATAATAAATCAAAGGAGGTATCCCTATGGATGGAAATGTGGATATCAAAGAAATTAACGAGCAGGTAAAAAAGGAAAGCGTTTTCGCTATTCAGCTTATCAACGAGATAAACAAGGTTATTGTCGGGCAGAGCTATATTATAGAGCGCATGCTTATCGGCCTGCTTTCTAACGGGCATATACTGCTGGAGGGAGTCCCTGGGCTGGCGAAAACCCTGGCCGTAAAGACCCTTTCGTCCGCTATCAAAACAAAATTCCAGAGGATTCAGTTTACCCCCGACCTTTTGCCGGCCGACCTCGTGGGAACTCTTGTCTACAACCCGCAGTCCGCGGCCTTCAGCGTCAAAAAGGGCCCCATATTTTCTAACCTCATTCTTGCCGACGAAATTAACCGCGCTCCCGCCAAGGTGCAAAGCGCCCTGCTTGAGGCGATGCAGGAGCGGCAGGTGACCATAGGCGACGAAACATTTAAACTGCCGGAGCCGTTTCTTGTGCTTGCCACCCAGAACCCCATTGAGCAGGAAGGCACCTACCCGCTGCCGGAGGCGCAGGTTGACCGCTTTATGCTCAAGCTTAAAATCACATATCCTAAAAAAGAAGAAGAAAAGCTTATCCTTGAGCGCATGACTCACGGCGGCGAGATAAAAATTAATCCCGTGGTAACGCCCGAGGAAATAAACAGGGCGCGGGAAACAGCCGCCAGGATTTATATAGACGAAAAAGTTAAGAACTATATTGTGGACATCGTCTTTGCTTCAAGGGAGCCCGAAAATCACAAGCTTGAGGGCCTTAAGAACCTCATAGCCTACGGCGCCTCGCCCCGCGCCACGATAAACCTCACCCTCGCGGCCAAGGCTTATGCCTTCCTGCAGGGGCGCGGTTTTGTGACGCCGGAGGATGTAAAAATTATCGGCCCGGATGTTTTAAGGCACAGGATTATTCTCACTTACGAAGCCGAGGCCGAAGAGCTGACTTCCGACGATATCGTAAAGCAGATTTTTGACGGGGTGGAAGTTCCTTAAAATAAACGACTCTCAAGTAAACTGCTATAGGCGCTCATTAGCTCATTGGTCAGCTGGCGCGCTTTTTGAAGTTAAGTCCCCATTATGGCTGGTAATGAGCGAGCGTATTTTTGGTGAAGTAAGCGAGGACTGTCTGAGCCCGTTTCATCAGGGCGAGTTCCGCAGCTTCCAAAAATTGCGAAGCGAAATAGCCATCGGGGTGCGTTTCTTAGTTAAGTTTTCTTTGCGCATCCAAAGAAAACTTAAACCGGTGGTTAAGGTGTTAAGCCTTACTTGAACGGGATTAAAGGCAATTATATGATTCCAAAAGAGATACTTAATAGCATCAGGCGCATTGAGATCCGCTCCGGAAAACTGGTCAACGAGATTTTCGCGGGGCAGTATTCCAGCGTTTTTAAAGGGCGCGGAATGGAATTTTCCGAGGTGCGGGAGTACCTGCCGGGCGATGATATCAGAAGCATTGACTGGAATGTCACGGCGCGCTACGGCAAACCTTTTGTCAAAAAATTCGTGGAAGAGCGCGAATTGACGGTTATGCTGCTCGTGGACGCCTCCGGTTCGCAGGGCTTCGGCACGCGCTCAAAATTTAAATCCGAGCTGGCCGCCGAAATTGCGAGCGTTCTCGCTTTCTCGGCCATAAAAAATAATGACCGTGTGGGAATGATAATATTCACTGACCGCATTGAAAAAGTAATCAGGCCCAAAAAGGGCAGAAACCACATTTTAAGGCTCATTCGCGAGATACTCTATTTTAAACCCGAGGGCAAGTCCACCGATATTGAAGTCGCACTTGAATACTTAAACGAGCTCTGGAGAAGAAAATCCGTGGTTTTCCTGCTTTCGGATTTCAAAGGCAGAAACTTTGAAAGGGCGGTTAAAATTACCTCCCGCAAACACGACCTTATCGCGGTGCGCATAAGCGATCCCGCCGAACGGGAGCTGCCCCCGGCCGGCCTGCTCTCCCTTGAAGACGCCGAGTCCGGCAGAAGAATGCTCGCGGATACCTCCGACCCCGAGTTTAAAAAAGCTTATCTTCTGGAGCGGGATAATTTTGAAAAAAATATAAAAAACCTTTTCACGCGCTCGCGGGTGGACCAGATAGCGGTAAGCACCGACAAGCCCTATGTGATGCCGCTGATACAATTTTTTAGAAGGCGCGAGAAAAAAATGGCGTTTTAAGGCGAACTATTATGAGCAAAAGATTACCAGCGATTATTATTCTATTTACCATGTGCCTGCCGTCATATCCGCGCGCTGAGGCGCTTGAGGTAAACACCAAAATCAGTCGCGGCAGGGTAACCATCGCCGAGCCGCTTGACTGCAAAGTTTCCGTCAGGGCTCCCTTTGAGATAGAGGTCTCTACGCCTCAGGCGGACAGCTTCGGCCCGTGGGCGCTTACCGGCGCGAAAACAGAAGGCGGCGGGAAAGAGAGCTCCGTAACCCTGACGCTTCTGACCTATACGACGGGCCAGGCCCTGCTCCCGCGGATACCGCTTAAAGTTACGGCAAAAGACGGCAGGGTTTTTACTATTCTTTCTTCCAGCGCCGAGATTACGGTTGAGAGCCTTCTGGACAAATACGGCGACGCGGGCGACATAAGAGACATAAAGAAACCGCTAAGCATTCCCCATTCCGCGCTGTTTTATGTTTTATGGCTGATCGCGGCCCTGCTCGCGGCCGCGGGAGTTTACCTCTGGCGCAAAAAACGCCGTTCCCGTGGTTTACTGCCGGCACAGGAATCCGTCGCGCCCGAACACCCGCTTGAAAAAGCGCTCAGGGAACTTGAGGAGCTTAAGAATTCCGGCCTGTTGGATGAAAATAAAATTAAAGAATTCTACATAGCCCTTTTTGACATAGTCCGCGACTATTTCGCCGGTTCCTACGGCATTGAAACGAGGGACAGAACCTCCGCGGAAATATACGCCGACTTAAAAGCCGTTGAGGCCGACAAGAAACTTGTCGCGCTCTCAAGAGATTTTTTTGAGCGGTGCGACATGGTGAAATTCGCCAAATTAAGGCCTGAGCCCGCGTTGTGCCGCGAAGACTGGGACGGCGCGAAAACGATAGTGGAATATTCGTCGCGCCGGGGTACAATTTCATGAGATTCGCAAACCCTATCTTTCTTTTACTGTTAGCCGCCCTGCCGCTCCTTTACTGGTATTTTAAAAGGCGCGCGAACCGCAGAGAACCGGCTTTGCTTTTTCCGGATTTCACCCAGATTGAAAATATCAGCCCCTCTGCCAGGGTAAAGCTGGCCTTCCTGCCGAAACTTCTGCGCTACGCGGCGCTGGCATTGTTTATAGCCGCGCTGGCGCGGCCGCAGGCCGGGCAGAAAAGCGAGGAGATTGAGAACCTCGGCATTGATATTATGCTTGTGCTGGACACATCCACGAGCATGAAAGCCATTGATTTCAGGCCCGCGAACAGGTTTGAGGCCGCCAAAAAAGTCTCCAGGGAATTCGTAAAAGGCAGGGCGTACGATAAAATCGGCATAGTGGTATTCTCCGGTTTCGCCTATACCCAGTGTCCGCTTACGGCCGACCACGATTCGGTCTTAAATTTTCTGGACAACACCGAAATAGGCATGACCACGGTGGACGGCACGGCTATCGGCTCCGCGATAGCCACAGCAGCCAACCGCCTTAAAACCAGTTCCGGCAAAAGCCGTGTCATGATTCTTGTCACCGACGGGCGCAACAACATGGGCGAGATAGACCCGCTCACGGCAAGCCAGGCCGCGGCGGCTCTCGGCATAAAAATTTACACTATCGGGGCGGGACAGCCGGGCGGCGCGCTTTATCCGGTTGACGACCCGTTTTTCGGAAGGCGCTATGTGAAGATGCCGGAGCAGGAGCTTGATGAGGACACCCTCGCCAAAATAGCCGAAACCACGGACGGCAGGTATTTCAGGGCCACCGACACAAAATCCCTTGAAAAGATTTTCCAGCGGATAAACACAATGGAAAAAACGGAAATAAAAACCACCAAGTACACAAACTATAACGAGCTGTTCGGATTTTTTATCTGGCCGGCGTTTTTGCTGCTTGCCCTGGAGCTGCTCCTGTCAAAAACCTGGTTAAGGAGGCTCCCGTAAGCTTATGCATATAGTCCACCCTTACGCCCTCTTAATGCTTCTCCTGCTGGCTCCGGCGGCCTTTCTGCTGTTCTTTCTTTCTTCGGCGGCGCAAAACCCTCTGGCCAGGCTCGGAAACTTGGAAATCTTAGAGAGGATTTCATCGCTTCACCGCGGCCGCAGAAAAATTAAAAATATTCTGCTGATCGCTTCGCTTTTCTTCATAATACTGGCGCTCTCCAGGCCGCAGTTCGGAACGCGGCTTGTGGAAATAAATCAAAGCGGAGCCGACATTGTGATCGCGGTTGATGTTTCCTCCAGCATGCTTGCCGGCGACATCAGGCCCAACCGGCTGGAGCGGGCTAAAACCGCTCTCGCTGCTCTCGCCCAGTCGCTCGGAGGCAACAGGGTCGGGGTGATAGCTTTCGCGGGAACGGCCTTCTGGCAGTGTCCCTTAACGCTTGATATTTCGGGCGTCAGCCTATTCCTTGACATTCTTGACGCCAACCTTATACCTCTGCCGGGCACATCGCTGGGAAGCGCCATAAGGCTTGCCTCCGCGGGCCTTTCAAAGACCGCGCCCAAATCAAAGGCGATAGTTCTGTTGACCGACGGCGAGGACCACAACTCCGATCCGCTGGGCGCGGCCAGAGAGGCCGCGGCGCAGGGCATTAAGATTTACACCATAGGTTTCGGAAACCCCGCGGGAGAACCCATTCCGCTATACGATGAAAAAAATAGTTTCTCCGGGTATAAGAAGAATAAAAAAGGCGAAGTGGTAATGTCGGTTCTGGACGAGGCAACCTTAAGCAAAATAGCGGCCGAAACCGGCGGGGAATATTTCCCGGCAAGAGACGGGAACATTGACCTGGGGCGGCTTATCGGCAGTATACAGGAGCTGGAAAAAAGCAGGCTCTCGTCAAACATAAACCGCCGTTACGAGGACCGGTTCCAGATTTTTCTTTTCATCGGGCTGGCCCTGCTTTTAGCCGAGTTCATTATCCCCGAAACAAAGAAGGCAAAAATATGAAAAGGTTTTTTGCGGTTATTTTAGCGCTGTTGTGTTTGTACGGCACCGCTGGCGCCTCGGCGCGTTCCAAAGTGAACCGCGGCAATAAATTTTACAACAAGAACCAGTACGAGAAATCGCTGGATTCTTACAGGGAGGCGCAAGTAGAGGCGCCCGGCGAACCGGTGGTTCATTACAATATCGGCAATGCCCTGTACAAGAGCGATAATCTTGAGGAAGCCGCCAGGGAATTCACAGCCGCTTCCGCCGCCAAAAACAAAATGATAAAATCTAAGGCGCTCTACAACCTCGGGAACGCGGCCTTTAAAATGGAAAAAACCGACGAGGCCGTGGAACACTACAAAAACGCGTTGAGGCTTAACCCGAAGGACGAGGACGCCAAGTATAACCTTGAATACCTTTTAACGCGGCAGTACAAGAAAAATGAGAAGCAAAAACAGGATAAAGACAAACAGCAGAAAGGCAAAGATAAGAACAAAGAAGACAAAGACAAGGGCAAACCCTCGGAACAAAACTCGGAACAAAAGCAGGAAAGCGGCGGGAACAAAAAGGACAAGCAGCAGATGAGCAAAGAGGACGCCCAGCGCCTTTTGAATGTGTTTGAGCAGTCTGACAGAGATTCCGCGAAAAAAAGAAAAATGGCGCTTCCTCAAATACCTGAAGTTGAAGAGGACTGGTAATAGAAATGATAGCGGCAACAACGATGTTTAAACCATTAACAAAATACCTACTTAAGTCAGTTGAAAAAACTCTTTCGGGCCGTCTTTGCCTGTCCGCCAAAGCTTTTGTGGAGGGCGAGGAGTGCAATGACGAAGCAATCTCGCGGTTTATGACGGAGAGTCAAGATTGCTTCACCCTGCGGGTTCGCAATGACAGGGCATTACTAAGGGTTTTTCATCTGACTCTTCTTTCATTATTGCTGCTGTTTGCCTGCGGCGGCGTTTTCGCCCAGGATATAGCAGTTACGGCAAGCGTTAACAGCAATGTCATTGCCATCAATGAACAGCTTGAGTTAAATATTATTATATCCGGTAACGCCTCCGATCTGCCAAACCTGGAACTGCCGCAGATAGCAAACTTCACGGCCTATTCGGCCGGCAGATCCCAGAACACTTCAATAATAAACGGGCAGGTCTCAAGCTCGGTTGCCTTCAGGTACGCTTTGGTTCCGCAAAACACCGGCAAATTCACCATCCCGGCCCTCAGCTTTCAATACAAAAACAATACCTACGCGACCCAGCCGGTAAATGTTGAGGTTGTGGCGGCATCGTCCTCCGGACCGCAGGCGGCCAACGCCGCTCCGGGCGCAGCCCGGAGAAACGGCAAAGATATATTTATAACGGCCTCCGTGGATAAAACTTCGGCCTATGTAAACGAGCAGATAACCTATACTTTCAAGTTTTTTCGCAGAATCCGCCTGCTTTCCAACCCCCAGTACTCTCCTCCGGATTTTTCAGGCTTCTGGACGGAAGATACTCCGCCAAAAAATTATTTCGCGGCATACGAAGGCTCACAGTACCAGATCTCGGAAATTAAAATATTTTTGTTCGCGACCAAACCGGGCAAATTCACTATTTCCCCAGCGACGCTTCAGTGCAGTGTGGAGGATTTCAGCCCTGCCGACATCTCAGCTGACAGCTTTTTTATGAATTTCTTCTCGGGCGGGAAGGCCCAGACGCTCCGCACCAACCCTGTCACGGTTTCCATAAAACCCCTTCCGGAAAACGGCAGGCCTGACGATTTTACCGGTTCCGTGGGCCGCTACGAGCTTTCGGCGGAGCTGGACAGAAAAACCGCGGCGGTGAACGACCCGGTAACGCTTTCTCTGAAAGTCTCGGGATCGGGCAATATTAAAACCATTTCCGAACCGAAGCTTCCCTCGTGGCCGGATTTCAGAAAGTACGAAACCGTAAGCTCGCTTAACATCGCGAAGGATAAAGGAGAGGTGAGCGGATCCAAAACATTCAAAACTGTTATTGTGCCCATGACTCCGGGCGACAAGAATCTCTCGGGACTTTCTTTTTCATTTTTTGACCCAGCAAAAAATAAGTATATAAAACTCCGGCTCCCGGCGCTTTCGCTTTCCGTAAAACCGGGGGCTCCGGGCCAGGCCCCCCAGAACAGCCAGCCGGCGGAAAGCACGGTAAAACTCGTAAACCGTGATATACGCTACCTTAAAACTCCGGCTAAGTGGCATGAGTACTCAGGCCCGCTTTATAAAAATCCCTGGTTTATTATTTTAAATATTTTACCTCTGCTCGGCCTGGCGGCGGCATTTTTTACGGCTTCATACCGCGACAAGCTCAGCGGTGATACGGCGCTCGCCCGCCACCTGGGGGCTTCGGCGGCCGCGAGAAAATATTTAAAGCAGGCCGCGAGCCTGCTGTCGGAGGACAAATCGGGCGAGTTTTACTGCGCCATATCAAGGGCGCTCCTTGAATACATCGCCGACAAGACAAACCTTTCGGCCGAAGGGCTTACAGGTGCCGCAATTACGGATATTCTTTCTAAAAGAAATATCAGCGCCGAAACTATAAATATTATTATCACCGTGCTTGGCGAATGCGATCTGGTCAGGTTTTCGCCGTCCAGGGTTTCATTGGAAACCATGAGCAAAACTTATGAATCCGCCGGCCGCCTTATAGACATGCTTGAAAAAGGATTAAAAAAGAAATGAAAACACTATTTCTCGCGTTTTTTATCGCGGCCTCAGCCTTCGCCTCGTTAAGCGCCCGGGAATCACCCCTTGAGCGCTTCAAAATGGCCGGCGACACTTACGCAAAAAATGATTTTGAGGCCGCTAAAACATTATACGAATCGCTGCTCGCCGAGAACAGAGTAAACGCTGAGCTTTTATACAACCTCGGCAACACATATTTCCGGCTTGGCAGGCCCGGCAAAGCTCTTGTCTATTTTGAGAGGGCCTCGCGGCTGGCGCCCAATGATTCCGATATCAGGCAGAACATTTCTTTTCTCAGGCAGACCATAAGGGAGCCGGAAGAGCCTTTTGGATCGGTTGTAATAAACCTGTTATCTGGCGTAATGCCTCTTAACACGCTGCTGCTTATAACCTCAGTGCTATTTTTTATCACATCCCTCACATTCGCTTTGTTTATGCTTAAAAAAAAGCGGGCGGCGCTTTACGGAGCGATTGGCGCAACCTCTCTGCTCATTTTGTCAGGCGGGCTGCTGGCTGTTAAAATTGAGCATGAAATCCTTTCCAGATGGGCCATAGTAATCTCAGGCCCCGCGGAAGTAAGAAACGGCCCCGGAGCTTTAAACTCCGTGGGATTCAGCCTTTCGGAGGGCCGCAAGGTTCAGATACTGAGTAAAAATAATGAGTGGTTCGCTATTTCCCTCAACACCGAAGGCTTCAAAGGCTGGCTGGAGAAAAAATACCTGGAGGAAATTTGAAGCTCCCTGGATTTACGCTTTTGGTATCTTCAGTTTCACATATTTTCTGCTATACAGCGAAATCTCATTCCTTGTCAGCCCAAACTTAAAACATTACCCTGTAAAGACTGCCGCTGCCGCGAGTCGGAATGCCAAGCGCCGTTCACTTACAACTTAAAATGTTCAGTATGAAGTCCATCAAGGCCCTGTGAAAACAGGAATCCAGAAAAACCTCTGGATACCAGCTTCCGCTGGTATGACGACACGGAGAAGTCCGCCGTTCACTTACAACTTAAAACTTACAACTTATAACTTAATATTTAGAGAAATGCTTTGATATTGATTTTATAGGGTGTTTTTGATAGACTAACCGTAACCTTGAATTATGAAAAAAATATTGAGAATAGGCATATTCGGCGGATCTTTTGACCCGGTTCATATTGGACACATCGGCCTGGCCAGGGCCGCGAAACTTCAGTATAAGCTTGATAAAGTAATTTTCGTTCCGGCAAAGTATCCTCCTCACAAAATATCCAAAAGGCTCTCGTCCCCGGCTGTCCGCCTTAAGATGCTGAGAGCCGCGCTAAACAATACCGCCGCTTTTTCCGTAAGCCGTTTTGAGCTGGTCCGGAGCGGAACAACTTATACTTACCAGACTCTTAAACACTTTAAAAAGGTTTATCCCGGGGCAGAACTTTTTTTTCTGCTCGGGAAAGATTCACTGCTTGATGTAAAAAACTGGAAGAACGCCGGCCTGCTGCCCCGCTTGTGCGGATTTATAGCGGCCGGCAGAGCGGGAGCTTTCGGGCATGCGCCGGCCTGGCTGACGGCAAACACTGAATTTATTTCCGGAAAACTGCCAACCGTGTCCTCCTCCGGCATAAGAAAAGATATCTCGCTGGGAAAATCCGTTTCGCGGCTTCTGCCGCGCGGCGTGGCGGGGCTTATAAAAAAATATGCGCCATACAGATAAAATACTGCCTTACCTTAAGAAAAAACTTGGCAGCGCCCGGTTTAAGCACACTCTCGGAACGACTAAGACGGCCGAGGCGCTGGCTCTCGCTCACGGAGAAAACGCCGAAAACGCGGTTCTCGCGGCTCTTTTGCACGACATGGCAAGATGGATGAGCGCCAGACAGATGATAGCCTATGTCAAAAAATATAAAGTCCGCGTTCCCGACCTTGAAAATGTTGTAAAATATAATCCTTCACTGCTTCATGGATTTGTCGGCGCGGACATGGCGCGGCGAATATTTAAAGTCAAAGACCGTTCGGTCCTTGAAGCAATAGCTCTGCACACTCTCGGCGGGCCGAATATGTGCAGGCTGGCCAAGATACTATACCTGGCTGACATTACCTCTCCGGACAGAAGGCATAGCGGAGTAAAAACAATAAAACGCCTCGCCGAAAAAGACCTGGATAAAGCCATGACGGCCGCTTCGGCTTCAAAAATCGCCTTTGTGCTCAGAAAAAATGCCTGGCTCCATCCGGATGCCGCCAGAACATGGAACAGTCTTATAAAATGAATAACTTTAAACTAAAACCCGCGCATATAATTCTTCTGGCGACCCTGGTCCTGGCCACGGCAGCCATTTTTCTTTCCTGGAGAAGCCCCCTCTCAAAAGCCATAAGGAACGGGGAGCGCATAAACGGCGTAATCATAGGCACCGACTGGGTGGATTACGCGCGCCATTCGGATACGCTGATCTTCGTGAGCTATGACCCGTCAAAAAGATTTTTGGATGTAATCTCCATACCAAGAGACACGCATTTCAGCCCGGCCGGATACAATTTTCAGAAAATCAACGAAGTTTACGCGTACCATTACAGGACTAAAAAAAGCGACAAGGCCGCCTGCCACGAAGTTATGCTGGCGGTTGAACAGCTTTTCCAGGACAAAGCGGCAATTCCCTATTTTGTGAGGGTGGACTACTCAAGCTTTAAAAAATTCATAGACCTTGTGGGCGGCGTTGACCTGGATGTGGAAGAGCCCATGAACTATGACGATTCGTGGGGCAAACTGCACATTCATTTTGAACCCGGCCCGCAGCACATGAACGGCCAGAAAGCTTTGGAATATGTCCGTTACCGCGGCGCGGCCGGCGACATAGGCAGGGTTTACCGTCAGCAGAGATTTATGAAAGCCGTGGTTTCAAGATTCAAGAACCCGTACAACCTTTTCAAATTGCCAAAAATAACGGCGGTGCTCGCAAAAGAAATTGACACAAATGTCTCGCTCTGGGATATTTTTTCCGGCCTTATTGAGCTGAAGGACCTTAAGGTCCGCAATATACGCTTCGCCCAGCTTCCGGGCGCCCCCAAAAGAAACTACTGGGAAGTTGATATTGAAAACTCGGCCGGACTCATGGAGAAGATAATCCCTTCAAGCTCAACCGTGGTTTCACAGGGCCCGAAAATAAGAATTGAGGTCTGGAACGCCTCCGGAAAAAACGGCCTCGCGGAAGAGATTTCCTGGATACTCAGAAAACAGGGCTTTGATGTCATAGACTGGGGCACCTTCTCGGTCAGGCAGAAAAAAACACTGATCAAGGATCTTAAAGGCGATATAAGGTCGGCGCAGAGAATAGCCGAGATCCTTTCCTGCGGCGAGGTTGTGACGCGGTTTGACGAAAGAAAGCTTGTAAATATATCCGTTATTCTCGGCGAAGACAGTATCCCGGTGCCGGGGGCGCTCAAGCGCGAAGAATAGAACATCAAGAACAGCACAACCTATAACCTGTTACACCCCGGGGGTGTTACGGGTTAAGCACGGGAGGTATTTATGGAAATGTTTGACATCCTCAAAACCGCCGTAGACAGAAACGCCTCTGACATCCACCTTGTGATCGGGAAACCTCCGATGCTCAGAGTCAGGGGAAGCATCCTCGCCATAGAAGAAATGCCCGTGCTCTCGCTGGAAGATTCAAGAAAACTGATTTACTCCATCCTCAACGACGACCAGAAATCCAAATTTGAACAGAATATGGAGCTTGACTGCTCCTTCTCGCTGCGCGGAGTTTCGCGTTTCAGGGTAAATGTCTTTATGCAGAAAAACGGCCCGGAGGCGGTGCTCAGGGTAATATCCTCTAAAATCCCCGAACCGGAGGAATTAAAGCTGACGCCCTCTATTCTTCAGTTCGCGGATATGCCAAGAGGGCTGGTGTTAGTTACCGGCCCGACAGGATCCGGCAAATCCACGACACTCGCCTGCCTTTTAAACCTTGTCAACCAGAAAAGATACGAGCACATTCTGACAATAGAAGACCCCATTGAATTTGTTTATGAAAACAAAAACTGCATCGTAAGGCAGAGAGAAGTCGGCCAGCAGACAAAAAGTTTCAGCAACGCCCTGAAGTACGCCTTGAGGCAGGACCCGGATGTAGTGCTTATCGGCGAAATGCGCGACTTGGAAACCATCTCCGCGGCCCTGACTATCGCGGAAACCGGGCATCTGGCTTTCGCAACCCTGCATACGACCGACGCCGCGCAGACGGTGGACAGGATAATTGATGTGTTTCCGCCGCACCAGCAGCAGCAGGTCAGAGTCCAGCTCTCGGTAACACTAAAGGGTGTTGTTTCTCAGACGCTGCTGCCAAAAGCCGACGGTATCGGGCGCGTGGCGGCCCGCGAGGTAATGGTGGTTACACCGGCTATTTCAAATCTTATCAGGGAAGGAAAGACGCATCAGATCTATTCGGCCATTGAGACCGGCGGAAAATTCGGCATGATAAGCTTAGATCGCGCCATGCTCCAGCTGGTCCAGGAAGGGCTTGTGAACATGGATGACGCCGTGGCAAAAGCCCACAATCCGGAGTATGTGAAATCCGGCGGCAAACTGAGCGGACTATAATTTTCCGGGAGAAAACCTATGGATAAAATATCCCTTTTGAAATCTGTTTTTATTTTCAGCGGCCTGAGCGACCCCATAGTAAAAGATATGAGCAAATATCTTAAGGAAGCCGCTTTCAAAGCCGGAAAATCAATATTTCTGGAAAATGACAAGGCCGACGCTTTTTACATTATTGACAAGGGCGATGTCTCCATCTCAAAGAGAATGGGAAAGGATAAGGAAAAAATCCTTTCCATGCTCGGGCCCGGCAGCGCCTTCGGTGAAATGGCTTTCTTTTCGGACTCGCCCAGGATCGCCGACGCCACAGCCAGGACCGATTCTCTGCTGTACAAAATTGAAAGGAAAGATTTTCTGGATTTTATTTCCAGGGAATCCGCGGCGGGATTAAAGATACTGTCGGCGCTGCTGCAGATCTCCATGAACAGGCTTGAGCACACCAGCAGAGAGCTTGCCACGGTATATCACACGGGAAAGATAATTTCCTCGGGCAAAAAATTAGAGGAAATCCTGGCGCAAATTAAAGAGGAGCTGCTGCTCGCCGTCCCGGAAGCCGACGATGCCGCCATTTACCTTTATAACGAATTCAATGTTGAGTTTGAGCCGGCTTCAGCGCCCTCCGCCATGAAAGAGGTTCTGCCCGATGATCCGCTCATTCTTGAGCTCAAGTCAAACCCCGAGGGGCTTTTATTTAAAGATTTCGGAAAGTCCGGTTTTAAGCTCGCCGGTATTGATAATATCGTTAAATCAATTATTATAGCTCCCGCCATGAAGGGCGAGGCTATGGAGGGTTTTTTGTGCCTCTGGTCCGCTAAAGACGCCGACGGGCTCAAGAACAGCTACAAACTTCTGCTCTCAAGCGTCGCCGGACAGCTCGCCGAAGCCATTGAAAACATACACCACCAGCAGGAAGAGCGCGACAGACAACGCCTTAAAAGCGCGAGAGAGTATATCTAAATGAGCAAAATTAACTATTTAAAACTTGCCAAAGAAGCCGCGAAAATAGCGGACGGGAAAAAGTGTTCCGCCGTGCTGCTTTTAAGCATGAAAAAATTCACGGTTATCGCCGAGTATTTCGTGATAGCTACCGCCGAATCCTCTCCCCAGAGAAACGCCGTGATAAACGCCGTTGAAAAGCATTTCAACGAGTCCGGAGGCCCGGCTGTTTTGCACAGGGACGGCCGTTCGTCGGAATCCTGGTCCGCGCTTGATTACGGCGGGCTGATAATTCACATAATGTCGCCGGAAGCCAGGTCGTTTTTCTGCCTGGAGAAAATCTGGGACGGCGCCAGGCAGCTGGAGTTTTAGCGTTTGGATAAAGTTGAGATCGCCGTCATCGGAGCGGGCGCGGCAGGCCTTGCCGCGGCCCTCAAGCTTTCTTCCTCCGGGAAAGAAGTGCTACTCCTTGAAAAAAACGAAAGCTACGGCCGTGAAACTTCAAGCCGCAGCAGCGAAGTGATTCATTCCGGGTTATACTACCCCCAAAACTCCCTAAAAGCCTCTCTCTGTGTCAGGGGCAATTCCCTGATTTATTCCTACTGTCGTAAAAAACGCATACCTTTTAAAAACACGGGCAAAATTGTAGCTGCCTCCGGTAATTCCGAACTTGAGCAGCTCGCGGACCTTATGCGAAGCGGCAGCAAAAACGGCGTTAAAGGGCTGCGGCTGTTAAGCACGGCGGAACTGCGCTCCCTGGAGCCGGATATTAACTCGGCCGGCGGCCTTTTCGTTCCCTCAACCGGTATAATGGATTCTCACTCTCTCATGAAATCTTTGTATAGCGAATTTAGAGCCTCAGGCGGGCTTGCGGTTTTCAACTGTGAGGTCACCGGGATACAAAAGAGCGGTAAGGGCGGTTATGAGATAAAGTCTTCCGGCGACAGCTACAGTTTCCTGGCCGGCAAGCTGATAAACTGCGCCGGGCTCGGCAGCGAACGGATAGCCCGCGCGGCCGGCATTGATACCGTCAAAGCGGACTACAGGCTTCATTTCTGCAAGGGTGATTATTACAGAATAAAAAAACGCTTCGCGGTCTCAAGGCTGATTTACCCGGTTCCGGCCCCGGAGCTCCACAATCTCGGCGTTCATCTGACAACCGGCCTGTCCGGAGGCTTAAGGCTGGGGCCTAACGCGTATTATGTTGACTCCATAGATTATTCTTTCGGAACAAAAGACAGCTCTGTTTTTTTATCTTCCGCGAAAACTTTTCTCCCCGGCCTTGAACCCGGCGACCTCTGCCCCGACACCTCGGGCATAAGGCCAAAACTCCAGGGGCCGGGAGAGGCTTTCAGGGATTTTGTGATAAAAGATGAATCCGACAAAGGTTTGCCCGGCCTTATCAACCTTACCGGGATAGAGTCCCCCGGGCTTACCTCCTGCCTCGCAATAGCCGAGTACATTGAACAAATCCTTTAATTTATATTAATAAATCATGGCTGATCAAATTGTATGCGTATGGCAATAAATAGAAAATCCCTTATCTAAATTTTACCGCAAACCGGGGCCTAAGAATACGGAATAAATGACAAGGGATTTTCCAGGAATAACCGCGTTTTCTCTGCTATTTAATCTCCTTTAACAACACGGTAGGATATTTGTATATTTTGCCGGCTTTTTCAGAGCAGACCCATAGGGCTGAACCGGAACCGGCAATGCCGCTGAGGCCGTAGCCCTTCTCCTCGGCGTCAGGCGTAATATATACAGCCAGCACGCTCAACTCGTCGTCAAGATTGTGTTTGTATATCTTATTGGTCTTTGAATCCGAGCTCCAGAGGTTAGTGCCGTCAAAATACAGGCTTGAGGGGCTCGTGCCCGGGCTTTTGTATTCCCTTTCAACGCTCAACTGCGCGTCAAGCCTGTGGCGGTAAATCGCGGCTTTCGCGCTGTCGCAGGTCCATAGAACTTTCCCGTCGCCGGCAATACCGCTCGGCGCGCCGTTCGGAGCCGGATAGGAGTTTACTATCGTGAGCGCGGCGTCCACATTGTGCTTATAAATTTTCTTGTCCCAGGAATCAGCCGACCATATAAAACCGTCGGCCCAGCTTAAGGCTGTGATGTGTTTCCCGGGGAAATAGAATATTTTTGAGATTGAGAGCGAACTATCCGTTTTGTGTTTATATATGCCCTGGCCCATCCAGTCGCAGGACCATATGTTCTGGCCGTCAAAGGCTATGCTGGTGGGCTGTGAATAGGGCGTTGAAAAAGCCAGCGCCCTTATTTCCGCGTCTGCCATTTTTTTAATAAAATAGTCCGCCCCAAAATAGAGGCCGGCGCATATCAGGAGCGCGGAAAATACCGTAACCGCGATTTTAAGCAGTTTCCCGGCGGGTTTAATCTTGCCCCAGAATTCCGGAACAGCCAGGCTCTGGTAGGCGGCTCTGCTGACAATATTCCAGGTGTCGTCGGTTGAGTAAGGCGGCGACACGATGTCAAAACCCTCCCTGGCCGCCCTTACACCGTCCCTGCTTTTGGCGTCGCCAAACAACAGCACCGGCACAGAAGGGAACTTTGCCCTGATAAGGGATGCCTTTTTGATGTGCCGGACCGAAACAACAGCGACCCTTGGTTTTATACCCTCCACCGCCGCCGCGACATTTTTATCTGGAAGAGCAACCACTTCGGCCTGAGATTTTGCCGCGGCCTTCTCTATGACTGCCGCCTCGTCGGCGGCGAGCAGTACCGCTATTTTAAAATGTTTCTGCGTGGTCTGGGGCATATCAAAAACCAGCGAATACGCCTCAATTTCATTTTCTATATTTTGCACGACTTTCGCGAGAATATCGGAAGCTCCCCGGCCGGTCTTTTCTTTCGCGAAGAGTTTAGCTATTCCCCTTAAAGGGCCGGTATGCTGTTTGAGGCCCGCGACAAAGTTCCTCTGGGACTCTTTTTCGGCGTTAACCGCCTTCTTTCTGTCTTCCTCGGACTGAATTTTAATAAAAGCGAGGTCGTTGAGCGCCGCGGCCTTTTCTTTTTCGGATTTTTCTTTTGCCTCGGCCAGGCTTTTTATTTCCTGCTCGTTATCTGAAATTTTCTTCTCAAGCTCGGCTCTTTTAGCGGCAAAATCATCGGTCAGCCTTTTAATTTCGGAGTCAATCTCGGCGATTCTTCCCTTAAGCAGTTCTGCCTGCGTTATTCCCAGCGAAATCTTCTCCTCGTAAGAAGCTCTTATTTTGTTAAATTCTTCTTCCTGCTCCCTGAGTCCGGCCTCGTTTTCCTCTTTCTCGGAGATTAATTTTGCGTTCAGGTCGTTTAAGCGCTCCTGCATTCTCTTTACTTCCGTCTCGGCGCTTTTAACCTTTTCTTCGTTCAACAACCGGTTTTTTTCTATCAGCAGATCGGCTTCTTTTGCCTTTAACCTGTTCTCCCATTCCATCCCCTCTTTTTCCAGGCGCCTTTCAAATTCCCGGAGCTGCTGATTATACTGGTCAATCTGGAGCTGCTGCTGGGAAAGCTTTGCCTCAAGCGCCTTTTTTTCCTCGTCGCGCGCCAGCACCTTTTTATTCCACAGGATCTTTTCTTCGTCTATCCTGCGCTTCCAGTAGTCGTCGGGGGAAGGAAAATTAAAATTTCGGACCGCGTCGTCCTGCACGGCCATCTCGGCCTTGAGCCGCTCCAGCTCACTGTCTAAATCTTTAAATTCATCCATTTTAACCTCCGTTGCGAAAGCTCAGGGAATCACTATTGTCTGTCCCGGCTTTAGGGATCCCTTTTCAATTTTGTCTTTGTTCGCGTCGTATATTTTAAGCCATTCGGATTTATTTCCGTAGTATTTTTCCGCAAGCAGCGGCAATGTTTCGCCGTCAAGCACCTTGTGGGTTTTCAGGCCCTGCTGTATGTATATTCTCCCAGGCACGGAAACTTTCTGCGCCGGCGCCGGCTGCTCCGCGATTTTATCAGGAGCGGCACGCAGCAGAGGAACCGCCGTTGTGCCGGCGGACAGAACGGCCTTACCGTTGCCTGCCGTTGACGAAGAGAGAACTACTTCGGCGGCGCTTGAAGGCCGCACATCGTAGTCCGATCTGGCAGCCGAAGAAGACACTGCCACAAGCCCGGAGTTGTCCAGCATTCCTGGCAGAACGGGATAAGACAAAGGTTTTATGTCCGGCTCCGCCGGTTTTTCAACCGGTTGGAGGACTTCACTTTCTTTGGGGACGGCCGCTGATTTTGTTTCGGCTTTACCGGTTTTCAGAAGCCCCGAAAACCGTGTGGTCAATGTAATATAATGAGTCCCGTTTGTCTTCTCTACTCCGTTGACCGGGAAATCTATTCCGTAATCCAAAGAAAATCTTTCTACATTGAGGCCCAGGCCGGCCGTCAGTTTATTGAACCTGGCATCCTTAAGAAACAAACCGAACCTTACGGCGAGCATATTGTTTAAAAGTATTTTTTCCGTACCCGCCGAAAAACTGCTTTTTTTGTTAACCATCCCGGCTTCCACGGCAAAGCTGAATCCCTGCTCGGCATAGCTTACGCCGGCGTAATCGCCCGGCTCAAGCTTATACGCCTCTTTTATTCCAAGGTCAGCCCCAAAAATATTGTGCCTGGTGTAAGATAGATTCATTGAATAGGGCAGTTTTACAAGTATGCCGGCGTCAAGATCAAAAGCGCTTTTAGACTGTGCCGCGGCAAAGACCGGGTCTATGCGGGTGTAAGCGTCGGAACCGTATTTTATGCTTAAATATTTCACCGCTCCGCCGACGGACAGATAATTAAGCGGGCTTATGGCGCCCGCGACAACCCCGGATTCTTCCGAATAGGCACCGTCAAGCCTTATGCTTTTGTAGCCGGCTCCCGCGACCGCGCTCCCGGAAACCGGCAGGGCGAATGTAAATATGCCGTCTGAAATTGAGGATCTGTCGCTAAGGCCGTAAAATAGCCTGCCATAGGTTATTGAAAGCCGCGGGTCTTTAATACCGGAGAGGCCGGCGCTCTGAAGGAAAACAGAGCCCGGCTCGGGCAACAGCGGGGAATAAGTGTCCGCCATCGCGCGCGACCTGGCGCTCGCGGTGTTTTCCTCAAAAGCGCTGTAGGACGCCGAAGCGCAGGCGGCAACAACAGCCGCCGCGCATAAAATCCGCGTCATAAACCCGTACCTGGAGATAATGGCCTTCATAATAATATTTGTCATCTTGCCACCACTACGGTGCCGTTATAAATCCTGTCTCCGCATCTTACCTGATAAATATATATTCCGGGCACAACCCTGTTTCCGGAATCGTCCGTCCCCGGCCAAATGAGCCAGTAATCGGTTTTCGCCGACATTCTCGCGGCCCGGCTGCCGGAAAGCTCGTAAATATAGCCTTCAACGGGGTCAAGGCCCGGATTTTCAAATGTGTAGTTTAGTTCGTCGTTGACGCCGTCGCTGTTAGGCGTTATTATTTTTGGCCATACGGAAAGCGTGTTAAACTCGGTTGACCTGGATACCGTCCGGAGCTGATACAACCCCGTATGCACGGAATCCACCGTTACCGAGCCGTCCGGCCGCGCCCCCGGCTCGAAAACCCACTCCACCCCGTTAAACCAAAAAACTCCGGTCGTCAGTGTTTCCGAGCCGGGGGCGCGGCGCTGACGCGCCGCGGAGAGCGCGGAATATTTAAACGAAAATTTCACGGATTTTGAAAATTTATAGCCCGGCAGTTCCCCCGACGCGCCAACGGCTTTGACCGAATAGGCAGCCAGCACCGAGCCTGTTTCAAGGTCGTTGTGCCTTTCAATATTTAACTGCACCTCGGGGGAAATAGACTCAACGGGTATTTCCACCGTAAGCGACTTGTCGGCGGGGTACAAAAGATAAGTATTTTCGGAACCGGCTTTGAATATTTTTGAAGGCTGGCTCTCGGTGCCCCAGGCGTTAAACGCCTTTACCATGTAAAAAAAACTTCTGCCGTACACATCATCGTCGGACCAGGAGAGCGTTGCCGCGCCAAGCGTGGCTGCAGCCGTCGCGGTGAAAAGGCTGTCAAAATCGTAAGATCTGTAAACCCTGTAGCCGGAAAGATTGCCGAGCGCCGTTCCGTCCTCGTTTTTCGTCACGGCTTCCCAGGAGAGAACCGCTTTTTTCTTATCGGCGCTGACCGCAATGGCAAACCCCGAAGGGGCGAGCGGTTTCGCGAATTCAACGACAACAAAACTTCTGTCGGCGGACTGCGCGGTGAGACTGTCCGTTCCGGCCGCGTAAACTCTCCAATAGTAAGTCGCGCCGATGACAAGGTCTTCGGTGAAGGTGTAGGCCGCCGAGGTTAAGGAGTTTATTTCGGTTCTTGAGGTGAAGTCCGGGCTTCTTGAATACCACAGCGAATAGGTCACGCCTTCTCCGGGGTCGGGATCGCTTGTTTGATTCCACAAAAGCTGCGGTTTTGTTGTTCCCACGGCCGCTTTGTCGGCAGGAGAGTTTAAACTGAAAGCCGCCGGCGCCTCGGCCAAAGCGTTTATATAAAAACTGAATGTCTGAGAGGAATTCCTCTCGTTGTTCCAGCTGTCAACGGCCCTGGCGTACCAGAAGTACTGAGCGTTTTCCTCCAGAGAGGAAAGCGCGTAATTCGCGGCCGTCAGCCCGGCGGAAGATATGGCGGCGGAGAAATCGGAATTCCGCGAATATATGAAAGTGTAGGTAAAATTATCCGATTCCGGGTCGGAGGCCGCCTGCCAGGAAAGCAGGGGCGAAGCGGTGCTGATTATTCCCGAAGAGGACAGCAGGCTGAAGCTTGAAGGCGGCTGGTTGGCCGCGGTAAAATACCATGTTGAATTTGAAAACCGCTGGCCGCTTATCTGCGAAGCAGCGAGAACCTTCCAGTAATAGGTGGCCCCGTTCTCAAGATTGGAAGTAAGAGAATATGAAGATACGCTTATTCCGGCAACCTGGGACTGAACCGAAAAATCCTGATAGGTGGAATAAAACAAAGTATAGGATGCCACATAGTCGCCGGGATCGGGATCGCTCGTATCACCCCAGTCAAAAATGGGGTTCAGATAAGCCGATGCTGAGCTGTTGGCGGGAGCAACCAGCTCAAAAGCCGCCGGCGGTTCGGCTATAGCGTTGATAAATATTTTAAACGACTGGTTTGAGGCTCTGGTATTTGAAAGGTAATCGTAGGCCTCAACTTTCCAGTAGTATGTCGCGTTCTCGTTTAAGGGAGAGGCTGTATAACCGGTGTTGAGAAGTCCCGCGGAAGACGAGTATACCGAGAAATCCTGGGCGGTGGAAACAAAGATATTATAGCGAACCGTATCGCCGTCGGGATCCACGGCGGTTTCCCAGGTAAATACCGGGGACTGGGTGCTTACAATTCCAGAGGAACTAAGTAAATTGAATGCCGAGGGCGGCGCCTCAACGGCATTGACAAAAAATGACCTGATAGCCGTGAAAGTGTCAAGCGGCGTAAGGTCTATGGCATGGACCTGCCAGTAGTAGGAAACGGCTTCGCTAAGCTCCGGAAGTTTGTAGTAAGTTGCCCCTATGCCGTCAATGCGGTGGTACTCCGCGGCGTCTAAGAGCGTCGGGTCGCTGGAAGAATAAATAACGGTATAACTGAAGCTGTCGCCGGGATCCGGGTCGGAACTCGCCTGCCAGGCAAGCGTCGGAGTGGATATTAAGACCATCTCGCCGTTCGCCGGAGCGGTCTGCGCGAAAGCGGCCGGCGCTTCGGGAGAAGCGTTTATCTCAAAAACTCCCGTTGAAGCGCTCTGGGTCTGCATGGAAGTAAAGTCAACGGAAAATACTTTCCAGTAATAGGTCGCGTTCTCTATAAGGTTAAAAGTAACCTGATACTGAATATCCGCGACCGAAGGCACCGTCGTGGTCGTCTCCAGGGAAAAATTCGGGTTTGTGGAAAAGAATACCGTGTAGGTTATAAGTTCATTGGGGTCCGGGTCGGTCGCGGCGGCCCACTGAAGGTTTGGTTGAAGCCCGCCGAAAATCTGATTGTTTATGGGAGAAGCCAGAGCGCAGCTGGACGGAGGCTCGCTGGAAGCGTTTACGATAAACCTTCTGTCGGCCTGCGTTGGATAACTTAAAGAGTAAAGCCCCTCCGAATCCATGGCTTTGACTCTCCAGTAATAGGTTGTATTTTCGGATAAGGGCGGCGTTACCCAGGAATCCGACGCATGGCTGTCTTTCGTGATCTTGTTGACGAACAAAATATCGGTTGAAACTTCAATAGTGTAAGATGATATAAAATCGCCGTAGTTTGCGTCGCTGCTTCCGCAGGACGGCGCGCCCCAGGTCAGCGTCGGGGTTGAGGTATAAACTATCTGGCCGTACATCAGGTTATTTACATTTACATTGCCGGGATTGGTGTTATAGGGGGACGAGAACGGCTCGGGAGAAGAGGTGTCAAGGCCCGACCAGTTTATTCCGTCCGTGGACGACTTTACGGCGAAAAAGTAATTTACTCCGTCTACAAGCCCGGTAACGGTAAAATTCACGGGCTCGCCGCCGCCAACTCCGGAGGTTGAAACGGAAATATTATATGGCGCCGAATTAATTGATGAGTTTGAGTTCCAGTCGCCTTCCGAAATAATCGGGGTATAGGTTGACATCCGGATGTTGTAAAACGCCGCGGCGGTGCTTGAGGCGGTATCATAGGGCGCGGTCCAGGAAAGAACCAGGTGCCTGAAACCTCCGGACGCGATTTTCAGGTTTGTGACGGCATCAGGCGCGCCGTAGGACCGTGAAGCGGCAAAAATGGCGGCCAGCAGGAAAAGCCCGGCTCCCCTGGCGATTTCGCGCAATAATCCTGAGTGTTTTGCCTTATTTATGCCCATTTTTGGCGTTGCCGCCCCTTTTATTTCGTTTCGTTTTTATTTTTATCTCCGGTATTTATTTCTATCACCGGCTGGTGCAGATTTCTCCAGAATTTAGACATAACCCGCGACAAGGCTATTTTGTCGGACTCCGAATCGCTTCTAAAGGCGTGGGCCGCGTCTGTAATTTCAGGAGGCAGAATGACCGTGTCGGAGGCCTCCATATTGACTGCCGACGGAACCGTTTCCGTTCTTCCGGATTTATCCAGCTCTTCTCTGAGCGATATGCTTTCGTCCACTTTTTTAAGAAACTCGCTCTGCAGCTCCTCATATTTTGTTCTTAATTTGGCAAGATCTTCCCTTCTGGCCTTAGCGTCGTTCTCTGTGTCTCTTATTCTGGCAAGCAGATCATTCTTCTCGGTATCCGTTAAGCCGTGCGTCGCGAGCCTTTTCTCAAGCTCTTCTCTTAAGGCCTTCTCGCGCGTCGCGGCGTCGTGCGTCTCGGCAAGCTGCCTGGCAAGCTCGCTGGCGGCTTTCTCTTTTTCCAAAAGGGACTTATTCCACTCCGAACGCTCCAGATTAAGCTGCTGTTCCAGAGCCGCGAGTTCATCCTGCATGCTCCTGCGAACCGCGGAAACCTCGTCTTTAAGAACTTTCGTAAGCTGCCATTTATCGTCTTCCAGCTTTGACAAATCCTGCCTGTATTTAGTCTCAAGCTCCTGCCTGAGCTGGCTTTCAAAAGTCGCGCGCGCGGCCCTTATCTGGGAAAGCTCCTCTTCCCTCTGGCTGATAATTTCCTTGAGCTCCTCTCTTTCCTCGCGGGCTCTCTGGTCTAAATTGAGAAAATCCTCGCGCGCCTTGTTCTCCGAATTGAGTTTCTCTATTTTCATTCTCTCTATCTCCCGGGCTCCGGAGGCTATTTCAGCTTTCATGCCCGCTATGCTTTCCTTGAGCTGCGCGGCGGACGAGGCAAAGGCTTTTTCCTTCTCGGCCAGAAGAGCGTCTTTCCTGAGGATTTCGTTTTTGCCGTTTTCGGCGGCTTCCCTGGCGCTTCTTTCGGCGGTTTCCAGTTTCTGCTGAATTCTTGAAATCTCTTCTTTGTGAAGCGATTCTCTGCGTTCTATTTCCAGCGCGTTGTCCTTGAGTTTGAACGCGAGCTCGTTTCTTGACTTCTCCATTTCCTGTCTGTGAGCTGCCGCGTCGGCGGAATGTTTTTTTACTTCGTTTTCAAGGTTCTGCCTGATAAATTCCGCCGCCCTCTTTTCATCCGCAAGTTTTTCCTGGGCCGCCTTCAGAGCCTTATCGGACTCGGAAACCGCAAGGAGTTTTTCTTCCCTGAGAGCCGCTATCTGGGCGTCTTTCTCGCGCAGAAGCCTTTCTCTTTCTTCTTTAAGGTTTAATATCTGCCCTTTTATGGATTCAATTTCTTTTGAGTGCGCCGCGCCCAACAGGGCCTTTTCCTGCTCGGCGGCGGACTTTACTGAAGCTAATTCCTTTAAGGCCTCTTCCAGCCTGCGGCCGTTACTGAGAATGGCTGCGGCCTGCTCGCTGTTTTTGTTTTTTAATTCAGCAAGCGAGTTTTCGTACTGGCCGAGCGCCAGCTTTAAGCCCCGTTCCTTTTCAACAAGCTGAGAAACGGCTTCTTCCTTTTCGGCCAATTTTGCCTTAAAAGCGTTGAGCGAGGCCAGGTGCTCATTTTCTTTCTGAGCCAGGCGGGCGGCCGCTGATTTTTCATTTTCAGCCGAGCGCTCGCGTTCTTTTACAAGCTCCTGGTTTTTGGCGTCAAGCAGAACCTGAGCCTGAGCGGCTTTGCCCTCAAGGGCATTCTCTTTAACCTTAAATTCCATTTCCTTTTCCCTGAAACTCTTTATGTCTCTGTCCCTGGATTCAATCTGCGAGGACAGCCAGGCGATTTTTGACTCTTTCTCAAGCAGCGCCTCTTTGGCCGCGTCAAGCCTGGCGACCAGCTCGCTTTCCCTGTTTTTTAACGCTCTTTCCTTCTCGTGCCACGCTCTTATTTCGTTGTCGCGCGCTCCTATCTGAGCATTAAGATTTTTGATCTCGCCCTCTTTCTGGGCTATCACCTGGGCAAGCGCCCTTTCTTTTTCCGCGTACATGTCTTTCTCGCGGGCGAGCTCTCCGTTTTTAACCTCAATTCTGGAATTCATTTCGGAAAGTTTTTGCTCGTACCTGCCAGCCTCAAGCTTAAATTCTCTTTCCTTCTCGCGCCATGAAGAAATTTCCGACTCCTTCGCTTTTATGGCGTCAGCAAGCTGCGCGCGTTCCAGCTCAAACTGTTTCTGCGCGTGGGCCGAGGCCGCGCGGCCGGATTCCAGAGCCGCCGCGGAGGCGCTGATTTTTTCCTCAAGGTCGCGCAGTTTATGCTCGTACCTGAAAATGGTTGTCTTGTACTCGCGCTCCTTTTCCAGAAGCCCCTTTATCTCGCCGTCTTTCTCCTGCAGTTTGGAATTAACCGCGGCGATCCCGGAGTTGAACTCGGTTTCCTTCTGCGATATCTCGCGCAGGGTTTCCTGTTCCTTGGCTTTAAGCCTCTCCTCGTGCATCCTTGCCAGCGACGACAACTCCATATCCTTTTTGTCTATCGCCTGCTTTAATTCTGTTTCTTTTTCCCTGGCGGCATTTTTAACAAGGTTAAGCTCTTCTTCTCTGGACCTGGTTGTGACTTCCCACTGCTGCCTTTCCCTCTGGGCCTGCTCTTTGACAAGGAGCATTTCCTTGAGCGTTTTTTCCTGCTCGGCCTTGGCTCTCGCCTGATAAAGGGCGAACTGTGTTTTTAAAAGGAAGAACTCCTTTTCTTTGTTTTCAAACTGCGCCCCGATGCCTGATTTTTCCGCTCTCATTTTTTCCAGCAGCTGGCGCATCTGGTCAATTTTTTCTTTTTCCTGGCGGTTCTGCGTGACGATCATGGCCTGCTGGGCCTTGATGCCAAGGTACTCTTTGTCCCTGGCTTCCAGTTTGGCAAGAAGATTTTCTTTCTCCTGCTCTCTGACGGCGTTCATGTCCTTGAGCTCTCTTTTAAATGATTCTCTTTCGCTCTCGGCGTGAAGGATCCTTTTTTCAAGAGCATCGCGCTCCGAAGACAGAGCTTTTTCAAATTCTTTGTTGAGCTTACCTATCTCTTCATCTTTATTTTTCAGCGCCTGCGCCCAGCCGAGTTTCTCCTCATGCCAGCGCCTTTCCAGCTCTTTAAGACGCAGTTCAAAGTGGGTTTCAAGCTCTTTTTCCTGACCTTCCCGCTGGCTGAGCTGGGTGCGCAGCGTTTCAACCCAGGTCTGCCTCTCGGAGGCAAGCCTCTGCTCCATGTCCTTTATCTGCGATTCGTATTTTGTAATGGAATCCTGGAGTTCCTGTTCCCTTTTTTCGCGGCGCAGGCGATCCTGAATATCCTTTAGCGATTCTTCAACTTTTGAGGCCAGCGCTTCTTCTTCCTTGGCCCTGACTGTCTGGAGCAAAAGCTTCTCGCGCTCTTCCTGGAGCTGGCGCTGAAGCCCGGATATCTGAGCGTCCATCTGTTTGCGCATCTCTTCAAGTTCCGAAGAGCTGGCTCCGTGAGCCTCAACCTGAAGCTCGGACTGCGCGGCCTGTCTTTCCGGTGTTCTGACGGGAGGCATCATTGGAGCGGCCGTCGGAAATTTAGGCGCGGCCTTGGGCCCCGCCAGAGGGGGCAGGGGAAGTTTAGCGCCCTGATTTGGTTTCGGCGGAAATTTGCCCTGGGGGAGCGGCGGCGGCAGCTTCGGTTTCTTTTCGTCAGTCATTTTCTTTTCCTCCTGTAGTTTTATATATTTTTATTACCTTTACTTAAATTAATGACTCAAGCCATTCCTTTAGCTGTTCATTTTGCGGTTCCAGCTCATAGGCTCTCTGCGCCATCTTTCTGGCTCCCGCTTTGTCTCCCGTGTTCCAGCAGCACAAAGACAGATACTGGTAGGCTCCGGCGAAATTCGGCCTGAACTTAACTATTTTATTGAGTTCTCTCGTCGCGGCCTCATACTCCCCTTTGTTGAACAGCTCAAGGGCAGACTCAAACAGCACGGAGAGCTTATCGGAGCTTTTTATCTCAAGAGAAATATTCTTTGAGGAGATGCGCCGCCTTAAAGCCTCGGCTTTTTCCTTAAGGCCGGAAACCAATTCCTGTGTTTTGTCGCGCTCCAGGGTAAGCGCTCCTTCTTTATAATTCATAAGCCTTGAGAGATTTTCCACCTGGCTCTGTTTGGCTTTTAAAACCTTTTCAAAAGTTTCGTTAACGGCCCTGAGTTCAATTTCAAGTTTCTCCACGCCGGCTTCCACCGACCCGGCGGCCTCAACGAGAGCGGTCTGCCTGCCGTTTTGCTCTTCCTTCCATTCTTTTTCTTTTTTCTCAAGTTCGGACCTTATGCCGGCGAGTTCCGAGCGAAGCTTTTCAACTTCTTCGTTCCTGGCCGGGACTTCTTTTCCGTACTGCTGTTCCAGCAGCTCTATTTCACCGGAAAGCACAGCGATTATCTTGTCGGTTTCTTCCTTGCGGCGTTTGGTCTCCGAGGCCAGCCTGTCTTCTCTCATCGCGAGCCTGATTTTAAGCGTATTAATCTCTTCTTCCCTGGAACTCAGCTTTATCGCCCAGGTCTCCCTGGTTTCGGAAAGGTTTCTCTGCAAAGCCGCAAGCTGGTCCGAGAGCTTTCTGTGAAGCTTGCGGGACTCGCGTTCAGCCCTGTTTTTCTCGGACTGAACCGCGGTGTCTTTAAGGGCAGCGTCCAGCTTAACGCGCTCAATTTCTCTTTCTATATCTTTTCTGTCTTTTTCTATTCTCAGTATTTCATCTTTAATTTTCTTTTCCAGGAAAGCTCTCTCGGAAGACAGCTTTTCTCTGGCTTCAGTAAAATCGCGCTCATAGCGTTTTAATATCTCCTGTTTTTCCTCTTCGGTTTTTACGGCCTCGGCGCGCAGAGCGGAAAGCATTTTATCCTTTTCATCAGCCTGTGCTTTCAGCCTTGACTCGGCTTTGGCTATGTCCTGCTCGGTATCCGCGATCTTTGCCTCAAGCGCCATTTTTTCTTCTTCCCATTCCGAGAGGCGTTTTTCCTCTTCAGTTCTGGCTCTTAACTCCCAAAATTCAAGGTTTGATTTGAGCATTGAAAGCTCTTTCTCTTTCGCTTCCCTGGCCTCAAACCATGTTTTCTGCATATTCTCAAGATTGTTCTTTAATTCGTTAATCTGCGCGCTCATGCTCTTAACAGATTCTTCCCACTCGCGCTTTTTTTCGGCGGCCTCGGCCGACATTAGGCCGACCCTGGATTTGTGCTGCTCCTGGAAACGGGCTAACTCGCTTTCCTTCTCCGCGATAACCCGCCTGGCATTCTCTTCTTCCTCGCGGAGCATCTGGCTTATGTTTTCCAGCTCTTTTATCAATATGGCTTTCTCCGCGGCCAGCTCCGCCTCCCTTTGTTTCCAGGACGCCTCAAGGGATTTTTCCTTTTCCGCCAGCTCGGCCTGCAGGGAGATCAGCTCTTTTTCCTTTGCGCGCAGCTGTTCATGGGACTCAACCTGCAGATCTCTGAGTTTTTCGTCCAGCTCCGCCTTCTGCTTCTCAAGTTTGAATTTCTCTTCGGTAAACAGTCTGCTTCCTCTTGCCAGCTCGTCCTCAAGGCTTTTTTCTTTCGCCGCGAACTCACTCTGGGCCGTGGCAAGCTTTTCGCCCAGGGCCTGCAGTTCAGAATTTCTTTTAGACTTTATTTCTTCTATGGCTTTCGCGGACTGCGAGAGCCTTCTTTCGGCTCTGTGCTGAAAATTCTCAAGGCTTTTTTCCGCCAGCCCGCGCTGCTCGGAGTAATATTCTTCTCTTTCCTTTATATGTTTTTCAAGCGCTTCTATCTCAACGCGCCGCGCGTTTACAAGAACCGGGTATTCACTCTCAATTTTTTCGGTTTTAGCCTGAATTTCCTCTATTTCCCGGTTTATCTGCCTGACGCTTTCCGCCGCGGCGGCTTTAGCCTCTGACAGTTTTATTTTAATGGCCTCTAAACGGGCCGAGGCCTCATTTTCAAGCTTCCCAAGCTCCTCTTCTTTTTCCAGCTTTGAAGCGTTGAACTCTGAAATCAGCTTTTGTTTCTCTTCTTCCATGGAATCCGAAGCGGCCTTAAGTTCCGCTCTTGAACGGGACAGTTCCTCCCGGAGCTGCCTGAGCTGATTCTCGTATTGTTCCTCTTTGGCTGACTGCTCGGAACGCAAAACCTCCAGTTGCTTCGTTTCGGCGAAGAGCTTCTCCTCATAGCCGGTTTTTACTTTTTGCGAAATCGCCTCAAGCTCGGCGCGTCTGCCGGCGAGCGGCTCAAGGCGCTGCTTAAGTTCCGTTTCTATGGCGGCGAGTTCCGCGGCCATTTTATTTTCATTAAGGCTCAGCTTTTCCTTAAGTTCCGAGATCTCCCGGGTTTTTGACTTTGTTTTTCCGTCTATTTCCGATTTTACGGTTTCAAGTTCTGCCGCAAGAGCCGCAAGCTGTTTTTCGCTTTGAGCCTTTGCCGCGGACAGCTCCTGTTCCTTTATTCCAAGCTCCCTGGCTCCGCCAAGCTCCAAAGCTTTAAGCTTATTCTCTTCTTCCAGGAGTTCTTTTTCTTTCGCGGCTATTTCTATGCCGAATTTTTCCTGCTGGCGTATATATTCTTTTTCCAGAGACCGTATTTCCGAATTTATGGCTTCGGTTCTCAGTGAGAATTCATTTTCAAGTTTTGACTTTTGAGCTTCAAAACCCTCTCTTTCCTTTGATAGCGCGGCCTGGAGGCTGTCCTCTTCGGCTTTGAGCCTGTTGTATGTTTCCGCCGACTGCACAGACTGCCTTTCAATCTGAGAGCGTATTTCCGAGAGCTTTTCCGCGGCTATTTTTTCACTCTGGGCAATCCTTTCGGCCTGCGCGGCGATTCTGGCGCGAATCGCATCCTCCTGCCTCTTGTGCTGTTCCGCCAGGGTATTTTTCTGCGTTTCCCTTCTGAGCATTTCTTCCTGCGAGGAACGGGAGAACTCCTTTAGCTTTTGCTTTATTTCGTCCAGCTGCCTTAAGACAGGCTGCTGCTGCTCCTTTAGCTCCGCGTCCAGAGCCGCCAGATCCCTTCTTACCAGCGCTTCTCTGGCGGATATTTCGCCTTTGCAGACGCTGACTTCTTTTTCCTTCTGGCTGATGACTCCGCTCCAGTGCGCCTTTTCCTGCTCCAGCGCCGCCTGCGTGTCGGCGAGTTCCTTATCAAGGGATTCCTTGCGTTTTTTGCAGTCGGCGATCGCCTGCTCCTCGGCTTTCAGCAGGCCGCTTTGTTTTGCCTGCCATTCTTTCTGGTAGTCCGCGAACTCCGCGGTTTTAATTTCCATCTGCTTCTGCATGGAGAGCTTTTCTTCCCTGAGCTTGCTTTCAAGGCTTGAGAGTTCGGCGACAAGGCCGGCTTTCTCCTGTTCGGAGCCGGCTTTTCTTTTTTCAAGCGTTTCCCTCATCTCCCTGAGCTTTATCTCCGATTGAATCTTTATGAGCTTGAGCTCTTCGTCTTTGGACGCTATCTCCCTTGACCAGTTTTCTTTTTCCTGGGAAATTTTCTGCCTGATATCTTTTAATCTTCTATTGGCGGCGTTTTCCGCTTCCCTGAACTCCTGTATCTTTTTCTCGCCCTCGGCTTTCTCCTGGCTTTCGCGCAGCATCAGCTCGGCCTTAAGCGCTCTAAGCTGTTCATCCTTTTCGGATATTACCAGCTGCCAGCGCGACTGTTCTTCGGCTATGCCTTTTTCCAGGGTTTTTATGCGGTTCTGCGCGCTCAGGCGCAAGGACTCTATTTCCTTTTCCTTTTTCTCCGATTCAATTTTAAACCGCGAGATTTTCTGTTCCAGGGCGCTTTTGAAGGCTATTAGTTCGGCTTCCTTCTCGGAATAGGCCCCGGCCAATTCGCGGTGCTGGCCTTCCAGCCTGTTTTTGAGCTCATCCTGCTGTTCCTGCCAGGCCGCCTCAAGATCGCCTTTCACTTTTCTTGACTGCTCTTCCTCCAGGCGCGACTGCGCGTCTTTAAGCGAAATCTGGGTTTTAATGCCCAATATATCGCCCTCCTTCGCCTTGAGCCTCGCGACCCACTGGTTCTGCTCTTCAAGCAGCTGTCTTTCCATGCTCTTTAATTTATTTTCGGCCTGGGCCAGATCGGCCTGCAGTTTGCGCAGGGCCTGCTCGCTTTCAAGTTTTTTCTGGGTCTCGGCGAAAACGGCACGGTGTTTAGCCTCGTCAAGTTCCTTGTCTTTGGCGGATATCATTTCGTTCCATTCGGCGGCCCCGCTCTGAAGTTCGCTGTTTAACTGGGCGAGGCTGTCTTGTATATTTTCCTGCATTATTTTAAGCTCTGACTCTCTTTTTAACTTTTCCTGCTCCGCGGAACTGATAAGCGAGTCTAAGCGCGCTTTAAGAGTAATGCCTTCCTCTTCCTTATCTTTTATTTTTTTAAGAAACAGCTCGCGCTCCGAAGCTATCCTTTTCTCTATAGCTTTCAGCTGTTCTTCGGCGCGGCCGCGCGCTTCCGCGAGCTGGCCGCTTTCGGGAACCGCCGCTTTCGGGGCCTCAATAATTTCTTCTTTTTGTTCCTGAGTGTTTCTTTTTTTGAAAAATTCCATCTATCCCTCCGCTGTTACACTGTTCTTTTCTGGGATGAAAGCCAGTTTCTGAGTTCCTGGTTTGAAGGGTCAAACTCAAGGGCTTTTTCATAGGCGTTTACGGCTTCATTGGCGCGGCCAAGCGCGTAGTAGGCGCCGCCAAGGTACTGGTAAACCGCGGCATTGCCCGGATCCATCTGCTGACAGTATTCAAAATATGTTATCGCGTCCTCATACTGGCCCGACTCGTAGTACTGCACGCCCGCGTTGAAATAATCGTTTATGGAAGAGGTTTCCGAAGCCTGTTTCTGCTCCTGCTCAGCCTCTATGTCCGAGGAACCTTCAAGTATGGCGCTTTTCGGTTTCTCTCGTATGAATATCTTGCCGTCTTTTTCAAGCTGCTTGATAAGGTCCACTATTTTCTTTCTTTCTTCTTCAATTTCTTCGTTTGTGGCCGGCCTGCCGTACTCCATCTCTTCCTTAAGCATTGCGGCCGCGCTCGTGGACATATTCGTAAAGAACTTATTTAATATTTCGGGAGCAGCGTTGCGAAGGCCGCGGGCCAGGTTGTCGGACTTAAGCTCCCTTATGATTGTCTGCATGGCCTGGTCCGGAAATGAGGGAATATCCTCAAAAGTGATTATGAATTTTCTGACTTTGTCATACAGGTCCGGCTTCTCATTTTTTAAATAATCCAGTATGTTGTCAAGCGTGATCCTGTCAACTTTCTCCAGCACATTGAGCAGGTGGTCAAGCCCTCCGATGACAAAATCTATCTTTTCTTTGAGCTCGTTATCATAGGACATCAGCTCTTCCTGGGTCATCAGCCTTACTTTGGCCATCTCAACGGCCACCTGGGCCTGCAGCTCCGGAGGGAAGGAACCGAGTATTTCCTTAACATATTCCGGCTTCAAGTAGCTCACGACAAGCGCTATTTCCTGAGGCTCCTCTCTTCTTATAAGATATATCAGCTGCCTTAAATTCTCGTCGTTTACATAGCTGAACGGTATATATTTTTCTTTTTCAAGCTCTTCAATCTCTTCCTGGGTCATACCCTCGCCGACCCCGCCGACTCCGCCGCCGGCCCCGTCTTTGCCGGCTTCATCCTCGGGCCCGCCCTCAAACTTTGAATCCACGGTAACCTCGGTGCCGCCTTTCTCTTTGAGCGTCTGCACATAATGACGAAAGAAGCTCGCGAGCGGCCCGAACAAAAACATAAGGAGCAGAAGGGCCAGAATAGCCGGTATCAGCACCTTGGGTTTAAAAAGCTCTTCGCTGAAGCCGGGCGTGAACTTGGTTTTCTTGAAATCTATCTTGTCGCCTCTTTTAGGGTCAATCTTGAGCGAAGTGGTTATGGCGTCTTTGACCATATCAAGGCCTTCCTGCGAGACTTTTTCGTCATAAAGAACCGTGACCAGCTGCTTTTTGATGACTGTTTTTGTTTCCACTTTAACTTCTTCGGCGGTGCCGGACTCTTCCTTTGATTCTCCCGGCGCCGATTCCTGAGATACGGATTTGGGGTTGGGTATGCCGGGCAGGAGATATTCCACCTCTCCGAGCCTTTTCTTTTTCTCTGTCTTTTTTTCTTTCGCGGCCTGATTGGAGGTCTTTGTTTCCATGCCCAGCTCCACATCCACTATGACGATGGCTTTGCCGGGGCCGAGTATCTTGTCAAGTATGAAGGTCTGAATGTATTCAGCCTTGTCTTTCTCGTACCTTACTTCCTGGTCCATAAGGGAAAAGGGAGAGTTGTCGTTGGCCGCGAACAGCGGAAAAATAAAAAAACAAACCAAAACGGCAGCCAGGCCTGATGTTTTTTTCTTTTTCATTGAGTTTGTCCTTTTGTGAAAATAATTAATATTAAGGTTCATAGTTATTTAAGTTGATTTAAGAACTCGGCTACGACCTTGTTGGTCGGGTCAAGCTCCATAACCTTCATCCAGACCGCTCTGGCTTTGTCAGTCTGATCCATCATGAAGAAGGCCGAACCCATTATTTCAAGCGCCGTAATGTTGGCCGGCTCAAGGTTGAGTATTTCCTGAGCCTTAATCAGCGCCTGGTCATACTTGCCTTCAATAATGGACTGTCTGGCGTCATAGATCTTCTGGTCTATGATGGTAAATCCGACGACATCCTCTTTCTGGGCGTCGGTAACCGTGATGCCGAGGTCTTTCTCTATCTTGTTAAGCAGAGCCAGCAGTTTCATGTTGCCGGGATTCTTGTAATAAGCATACCTGAAGGCATTAATAGCGGCTTTGTCGTCGCCTTCAACAAAACCGGCCACGCCTTTGCGTATGGATACAGCTTCTTCGCTTTCTCCCGGAGCCGCCGGCAGGTAGCCGGTAACAATCTGTATCTTGCCGAACATTCTCTTGACATCCTGGCTGCCCGGATCAATATCAAGCGCGGCTTCCAGGCGGCTGAAGGCCAGCAGGAAATTGCCTTTGTTGTAAGCTTCCATGCCTTCCTGAATATAGCGGCGCACAAGGGTTTCTCTGTCCTGGCTGACCGATGGTCCGAAGCGCCAGGAACCTGAAATTCTGTGGGAGAGCCCGAGGTCGTGCAGGGCAAAAGCGTAGTCCAGGCCGTAATCTTTATATTTGACTCCGAAACCGGCCGAGGTCTCGCGGATACCCTGTTCGCCCTCAAAGCCAAGCCTTAAACAGGCGAAATTTACAACCCAGTATTCCGCGCCGATGTGCCAGCCCATATTTGCTTTTAAATTCTTGTCTATATCAAAAGCTACGAGAAGTTTTTTTCTAAGGAAGGTGTGGCTGGCTCCGAACCTGAAAATAAGCGGGAGTTTGTCGTCCGTGTCTCCGAATTTCGCGCTTAAAAGGTTCTGTATGCCGAAACCGAGGTTAAGCTCCTGGAACCTGTGGTTAAATCCCTGTATGAGAATGTCGGTATCAAATGTGACAAAACCGTTGGTTGAATAATCCAGGGTATGAGTTATGTATTTGCCGGAAACACCGACAGAAACGTTTTCTTTGATTTTCTTTCCGTACGCGCCGGTAAGGGCCATCTGCACATCGTCAAAATACCCGAGAGTCTGTATATCTATGATATCTTCTTTATTTTGGTCAAAGGTAATTGCTATTTTTTCAAATCCGCCCGAATAAAGCCGTGTGAGGTTAACGCCGAAAACGCCGAGTTTGGGGGTGGGGTGAACATATGAAAGGAAATCGTAGCTTGTGTCCGCGAAAAGGTTAACATGAAGCGCCATAACCTCTTTTCTGTCCAGCTGTGTCAGGCCCGCGGGGTTCCAATAGGTGGCTGAAGCGTCATCCGATACGGCGAAGAAGGCTTTGCCCATGCCCAGAGAACGCGCGCCTGCTCCCCATGAAAGGAACTGGCCCGGCTGGCCTCCGGTACCCGCGCCAAATACCAAAGCAAGAGGGCACGCGGTAATAAGTATCGCGCAAGCCAATACTTTTGCCGCCCTCTTAAGCCCTGCTATTTGATTGATCAGGCCCGTTATTTTATTCATCTTAGTTTACCGCTGCTGTTAATGCACTACGCCTATTTTTCTGACCGATGAAAGCCTGGCATTTGAGTTCTCTATTTCCACCACAGCCAGGTAACCGCCCATTGATACTTTCTGTCCCGATTCGTCGGTTCCGTCCCAGACTATTTTGCTTGTTCCGGGATTTACGATGTTCTGCGGGTAATCCCTCACGACATTGCCGAAAAGGTCAAATATCCTGACCCTGACTTCCGAGTGGCCGGAAAGACGGTAAATTATCGTGGTTGATTCCCTGCGGGAGTCAAAAGGGTTCGGATAATTACTGACCTGTCCGTCCTGCCAGAGATTCAGGCCGGCGGTGGAAACTTTACCGGTCCCGATCAGGGCTGTCAGCAGAAGCAGCGTGATAATCATCCTTATCGACCTTTTCATTTTTTTTCTCCCTTAATAAGAGCCGTTCCCGAAAAAATAAAAGCCGAATCGCCTTACCACGGGCAATCCGGTTACCTTTGTGCAGTTATGCCCAGAAACTCCTGGGATACTGCTGTGATCGCGGCCTTCGGGGGCTTGAAAACACCGGGCTTGCTGCCGCCTTCGGTGTACGATGGCCTAATCTTCGGTAACCCGGCTACCCTCTCTCTTAATTGTACAACTTTGAGTAGGGCCCGTGGCTTTGCGTCCTCCGATTTCTCGGAGTTTGCCTTTATCGGAAACTGCTTTTTAAAGAACGGTGGCGCCTTTTTCGGCTGCGGTAGGGGGCTTTTTAAAAAACTAAAACTACCGCGGCTTTTTTGTGGCAAGCTCGGTAGTCTAAAGATAGGGGACTTTTTATAGAGGTTCCGGAAACAATAACCGCAGTTACGGTTCTGTCTCCGCGTTGTTAACTGTCTTTTTGAATGTCGTTTTCGGCGGCCCGGCTAGCGTAGATAGCCCCTATCTTTAGCTCCGTGGCTTTGCGTCCCCGGGTTTCCCCGGGTTTGCCAGTTACATAATTTATCGACGACATTTCAAATGTTAAAATCAGACAGTTTCTTTCTTTCCACTATATAAATAGCAGAGATGCCATAATATGTCAAGGGTTTTAAAAAATATATTTTTTGAAGTTTCGCGGTAAAATCAATGTCATTTTTTTAAACCTGTTTCCGGGCTTAATATTCCGCGCCAAAATCGCTTCCTGGAAAAGAAAATTGCTTGAAGATTATTAAGTCTTCAAGCAATTGTTCCCCAGCGCTTTTCTTCCCCAGTAAGATAATAATACCTTACCCCGCTACGCAGAGGAGCAATTACTTTGCCAGCTGATAATATCACGAATAAAACATTCACGGAGAAACTATTGGTAATTTAGCTCAATGTTGAGCAAGCGAGCTGCCGAATTGAACAAGTATTGCACATATTTATGTGCAATACTTTACTTTTTTGACCAGTTTTTGATTTCTTTAGCGATGCCGTATTGGGCTATTTTATTTATCAGAGCGTTGCGGTGTATTCCGAGTATCTGAGCGGCTTTTGTCTGATTTCCGCTTGTTTTTTTAAGCACTTTTAGTATAAGGCCCTTCTCAAAATCGCCCCTGGCTTCCTTGAGCGAGAAATTGTCGGCTTCGGAGGCAACGGCGTCATCGGGTATCAAAATATCCAGTGGGAGCCGTTTGTGGGTGATAGTCTCCTCTTTGCCAAGGGAGACCAGCCGTTCAATGAGGTTTTTAAGCTCTCTGACATTGCCCGGCCAGGAGTAGCCGTTTAATATGTCAAGCGCTTCCTTTGAAACACCCCTGACCGATTTGCCGAACCTGGTATTGAAGTAGCCGATATAGTAGTTAATAAGTTTTGGGATATCGCCGGTTCTTTCCCTCAAAGGCGGCAGGTGGACAGGGATCACATTGAGCCTGTAATAAAGATCCTGCCTGAACTTGCCATCGTTGACGGCTTTACGCAGGTCAATATTTGTGGCGGAGATGATCCTGGCGTCAACTTTGATAACCTTGCTGCCCCCGACCCTCTGAACTTCGCGGGTTTCAAGCACCCTTAATATCTTGCTCTGAATATCGTGGCGCAGGTTTCCGATTTCGTCTAAAAAAATTGTGCCGTCGCCGGCGAGCTCAAATTTTCCGAGCTTCTGGCTGGTGGCGTCGGTAAAAGAACCTTTCTCGTGCCCGAAAAGCTCGCTTTCAAAAAGGCTTTCGGGTATCGCGGCGCAGTCAACCGCCACAAAAGGTTTTTTTTTGCGGGCGCTGGAAAAATGAATGGCGCGGGCCACCAGCTCTTTGCCGGTACCGCTCTCGCCTGTAATAAGCACCGTGGACTGCGTGTCGGCAACATCTTTTATGACGGAAAAAACGCCCTCCATGGCTGGGCTGTCGCCGATCATGCGGTCGGCTTCGCAGGTTTTGAGCTCTGATTTAAGATAAACGATTTCTTTGGCCAGGTCGCGCTTTTCAAGGGCCTTGTCCAGGGTTACCTTGAGATTGTCAACATCAAAAGGCTTGGGCAGAAAATCATAGGCGCCGAGCTTAATGGCCTCCACGGCTGTTTTCATGGTCTTTACGCCAGAGATCATTATCACATCGGCATCGCTTATTTTTTTTATGGTTTTGAGAATCTCAAGCCCGCTTATATCCGGAAGGATAATATCCAGCAGGACAATATCCACGGATTCCTTTTTAAGGTAATCCAGGGCGCCTTTGCCGGTGGTGGCGGTGACAACATTGAAACGGTTTCTAAGTATAACCTTAAAGGATTCAACGACATACTGCTCATCGTCAACGCAAAGGATGGTAGGCTTTGTTTCCGTAATTGTCATCACTCTCCTCTAAATATGGGCACAATAATGCCGGCGCGTGTTCCGCTCCGGCAAAAAAACAAAATGCGCGACAGAATTAATGTATTATTCCCACCTTGCGGATAGCGGTCACAACACCTCTGTCGGACTTAACCTTGATATGGACTATATAGCCGCCCTTGGCCACCTTATCGCCGGCCTCGTTTGAGCCGTCCCAGGGAACCCTGTTGGCTCCCCGTTTGCCGCCTTCCTGTCCCGGCGAGAAGGACCAGTTCATAACCTCGTAGCCAAGCAGGTCGTAAACCGTTATGGTGACTTCGGCATCCTGATTGAGAATGTAAACAATATTTGTCTTGGCCTCTTCGCCGCCCTTGCGGGTATCCACAGGGTTAGGGAAATTGGAGACCGAGGAAATAACTTCATCGGGCAGGCTTGTGGCCGCGGGCGCTGAAGGCGCGGACCACGGGCCCCAGCTTCCCGCGTTGTTCTTGGCTCTCATCCTGTAATACAGGAAATGGCCTTTTGCTCTCGGCTCGTCGGCCAGAGGCTCGCCTTGAATATTGTTCGCGACCGTGTCTCCCACATTTATGCTCATCTTGTCGCCGGCGACCACATCTATCGTCTTCCAAACCGGGTTTGTATCAACGCGCTCCTGAATCTCGTAAAGTTCAACGCCCGACTCGTAGTCCTTGGCATGGCTCCACTGAATTTCAAACTTGCCTTCCTCGGCGGGAATGCCGGTTCTGGCGGGCCCGGGCATCACATTAGACGGAGAGCTCGGCGCCGTCAGGTCAATCCTGACAACCGCCCATTTTTCCGGAGTTTCGCCGGCAAGGTCGGTCTCGGCCTTGACTTTAAAGAAGTAGGCCTTGTTTGTGACCTGTTCGCCCTTATAGTGGCTCTCAATGGGAGTCTCCATGGCGCCGCGGGCAATACCCGTAAAGGTCGTAGCTGTTTTTCCGCTGTAGGATATTATCTCAAGGCCAATGGTTAGATAACCGGAGTTGTCAAATAAGTCGGTCGGGTTGGAGCCTTTCTTGGGATGGCCGTCAGGATATTCCACGGTTATGCTTCCTTCCGTCTTGGAAGTCAATACATCTTCCGCGAGGAATACCACTGCGGGCTCTGAAAGCGAGAGGCCCTTGATTTCAATGGTCTGCTTATCGGTTGAAGACCAGCCGTTTTCACCCATACCGAGGGTCGCCTGCACATTGTTCGGCTGGCTCCCGATAGCGGCCTTAAACGCTTTGACATTCGCCTGATCAACCTTAATGATTTCCCACTTGGCGCCCACGGTGGTGTTTGAATTGTGCCAGGCTTTTTCCTGAATACCCTCTTTGTCGGGCCTTACATCAACATCCGTTATAAAGACATCGGCTATCGTCGTATTCGCCGACTTGTACGGGAAGGCGTTGTTCGTGGAAGAAACGGCCGTGACGGGTATTATTTTCAGAGAATCATAGCTCGTCAGCTTAAGGCCCGCGGTGTGGCGGTAGACGGTGCGCCCTCCGAGGTCAGTCAGGCCCATGTCCGCCGATACGAAGAATGTCTTGCCTGTGGTATCCACCTGGACTCCGCACTGAAGAATTGCCAGAGCTCCCGAGAAGTTTCCGACTAAGTTGGGGTCAAGGCTGTTGGCTATTACCCAGCTGCGGTGAGGAATATTTGAAAGCAGGGTATCAGACTTGGCGTTAAATTCTCCGTCGCCGTTATCAAGCCATAGTTTTAGTCTTGAGAAATCCCCGTCGCCTATGCCGGGATAATACCCCGCGGTCGTCGGAGAAGTTTCTATGCTTCCCGTCTGCTGAACGGCTATTGAGGATACCGTAATAGTATGCGAGTTGGATACAAAACGCAGTTTTAGTATTCCCACATCGGTATCGCCGGGCAGTTTCACCAGCGGCGCTATGCTCTCGCCCTGGACGGTAATATTGAGCGGCGATATCTGCGCCAGCGAGCTGTCAAAGTAGCCGAGGCTGTTGAAAGGCGCCGTTACAGGGAAAGGATTGACGAGGTTCGGCTGGGAAACCGTGATCCAGGAACGATCCTTTACTCTTATGCCCACGCTGTCGTTGGCCGTAGCGGTAAGCGCTATGTCATAGACCACAAAGAATACCTGAGGCGTCGGCCTTAAAGTCTGGGGCGCCATAAGCGTAATATCCACCGTCGGGCCGACGGCGTCAAGCGGGAACTGATCGGTGCCGGACGATATCAGCGAATCGGCGATATCAAGGGTCTGGTTAAAGTTTGAATCCGAGTAAATTTTGACATACGCGACATCCGCGTTGGAACCTGTGACGGGCTGGCCCGGCGCGCCGGTGCCTATGCGTTCCACGCGCATCTTGGTCCATATAGCGTCGGCGGTGTCCGTCATAAGTCGGAATTTCATGACGGGCAGGTTCGTGTCGCCCTGATTAGTGACCACTCCGCTTAATATATCCCTGTTGTTAACGGGATCGCTCCACGGCCACGGCTCAAAGGTTATGGTGTCATGGTATTCGGAAATGGGTATCTGGTTGGTCAGATACGGCGCGGCATTAATAAATTCCACGAGATCCGGGCTGTCTATTATGAAGTAGCCTGTGTTTGCAATGGATATGCCGACGGTATTGCCGACGGTAGCCAGGGAGTTCATGTCGTAAGTCACAAAATAGTTCGTGCCTGAGCCGGACGATACTATTACCTGCGGAGTCTTAAGCGTAACAGTCACTGTTTTATTGGAGAAATTTTCGGTGCCGTAAGAGAGCAGGCCGGGATATTCTCCGTCCACAACTACTTTGTCGGCATCGTCTAATATGGAGTTGCCGTTTAAGTCCTTCCATACTTTAACCATGCTGACATCGTTGTCTATGCAGTTGCCCGTCAGGTCAACCCGCAGGCCCTGCCAGATAGCGGTGTTCTGGGTCGTCTTTAAATTTATCCTCATCAGCGCTTCGCTCTTGGCGTTCTGGCTTATGCTGACGAGCTTGTAATCCTCGTATTTGACTTCCATGGTATCAACTGTCGCGAAGACAAAGGCGTCGCCGGACTTGAACGGGAAGGGATCGCCGGGGTAATCAGTTATGGGGCCGTCAATGATCCTGTGAACTCCGTCGTCGCGGTAAGTCGCGCCTATCTGCACATAGTCAAACAGCGCGGCGCGGACTCCCAGCACGGCGCCCTTTGTCGCGGTCTGGTCTATATCCATGGTAACCCAGTAGATAGTGGGGGTTGTATTAATGAGTATGTAGCTTTCATACTGCTGGCTCGTCGGGTTGTAGCTTTCGCCTTTTCCGCCGAGAATAATGTTAGACGAACCGCTGGTAAATACAGCCGTGCCGCTTGAAACAAGCTGATCGGCCGCTATAAGTCCCGAAACCGGGTCGCGGTCTAAAATGCCGTTTCCGTTGTCACGGTAAACTCTTATTTGTTTTACATCGGTATCGTAACCTGTAAGGCCGGCCGGCTGAGAACGGTCCAGTTTTAGACGGTACCAGCGAACCTGGAAACCGTCGCAGGAAGCCGTGAGTTTGAGGAACGGCGCGTTTACTGTGCCCTGCAGATAGCTTCTTGAAACCGTAGCGCCTGCCGAATGGGCGGACGCGATTGTGTTCCACGCTCCGCGCGTAAGGCCCGTGAAGCTGTTGTTTGCCACGGTCCTTGAGCTGTAAATAATTATCTCGGAATCTATCACCAGGCCTCCCTCGTCGGGGAAGTCGGCAACCGAGTTGACATATATGGTTCCGCTGTTGTCGGCAAGCGGCTGGGCCAGCGCCGAGACATTTATCGCCGCGGGCACGATAGTCACATTCCTGCGCGAGGCGACTATGGGGCGCTCAAGAGAATCAAAGAGCGGCATCGCCGGATTAACAAAGTTGGGAGCGGACACCGAAACTACCGTCGGGCCGGCTATCCTGGCCCCGAGCGTTTTTTCCGGCTCCCCGACATCAGATATGTCGTAGGTAACAAAGTAGCGTTTGGTGGCCTTGGCCGTGATCGTAAGCTTGCGCCAAAGTTCAGGCTGAACGGCATAGCCGCCCTCAAGAACTATCGTTGAAGTTGTCAGGGTTATGCGCGTCTCTCCGGAGTTGCCGGTATCGCCGAATATTCCCTCGCCGATAACCCAGTCCTGGGTCGTGCCGAGATTTAACAGGGCATCGTCATTGCCGTCAAACCATATCTTGACTTTGGTGACATCGGCATCCGTGGCAGTGCCCATGCGGTTAATTACCAGGTTGTTGAAAAGCGCTTCCGACTTGCTGGTTTCCGCGGTAAAGGTAATGATAGCCTGGTTGGTCGCCGACTGGCTTAAGCTGCCGCCAAGCGTGGTATCCTCGGGCGAGAGGGTAACCGTGTCGGCATACTCCAGCGCCTGGGCTATCTCGCTGTATACCGGCAGATTATTCGGCGCGAATTGTTTTGGTATATTTACGGTGAAGTAGTCGGTTGACTTAATGTCAAGGCCGAGATAGAACTGGCCGAGCGAACAGAAATCGTCAATATCGTAGGCTATGAAATATACCTTGCCCTCGCCAGAAGCCTGCGAGAGTATCTCCTGTCCGCCCTTGGGGCCCAGGAGGCCGATGGTGGTGGTAGAAGACACAAAAACCGATTTCTGGGGAGGAGCCGGCGAAATAAGCTGGTCAATATTCTTGTCAAGCGCGCTATCGCCCGTGGCTACGACCTGGTCTCCGGCATAGTGTTTTAAGGGTGCTGTATTAAGCACTCCTCGGCCGTTGGCCGCTATAATTACCGTCTGCGCGCTGGAATCAAGCGAATAATACCTGAGTATTTCATCGCCGATGTAGAGATTTCCCGACGGAGCAAAACCGTAGGTCGTAGTCAGCTGGATAAGGCCAGTCGTAGTCTCCGAGAGAGCCGTCGTCAGGTAGCCGACTCCGCGGTCATAATAGACCTTTACATTGGCGACATCGCTGTCCACATTTGCGTTTTTCGTGTTTCTGCGGTCAATTTTTATGCTCTGCCATATAACGCTTCTCGCGTCGGTTCTAAGGCGGATACCTATCAGGGGCACATCGGTGTCGCCCTGCGTCACAAGTCCGGGAGCAACGCTTATGACATCATCAATAATTATTGAGTCTTTCGTGGATTCAATCATGGACTCTGAAGACTCTATCGCGAACAAAGCGGCCTGCTCGGGATGAAGCAGAGCCGAGGCTCCCGCCATATTGCCGTCTAAAAGCCCGAAGTAATCCGGGTACAGGGTGCCGCCTATGGTTTTGCCTACCTCGGCTCCGTCGGCCAGCTTATAGGCAATGAAGAAATACTGGGTGGTCTGGTTTATTATCCTGTTATTAAGGTCAATAAGAGCTATACCCTGCGAGAAGGTAGACTCGGGAGATATGGCCACATCGGTAGCGGGCTCAAAGGTCTTTGAGAAGTTTGAATCTTCATACAGCCTGCAGGAAATAATATCCGCGTCTGAGCCGGTGCCGGACCTCTGGACCTTAAGAGTGTCCCAGGTTGCTGTCAGTTCGGGCGTCCATAAAGCCAGCCTCAATATTCCCGTGGCGTAATAGCCCTGCGGCACCGTCGCGAACTTATTCTGCACCAGAGGCCCGATACCGTCGGGGTCGTACCAGGCGCAGATATCCTGCGGCTCAATAAACACTTCGGCAGGGTTGGCGGCGACAATAGACTCAAAAGAACTGAACGGGAAATTATTTCTCGCCAGATAGGAGCCGCTTAAGGTAAAGGCATTGACGGGCAGGGTAAGCCCTACGGTCGCGCCCTTTGTGGCGTCATCGGGCAGTCTTATGCAGAGGAAATAGGTCTGGCCATTCTTTGTTATCGTCTGGGGCTGGTTAAGCGTGAGAATAAGGTCGTTGGTTCCGTCCGTGAAAACACCGCTTGAGATAAACAGGTCCGGCGCGCTGTAAGGATCGCCGAGCACCGAATCGCCGTTAAATGTCTCGCCGCCGTCAATATCCTTATATATTGATATCTCCTTAATCTGGCTGAAATTCAAGGTGCCGAATCTTCTGACGGTCAGATGAGACCAGGTGGCCGTTGAGGTCACAAGCGGGTCGTTGGGCATGACGCTGACCCTCATTCTGAGCATCGCGACAGGCGCAGTTTTTGAAGGTATGGTTCCGACACCCTGATAGAGAGACGCCGGCTGGCCGTAGAACTGGGTCTTTGTAGTGTTGTTGGCCTCGGGAGCGAAATCAGTCGGAGTCATGACAACGCCTACCGTCACCACATGGTCGGAGGAAACGCTCCTGCCGTCTCCCGTGGGGCCGTTGTCGTCATCGTGAATTTTTCCGTAAGTTGAACCGTACATGTTAGGGTTATTCTGCTCCGAGGCTCCGACCATCAGATATTCCTGTATGAGGTCTGTAACCTGCAGGTTGACGAATTTGCCCGGCTCCGGCTGTTCGGCGGTTACACTCCTTGTATATGTAAACGAAGAGGGAGTCAGAGTTACAACTGTACTGCTTGATCCGGCATTCCAGAATATAGCCGTTCCTGTATAATAGTTTCCGTTTACGGAATCGCCGGTGGCTTTATTGCTGTACTGGTCTCTGACCTGAACCGTCAACGGGCCCGGCTGCTGGACTGAAAGCGGATTGGCTTTTGTAAACGGATGTTCAATGGTGTATAAGTAAGGCGCGGCCGGGGTTATAGTCTGATTTTGAGTCGCGGACTCAAGCCCCGTGTAGGTGACCTGAAGCGGCACGGTGCCGGCCAGCGTGGCTTTAAAATAGAAACCTGTCTCCGACTGTCCGGGTGTTAAGGCCGCCAGCGGCATGGGCGAGTCTGTCGGGTTTATCGGGGTCCAGCTTATGCCGTCTTTTGAAGCCGAGGCGTTAGGCAAAACAGGAGGCGAGACGGCTCTTAAAGATATGATAGTCGTTGACGATACGGGCGAAATATTGCCGTAAAAATCGTTGACCTGAATTTTTATAACCGTCGTTGTGCTCTGGCCCGTCTCAAAATCAGGGTAGAACTGCAGAGTTGTGCCGGCGACAAGCCTTCTGGCGGGGGTCGCGAAAACAAGCTTGTAAGGCGTTCCGCCCACAACCGTATAAGTCTGAACGGCCACGGCCCAGCCGCGAGGCAGGAAGGGGTCTTCGTCGGCGCTCACGGTATAATTTCCGACGAGGGTATCTATCATGTAGAAGGAAGTTGTATGAGAGTTCACGGGGATTGCCACTGTGCCGGTAGTCGCCGCGACATAGCCTTCTGACCAGAACTGCTTTTGTCCTGAGGAATTAGAAGTCAGCGCGAAGCGGACGCCGATGCCTCCGGGGTCTGACTGAATGAGCTTGACCGGCGAAGGGTTAGAATACTGGTCCTGGGTCTGTATAAGCAGAGCCTGAGATGTCGCGCCGGCCGTCAGCGTCTGGTTTGCTGAAACTATGGCTGTCCTTGATATGGCGTCGGGCAGAATATTCACGAACTGCTGGCCCATGGTCCAGCCCTGGTTGGGGGTTTCCTTGGCCTGGATTATGGGTTTTGTTCCGGCAGGCGTATAGTTGTCGCTCGCGCGGGTGTCTTTATAATAAACCCTGGTCTGATAGGTGTTGGTGGCTATCTCAATGCTTGTCGTGGCAACAAACGGAGTACTTGAAAGAGAGAAGGCGTAGAAATCGTTTGTGGGCGACGGCAGCCTGTCTGAAGTCAGGTTGACAAAAATGGAAGTCGTGGTTGAAATCGTCGGGTTGGCGAAAGTGTCCTGCGGCTGAACCGCGAAGTCGCGCACAATGCCGTTGTCGTCCACAAGCCGGTTGGCAAACAGCGTTCTCTGGGAGTTCGCGAAAGCCAGCTTGATGGTTGATGCCGGAGCAATAACTATGTTCGCGGTGCCCGGCACATTATAGGCGTTTGCCGTCAGAGTCCACTGGCCGGTTCTGCCGCTCTCGCCTGAAGGAAGCGAAGACATCTCGTCGTAGTAGTAGAACTGCGCTTCCGAGGCTCCGTCGGCTATTATTATGCTTGTGACGGCATTTTCCGCTCCGGAAGGCCACCTGAACTGCTTGTTGGCTCCAAGGGAATTAGAGGTCAGGAAAATAGTGCCGGCTCCCTGTTTTGTGAGGTTTCCGAATACATCGTAGCGGTGAACGGTTATTCCGGCGCTTTCTTCGCCCGCCGTCAGCGATGAAGGAACTCCCGAGAAACCAAGCTCGTAGGGGTCGCCGCCCGTGGTTATCAGGCGCCCTGAAATATTTTTGTATTCAGCGAGATAAGAGGAAATACTGCCCGGCGCCGTGAAGGTGCCGACCCAGATTCTCGCGTAATCTCCCGCCAAGGTTGAGACATAGTAATAGAGCGGAGGGTTGAACCCTATCTGGCCGTTGGCGTCGGTTGTAGTGGAGGCCCAGACATTACCGCCGCCGTCCTGCACGGTTCCCGTTGAACCGAAAACATCCAGGACATTTATATAGACCGTAAGCCCTGCCGAAGAAATCGCGTTGTTGTACGGGTCCACCAGCTGAGCAATTATCTGTTTGCGGCCGTAGTTGTCCAGATTGCCGGCCGGCACCTCAACATTGCCTACCGGCGTTCCGGTATCGCCGGCGTTTGTGGATATTACAACCTTAAAGAAGTTTCCGGGAGCCACCGTGATGTAGGGCCTGTTGGAATACAGAGACCTTTCGGTGGACAGGGTATTGTCCCAAAGGTCGTAGGCCTTAATCCAGCGCGATCCGGACTTGCGGATAGTCAGGCTGTTTGAGAATATATGAGTGCCGGCGTCGGCGGTAAGGAAATCATAGTCGGGCGGCACACTCGCGTTCTGCGGCGAAGCGTAACTCTCGGCCTCAAAGCGCACCGAGCGCGCCGCGCCGGCGTAGCTGTCCCAGTTGGCGCCTGTTGAAACGATGTTGTGGAACTGGTCGTCGGCGTTTAACCTGAAACTGAAAGCCGAGCCCGCCACGACGCTCGTTGGGTAATCGCTGAAGTGGAAATGATGCACGGCGTCGGGCCAGACTCTTACATCGGAAGATACTCCCGGCATAAAGAGAGGATCTGCGGCATCTATGTCGGAAGCCAGCGCCGTCCAGGTTGAAGAAGCGTATTTAGGCGCGAGGCTGAATGAATTTGATCCGCTGATAAGCGCCTTTGAAGGAGGATCGGTGTCAACATGGTCCCAGGTCGTCACTCCAACCGTGGGCATATCAACTCCGGAGTATATCCTGTTGTAGAACATATCAGTCAGGTTTACCGTGACCGTAAGGTTCTGGCCAGCTATTCTGGACTGTGCCGAGCCGTACTTGCCGGCCGATGAACCGGGCAGAGGCGTTTCGCCCGGAAGAATAACCTGGAGCCTCGCGGCGCTTGAATTTAGAACCGTAAACTGAGCCGAAGAATCGGGCAGATAGACGGAGTTTATGTCAACCGCGGTGGCTATGTGCGTCGTGGCGGCAGTCTTAAGCGAGAGCTGGTAAACATTGGAGCCCGAGGTCAGCGCCGCTGTGTCGGGTTCAATATCAAAACTGTCCGAGGTATTGACATGCACCTGAGGCGAAACCGTGGTATTCACATTGTAGAAGGTATCCACCACATTGACAGTCACATTGAAAGCGACGCCGGCGGTAACCGCGTCCGGGCTTCCCGTTTTGCCGGTCGCTGTTCCGGGCACGGCCGTGGTGCCGGGCAGAAGGATCTGCAGGCGCACCGGCGAATCCGGTATACAGGTGAAGACCTCGGAATCAAAAGCGGTGTAGAGCGGCGCGTTTCCGTCAACATCGGAAACTCTTATGTAATGGAATGTGGTTGCCCTGCGCAGAGTAAAGGCAAAGAGAGCCGTGCCGCTGGGCAGGTCAACAGAAGACGAAGAAGGTTCGGTGTCGTAGGGGTCAACCGGGCTCTGCGCTCCTATCCATATCGGAGTATTGGGGACCGGGTTCCAGTATGCGTCGCATATGGCGGCCCTGACATCAAACGAAGCTCCGGCGGTCTGCACATCCGGGGTTCCCGACCTGCCGGTCGGCGTTCCGCCCATGTAGTCTTCACCTTCAAGAACGGCTATAAGTTTAGTCGGAACTCCGGGATCAACCGTAATGCCCTGGGATTCGTGCTCAAGCAGAGCGCCCGAAACATCTTCCACATAAACTCTGTAAGTAACGCTTCCGGTGGAGGCTGTCACCATCGTTATATCCACGGTGCCGGAAGAGAATATCTGGCCCGTCCATGAGGGATTAACATCGTTGGGGTCTTCGGTCCAGAGATTTATTATGGGAGCCGATGAAGCCATATTCCAGTAATCGTCGCAGACCGTCACGGTCGCCGTGAAAGACTGGCCCGCCTGCACATGGGCCGGCAGCGAACCGTCGCGCCCTGTCGTTGAACCCGGCACCCTGTTTTCGCCCGGAACTATTACCTGGAGTTTCTTGGGCAGGCCCGGGTTGACATTAAACGAAGAGGATTCATGGCTTGCCAAAACCGGCTCCGCGGCCGCGTTGTCCGCGGCGGTAACCGTTGTCGGCTCGGCGGTCTGAACTTTGCATACGGCCGTAAGCTGTCCGGAAGCCATCACTTTGTTGCCGGGATCGGTATCGTTAAGGTCGGAAGTGGCAACAGTTATCGGGTTCTGGCTGACGGTGCTTACTAAATTGAAATAGTTATCAACCGCGCAAACCGTGACCGTGAAGTTTTCTCCCGCCGTCTGAACTGAGGGCGTTCCGCTCCTGCCGAGAGTTCCCGTGTTCTTTCCGTTAGCCTGCGTTTCGCCGGGCAGAACCACAAGCAGTTGAGTAGGCGCGTTGGGGTTTACGGCTATCGACGATGAAACACCCTGCGTATAACCTCCGGCTGAAGCCGTTATGGTTTGAGTTGAGGCCGTGACAAACACGGCGCTGAAAGTTCTTGTTCCGTTTGAAAGCGTCTGGGCCGTCGGAGTTGACCAGTAGAGGTCGGTGGAGCCGAGGCTGGCCTGAGGCATGGTGCCTGTCATGACCTTGTTCCAGTAATTATCGCAGAGGTTTACCGTAAGCGTAAATGGGTTGCCGGCGGTCTGGTGCTTTACCGTTCCGGTTTTGCCCGAAGCCGTTCCGGGATCGGCCGTCTCGTCGGGAACAAGCACCTGAAGCCTGGTCGGCGTATTGGGCCTTATATAGACGGGGGATGAAACGCAGACAGACATCGGTTCGGCTCCATCGGTGTCCGTCGCGGTTATCGTCCAGGTAGAAGCCGTGACCATGGTAACTGAGAAGGTCTGCATTCCGCCGACCAGCGAAGAAATTCCGGGGTTGGAATCGTTGGGGTCCTGGGTTGTTATGCTGACCTGGGATATCTCAGATACTGCCGTGTTCCAGTAGGGGTCTACTCCGCGGGCAGTAACTACGAAAGCCGCACCGGCCGTCTGAGGGACAGGGCTTCCCGACTTTCCGCCGCCGATAGTATAGGGGGCCCTGCCGGGGTTATAGGTTTCTCCTGGCAGCAGCACCATCATCTTAACCGCGTCGGAAGAAGTCAGAGTGAATATTTCGCTTGTATAGCTCTGCAGATTTGGAATGCCGCCGTTTTTAACGGGTATGCCTATTCCGTTGGCGACTATCGTATGGGTTGAAGCGGTGTAAAGCGTATTGGTAAATACCGCCTGGCCGTTGGAGTCAAGGCCCAGCTGTTGATAATTCAGCGGCAGGTCGTCGTAAATATCGGTTGTGACAAGCTCGGCAACGGAAGTCTCGCCGGGGACATAGTTCCAGTAGGCATCGCAGGCGTAAACCCTGGTGTTGAAGGCAAGCCCGGCAGTCATGGTGTCAGGCGAATCGGCCTTGCCCGTCGGCGTACCCGGCATGTAAGTTTCTCCCGGGACAAGGGCAAGCAGTTTAACCGGGCTTCCGGCGCTGACAAAAACAGGCGTGGATATCGCCGGCACATGATAGGGCACCTGTCCGTCGGTATCGGAAGCGCTTATCACCGAGAACATGTTCGCGGTCACAAGGTTAAAGCTGAATACCTTTGAGCCGCTTACAAGCAGGTCGGGCGTAGGCTCCGTGTCGCTCGGGTCGCTGGACTCAAGCGTGACTTCAGGCGTGGATGTTGTAATGTTGTACCACTGGTCAACGGCTCTTACGGTTATGTCAAAGGCGACTCCGGCGAAAACCTGGTCCGGGTTGCCGGATTTGCCTTTTGGATCAACATTGAATTTGCCGTTTACGGCGCTTTCACCGGGCACAATAATCTGCAGTGCGTAGGGGCTGTTGGCCACGACATTTATGCTTCCCGTGTAGTCGCCGAGATAACCCGCGGCCGTTGCCGAAGCAACACTCACCTTGGCTGTCGCAAAAGTCAGCTGGAATGTGGTGGTGCCGTTGACAAGAGTTTTTGTGCCGGGCTCAATGTCATAGAGATCGTTTGTAAATACACCCGCGTCGGGCGTTGCCGTTGTCGGGTTGAAATAATTATCGCAGGCATTGACCGTGACGGTGAACGCGGAGCCCGCGGTGCGCTGTGAGGGCGTGCCCGAGCGGCCGCGCGTTGAGATGTTTCCGGCCTGCATATTTTCACCGGGTGCCAGGATCTGCATCTTTGTGAACGCGTTGGGGCTCATGTATATTCCGGACGAAGTGTTGGAACTTATGCCCGCGCCCGAATATATGGCTCCGATGGTCTGAGTGGAGTAGGTGACCATGGTAATATTGAATGTCTGCTCGCCGAAATTAAGCGCTTTTGCCGTGGGATGGATGTCGTAGGGGTCTGTCGTGACAATGCTAACCGAGTTGCCCTCATCCGAGCGCGGATTGTAGTATTTATCGGTGGCGCGAACGGTTATGGTAAAGGTCTGGCCCGCGGTCTGGCTCGCGACCGTGCCGTACCTGCCGCCGGTGCCGTCGTAAGGCGGCCGGCCCGGCACATACGACTCGCCGGGCACTATCACCGAGAGGCGGGAAGCCGTGTCAACCGCTATGGTGAAACTTGTAGAGGTTCCGGTTGAATAAACGAAATCAACATCGTAAGCAAATACTATCTGGCTCGTGCTTGCCGTGGGCAGTGTTATGGGGTAAGCGCGGGTTCCGTTGACGAGAGTCAGGGTGTCGGGCTCTACATCAAAATTATCGCTGGACCTGACGCTTACAAGCGGATTGGCCGAAGTATTAGTATTCCATAAAATATCGGTGCAGTTAACCTGCACATAGAACTGCTGGCCCGCGGTTATGGTGTCCGGCGTGCCGGTTTTGCCGGCGGCGGTATTGGGGTTTGCCGTTTCGCCTGGCAGCAGGACCTGCAGCTTGGTCGGGTTGCCGGGCGAAACATAAATATAGTCTGAGTTGGCCTGGCCGTAATAAGGGTTGGAGCCGTCGTTGTCTCTGGCGTTTAAGTAATGGTTCGTATTGGCTGTTACGAGGTTAAGCATAAATACCGTGCTGCCGTTTACAAGCGGCTGGTTTAACGGGTCCCAGCCGAGGCCCGTTTCGGCGCCCACTCCGTCGTTAGGATCGCTTGAGACAAGTTCAACCACGGGGTTGGCCTCGGGAACGATATTGTTAAACGAATCAACGCAGTGCACGGTAGCGGCAAACCAGACTCCCGCGGTAGAACCCGCGACTGAGAAGGCCGTATTCTTGCCCGTCGGAGAACCGGGGGCGTGGACCTGGTTGGGTACCATCACAAGCAGTTTGGAACCGCTTACTTCCGAGCGGACGCTGAAGGTGCTCTGTTCCGCGATATATGAAGGTGTCGCCGAATTTTCAAAAGCCAGTATGGTCGTGGAGCTTATGGAAGTGTTCTGATTAATGGTCGCCCGGCGCAGATTAACCGGATAAGTCTTGCTACCGTTGACCAGGCTCACCGAAATAGGATCGTTGTCGTAAGGATCGGAAGTGACTATTTTGACAAGCGGATGCTCGTTGGAGCTTATATTCCAGTAGCGGTCGCAGGCGTTTACGGTCGCGTAATAGGTGACTCCCGCGACAAGCGTTGACGGAGCGGAGAGCCTGCCGCCCCCTCCCGTGTAGCCGCCGGAATAATAGGGCGGCCTTCCGGGCTTATGGGTTTCGCCGGGCAGCAGCAGCTGCAGGTAGCGCGCGTTGGCCGCGTCGGGCTGAACCTGGACCTGGGCGCTTCCCGCCGTCAGGAAAGCCGTGCCGGGGGTAACATCCGAAGCGGTAATCGTCGTCGTGCTGTTGGACGCGGTCATGGGGCCGGCATTTCCGACGATAAGTGTTGAGTCAAATACGGCGTAACCGTTTACAAGCTCCTGAGTAGAAGGAACCGGCGCGTAAGAATCGTCGTACGAAATACTGACTGTCTGCGTTGAATCAGCCTGGTTCCAGCGCGAGTCAGTGGAATAGACTTTAACCGCGAACACGGCGCCGGCCGTCTGAACCGCCGCGGTTCCGGTTTTGCCTGTTGAGGAACCGGGCAGGAGCGATTCGCCGGGAAGAAGAACCAGCAGTTTTGTCGCCGGCGCGGGAGTAACCCTTATATTAGGAGTATTTGACGAAATCAGGAATTCGTTTGAAGCGCCCGGGGCCGTGGAAACCGTTATCTGCCAGCCGGAAGTGGTGGCTGTCGGCAGCGAGGTCCAGATGGCGGCCTGGCCGAAAGATGTGCCGGCGTTTGCCGGAGGAGTATAGAAACTGTCGTTTGCGGTCAGCTTGACAGTAGTGTTAGTGTTGGTGTTTAAGTTCCAGTATTTGTCAACTATCCTGACCGTCACCTGATAGGAGGTGTCGGCCAGCCATTGAGAAGGCGAGCCGCTCTTGCCCCTTGAGGAACCGTCCTCGGCGCTTTCTCCCGGGGCGAGTATCTGGAGTTTAACCGCGTCTCCGAATGTTGAGTTAATGTACGGGCTTCTATATGAGGTAAGAGTGCTCGCGGTTTCGGATCCGCCTCCGGTGGAAACGGTTATCCTGTAAGAATCGCCGACACCCCTGTGGAATTCAACATTGCTGAATATTACGACACCGCTTGTAGTGGTGGCGCTGTCGGGGTGAATATCAAACGGATCCTCCGTTGAAAGCGCTATCATTGAGTTGGACGACGCGACCAGGTTCCAGCGGTCGTCGGTGATAAGCACCGTAACGCCGAAAGGCACGCCTGCCGTCTGGTTAATAACGCTGCCCGATTTTCCTGTTGAGGAACCGGGGTTATGCGTCTCGTTTGGAACAAGGCACAGAAGCCTCGTCCCCGGCGAGGGATTGGTTATGATTTTCGGCGTCGTGTAACTTGAATAGGCGCCGGAGGCCGTTATAGACCAGCCGGCCGTTGTCGCCGTGACAAGCGTCGGCGAGAACTGGCGCTTGCCGTTTACAAGAGGCGCCGCCGTGGGATCGGAATCGTTGGTGTCCTGGGTTGTCACCGTCGTGTTAGGCGTAACATCGCAGACATTCCACCAGTCGTCGCAGGCCCTGACCTCAATATTAAAGTTTACTCCCGCAGACTGAGAATTAACGACCGACGAATCCGACTTGCCAGCCTGGCCCGTGAGTTTTCCAGGAGCCGCCGTTTCGCCGGGGAGTATTACCTGATATTTTTTGACTGTATTAGGCCCAACGGTAATATTGGGGCTGACATCCTGCGTATAAAGCGGGTTGCTGCCGTCCACATCGGCGGCCGTGACGGTCCACTGATTGAGGCTCAGCGGATCGCTGCCGGAAGTCACAAGCGCGACCTGGAATGTGGTCGTGCCGTTTACCAGCGGCCTTGACGAAGGATGAGTGTCATAGTTATCCGTCGTGGTAATTTCAATCCAGGGTTCGTTTAAGGCGACTCTGTTCCAGTAATTATCAACCAGGTTAACCGTCACCGCGAAGGAGCTTCCCGCGGTGCGCTGAGACGGTGAATTAATTTTCCCGAACGGCGCGGCGTTTACGCCGTTGTCGTATTTTCCCTGAACCGCGGTCTCGCCGGGCACTATCACCTGAAGTTTCTGGGCGCTGTTGGCCTCCACCGTAAGGTTAGGGCTTGAAATATTTGACGAAAGATAAGCGCTGTCGGTGTCAACGGCAGTTAGTGTGTGCGCGTTGCCGGCGGATACCAGGGTGACATCAAAGGTCACGCTTCCGGACACAAGAGCCGCCGTGTCGGGATGGATGTCCCAGTTGTCCGATGTGTCCACCCTGACAAGAGAGATATCGGCCGACTGTTTATTCCAGTTGGCGTCTGTGGCGTTAACCGTCACGGTGAAAGCGACACCCGCAGTCTGGTTTATCAGGGTCCCCGTCTTGCCGCTGCCGGAACCCGGCACTGCCGTCTGGTTGGGAAGCAGTACCTGCAGTTTCGCCGCCGCGCCAGCGACAACATCTAACTCGTCGGAAGTATTTAAAGCCATATAGGGAGCCGTCACATCGCCGGCTACCATGTAATGTCCGGTGGCGGCCGTCACAAGCGTCAGCCAGAAATGAGTCGTGCCCGCGGACAGCTGCCTTGTGGAAGCGTGAATATCATAAAGGTCGCTTGTACCCACGCAAACCGACGAGACATCCGCGGGCTGGAAGTTAAACCAGTTATCGCAGGCGTTGACCGTTACCTTGAAGGCCGTGCCGGCCGTCTGGTTGTCGGGCGTTCCGCTTCTGCCGGGCTGGGCGCTCTGGTAGGTTCCCCACTCCTGGCTCTGGCCGGGAAGAAGGACCAAAAGTTTTGTGGCGGTGTTGGGCGCGACGGTTATCAGCGGCGATGAATACCCGAGATAACCGGAAGCCGCGGCGTCAATCGTCCAGCCGGTATCGTTTCTTGTTATAAGCGTAACCAGATAAGTCGTGGAGCCGTTGGCAAGCGACTTGGCGCCCGGATGAGTATCGTTGGGATCGTCGGTCGTCAAATTCGTTGAGGGATTAAAGCTTGAATTTCTGTTCCACCAGTAGTCGCAGGCCTGAACCGTCACGATAAATCCCGCGCCGGCCGTCTGTCCTGTTACTGAACCGGTTTTTCCGCCGGTGTTGCCGGTATAGGGGCTCTTGCCGGGAGCGGCGCTTTCCGTCGGGAGCAGTACCTGGAGCCTGCGGCGCGTATCGGAAGTGTCGGGATTGGCGGCAACGGCCACATCGGCCGAGGTATAGCTTGCCATTGTGCCCTGAGTGTAGGCGGTAATATTCCAGCCGGAATTATTCCAGTTGTACGGATCGGTCGCTGAAACCAGGGTCACGGCGAAAACCGTAGCTCCGGAAATAAGCGTCTGCGTCGCGGGCGAAATATCGTAGCTGTCCGAGGTTTCAACCCAGACCGCGGTGACGCTTGAGGTTTTGTTCCACCAGCTGTCGCAGGCGTTAACAGTCACATTAAACGGAGCTCCGGCCGTCTGTCCCGAGGGAGAACCGTTTTTGCCGTTGGGCGAGACATTGTATTTTCCGCCGACATTTGTTTCGCCGGGCAGCAGCACCTGCAGTTTAGCCGGCACATTGGGAGTCACCGTGACTCCGTAAACGGTGTAAGGAGTAAGCGGAGTGCCGTCCATGTCGGTAGCCGTAAGCGTATGCGTCGTTGCCGTTACAAGAGTAATGGGTATCTGCACCGTGCCGCCAATAAGGTTGGCAAGCGAAGGCGTTGAATAATATATATCGGTTGAGGTCAGCAATACCTGGGCCGCGGCGTCGGTGCGCCTGTTCCAGTAAGCGTCGCAGCCGTTCACGGTCACGGTGAACTGCTGGCCCGCGGTGCGCATGGTGGTAAGGCCTGTCTTGCCTCTCGCGGAACCGGGAAGCACCGTCTCTCCGGGCATAATGACAAGCAGTTTAGTGGCGGAAGCCGCCGTCGCTGTGGCAATTGAAGTGGCATACGGCTGATAATTTATGTTGACACCGTCAATGTCCGTCGCCGTCACCGTGAAGGTACCGGCTGTCACGACGGTCAGGCTGAATGTGTTTGATCCGTTAGAAAGCGAGTTGTCGGAGACGGCCGGCGCGTTGACATCCGAAAGCGAAATGCTCACCAGCGGGTTGCCTTCCACGGGCGATATATTAAATTTCGCGTCGTCAATCCTGTTCCAGTAATGGTCGCAGGCGTTAACAGTTATCGTGAAGGCCGCTCCCGCTGTCTGCAGGGCGAAGCCGCCGGTTTTACCGCCTGAAATATCGGTATAGGGCGGACGGCCCTCGGAAGCCGTTTCATTGGGAAGCAGTACCTGAAGTTTTCTCGGTTTGCCTCCGGGGAAATCATCGGCGGCCGGCACAACGCTTATAGGCAGAGACTGGGCCGTGTTGTAAACCGAACCCTGATCGGTAGCGGTAATTGTCCAGCCTATCGTGGTAGCCGTGATAAGGGTCCATGAAGGCGTTACGGAATAGCTGTTGCCGCTGTTTAAGGTCTGGTCAGCCGTGTTAAAGGGATCGTCGTTGGCATCGGTGGCCGCCAGAAGTATTGAGACATCGGAACTCGGGTTTGAGGTATTGTGATATTTATCGGTCACCTTAACCGTTACGGTAAAGGCCGTGCCGGCGGTCTGGACATCCGGCTGGCCCGATTTTCCTCCGGTGGAATCGTCATAAGGAGGTTTGCCTGGAACGGCGCTTTCGCCGTCCACAAGCAGCTGCAGCCTCCAGGCGCTGTCGGGCATCATCTGAATGCTCTCGCCCTGCTGAGCAATGAGGTTGCCGGTAAATTTCTCGGCCCTGACATAGCGGTAAAGGTTTCCGGCGCTCGCGCCCGTGTAGAAAACCACGGTGTGAGTAGAGCTTGTGACAAGAGTTCCCGTGGAAGGAGTCGCCAGAGCGTAAGGGTCTTCCACACCCGTTGATATCAGAGGCAGGACCTTGACGATCACATTGGTTGAAGAAATATTCCAGTAGGAGTCGCAGGCGTTGACGGTAACCGTAAAGGGCGTGCCGGCAGTCTTAGGTGTCACGCTTCCTGTTTTTCCGAACGGAGAACTGCCGGCGTTATTGGCGCCAGACCACCTGCCGGCCTGGTTTGTCTGCGAAGGAGTCAGCACCTGAAGAGAGGTCGCCGCGGCCGGCACCACAGTAAAGTTGGGCGTAGTCGTTGAAGTGTATATGGGCGAGGCGTTATCCACATCGTCAACCCTTAACTGCTGAACTACGGCCTTAAAGGGCTTGTAGGCGTTGGCATCGGTGAACAGGAACTGGCCCTCGGTCATGTTGGCGCTGGAAGGCACTATGGCGTAAATATCGCTTAAGGCCACTAACTCAACTCCCGCTGAAATTCCGGAGAGCCTGTTCCACTGGTTGTCGGTTGCGTTGACGGTAACGGTAAGATTACTGCCCGCGGTTATGGGACTGGGCGTTCCGGTTTTTCCGTTGGCGTGGCCCGGAGCCGCCGTCTCACCCGGCAGTATTACCTGAAGCCTGTTCTGTGTTGTATTGGGATTGACGGGTATTCCGGTTATGGTCTGAGACGACCAGCCGAGCTCTTCGTCCGAGTAAACGGTAAGGTCATGGGTAACCGCGTTAATATCATTGTTGTCCGAGCGCGCTTTTCTGAGCGTCACCGATACGGTTCTCTGTCCGCCGGAGAGGTTTCCTCCGGGAACCGAGGGCTGTATATATGGATCGGTTGAGAGAATCTTGACGCTCGCCGCGCCCGTGGAATTATGGTTCCAGAAACTGTCAACGGAACGGAGCGTCACATTAAAGGCAGTGCCGGCGGTCTTGGCCGTAACGCTGCCGGATTTGCCTTCGGCAGTGCCGGGAGCCGCGGCCTCGTTTGCCACAAGGATCTGCAGTTTTGTTATCGGCGCCGGCGCTACGGGTATGCCGGTCACGGTATCGGGATCATAGGCGGTGGCGGGCGAAGAAGTGCCCAGGTCCGTCACAACAGCCTGCCTGCTCGCCGGGCCGTTGGTCTGGCCGGTGGAAACCCTGTAATTAACCGGGAAAAGCCTTGTGCCGTTTGAGAGCGTCGCGCTCTGCGGATTTTCTTCAATGGCGTAGGGAGACATATCCAGAGAAACTTCAGGCATAGTGGCGTTGGTGACAAGGTTGTAGAACCTGTCCACAAGGTTGACTGTAACCTGATAAGTTGTGCCCGCCGTGAGAGTCGCCAGAGAGCTGTCCTTGCCGTAGGGCGCGCCCAGGCCGTAATAGTTGCTCTCCGCCTCATCGGCTTTTCCGGGTTTGGCGGTTTCACCGGGCGCGAGAAGCTGAAGTTTTATGGTATCGGTTGAAGCCCTTAAGTAAACCGCGTTTGAAGTGCCCGACGATAATGCCGTGCCGGAATAGACTGAAGCCCAGACATATTGAGTGGCGGCGGTTATAAGCACCACATTGAAGGTTGTCGTTCCTCCGATCAGGGAGCGGGTTGAAGGTTCAACATCGTATTCATCCGAAGTGGCCACCTGTATGGCCGACACGATATTTGTTTTCAAGTTCCAGTAATAATCGCAGGCGTTGACGGTGACCGTAAAAGCCCGGCCGGCAACCTGCGATACAACCGTGGTCGTAGAACGGCCGCCGGTTTCGTCCGTGTAAGGAGGTTTGCCCCAGACAGCCGTCTGGTTGGGAAGAATAACCTGCAGCTTGGGCGAGGCGTTGCTGGCTACAACCGTGATCGGGGCCGGAGTAGTATGCTGGCTCCAGGCCGTGGAACCGGTATCGGCCACCGTTATATTCTGGCTGCCGCTCTGAACAAGCGTGACATCATAGGTAATGGTTCCGTTTACAAGCGCCTTGTCCTGCTGAGCGGGCGAATCGTAGGGATCCGAGGTTGTAAGGCGCGCCGTCGTGCTTGTAGAGGTATTTATATTCCAGTATTTATCGCAGGCGTCCGCCGTCACGGTAAACATGGAACCGGCCGTCTGGGTGACGGGAGAGCTGGTTATGCCGCCTATTATGCCGGGAGCCCTGTTGTTTCCGGGGACCAGCACTCTGAGTTTCTCGGGGGCCGCGGCTGAAATTATCAGCGGCGTCTGCCCCAGAATTGTATTGTTGTCTATATCGGTAGCGCGCAGGGTCCTCGCTCCGGCCTTTACGAGCTTAAGAGTCTCGGATGAAATAAGCGTGCTGAAAGTCTTCAGTCCCTGGTCTCCGGTTGTAAACGAGAAGTCTGCGGGAGCCCAGCCTTCCTCGGGCTGATAACTGCCTCCGGTGTAAATATACTCGGGGCCTCCCGGCGCGCTTATGGGGCCGTCAACGCTGAAACGGATCCTGCCCTGATAATTTCTTGCCCTGTCGCCGTTATTATCCTTCGCTTCCACCGACGCGCTTATCAGAGAACCGGCTACCGTGTCCGAGCTGTTGACCGTGACCACGAACTGCGAGGCCGGCAGTGTCACCGAGAACCTTATCCAGGGAGTCAGCGTATCGTCCTGGGTGTTGCCTGCCTTGTCGGTTACGCGGGCCTTGACTATGTACCAGCGGCCCGAATACCACTTGTCAGTCATGTCTTCGGAATACCACGACAGGCCGCCTGAAGCTGTGCGCCAGTTGAGAGTTCCGGTGTACTGGGTCCAGGTGGAACCGTTCCATATATAATCAAACCCGGAGTCCGGAGCTCCATTTTCGTAGGTAACCGTGTTTGACTCCATCAGCACGCAGTATTCCACCGCTCCCGCCGAAGGTATACCGCTGTAATTAAGCGAAGGGTGGCTGTCAAGCGCGGTGCCTTCAATGTATTTAATGTTCTGTATATACTGGTTTAAAAGAGGAGACACCACGGTACCGTCGGGCTTCCTCGCCTGGGTTATGGATGATGTCGGCTTTGTGACATCATATATGAAGGTGTTAGACGAGACATTGGCCTCAAGGTTATTGATATTGTCGGTGCCTTTTACACGGACCCTGTAATAATGGCCGTCGGTCCAGTTTAAGGTCGGTTCAATATAGTCCCACCTGACGGTGGTGTTGCCGGGCGAAGAGGTGGTAATGGTTATCCAGTATTCGTCTATGTCGTTCTGCCAGCCTTTTGAGCCTCCGTCGTCGTACCAGAAGCGCGATGTGCCGCCGTCCAAATCCTTAACCGAGATCTGGACCTGTTTGGGCCCCGCGGTGGCGTCAAAAGAGGTGCCGGAAATAGTTCCCAGCGTTGAATAGGCCCCGTTTTCCGAAGGCAGATTAACCTCGGAGGTGGGCCCGAGATTATCATAAGTGAAGGTGCAGGTGGAAATAAACGCGGCGGAGTTCGGAGCCGGGAGCGCTTCGTCGCGCGATTCCACATCTATGGAATAGCTCTTACCGCTTTCAAAAGCCGGATACAAACCGCTGCCCGTGTTCCAGAAAGCGTCATGGGTATAGGTCCAGTCTATGGTTCCCGCTCCGGAGCCCGACGCGTTATTCCAGGTTGAGGCGGAATTCCATCCCGTAAAGGTCCAGTAGAAGTTGTCGGTAATCCTTCTGATCTTGGCCCTGACAAGCACCGTATTAGTCTCGTCTTCTCTGCTCTTTCCGGAAATAGTCGGAAGAGAGGAAACCGTTGTCCCGTCGCCGGGCACGCTAACCCAGGCGCGAGGCGCGGTATTATCATACTTAAATGTCGCCGTGGTCCAGGCCGTTTCATAGTTGCCGGCGAGGTCCTGAATTCTTGAATTTATCCTGTAAACATGGTTGTTGGACGGCGTAGAACGCCATATCGTATACGACCAGGTTATGGTTCCGCCCGTAGAGCTGGTGCCTGCGGCGATATTCCAGACGGCGTTGTCTCCTGCGGCCCAGTCGCCGAGGCCGCCGTTTAGGGAATCATCCCAGGTCTGGGCCAGCGAAACATCAAAAATTCTTGCGTAGGATTTCATTATGCCGTAAGCGTCATTTGCCGTACCAGAAATGGTGGGTATGCTGTTATAGGATTTTTCGGGCATCGCCGGCAGCACTATGGCCGATGTGGGGCCGGATTTATCGCAGCGCCAGGTTGCGCCGGCGTGCAGAGGCTCTATTTCGGAATTTAGGGCGTTGTCGTAGGCCTTTGACTGAATCTGGTACCTCTCGGCGTTGACCCAGGTTGGGAGATTGGTATCTCTGTACCAGCGGTTCTCGGCAGGCACCCAGGTGGTTGAAAGTTCCTGAGGCAATACCTGCCAGCCGCCGGAGCCGTCGTAATATTTATTGAGCCTTGAGGCATCGCCTTCCACGCATTTAATTAGTACTTTCACTTCTTTTATGCCCGTGAAAGGAACGCTCGCGATACCGGTCAGCGTCGTAACCGTCTCAAAATACGAGCCGTCGGGCGGGTAATAAACACGGGAATACGGCTTATTAGTGTCAAAGCTGAAGGTATTGGTCTGGCCGGTTCCCGGCGTTTCTTCGTTGCCGGCGGCGTCGTAGGCTTTGGACTTTACCTGATAAATAGTGCTGTCGCTCCAGGCCGGGGCTGTAAGGGTCCAGACCTCTCTGCCCGTCGCGGCATGGAAGGTTTCGCTTGAGCTCCAGAGAGTTCCGCCCTGCCAGTAGGTGCTGGGATAAGTCAGGTCGCGCACGGAGACTCTTACCTGCGAGAGGCCGAAGGTGTCATAAGCGGTTCCCGAAAGAGTCGGCAGTTCGTTTACATTGGCGAAATTTGCCGGCAGCACGACCGTTGAGGTCGGTTTGCTTATATCATATATGAATGTTGACGAGGCAAGCACGGTTTCATAGTTGCCGGAAGCCGGCAGGGCGTTATCATAAGCCCTTGAGAAAACCGTGTAGGTGCTGTAATCGGTAAGATAAGTTCCGAAACCGCTGTAAGCCCAGGTCGTGTTGCCGCTTGAAAGCGGGTTGGAGGCGTAATAGGCCTCGCCGCCGGTAAAGTCGGAACCGTTCCACCAGCCGGAGGGCGCTGTCACCTTGTAGATTCCCACCTCGGTCTGAGAAACTCCGGCCAGCGTATCAACCGATGTTCCTGAAATAGAGGTCAGGGTTTTTGTTATAAGCCTGTTGGTGGGCCAGGTCACGGTGCTCGTCGGAGTAGAGCGGTCGCATATGTAGGTGACCGAGTTTACGGTGACATTGAAGGCCGACTCTATATTTCCCGGGGCCGGTTTGGATTTATCCGTCGCCTTTGAAAGCACCAGATAGGCCTGCCCGTCAGCCCAGTTGGCATTGTTGAAATTGTAAGTCCAGGTCTCGGAACCGGTCACGACAAACCACTGAGCCGCCGGCTGGTCAAAATCGGCGCCGCCCCACCAGTTGCTGCCGGGTTTTGTTTTATTCTCTATTGCGATTGATACTTCCTCAACGCCGCTGGCGCCGCCCGCGGGAAGGTCAGAGGCGGTTCCGGAAATCGTAGGCAGGCTTCTGTAATAATTATACTGGGCAACTCCCGGCTGAAGCGGCCTTGTAAGCGCCGACTGAGGCGCGGCATCGTCGTAATTAAATTCCGTATCGTAAGCGGGTACATCGGCCGCGGCCTCAGACGAACCGGCGATATCCCAGGCGCGCGACGCGACTCTGTAGGTGCGGCCGGGCACATAGCTCACTGATGTATTGTAGGCCCAGGAAGAGGTATAGACCGTATTTGAAGGCACGGGCACCCAAGAGGAAACATTTAACTGCCAGCCGCTTGAACCGTGCCAGTAGAGGTTGTCGTTTACATTGTAAATCCTCAGCTCAACTATTGAAATGCCGCTGTTTCCGTCGTAGGAGTTACCGGCTATGTTTATGCCGGAGCGGTAGAAATCCCCTGAAATTGGCGAGGTCACCGTTGAAGTCGGCTTAACGGAATCGTATGTAAACTGCGCGTAGGGATACGGCAGGTCCACTTCGTTGCCGGCGTTATCCATTGTCTTGGCAACGACCTTGTAGCTGGCTCCGTCTTCCCAGGAGGGCACCGGTGTCCTGTACCATTCGCCGCCGACTACGGTCGCGGGCTGCCAGACGGCGCCGGCTTCATCCTGGGTAAATACCGAACCGTCCCACCAGCCGCCGGTCGGAGGATTTTTCTGGTAAGTCACATTTGCCGAGCCGGTCCCGAAAGCATCGCTGGAAGTTCCTGAAACAGTGGACAGAGAGCTGTACCAGCTGTTGTTGGCGGGAAGCGTGACCGCGGCGACCGGACTGGTTTCATCAAACCTGAAAAGCACCGGAGTGGAAGCGTTGCCGAAATTTCCGGCCTTATCCACGGCTCTTGCCTGAATCAGGTAGCGGTAACCGTCGCGCAGAGGCGGCGCGGCCCATTCCCATCTGGTGCCGAGCCAGGTGGCCGTTGAATATACGGGCACGCTCGCGTTGAATGTTGAGACGCCGTTCCACCAGGAGCCGAGCGGATTCTCCTCGCGGATAGCCACATGAACTCTTGAAATGCCGGCCGGCGCGTCGGAAGCGGTGCCGGTAATAGTCGGTATGGTGTTGGCGTAAGCCGTGGACGGATAAGTGACCGTTGCCGTCGGCTTTTCCAGATCGTAAATAAATGTCCAGCTGCTTATGACAAGCTGCGTATTGGGATTATCCGGAGTCGTGACATCTATCGCGTTATCCTTGGCGCGCGCGTAAACTTTATACTGCCTCGGCTGGCTCCAGCTGATACCGGAAGTATTATAGTACCACTGAGCGGGATTGCCCGGCACGGTCGTGGCGCTTATGTAATAGGCCGTAGGCTGGTTTATCCAGGCGGAACCGTTCCACCAGGTTGTGCCCTGCGAGAGATCCTGTACTGCTATGTCAACAGCGCTTATATCGCTTAAGTAGTCAACAGCGGTTCCGGAAAGCATGCTGATACCGTTGGCGTAAAGCTGGTTGGGGTACGATATAGTCGCGGTGGGCACTCCGACATCGTAAATAAATGTTATGGTGTTAACTCCGACCGTGTACGCGATTTCCTGATTCTGCGGCAGAGAATCGTCCGTAGCCCTGCTGGCAAGGGTATAGGAGCGGCCGCTCTGGAGCCGTGAGGCAAAGCCCGTGGAATAGATCCAGTCCGTCGTGCCGGAAGGAAGTATCCAGGCGAACTGGTTGGCCGGATCGGTGTTGAAATTGTCGCCGTCAAAACACAGCCCCGCGGTATTATCCTTTAAGAATATGTGCGTAAGGCTCATTCCCGCCGTGTAAGGACCGTCGGGAGAAACCATATCGGCCGCGGTGCCGGACAAAGTGGGCAATACCCTGTAATATTTCAGGTTCTCCGGCTGGGTTACGACACTGGCCGGCTTTGTGTCGTCGTAGCGGAATGTTTTAGCCGTGCCGGTTGATTCGTTACCGGAATTATCCCGCGTCCACGGTATTATCTTATATTCCTTTCCGCTCTTCCAGCCGGGGATAGTGTTGGCGCCGGAAGGATAATGCCAATCCGTGGTTCCGAGCGCCAGCGGCCAGTGCATGGCTCCGGGCACTATTTCCCAGGCCGAGCCGGTCCAGTATTTGTTCGGAGCTATATCCTGAAGGGCCACTCTCGTTTCTTCTATCCCGGCGGTAGAATCAAAGGCGGTTCCGGAAATAGTTGCAAGCGACGAGTAATATGTCACGCCCGCGGCCGGCAGAGTCACAACCGAGGTGGATTTTGAAGTATCGTACGAGAATGTGTAACTTGTCGCGGAAACCTGGTAATTCTGCGCCGCGTCTTTAGCCATCACATAAATTCTGTAAGTCCTGCCGTCCAGCCACGAAGGAATATGCCAGGTCTGCTGCCAGTCGGCGAGCGTTCCGGCGTCAACTGCGGTGTAGGAAGCGGTTCCCTGAGTAAATGTCTGGGCGGCCCAGTCCCAGTAGTTGCCGCCCTCGGGGTTGTACTGAATGGCTATCTCAACCGACTCAAGGCCGCTGACATTTGTGCCGGGGTCCTGCGCGGTGCCCGAAATTGTCAGCAGCTCTCCCGACTTGTGATATTGTTTATTGGGCAGTGTTATTGACGAAAGCGGAAGCGAAGAATCGTACAGGAAAGTCCTTGTGGTCCAGCCGCTTAAGTTTCCGGCAAGGTCAAGCGCCCGTACATTGACATTGTAATAAACCTGGTCGCTGAAAGCCGGGGAGGTGGAACCCCACACCGAGCTGGAGCCAGCGCCTGGAGTTGACATCGTAACATTCCACACGCTTCCCGTCTGCCAGGAATGAGAAGGCTCATTATAGAACCATGCCGGGTTAGCCGCGGGGCCTGTTGAAAGCCTTATGTAAACATCTCTTACGCCGGAGAGAGCGTCAACCGGCGTGTCAACCGCGGTGCCTGTGATGTAAGTAAGCGTGTTGGAAGGGCCGTAAGAAACGGAAGCCGCCGGAGCGCCAAGGGTCGTGGACGGAGCGTCTCTGTCAAACAGGAACTGAACCGTGGTTCTGGCGCCGAGGTTCGTCGCGAAATCTTTTGCCCGGACCCTTATGGAGTAGTATCTCTGGCTTTCCCAGGCCGGCAGCGAGGAGGTCGCAGTCCACACGCTGTAGAGAGCCTGAGGCGACAATACCCTGCCGCTGATCTCTGAGGTGGGTGCGTTAGACGAGAAGGCGACCCCGGTCCAGTAATAAGTATCGCCGGTCAGCAGGTAGGCTATCTGCACCTTAATCTCGGTTACTCCGCTGAAATCGTCTGTCGCGGTGCCCGAGATAGTGGGCATGGAATTATAGGTGCTTAAATTTGCCGGAAGCACTATGCTTGCCGATGGAGCGATATCGTCGTAGGAGAATATCACCGATGAAACGCCGACGGTAAATGTGTCGTTCTGGTTATTCGCGTTATCCAGTCCGCGCGAGGCTACCATGTAGCGGTGGCCGCTGGTCCAGGTAATATTTGGAGGCGCGCCGTAATTCCACGCGTCAAGAGTTCCGCCGGTCCAGTCGTTCCAGGTACTGGACCCCCAGCCGCCGCCGTTCCAGTAGGAGCCGTTGTTTAAATCCTGTATCAAAACCTGAACATTGGCGACACCCGTGAAATCGTCTCCGGATATGCCCTGTATCTCAGGCAGCGAATTATAGCCCGAAAGGTGCACCGGCACTTGTATGGTGGTTTCCGGAGCCAGGGTATCAACATAGAATGTCGTGGCGGAATATATAGACTGAGCGTTGTTGGCCTTATCGGTCGCGGAAGTATTTAAATAATAGGTTTTGCCGGAAATCCAGTTGATCTGGGTCGTATACTGCCAGTAGGTTCCGCCGGGCGTGAGGTTTGAGGTCATAAGCCAGGTGGAAACATTTACCTGCCAGCCGGTGCTGTTCCAGTAATAAGGCGAACCTGTCTCTTCATAGTAAACTCTTATCTTAGTATAGGATACATTGTCGGGAAGGTCGTCAAGCGCGGTTCCCGAAAGGGTCGTCAGGGCATTGCCGGAAGCGTTATACTGGCCGCCGCTGGTGGGCCTTAAGGACCCTGAAAGCGGAGGCTCTATATCTACCGTGCAGGTTCTTGTGGAAAGCGGAGCCTCGTAGTTGGGAGTGGAAGGCACGTTGTCGTTAGCCTTAACTCTTATTCTGTATTTCTTGCCTGATATCCAGTTTGGCGCCGCCAGCGTCCAGGCCACCGACGGGTCGGAAGGATAATCGTTGTAGTATATAGAGGCCGAACCCATTGTGGTATTCTCGGTCGTCGCGGCGTCTCCTCCGTAATAATTGTAAACCACCCAGGTTGAACCGGCAAAATCCCACCATTTGTCCGAGCCCGACGCGGTATTGGGGTCAAAGGGCGATTCGTCAAGCCTTACGGAAACTTTTATGATAGAAACGCCGGCGTAGGAGAATCCCGCTCCTTCATAATAATCTGCCGAGGTGCCGGAGATTGTAGTAAGCGGGTCTGCCGTGGAATAGCCCTTGTCTTCCAGGGGCCTTGAAACCGATGAAACCGGCGAATGAGTATCAAAGTAAACCGTATAAGTTACCGAAGAACCGACAAGGTTTATGTTATCGGTGGCCTTAATGGAAATATTATACGACTTGCCGCTCTCCCAGACCGGCAGGTCGGTATATTCAAAATTCGGTGTCGCCTGCGTGTCTCCGCTTAAAGTTGCCGAAGGCCAGGAGCCGGGCATGGCGCCCCAGGAGCCGTTCCAGTAGGAGCTGTCGGAATTTCTCTTTATAAGAACTTCCACTTTCTGGACTCCGGAGTGATACAGCGAATTCTGGGGATAATCTATCGCGGTGCCGGTTATGGATGCCAGCGTGGTATAATAACGGCCGTTGACGGGGCTTACGAAGGCCGCCGTCGGAGCCGAAGAATCAAATTTGAAATAATTTTCCACCGCCGCCTGCACATTCCCGGGCAGAGGCAGCGCGTTGTCGCTGGCCCAGGTTTTTACTTTATACCTGTGGCCCTGCTTCCAGTTCGCGTTGGGCACATCGGTTGAGGACCAGTTAACCCAGAGGTCTGCGGTCATCGCGGTCCAGGTGGAAGGCGTGCCCGAGGTCCAGCCGCCGGACGGGTATTCCCAGTACAAATTCTCTTCGGCAACGCCCGGAGTAATATCCTGAACAAGGAATTGCACTTTCTTCACCCCGGATTTAAGCGGCCCGAAGGCGGCTGTCGTATCCTGGGCGGTTCCGGATATTGTGGAGAGGCTTGAATAGAATACCTCGGGGTCAGCCGGAGCGAGAATAACGGCTGAAGGGGCGTCTTTATCGCAGATAAATGTGGAGCCTCCGACATTGTACCAGTCCTGGGTATTGCCGGCGTAATCAACCGCCTGGTTGGTGACATAATAGGAGACGCCGGATTTAAGAGCGCTTAAGAAATTGGCGCTGTAATAGTTCCAGTCACCGTCGCCCGTGTTTATGCCGAAATTTTTGCTGTCGGGAGTGCCCGAGACAAAACCGCTGCCGTCAAACCAGGTTCCGTCGGTATTCTGCCTCACGGCTATAAGCCTGCCCTCGGTGCCTGAATTGCTGCCCGGGAACGGCATATCCTGGGCTGTGCCCGAAAGCGTGGCAAGAGAAGCGTTCCAGTATTCCCCGCTTAACGGCTTGGCGACTATAATTTCCGGGTCCTGATTATCGTAAAGGAATGTTTTTGTTGAGTAGCTTGTGGACCACTGGCCCGATTTATCCAGTACTCTGGCGTTAACGCTGTAGTTTCTGCCCGAATTTAAGTTGACATCCGAGAAGGTGGTAAACCAGACTTCCCAGGCCGATGTGTTGGTGGCGACAAACCAGGCCGTCTCGGGAAGGTTAAAGTTTATCCTGAAATCGTCGTACTGGCGCGAATACCACTTGGTTATCTCCTGGTCGTAGACCCTCACCTGAACATATTCAATATTTCCCGTGGCCGCGCCGGCGGAATCGCCCGCGGTGCCGGAAATCGTGGTAAGCGTGTTATGGTACGACTGGTCCGGCTTTGTCACGGACAGCGTCGGAGGCGTCTGGTCAAAGGTAAAGACCTGATCCGCCGCTGTTGAGATATTTCCAGACATATCCGTGGCCCTTGCTTTAACAAGGTATGTTATGCCGTTTGACCAGGAGGGAGTTGAAACGCTCGGCACAACCCAGGTAACGGTAGAGTAATCGGCCGAATAAGTCTGCGCCGTTATCCAGTTTGTCGTACCGGGAAGGAATCCCGAACCCGGCACAAACCAGTCTCCATTGTCCTGGCGCTGGAAAGCCACCTCAACTTTGGAGAGGCCTGAGTTATTCGGGTAAACCGATTTCCAGTCGTAGGCGGTACCGGAAATCGTCGGGAGAGCCGTCATCCAGTCTTTATTGGGCATTGACAATTTAACTCTCGGCACTGTGGCGTCCCACCTGAACTGCGCCGTAGTCCAGCCCGCGAGGTTGTCGGTATAGTCAATGGCGCGGGAATTGACATCGTATATTCTGCCGTCGTCCCACGCCAGGGAAGTAAAGGTCCAGGGAGATGTGCCGGAAACAACGGTCCAGGAAGTGCTGTCAACCGTCCAGCCGTTGCCCACCGAATAATATTCGTCGCTCGGGGTTGCCGTGCGTTTTATTCTGACATAAACCTCTTTTACAAGCGAGTTTATCGCGCTACCGCCCGAGGGCTGATCCTGCGAGGTGCCGGATATTGTCGGCAGAGTATTAACGGGCCCATAGAAGCTCTGGTCAGGTTTTGTTATGGCGCTGGCCGGAGGCAGGCTGTCAAAAAGTAATGTCACGGTGCTTAATAGAACATCGTAATTAGAGGCGCGGTCGCGCGAACGCGAAATCAGGCGGTACCTTGTTCCGTCACTCCAGGCGCTGTTTGAAATGCCGTAATCCCAGGTTTTCGTTCCCGTACCTGCGGTAACATTGACCGCACACCAGGTGGAAAATGCAACCCACTGATTCTGGAAGTGGCTCCAGTAATTGCTGTCTCCGTCAACACCGGCTACTCTCTGAATTGAAACTGAAACCGAAGCTATCCCCGCGAGGTCTCCCGAGGCCGTGCCAGTGATAGATGTAAGCGAGCTGACACTGGCGCCGTCCTGCGGTGTGTTTACCGATGACAAAGGAGGCGTGGTGTCCACGACAAAATCGTAACCCGCGCCGCCGTTAAGCCAGGAACCGGCATTGCCGGTATTTAAGGCCGCGTCATGGCCCCTGGCCGAGAAGTTGTACTGTTTATCGGATACCCAGTTGCCGAAACTGTTGGACCAGGTTCTTGAAAGGGTCCCGGCGCCTAAATCTTCGGCGTTAAAGGTCACGGTGCTGGTGGACCAGACCGCTCCGGTCCAGTAGAAGGTCGTAGTATCGTCAACTTTTGTGAGTTTGAGCTCAACCGTCGCGCCTCCGGCCAGATTATCTGTTATGTTACCGGAGAAATTTATGGGGCCGGTGGGGCTTATGGCTGAATTCTGCGTCGGATAAGAAACCGTCGCCGAGGGCGCTTCTAAATCCATAAAGAAACTGTAGGAGGAAACGCCCACCGCGTACTGGCTCTGCGAGTTATCGGCCGAATCGTAAGCTTTCGCGGCCATATAATAGGTAGTGTTGTTTTCCCAGTCAAGGGCCGCGGGCTTTGTCCAGCTCCACGAAGAGGTATAAACGGTTATGGGGTTCCACGCTGGGCTTAACTTCCAGCCTTCCGAAGGGGCGTCTTTCCAGTATCTCCAGTCGCTTGAACGCTGCAGCAGGAACTCCACTTTGGAAAGCAGGCCCGGCGCCGGGTCCGCGCAGTCACCGGCCGCACCGGCCACCGCCGAGCGCACGATATTCTGCAATGGCTCTGTCAGCGTCGCTGTCGGGAAAGAAACATCATAAATAAAGTTTTTGTCGGCCGTGGCGTTGAAGTTTGCCACCGGCGAAACATGGTCATAGGCCCTTGCTTTGACGGTATAAGATATTCCGTCGGCCCAGGGAATAGCGCCCAGATCCAGGCGCCAGACTCCGCCGGACCAGGCGTTCGTGGAATTCCATACAACCGATTCGGCCGTCCAGGAGGAATCGGATACGCGCCAGTAATGGTTGTCGGCGCGTTTGATATTTATTTCTATGGTTTTTACTCCGGACGGAGCGTCGCTCGCGGTTCCGGAAATCGTAGGCAGGCTCTTGTGATAAGAATTGACCGGCAGAGCCATGGCTATTCCGGGCACCTGATTATCTATCCAGATTGTGACAATCGTGTTGGGAGCTGGAGGAACGGTATCCGTGCCGAAAGGCGAGGGATTCCATTCGGGCACATTCGCGTCGCTTACGGCCCTGGTCTTTATGGTATAACTTGAATTATGCACAAACTGCGCGCTTTCAAGGCTGAAAGACCAGTCGGGTATTGAAAGAGCCGTCAGCATCCAGGTTGACTGGGCTATCCAGTAACCGTAAGTGTTTGTGTCCACGCTCGTGTAATATTTTCCGTCGGACTGGCGCTGGATCTGCACCTGCGCGTACTGGGCCTCGGCGATTCCAACGCCCGTTTCTGAGGCCGTACCGCCTATGGACGCGACCTGATAATAGAAATATCCGTCTTTGACCGTGGTAATAGTTGACTGCGGCTTGGGCGGAATAAGCTTAAATGTGCCGGCGTCGGAATCGGCGCCCTGGTTCGCGGCTTTATCAAAGGCCCTGGATTTTATTTCGTAATTCTCGCCGTCGCTCTCGGGATCCGGCTGCCAGTTCACCGCTAAAGTTGAATAGGTCCACACCCCGGTGCCTGAATTATAGGTCGTGGGAAGCCAGGTGGATCCGCCCCAGTCGCTGCCCGTCCAGAACTGGCCCGAAGCGGGATGCTTTATCTGCACCTGAACATAATCAACGCTGCCTATGTTCGCGTCCGAAGCCGTTCCCGAAAGAGTCGGCATCTGGTTCTCGTTGGGATATGTCGGCAGCGTACCCGTCGGAAGCGTTACCACCGAGACGGGCGCCGTGGTATCATAGATAAAGTAATTCGTGGTTCCCCATTTCAAATTGCCCGACATATCAAGGGCGCGGGAGGTTACGGTATAGGAAGTGTGGTTGGTCCAGAAGCTGTCTCCGCCCATGGAGTAGTTCCAGGTATAAGACGAGAAGGCGGTTGAAGTTAAGGCCGCCGTGCTCCAGACCGCCGAAGCGGAATCAAAACCTGTGCTGCCGTTCCAGTATTTATCGTCGCTGAGCCTGCCTATGGCTATCTCCACATTCCTTATATCAGAAGGAATTCCTCCTGCGACAATGTTGGGGTCATTAGCCGTGCCGGCGATAGCTGTCAGCGTTTTTTTCCATACCCCGGTCAGAGGAGACGAAGTGTAGTTGTTGGGCCCGGCGGTATCGTAATAATAGGTATTGGTGGGAATGTTAATTTCATAGTTTGGCGCGGGCACCTGGACATTGTCCTGGGCTCTGGTGTTGACATAATAGGCAAAACCGCCGTCTAAGACGGTGGCGTCAATGGCTTTCTCCCAGTATACGCCCGCGGGGCATGTCGTCGGATCCCAGGAACTGCTGTCACCAGTCCAGTCTTTTGAGACCCAGTTGAGCCAGTTGCCGTCGGAGCGCTGTATTCTTATCTTTACTCCGGCAACGCCTGTCCCGGCTCCGTCGGCGCAGGTACCGGAGGAAAGCGCGACTTTTGAATTTCTGAAATCAAGAGCCGAGGGATTTACAATTGTGCTTGTCGGCCTTGACCAGTCTATCCTGAAATACGAGGTAGTCCAGTTGGAAATATTGCTGGCGCTGTCTATAGCGAGCGCGTAAACATAGTAGGCTCCGCCGTTGGACCAGGCGTTCTGGTCGGCAATTTTTGTGTATATCCACGGCGAGGTTCCCGTAGCTACGCTCCAAACAGGGTTTGCCGGGTCCGAGTCAAAGGCGTTTGTGCCGTTCCAGTAGAAACCGCCGTCAATCCTGACCGCGACCTTAACCTGGCTTATGCCCGCCGGGCCCTGGTCCTGCGAGGTGCCCGATATCGTGGGCAGTGACTGGTAGTAGACGCTGTTCTGCGGAAGAGTAACCGCTACCTGCGCCGGCAGAAGGTCAATGGTAATATTTACGCCGGCGTTTCCTTCGCCCGCGCCCTCATACTGGGAAACATTGACTACTTTATCTTTGGAACGCGATTTAATCAGGTACTGTTCGCCGTTCTGCCAGGCGTCGGTGGAAATATCAATTTTCCAGTTCGGCGCTATCCCGTCGGGATAAACCGCGGAATTCCATCTGAGCGCCGTATCGGTCTCCCAGGTTTTTGTTCCCTCTTTCCAGTAATCGGAATAAGAAACGCGGTATATGGAAACCTCCACGCTTTCCATGCCCGCGCCCGCGGCGCCGTTGTAGTCGTAAGCCGTGCCGGAAATGACGGGAATATTTTTATATATTTCACCCTCGTCGGGGTAGGACAATACCGAAGCGGGTTCCGTTGAATCATTTTTGAAAGATACCGTGGCGCTCGCGCTGCCGGTGTTGCCGGCCGCGTCTATGGCGCGCGCCTTAACCGAATAAGAATGGGCGTCGTCCCAGGAAACCGCTCCGGAATTATAGGACCAGTTGCCCGCGACAACACCCGTGGAGAACCAAAGCTCGCTGGCGCTGTAAACCCAGCCGGAGCCGTTAAAATATGTCGTTCCTCTGGTAAGGTCCCTCAGCGAGATCTCGGCCGTCGTAACCGCGCTGTGGGTATCGGAAGCCGTACCGGTTATCATGGCAAGATTCTTATAGGCCTTGCCGGTAAGCGGATAATTTACCGTCGCGTCGGGATTCTGCCGGTCAAACTTGAAGTAGCGGATTATCGCCGGGTTCTCGGTTTTATCGGCATTGTCGGTTGCCCACGATTCAACTTTATAGGTGCGCCCGGTGGTCCACGCGCTGTGGCTTACAAATTCGCTGTGTGTGTAGGACCACTCGGTAGTGCCCGTAGCGAGCACACCGTTGGCGGGATAGCTGTAAGAACTCCAGTATTGGGAATAACCGCCGCCTCCGGTCCAGTAATAGGTATCGCCGGTCAGAAGATAACTTATCTTTATTCTCTCTTCCTTAACATCCGAATAGAAACCGCCGGGAAGCGCCGTGGCGTCAACGCTGGTACCGGTAATTGTTGCAAGGGAATTATAAGTGGGCGTTCCTGCCGCCGGGATAACCAGGGCGCTTTGCGGAGCCTCATCGTCAAAGACGAAGGTATTGGAATTGACATTCACGCTGTAAGTATTTGTAATATTTCCGGCGATATCCTCGCCTTTGGCATAGACTATGTATTTTCTACCGCTTGTATATGTCACCGCCTCGGTCACTTTCCAGGTTTCCGTTCCGGTTACGGCCCTCCAGTTTTCGCCGCTGACAAATCCGCCGCCGTTCCAGCTGTCGCCGCTGGGAAGTTCCTTGATTATTACATTTATGCCGGGGTCCTTTACACCGCTTAAATCGTCGGTTGAGGTACCGGTTATGGTAGCCAGTGACGAATAGGCTCCGTTATGCGTCGGCGCGACTATATAAACCGTGGGCGCGGCCGTATCAATTGAAATAGTTATCCATGGTTTCGCGGGCCCGTCCTCGGTATTGTTGGCAAAGTCGCGGGCGCGCGAACGGAAACTGTAGGTCTTGCCGCTGGTCCAGTTGGGCACTGAAACATAATTCCATGATGTATTTGAAGCGGCAAGGCTGTTTGTGACAACCCAGGTGGAGGGCGCGGCCTGCCAGCCGGAGCCGTTCCAGTAACCGAAGGTGGCGTTATAGATCTGCAGCTCGGTCTCTTTTACTCCCGAAGAAGTCACGGAGTCGTCCTGGGCCGTTCCTGAAATTGTGGGAAGAGTAATGTAGAACAGCCCGTCCTGAGGCGTTGTGATTCCCGAAGCAGGCGGCAGGTTGTCAACGCTGAAATTTCTCGTTGAGGCCGGCGCTTCGTAATTAGCCGACGGGTACGAAACATTATCGTAAGCAACCGTCTTTAAGCGGTAGGTTCTTCCGGATAAATATGAGTTGGACGATATGCCGTTGTAATACCAGTATTTTGTCTGGCCGACGGTATTATATATGGTAGCGGTATATGTATAGGTAACCTCCGCGCCCGCGGCCCACGAGGAGCCTGCCTGGCTCCACCAGGTGTCTTCTGCGCCGGCGTTAACCGGGTCAAGCGGGACATTGTCAAGGCGGATGGAAAGCTCAACCCTCTGTATTCCGGCCGCGGCGTCGTAAGCGGTTCCGGAAATTGTTTCAAGAGGGTTTGTGGTTGAATAACCCGTGCCTTCAACAGGGATATCCACCAGCGAAGAAGGCGCTGTATCGTCATAAGTAAATGTCACGGAAGAAAGCACCGCCTGGAAATTATTTAACGCGTCGTAAGCGCGCACCAGGACATTGTAGGTTCTGCCGCTGGTCCAGGTCGGTATGGTAAAGTTGGCGGGGTTTCCGGTCAGAAACTGCCAGTTAGAAACCGTGTTGCCGGTGACTGTTTTTGACGACCAGTGCACATTTGAAGACCAGGAGGATCCGGTCCAGGTATAACTGTTTGAAAAGTCCACCACCTTTATCTCAACTTTTGAGAGGCCGGCGTTATAAAGACCTGCGGCCTGGACGGGATAATCCTGAGCGGTTCCGGTTAAAACAGTAAGCTGTGAATATTTTCCGCCTTCCACAGGACTCGCGATCCTTGTGCCGGGCGCGGAAGAATCAAATACGAAATAACGCTCATAGGGAGTGCTCTCGGTATTTCCCGGGGAGGGAAGGGCGCTGTCTTTGGCTATGGAATGAACCCGGTATTTATTGCCTTCCGACCACTGGACGCCCGATACATCGTAGTCCCAGGAAGTGGTGTTGTTTGCCGTAAGATAAATTGTAGTCCCTGAATCCAGCGTGTCCCAGGAGTCGTCGGCTTTTAAGAACCGGTTGCCCTTAATATCAAATACCGTCAGCTGAACCGCGCCTACTCCGCTGTAAAGCGGCTTGGCTCCGGCAGGGTCTGCCGCCGTGCCTGTTATGGAAGTAAGCGCCGTATACTGGCCCGCCGAAGGAAGCCCTATGAATGAATCCGGCTCCGTTGAGTCATAAATAAATGTTGAGCCGTGCAGCTGGAACTGTTCCTGATTAAAGGCGTTGTCCCTGGAGCGCGCGGTAATATAATAGGAGGCGCCGCTTTCAAGATTTGTGCCCGTAAGGCCCGCGTATGACCAGGTTATGGGTTCGGGCGTCAGTGAGCCGCCGTATGTAAACGACTGCGGCGTAGGCTGGTTAAAAGAGGCGCCGCCCCACCAGGGAGACCCGTCCTGATCGGAGTTGTCGCGGATGGCGACCTGTACCTGGCCTAAAGCCGAACCGCCGTAACCGTCGCCGGCGACTACAGCGGGAACATCATTTGCGGTACCGGTAATATTTGAAAGGCTTCTGATATATGTAGCGTTGGCGGGATCGTTTACATAAGATATAGGATCTTCGGAATCATACCTGAATGTCGCCGAGGCGTAGTTGGCGCTGTAAGTCAGCGCGCTGTCGCGCGAGCGCGACTCTATAATATATTTGTTGCCGCTGGACCAGGTGAAGGTCTGCACCCACACGGCCCAGTCGCCGGAATCATTTTTGGGCGGGAACCAGGCGGTTTCTTTCTCGGTCTCGTTTATTCCGAAAGCGCCGAGGCTGTTATCCCAATACTGGGTCAGCGTGTAGTTTTTAATTCTTATTAACACATTGCTTATGGTCCCGAGGCCGTTGGCGTCGTCGGCGGTTCCCGAAATTGTGGGCAGGGATTTGTAGCTGCTGAGCGTCGGTTCGGTGATGCCCACGAGAGGAGCGTCGGTATCATAGATAAATGTCTGCTCCACAACGCTCATGGTTGAAAGGTTAAGGCTTCTGTCTACGACACGCGCCTTTACCTTATATTTCTGGTTGTTGGCCCAGGTCGGAGTGGAAGCGTCGGGTATGTTCCAGGCCACGGGGCCGTTTACACCCGCGAGGTCTCCGGAAACATCAAACCAGGCGAGGTCGGGGTCGTTAATATCAAAATTAAATGTTGAAGGGTTCCACCAGTTGCCGTTTAAGTCCGGATCATACTGAATAGCAACATCAACGCGCTTTAATCCCGAGCGGGCCGTTGCCACGCTGCCCTGAGGGTCCGAGACGCTTCCCGAGACGGTCGGCAGGCTGGAATAGAAGGAAACTCCCGGTTTCTGCAGAGTCATAAGAGGCAGATTTGAATCATAAGTAAAGCTTGCCGTCGTCCAGTTCGCGAGATTGCCGGCCAGGTCGGTGGCTCTGGCATACACGCTGTATACATAGCCGTCCTGCCACGCCGGGCTTGAATAGGACCAGCTGGCTCCGCCCGAGACGGCGTTCCAGGAAGAACGGTTTATCCAGGAAGAAATATTGTCCCAGTAGTAATTGTCGCCGCTTCTCTTTATCGCGGCCTGAACGAAGCTTATGCCGAAAGCGTCGCTGGAGGTTCCGTTTATAGAGTCAAGGGTGTTCTGCGGGCCGTAGTAACCGCCGTTTGCCGGCACGGTAACAGTTGTATTGGGAGGAGTCGTATCAATAATGAATGTGACCGTTGAAAGAGCCGTATCGTAATTCTGGGCATTGTCATAGGCTCTTCCGACCAGCTGATAAGTCGTGCCCGAGACAAGGCCCGAGAGGCCCGTGTAGGTCCAGCTTGTCTGATAGAGATTAACATTTGATGCTGTCCAGTCCGTTACAAGCGACCATGAACCGTTCCAGGAACTTAACTTAACCGAGAAGCTGTTTGCGCCCGAAAGAGAAGCGTTTACGCTGCCGCTTATGGTCGGTATTGAGCTGAACCTCTGAGCTTCGGCGGGATAGGTTATCGCGCTTAAGGGAGGCGTGGTGTCATATATTATGGTGTATTTAAGAGTCGTTGAAGATTCCGTGTTTGTAATATCATCCTTCGCCCACGAGTAAATTCTGTATTCTTTGTCGCTCAGCCAGCCACTTATGTTGTATCTCCACGGAGAGAAATCCAGTTCTTCCGCGACCGCGTCAAGCTCGGTCTCGGAGCCCCAGCTGCCGCCCGTCCAATAGGTCCCGTCAGTCTGATTTTTGATGACGAGTTTTACGGCGTCGGTATTTGTTGAGGAATCAATGCCGATGCTGTACGGCGTGGCCGCGCCGGTGGGTTTGTCCACAACGGTACCCGAGATCATAGTCAGAGATTTCTGGTAAAGCGATGTCGGATAAGTCACGGCGCTTTCGGGAGCGGCCGAATCAAAGGTGAAAGAAACCGAGGATTGTCCGAAGGTAAATGAATCCTGGGTGTTGCCGGCCAGGTCGCGCGAACGCGAAGTCAGCACATATTTCTTGCCGCTGTCAAAAGTGACATTGGGCGTGTAGGACCATGAAGAGGCATATAAGAAGAAGTTGGAAGCCAGGTTAACCGACGATATCCAGACCTCGGCGCCCCAGCCTCCGCCCGTCTGGGCGTAAGAACCGTCAACAAGGTTCTGGATTTTTATCTCGGCCTGGTTCTGCTGGCCGGGAGCTTTATCGCCGTAGAGGCCGGAGATCGCCGGAAGAGTTTTATAGCCGGCGTTATTTACGGGGTATAAAACCGTTGAAGTGGGTTTTGTTACATCATAGACAAAAACCACGGGAGTGATATTTTCTGTCTGCGTGTTAAGAGCGCCGTCTTTGGCCCTGGCGCGCAGCTCGTAGCGGTAATCCGTCTGAAGCACGACATCGGTGGTGTACCACACGCTCCAGCCGCCGGAAGTCAAAGCGTCAAACCAGGCGGGGCCGCTCGCGGTTGAGAATGTTGAAGCCGAGAGGTTGTACCACATTCCCGTGTCGTACTCTTTTACGGCTATCTCCACCTTAGAGAGAAGCCCGGCGTCGTAGGCGGTTCCGGATAAAGTAGCTAAAGTTTTATGGTGGCTGTTTGAAACAGGCAGCGTCACCTGAGCCGTCGGCGACGAGATATCAAACCTGAATTGAACGCCTGTCTTGTCGTCTTCAATGTTGCCGGCCGTGTCGTAGGCTTTCATATAGGCGACATACTGATAACCGTCCTGAATATAATCTATCGGCGCCGTCCAGGACCAGCTGTTGCCCGAATTGCCGGTATAATCGTAATAATAATTTGCCGTGGCGCTGAATGAATCCACATTGTTCCAGTATTTTCCGCTCACGACTTCCTGCAGGGCGAAACGGACATTAGCTACACCCGAGAGAGAATCCGCCGCGGTTCCCGAAAGTGTTACCAGGGTTCCCCTGTTATAATAAGCGTTCAGAGAGGGAACGGCTATGGTGGTCGTCGGCTTATCGCTGTCATAAATAAAGGTTCTCGCGCCCGCCCAGGTTGAAGTCGTGCCGGGCACATCCCAGGCGCGCATGTAAACCCTGTAAGTCGTGCCGTGTACCGGCGAGAAACTGGAACCCGGCACATAGGTTGAAACGGGGGCGGTATAGCGGCACGGTATCGGCGTTGAGGGATTAACCGTCTGCCAGGCGCCCGCTCCGTCGCCGTTGGTGTCTTCCCACCAGGCATTGTCGCTCGCGCGCTGAATGGCGGTTTCAACGGTGTCAACCGGCGAGGTCGCGTCGGTGACATTTCCTGATATCGTCGGTATTGACTTGTAATAGTTTGTTCCCGCGGCCGGCCGTGTTATGGTTACAACGGGCGCGGTATTGTCAAAGGTGAATGTGGCCCCGCGCACATCGTACCACGATTCCGTGTTGGCCGGGCTTGAATCGTCCTGGGCGCGCGTTGAAACATAATACGAAGTGCCCGAAGTCAGGTTGCCGTCTCCGATAACGCCGTAAGTCCATATCCCGAGAGAAGGTATGACTTCGGTGTAACCCACCGGCGGAGCGGGGTAAACCGCGGTAAAGGCGGTGCTGGCCTCGTCCCACCAGTAGCCGTCGGAGAGGCGCTTTATGGCGACGCGCACGGTCGGCACGGTGCCGACATAATGCCCGCCTGAAAGCGGCGTGTCCTGGGCGGTTCCCGAAATACCGGAAGCTATGGTCCTCGCGGTTGAATTGTTGGCGGGATAGCTTACGCCCGACTGAGGGAAATCTTTGTCGTAAGTAAAGGACAGCGTATCGTAGCTGACCGAATAGTTGTTGAGGTTATCCTTTGCCTTGACTTCCACAAGATATTGTTCGTCGGTTAAGAATGTAAAGGTGGCGTACCATACGGAGAAGGAGGGCGCGACCGTTGTCTGAAGCACAAACCAGGCGGTCTCCTTGTTGGTTTCGGTAATGCTGAAGTTGGTAATAAGGTATCCGGCATCGTCCCAGTATTTGCCCAGGCGCACATTTTTCACCCTGTAATAAGCTTTATTGATTGTGCCCGGGTCATAGGCGGTTCCTGAAATCGTGGCAAGAGCGGAAAACCTCGGCGTCGCGGGATCTGAAGGGCTTGAATCATAAGGCTCTCTTATGGAAATAACCGGGCCGGCTTTATCGCCTATGCACTTTATCTCGGTATAGGGATTCTGCGAATTTGCCGCTCGGTCAACCGCGGTGCTCCTTATATAATAGGTGTCGCCGTCGGTTAATGAAGGAGAGGTGTTAAGAGTCCAGGTTGAAATTCCCACTTCAGCCGACATAGACACTGAAAGATAGTTTGCCGCCGTAGCGGTCCAGGAAGAAGCGGTCCAGTAATTGCTGTCGGAAGCCCTGATAACGGAAACTCTCACCCTGTCCATACCGGCGACATTTTCACTGGCGGTACCGGTAATCTGGGAAAGAGATGAAATGAAGGTCGCGCTGGAAGGATAAGTTGTAAGCGAAGAGGGCGCCGTCATATCCCAGGTGAGCGTCCTGGTGGAATAAGCTGCCTCATAGTTGCCGGCGTTATCTCTGGAGCGCGGGATTATCTCGTATACTCCGTCGGGCGGATTGTTGTATGTCTGGAAGACTCCAAGGCCGACCGGATCGGCCTGCCAGATCTCGGTGGTTGAGGAATAAATGGTGCTGTACCATTTATGAGTATCGTCGTTCCAGACTCCTCCGCCCGTGTAGAACTTGCCGGTTGACTGGCTTCTAAGCGCGATATTTACTCCGTCATTAATGGCTGTAACGGTTGAGACGCCGCTGGCCCAGGTTTTAGCCGTAAGGTCGTCTGCGGTTCCCTGAATAATGGAAAGAGTATTTTTCGGCCCCGAGAAAGCGTCAGCCAGCGACACGGGAGGCTCGTTATCGTATATAAATGTAAGTCCCGCGCCCGGCGTTTCCTGATTGGTGGCCTTGTCTATGGCGAGGGTTTTAACGGTATATTTGTATCCGGATTCCCAGTTGACGCCGGTATAGCTCCAGGTGCCGGGATAAACGGCAAAATAAGTGGTGAATTTAGCGTCAAGAGAAGAGGAGACCCACTGATCGGTAATAGACCAGGTCCCGCCGTCCCAGTAGCGCGAGGGCGCGGCATCCTCGTTTTTGATCCACATCTGTATCTCGCTGTGCTGGCCCGGCGCCGTGTCGGTAGCGGTACCCGAAACAACCGGAAGAGACCTGTGAAGGGCAGCGCTGGGAAGCGCGAGAGAGCTTGAGGGGGCAGTGCGGTCAATGACGATTGTTTTTTCGCCCGAGGTATAAACATTGCCTCCCGTTATGGATTCATCCGTCGCCCTCACCTTAATATAATGTGTTATCTCGTCTTTCCAGCATTCAGTGGAAACGCTGACGACATAGGCCCAGGGCTCGTTGCTTGAATTGAAGTTGCCGTCGTTGGCCGTTGCCGTGCTCCAGGTAAGCCCTGTCTGCCAGCCGTAGCCGTTGTAATAGTAATTCGTAGGGTTAATGAACTTTCTGATCTGCACTTCTACTTTGTCCACGACGCCGGGAGAAGTATCTGTGGCGGTTCCCGCTATTGAGACTACTGTTTTATTGTGCGAGGCCTCTGCCGGAGCCGATATGCCGGCCGCCGGGTTGGTTCTGTCAACATAGAAATATATGTCCTCTATCTCGCTCTCAAAACCGGCCGGGCCGTAGCCCTTTGTCTGTATGAGGTACTGTCCGCCGTCAACCCAGGCATCCGAAGATATGTCAATAGACCAGGTCCCGGGGTTTCCCTCAACGAGCGCCGCGGTATTCCAGTAAGAGCCGCCCCAGGTTTTAGTGGATTCGTTCCAATAAGTCCCGTAAGCGGGGCCCGAGCTGACTCTGACGGTGACGCCGCCCTGGGCGATCTTCGTGTACTGGTCGGCAGTGCCCTGGACAGTCATGGCGGTAAGAGCCATGTAATAGGCGTTATAGGACGGAAAGGTTACCCATGAATGGGGCAGAGGCGCGGCGTAATTAAATGTAACGGTGGTCGCCGCCAGCTCGTAGTTGTTGGCCTTGTCCTGAGCTATGGCCCATACCTTGTACTGATAGCCCGGGCTTTCTTTGGCGTCCCAGGCTACAGCGGCCGTATCATAATTCCAGGTTCCGGCGCTGTAGGAGGCATCAAGCCAGGTCGGTGTCGCCGACCAGCCGCCGCTTGTCCAATATTTAAGCGCGGCTGAAGGCGCGCCCGAGTCCGAGCAGTAGAGCATTATCTTTACATTTTTTATCTCTCCCGGCGAATCGGAAGCCGTGCCGGTTATAAGCGGCAGGCTGTCATAAGTTCCCGCGGCCGCCGGCAGAGTCACCGCTGAATCGGGAGGAGTCGTATCGCAGACAAAAGTTGCCGTAGCCCAGCCTGTCTCGTAATTGGAGGCCCTGTCCAGGCCCTTGGAAATGACCCAGTAGGTCGTGGTGTCATCCCACATGGACGGATTTGAGTTGTACCTCCAATCCACCGACGAAACGAAAGTGGCGTAAACGGCCGCGCTGGAGAAAATGGGGTTTGAAGACGACGACCACGACGGAGAGGCCCAGCCGCCCCACCACATATTGTCGCTGGTTCTCTTTACGCCGACTTCCACCTGAGCGATCATGCTCGCGTAGGTATTCTGGTCGGCCGCGGTGCCTGAAATTGTCGTTATGGCTCCCGCGTAGGCCGAACCCGCTATGGGCGGGAAAGAAACCCCTGATGTCGGCAGAGTGGTATCATAGGTCACCGTTGTGGTAGTAAAGGCCAGTTCGCTGTTTGTGGCCGCGTCAAAGGCCATGGTGTTAAAGTAGTATTTATGATTGTCTTCCCAGAGTATCTCCGGGTTTGCCGTCGTCCAGACCCAGTCCGGCACAGAAAGAGAGGTCTTTGGAAGCCAAATGGCGCTGCCCCAGCCCGGTTCCTGCCAGTACTGTCCGTCGTCTCTTCTTACCCTTATTTTTATGTCGGTGACGCCGGACCCGGCATTTACATCGGTGGTTGTTCCCGTGGTTGTCGCGACCTGAGAGTTTATGGCCCTGCCGTCGTAGAAAGTGGAAATATACGAAACGGGCCTCTCGCTGTCAAACATGAACGATACATCGGGGCTGACATTATTTTCAATATCAGCTGCCGAAGGGGACTTGTAGTTGCCCGCATTGTCGCCGACCCTTATCCAGGCCTTGTGCCAGCGCGAATTGTTGGTGGTGGCGTAGTCAACCGAGGTTGTATAAGACCATGAGTCCTGGTACACAGAGACATCCGTCCACGGCGGCCAGCGGGTCAGGCCCTCAAGTTCCGTCTGAGTTTTCCACGAAAGCGTCGGCTCGTCCCAGTATACTTTTCCTCCGAAATCGCCCTTAATGACTATCTGCATGTAGGCTTTGCCGGACACGGTTTCGCTGAAACTGCCGCGGATATTGGCTATGGCGTTATATTTATTGTTGTTGCCGGGGAAGCTGACCGTGTAGGTGGGCGTCGTCCTGTCAATGGTAAAGCCCACGCTTGAAGCCGTCACCTGCCAGTTGCCGGTATAAGTTCCGTCGTCTGATTTCAGAGCGCGGTCTTTGGATTTCACCTCCACTCTGTAGGACACGCCCTCGGACCAGGTGACATTTGACGCGTTCCAGTTAAACGGAACCGACAGGCCCGAAGGAGAAACGATCGCGTAAGTGGATTTTTCCACTCCGCTCCAGCCCACGCCCTCTTCCCAGTACTCGGGCCCGGTGGGATTTATGATCCATACTCTTACGGTATCAACCTTTGAAGAGTTAGCCCCCGCCTCTATCGCGGTGCCTGTTATCTGCGAAATGTTCTGATAATAATTCCCGCTCGCGGGCCCGGGAGATTTAAATTGCGCCGTCGGGGTTGTGGTATCAAAATAGACCACTCCTGATGTAAGGCTCGTGTTGTTATCCGGAGCGTCGTACGCTTTCGCGTAAACATAATACCTGTTATTGTCTTTTAGCTTCGCGCCAAAACCCGTGAAGGTCCAGTCGGGCAGCGAGAGGGCCGCGGTCGTATAGATTACTCCGGCGGAATCAAACTCGCCGCTTGAAGGATCCCAGTACCTCAAGGTATCAATGTTATAAACCGCCACCGTAACCGAAGAAATTGAAGCCGAAATATCGTCGGAAGCGGTTCCTGAAATCGTCAGCAGGGTATTCCAGTAGGAATTGTCGGTTGAGGGCTGGGCCATCGCGAGGTTCGGGCCCTGTTCGTCAACCGTAAAGGTGACCGATGAGACCGCGACCTGGGTTGAGCCGGCCCAGTCGTACGCCTTTGATTCAACGGCATACTGCTCGCCGCTTACCCATGTTATACCGGCAGTCCCCGTGGACCAGTTTATCGTTCCGTAATCGGTTCCGCTTGTTTTGTTGGCGGCCCTGAAACTTCTTAAAATATCCCATGAGGAACCGTTAAAGTGGCGAATCTCCACTTCAACTTTTTTCGCTCCCGAGAGATCCGCGTTGGCGGTTCCGGAAAGAGTCGTGAGAACGGCCGGGCGGTAATAATTGCCGGTTTTGGGATAGGAGATCTGTGAAACCGGAGGTGTGGTGTCAATAACCACCCCGACATAGCTTGAACCGGCCGCGGCCGGGAAGCTTCCCGGATTGGCAGGCGAGGCGTTGTCGCTGGCCTTTATTTTTATCACATAGGCGCGGTCAGATACAAGTTTATTGACCGGCATATTATAGTACCAGCCGGGATTTGTATAAACCGTAGGAGTAAAGACCTTGGATGGGTCGTTCTGGAACCAGGCGGAGGAGCCGTCCCAGTACATGGTGTTGCCGCCGTCAAGATAGGAAAGCTGTATGTCAATGTTTCCGAGCGCGGTATTCGCCGGAGAGTCAGTAACCTGGCCCGATATCTGCCAGTTGGCTCCCGTAGGAAATATTTTGGCTCCTTCCGAGGGGCTGGTTATGGAAGTCTCTGGCGGCAGATTGTCCCACTTGAAATTAAACGAGGATTCCGTAACCGTAAATATCTGCTGAGTGTTGCCGGCCGTAAGAGCGCTGTCCTTGGCGCGGGACAGAACGGTGTACTGGTCGCCATGGGTCCATTGAGCCGCCGAGGGCAGGTTCGTAAAAGTCCATGAGGAGGCCGTTACATTGGGCACCGCCACAGCCGCTGTCGCCCAAACAACCGTTCCGGTCCAGGAGTTTGATATCGGGTTCCAGTAAGCGCCGTTCCAGAAAATCTGGAGCTCCACTTTGTCAAGCTTGCCGGCGGTTCCGCCCGCGCCGGCAGGGTCTGAGGCCGTGCCGGTAATATTTGAAAGCGTTGAATATATGGAATCGTTTGATATTGTGGCGACCTGGGCCGTCGGAGTGGAAACATCAAACAGAAAATCGTTTTTGTTGACATTGTCGGTAAATGAGCCCTGGGTATTGCCGGCCTTGTCGGTGACCTTTGACCAGACGCGGTAGTTCTTTCCGTCGTCCCATATCGCCGAACTTATTGTTATCTTCCAGTTGCCGCCGGTTATCGTTGATGTATTGAAATTTACCTCGGCCGGCACCGCCGCGCCGGGAACCCAGCCTGACTGCACTATATCCCAGTAATAATTATCGGCAAGCCGGTGAATGGATACTTTTGCTTCGTTTACCACGCCATTTGAGTTAAGATCGGCGGCCGTGCCGGTTATCGTAGTCAGCCACCTGAAGCTCGGGTTGTTGGCTCTGGGCTCCACGATAAGGGTTTCCGGAAGCGTGGTATCGTAAAGCCATTTGTTTTCGGTGGGGCTGGCTTCGTAGCCGGCTCCGCCGTAACCTCTTGAAGTTATGGAGAAGGAAGTGTTGTTTAAATCAAACTGGCCCGCCCAGTTAGCCGATACATCGTAAGACCAGCTGCCCGCGCCGAGGCTGGCCGAAAGATATACCGGGCTTCCTCCGCCCGGCGTTGAGAACGAAGAACCGTACCAGTTGTAGCCGTCGGAAAGCCTGCGTATCGCGACTTCCGAGGAAATCGTGTAGGCGTTGGCCGTGCCGTTAAACTGTTTTGTGGCCCAGTAAGCGGCGTTGGTGTGTTTAATAGGATCTTCAAAAGAAGGTTTGGTGATAGTTGTGGCCGGGGGCGGCACGGCATACTGGAAATCAACGCCGTCGGTCGTAAGGTCGGGCACGCTTGTCTGGTTGCCAGCCGCGTCCGCGGCATATACTACGATATCAAAACATTTCAGATTGCCGCCGGCGGCCCATATTTCGTTGCATTTACCTGCCTGGTCCGAATTATCAAAGTACCAGGTACTTCCGGCGAGAATTGTGATTGAAGAAACCGGTATCCAGAATGAGCCTTCCCCGACCGGCCTCCAGGCTTTTGTCACGGCATCGTAGGTATGCGTTACGACAAGCTCTCCGCCGCCCGCGACCTTGCTGTCGGTTACTCCCCTTAACTGGAGGTAAATATTGCCGATCTGCCCGGGATAAGCGTCGGAACAGGTTCCTGATATTGTTGGAAGATTGGAAAAAGACGGGCTGGGCGGATCGCCGGCGTTCTCCGTGGGCAGGTTAATTGAAACGGCCGGGGCATCAAAATCAGCCTTTACATTCGTCGCGGTGTCATAAACCACCTGCCAGTTGCCCGCTTTGTCACGCGCTTTGAGGTTTACCTCATAAGTATGCCCGCTCTGCCAGGGCGTATCGTTTAATATCCACCAGGTTCCGTTAGCGCTTAAACTGCTGACATCATTCCACGCGGCTTCGGCTGTTGTCGTAACCCAGTTGGGGCTTACATAATAGGAGGTGGAATAGGCAAGGTCTTTTATCCTGACCTTTACATAGGAGACGCTGCTTATTTTTCCGGGCGAGGCGTCAAAGGCCGTTCCCTGCACCTTGCCGGCCTGCGAGATATATCCGCCGTTTACCGGATAGGTCATGCTTGAGTTGGGCACCGAGGTATCGTAAACAAAAGACGCCGAGGTCAGTATGAGTTCGTAGTTGGCGGCTCTGTCAACCGCTCTTGAGATGACGGTATATGAAGAGTTTACTGTCCAGAAAGCCGGCCCGGGCGCGTTAGCGGTCCAACCCTCGGGAGACGGGCTGTTGTCAAAGGTGCCGTCATTGGCCGAGGCGACAAACCAAGCCTCGTTAGTCTGCCAGCCGCCGCCAGACCAGTAGGAGGTCGTGGCATCCGAATTAAAACGAATTAATTTCAGCTCCACGCCGTTGCCGAGTTTTAGTTTTCCGTTGGGCGTGTCATCGGAAGCGGTTCCGAGAATATTTGAGAAGACCGCGGTAACATGGGTATCGTCCGCGGGAGTTGAGATAAGCGAGTCTGGGAATTCCGGCGAAGGCCCCTGCCAGGTATCGCAGGTAAATTCGTGGGTGCTCAGCACGACCTGCGTGTTGGAGGCTTTGTCCCAGGCCTTGCTTATTACGCGGTATTTTGCTCCTGCCGACCAGGTTGGTATGGTATCGCTTCCCGCCGGATAGGTCCACACACCGCTTGACGAACCTACAAAATTTGATGTGCGCCAGTAGGCTGAATCACTGTACTGGTCGCCCGGATCCCAGCCTATACCGGTGCCTCCGTTCCAGGTCTTTGAGTTCGTTACATCATATATATACACCTTTATGTAATCAATTTTCTGGTTGTCGGAAGTCGTGCCGGAAATAGTTGAAAGGGCTTTTTTATAGTCCTCCGAACCCTGAAGGGCAATATTTGTTGTTATGGACTCTGGTTTTTCCGTATCATAAACTAAGGAAACCTGCGGGCCGCCCTGCCAGGTTCCGCCGCCGCCTTCAAGGTTTCCTGCCGGGGGAGGGTTACTGCCGGGGGAGGCGTAATCCCTGGCGCGCGTCCTGAAAATGAAGGTTCCGCCGCCGGACCAGTTGCCCTGGCCTGTATCAAAATCAATCCCGGAAAGATTAAAGTACCATTCCGGGGAAGACCAGGTGCTGTTGTTCCAGACAGGAGCCGCCGGGCTTAAAGTCCAGGCCGAGCCCGCGGCGTCCCAATACCAGTTGGTGCCCTGCTTGTTGATATAAACCTGGACCGCGGCGATATCACCGGGCGCTAAATCCGTGGCCGTGCCGCTTATCTGGGTAAGCGACGCGTAAAATTCGCCAGCGGCGGCGCCGTTTACTGAAGAAATAGTTGAGGTCGGCCACGATACATCATAATAAAAAGTTTTATCCTGGGTTCCGGGCGCCTCAAGGTTATTGACATTGTCTTTCCCCCTTGCGGTCAGGTAATAAAGCGTATTCTCGGCCCAGGCAAGAGATGAGGGTTTTACATACTCAAACTCAACGCTTCCTCCGGAACCTATTATCGTGCATGGGTTCCAGGTGGAAACATTCATCTGCCAGACGCCTTGCCACTGGTTATAATAGTACCAGTCGGAACCTGACTGGTATTTTATCTCCAGCTCTACCGCGCTCAGGCTTGACGCCGCGTCAACCGCGGTGCCGGTGATAGTCGGCAGGGAATTGCAGTAGGTCTGATTTGGAAATGTAACCGCGGCGTTCGGAGGAGTCAAGTCCACTCTGAATGTGTTTGAGGAAAGGCCGTCGGTAAAATCCGTCTGGTAACTGCCGGCGTAATCCTTTGCTCTTATCGCCATTATTATGGTATCGCCGTCTTCTCCGGCGCCGAAGGTAGGGGCGTTTTCCACAGTCCAAGAACTGGACCACAGACTGGCATTGGGCCATTCAACAGAATCGCCGTCTCCCACGAACCAGCCGGTACCGTCCCAGTATTTATTATCGGTCTTGTCAAAAAGCCTGTACTCTATTAAAGACACTCCGGAATGCTCATCGTAATAGCCGCCAAAACCGCCCAAAGACGAACCAACGCGCCCGTTGCTGCCCGAGGAACCGGTCGGATTGGTAATAGTAGCGGTCGGCACGACTATATCCCAGTAAAAAGTTACACCCACCAAAAGCGTTTCTCTGTTGGCCGAAGGAGCTGCTTTATCGGTCATCCTTGCCGTTACGGTAAACGATGATCCGCTGACCGCGCCCCATATTGCGCCAAGGCCGGTTTTGTTCCAGGTGGTATTGTCGGCGTTTACAGGTACGGGATCGGCAGTAGGCCAGGAGGGCTCGGTTGGCTGCCAGCCGGAACCGTTAAAGTATATATCCGCGCCAAGCGCCGGGTTAAGTCTTGTAACCAAATAGTCAATATAATCTATCTGCCCCCTGTCCGAGCCTAAGTTGTCGTTTGCTGTTCCTGATATGGTAGCCAGAGAGTTATACCACAATCTTCCCTGGGGATCCTTGCGGGTACTGTCGGCCGGATTTGGCAGTGTGACCCGCGACGCCATATCGGCGCTTGAGTTGTCATAAATATAACTCAGCGATGTCTGCGGCTGAAAATTCTCGGCCATATCCCTGGCTTTAAAATATATCGTGTACTGCGTGTCGTGTTCCCAGTTGGCAAAGGAATAGTACCAGTTAACGGTTTCGTCCGCGACGGAAGAGGCGATAGGAGTTGAAAACCAGACTATCGTTGTTGAATTGTAATTTGAACCGTCCCAATATTTTCCAGCCTGAATATTCCTGATAGCAATTGAACCGCCCGACAAGTAATATGTATCCCTGGCCGTGCCCTGTATCTGGGTTAAGCTTGATCTCCACGCCCCGGACGCAGGCAGAGTTATAGCTGCCGTAGGAGCCGTCTGGTCTATTGTAAGATAGAAAGATCTGTCGTTTGTGGTTGAGCCGGTTCCGCCGGCTGACCAGTTTGTTTCCACAAAAGGATTTGATCCAGCGGAAGTATTTTCGGAAAGGTTGGAACTGCCTCCGAAATTCGCGTTATAATCGTAGTTAGTCAGATTTGAATATACGGATGACCAGTTGTAAGACCCTCCGTTGCTGGTAAAGGGGTGCTCAAGGTAGAGGCGGTATTTGGTTCCGGCATTCAAAAGCATCGCAGGAAATGACACCGTTTTCCAGACAAGAGCAGTATCTAACCCTCCGGCATTTACAAAAGTTCCGCTTGACAACAGCGCCTGCCCGGCGCCTCCCGGGTCTTTGACAATTACATACATCAAACTACCATTAGGAATTGTGGCCGAGGTGTTCACCCTCGCAGAGATAGCAGTAACATACATGTCTTTGTCAGGAGTAAAGGTCTGGCCCAGCCGCACGGTGCTGGCAAAGGCCTGATTCTGAAAGTGCGTGTAGGCCTGGCCGTGAGTGCCGCCCAGGCTGTCAACGATTACGAAAGGCGGCGCGATGTTATTTACGGCCGCCCAGTTATCGCCGCCGTCAGTGGTTATTAAGGCATCCAAAGCCGAATCGCTCACGCATGTGCTGCCGCCTGAAACCGACCAGTACCTGTTGTTGGCGTCCCACGGAGAAGGGCCGCCGAAGGAATACTCCGTTCCGGAAACTACGCCTCCCAGAGGAGTGGTAAAAAGAATACTGTAAGACTGACCGGCGCTAAGGCTTGCGGTTCCTGAACTCATTGAAATACTGATCCAGGTGCCGTCAGTTATATTATCCGAAAAATTTCCGTATGCCAGGGTATCCGTCTGGCCCAGCGAACCATCCGTAAACGCGGTAAATGCCGGGGTAAGTCCTCCTCCGGTTATGTAAACCCGGAAATTTGATACCGCTGAGCTTTCCTCGTCCGCCACATAAAGCTTGACGGTTGAAATGGTCATATCTCTGGGAGCCGTAAACCTGAACCCAACGAAATCCCTTTGGGACGAAACAACTCCGCGGCTGGCGGCGCCGAAGAAATTCTGGCCGGTGGTGTCTGCCGCGCTGGCTGTAAAATATAGTTTAAGGCCGTAGTCGGAATCGGCGGCGTACAACACGCGCGAGGAGGCATAAAATGATATGCCAAAAATAATCAGTGACAGCGATACCCTGAAGACCGCTTTAAAACCGGCGGTATTTAGGTTCGTTGCGCGATTCCACCATGATTTTAACCAACTTGTAGGTTTCATTTTATTTTTCAATCAATTCTTTAAATCACACTAATCCCTGGGCCGCCGAATTCCGTAATCACCTTATTAAGCAGGGATATCATTTCTTCTTTTTATTTAAAATGTCCCTGACGGCCTTTCCCATCAAAGCGTCTTTCTCGTATTTCTTTAGCTCCGCCTTTGCCTCTTCCGTACCCATGCCGCCCAGGGCATTTACCGCCGCTTCCTGAATGTTCCTCTTATTTCCCTTCCCAATTTGTTTGCCCAAAGCATTAACTGCTGTCTTATTCTTTTGGTTTTTCAGCGTATTTATAGCGCTCAATTTGACGCTCTCGTCAGCCTCATTCTCCAGAACCTTGCCGATGGCCGGGGAAACGCTTTCATCGTAACCAAAATATCCGAGTTCCACAATGGCTGACTGCCTTACATACGGACTTGGATCGTTTAGCATTGAAGTTATGGCCTGAACCGCCGTACTTGAACCATAAACAGAGAGCGCCTCAATGTATTTGATTTTTATGCGATTTTCCTTTTCGCTTTTTAACTTATTTATCAATGCGTTTAAAGCATCGTTTTCCTTTGAAACCGCAAGCTTGCCAATGGCGGTAATTTTAACATCTTTATTTGTATTATCAAGGTCTTTTATGTTTTTTGCAGTTTCCGGGCTGGCCGCATGCAATACAACATCAAAACATATTGCAATTGCAATTATAAATACAAACAATAATGCTATCCCGACCGGCCTTTTCATTTGAGTGTCTCCGAAGCCTTAAATTTAGAGCTGCCAGGAAAATCGCCATAAGGTTTTGTAGCTACTATCTCAAGCTCTGCCGAAGGATCATGCAAATGGCACATAAGCTTGACCTGAAGATCTTCTAAAGCCAAGTGAAAACTGTCGCCTGTTCCCGAGAGGCTTTCTATGCCCGCGCAGGAAGCGAAATATTTATTTTTCTTTTTTTCCACCTGAATACGGTATTTCATACGCAATCCCCAGTAAAACCGTACTTTTGCCGATTATATTCCGGCAAAACTGATTGTTTTTTGAATTTGACTCAAGTTAGTATTTTTGTCTTCGTTCGCTATTTGAACCTCCCAAATGCCAAGGAGTATCCCGGCGCCTTGTCGTCGGGATCATTCTTGGCACCATTTAAGGTGCCCGGCATTTGGGCTTAACAGCGAAGAACTTGGAGAGAAGCGGATACTGTGGTAAGTGATAAGCGGTAAGTGGTAAGCGACAGCAGGGCAGCAGCAAGAACAAAGGCCATGAATCCGGCCATAGGCAGAATGTTTTTCTCCAACTGCCTGACCAAAGAAATTATGGCGCTGAACGATTCTGATATTTTTCCGGCCGCTCCCGCGACAAGTGCGAGCGCCCCGGGATTTAACTTTTTTTGCAGCGCGCTCAAAGCCGCCGCAAAGGTATGGATATCGGACTCCACCAGAAGCGTGTAGAGGCCGCTTGAAAATAAATTTATTAAATTTTCTTTTGCACGGCGGTCCTGAACGGTTTGATTATTTGAGTCTCTGAGGTCTAAATCATGGAAGGAAACGGCTGCCTGCGGAAGATATTTGCTAAGAGAAAAAGCACCCGGCTCTGAGGCCCGCAAACAGGCCGCGCCCAAAGCCATAATGCTCGTGACACAAAAGACGAAAATAAAAGACTTTGTTTTTCTCATCTTAGGTACCTTCGGTAACCCGGCCGCCATGGCACAAGATTGAACGATCCTTGCGCTTTAGGCCCGTACCCGCCCTTTTGGCGAGCCCTCTTCTGCGAGGGGCTTTGCGTCCCCGGGTTTGCCCGGGTTTGCCGTTTTTCGGGTATTATTTCTCCAATAGAACTATAGCAGAGGGGCCTGCTTATGTCAAGGCCTAATTACCCAATTTCAAGTTACAATAAAAAAATATTTTTGTCAAGCTTTCCATCGCAAAATAAAACGATTGAAATTTCATGGAGAATTCATACCCGAACCAGCCGCCGTTTCGGGCCCGAAACGCGCTCAGGCCGCGTTCCCCGCGCGGTATAAAAGAGCTATTATTGTTTTAGAGTCCTTTATCTTTCCCGAAACAACAAGAGACATCGCCTCTTTTAAACTGACGATTTTGGAATCAATAAATTCATCTTCATCCGGATTTTTCCTTGTTTTTACGAGCCCGTCGGCCTCGTAAATATGCAGCAGCTCGTTTGAAAACGCCGGGGTCGGCCAGTAAGAAATCAGTTTTTTTATCCTGCCGGCCCTGTAACCGGTTTCTTCCTCCAGCTCTCTTTTCACGCAGTCAACAAAGCTTTCACCCGGCGAAAGTTTTCCAGCGGGTATCTCGTAAGTGATTTTTCCGACGGGATAACGGTACTGCCTGACAAGAATGATGTTTTTTTTGTCCACAAACGGCAGGACAGCTACCGCCCCGGGATGCTCAAGGTATTCTCTTTTCGCGATATTTCCGTCGGGCAAAACGATATGGTCGGCGGAAAACCCGACGGCGCGGCCGGAATATATCCTGACTCTTTTATGCAGTTTCTCTTTGAGTTTCATGGTTAGATTATAATTTTATATTTCGCAAAATGCAAATTTAACGCCAGCCGGGCGCCTTGCCCCGCGGAGAATTTTCCCGAGTAAAATTCCTTGACAAAACAGGCTCCGTTTAATATAATGACGAACCAAGAAAAACCGTTAAACTGATTCCGCGAAGAGGAAATAAAATGACTGACAAAAATGTTCAGCAGGCGCTGGTCCTTATTAAACCCGACGGGCTTAAAAAATCACTCACCGGAAACATTCTTACAAAATTATCTGAAGCCAAACTCTGCATTGTCGGCGCGAGAGTGCTTCATGTTTCCGAAGAGCTTGCCAAAGAACACTACAAGCAGCTTTCCGACAAACCTTTTTTCGGAGAGCTCGTAAAGTATATACGCGGCGGAATACACGGCGAACCCTACGACAGAGTAATGGCCCTTGTCTATCAGGGCGAAAACGCCATTGACAAACTCCGCAAAATAGCCGGCTCCACCAACCCCGAAGAGGCGGATCCGGTTTCCATAAGGGGCGCCTACGGAAGGATCACCACGAAAGGCGTTTACGAGAATGTCGTGCACTGCTCGTCTGACCCCGCGGAAGCCGAACGCGAAATCAAGCTCTGGTTTACGCCCGACGAGATAGCCGCCGATATTTACCCTACCAAGAAAATTGTTCTTGACAAAGTGGAACAAACCGTCTGGGAAAAATAATCTAAAAATTATGGCTGATATAAAAATATCACGGGGAAGGCTACACCCTAAAAAAGGCAAAATCCGCATTTAAATCTGGCATAGCGGTGAAAGGAGAGAAAAAATGGCAACGCATCTGGAGCAATGGGTACAAAAACAGGCCGAGCTTACAAAACCGGACAAGATTTACTGGATGGACGGCTCCGAGGCCGAGGCGAAGAAACTCGTGAAGATCGGCCTTGAAGAGGAAAAAATCAACGGCAACAACATTTTTAAGGAACTCAACCAGAAAGAATATCCTAACGCCTTTTTTCACCGCTCTCACCCGACGGATGTTTCCCGGACCGAACACCTTACTTTCGTCTGCGTTCCAAACAAAGAAGACGCCGGCCCCAACAACAACTGGATGGAACCCTCTGAAGGCAAAGCTAAAATGCTCGGGCTTTTTGACGGCTGCATGAAAGGCAGAACCATGTATGTTATACCCTACACCATGGGCAACCCCGAGTCGCCGTATTCAAAAGCCTGCGTCCAGCTTTCCGATTCCGCCTATGTAGCGGTCAGCATGAGAATAATGACCAGGGTCGGCAGACAGGCGACAGACAAGATCGGCAACAGCGAAAATTTCGCCAAGAGCCTGCACTCCATCGGCGACCTGAACCCCGAGAGAAGATTTATAATGCACTTCCCTGAAGAAAACCTTATAATGAGTTTCGGTTCCGGTTACGGCGGAAACGCCCTGCTCGGAAAAAAATGCTTCTCGTTAAGGATTGCTTCGGCTCTGGGCAAAAAGGAAGGCTGGCTCGCGGAGCACATGATAATCATCGGCGTGGAGTCTCCCGACGGCAAAGTGACATATTTCCTCGGAGCTTTCCCGTCGGCCTGCGGTAAGACAAACCTCGCCCTGCTTGACCCTGTGCTTAAGGGCTACAAGGTGCGCACACTCGGCGACGATATAGCATGGATAAATGTCGGCAAAGACGGCAGGCTCTATGCTATCAATCCGGAGATGGGCTTTTTCGGGGTCGCGCCAGGCACCGGCGACAAGACAAACCCGATAATGATAAAAACTCTTAAGAACAACAAATATTTTCCGACACTTTTTACCAATACCGCCATAGACAACGACACCAATACCCCCTGGTGGGAAGGCCTAAGCGATAAAACTCCGGAAAACCTGACGGACTGGCAGGGAAACAAATACGACGCCTCGTCGGGTAAACCTGCGGCTCACCCGAACTCAAGGTTTACCGTTTCGGCGTTAAACTGCCCCTCAATGGCGGAAGAATTTAACTCTCCGCAGGGCGTTCCCATTTCCGGGATTATATTCGGCGGAAGAAGAAAAACAACCATTCCTCTTGTATACGAAACGAAGAGCTGGGATGAAGGAGTTTTCGCGGCTTCCATAATGGGCTCTGAAACGACCGCGGCCGCGGCCCATCAGTCCGGCGTAGTCAGGCGCGACCCGATGGCGATGCTTCCTTTCTGCGGATATAATATGGGCGACTATTTCAAGCACTGGCTTGGCTTCGGCAAAAAAGTGAAACACCTGCCGAAAGTATTTATGGTCAACTGGTTTAGAAAAGGCGAAGACGGCTCGTTCCTCTGGCCGGGATTCAGGGAAAATTCCAGAATATTAAAGTGGATGATAGACAGGATAGAAGGGAAAGCCGGCGCCAAGGATACCCCGATCGGCCTCATGCCAAAAGACGGGGAACTGGACCTCTCCGGGCTGGATATTCCAAAAGCCAGTATGGATAAACTGCTTGAGGTCAATAAAACCGAGTGGGCTGCCGAGATACCGGACATTGAAAAGTTTTATTCGCAGTTCGGAGACAGGGTTCCCGCGGAGCTCAAGAAACAGCTTGAAGAGTTAAAAAAGAAATTCGCGTAGCGGTACTCAGCGCATATAAATAAAAAAGAGCCTGTATTATGGGCTCTTTTTTATTTTGTGATTACGGCATTTAAAGTCAATTGAAAAACCCCTTTCGTGTTGTCATCTATAGAAAAGTGAGATTGCTTCTCTCCCTTCGGGAGATCGCAATGACAACCTTTTCTGGATTCCGGACTGAACGGTTCCGGAATGACGGCAACAGCGAGATCCTGTTACGGCTGACTCAGGATGACGACACAAACACAACACCAGCCGAGCCAGCTCGGCGACTACAAGAGCGACGGGAAATTATATTTGTTGATTTTTGTGTTTCATTGCGAGGGGCGAAGCGCTTTTCACCCCCTTTCGGACTGTTTATGCGCCGATTATTTTTTGGGAATTAAGCGAGGACTGTTTGACAGGGCGCTCACATCTCGCGCCCGTTGCCAACCCTGCGCAACTTAATCGTTGCGCGGCAACTACAGATTCCAAAAAATATGAGGCAAATAGTCCGCGGGGCGAATGTCCGCACGAATAAGTGCGGACTGCCCATGAGGACGCCGAGATGGAGAGGCGTCGTGTTTCTTTCTAACTTTCTTTGCACATCCAAAGAAAGTTAAGACGGGGTGCTGGGGCAAAAGCCCCGCGAGAAACGCCGTCCGGCAGGAAAACAGATTCCGAGCGTTAACGACAATGGACGACAACGCAAGGTCAACATCAGCCGAGCAAGCTCGGCAACTACAAAAAAAAGGATGACGGCTACAAAAAAGAAAGGAATATCGGTTCTTGCGGATTTTCACTTACAGCTTAACGCTTATCCCCTGCCACTGAACATAAAACGGCATTATCCCGCGGTAAGCATGGATTTGAAGTACTCGGCGGATATTTTCGTTCCATCCTCAACCATGTCCCTGAACTCCTGCTTCTTCATTCCCGGCAGGTCTTGCCCGAGCACGGTGACGGCATCCGCGATTTCTCCGGCTGTAAAATCCTTTTCTGAAGGCGCTACCAGCACAAAGGGTTTCATTCCGTTTACCACTATTTCGTTTATTACTTCCGCGGCTGACCGCAACCTGTTTCCTGCGACTGTCAGATACAGTTCGGAATCGGTTGCCCTCGGAAGGCTATTTGCTATCTCAGCCGGCGCCCCGCCGGCTTTGGCGGCGGCTGCAGCAAAGTTCTTCAACATTTCGGCGCTGCCTCCGGTTTTTACTTCCTCGTATACGGCGGTTACCTCGCGCTCGCGGTCCGCAACGCTTAAAAGACGCGCCACGACGGGCAGAAGTTTAATTTTATCTTCAACCGGCAGGTTTTTGTCAAGCGAAAGCCGCGCGCCCTCGTAAACAAGATTCCTTGAAAGTTCCACAAGGTAATTTTCCAGCGCGGCGCGCTCATCCTGAGCGATCCCTCTTATGCCATTTTCGTCCTCAATTCTTGCCAGGAGCCCGGATGAAACCATTCCGTGCAGTATGCCGGCTATGCGGGCGAGATGAAGTTTTTCGTCCGCTGAATTATCGCTTAAGGCCAGTGCCACGAACTCGTCGTCTATTGTCCCCGCGACGGATTTTTCTAAATGCATGCTGTTAATAAGATCAATCAGTATTTTATTCCTGGTTCTGATATCCGCGCCGCCCAGCGCGTCTCTTATGACATCAAGGGCGACGATAACAGCAGGACCCTCATATTTTTTGTCGCTAAACAGCTTTGAAGCACGGTAGAAAAGCGCGTCAAAGTTTTTCACGACCGCGGCTTTGCCGGCGGCGAACCTGCGGCCTTCATCAAACATTCCCTCTACGGTGCTGACACGGCTCATAGGAGTATAATCCCTGATTATTTCAAAAATTGCCGCGAGGTCAAAACCGCCCTCCGGGTCGGTGTAACGGGCCAGCTCCACATCTCCCGAGCTTAAGGTTCCGCCGGCTTCAAATACCGCGGACTCAACCCCGCTTTTAAGCATCGCCTTCATCGCCAGAGCGGCGTGCCTGCCGGCGCGGCCCGTGTTAATATAGGGGGAGGCTCCCGCGGTTTTTATCGCCGTTAACTTTGAAGCTATCAACGCGCCGGCTTCTTTCTCGGCCATGCCATTGATGCCGTCTTCGGTCAGGTCCAGCGCGGCAAACGCTTCCAGTTCATTGTATTTTGCGGCCTCGCCCGCCAGCTCGGTCCGGCAGTTGATCATAATTTTTCTGTCAAAGGGAACTTTTTCGCTTAAAAATGCGCTGTGAAGGTCGGACAGGAAAGAAGCGCCTGACGCGAAATCCATGCCCGAGATATCTATCCTCACGCAGGGAACGGTTTTGAGCCAGAATAAAACCGTATCTATGGCGCGCGCCGCCTCCAGGCCCTCCCGCGGCCTCCCCAGGTCAAGAATAAAAGTCGCGCCGAGTTTATCCATTTCTTCAACAAGCGAAACCAGCTGCCAGAGCGCCAGGTTCTCAAGCAGTTCAGCCTTTCTGTCCGATATGCTGAAATGAGAGGATCCGTTTTCACTTAACCGCGCTATAATCTTTCTGTTCAACCCGACGGATAAGGCTATGTCGGCGAAATCCGAGACTATTTTTTCAATTGACCGCAAAGTATCGCTTTCCACGACAGCGCCGTTATTTTTTTCAAGGCCCCGATATTGGGACCTCAGAGACTCAAGCGCAGCCCTCTGCGCCGGAGAAAACCTTAACGCCAGCCCTTTCTCGCGGAACAGAATATCTATTTCGCGTGCGATATCAATATTCTTAGGGTCAATAGAGGGGGCTCCGAAGCTTCTTTCCCCCTCCGGCGAACCTGCATAGGCGCCAAACCTCGAGACAAGGCTTTGGGAAGATTTTTTTACCCTCTCAAGTACGCCCGAGAATCCGCCCGCCGAGAGAGCCGAGTCAAACATCACTATCGGTTCGGTCATCCACGGCTGGCGACCGTTTCTCTCATCGCTTTTTCTGAGGCCTTCGGCCGGTGTTGCGTTTATTGCCGCGAGCTCCCGGGCCATTGATTCAAAATATTCCGTTTCCCGAGTTAGCGCGCCCCTGAAATCCCTGATCACTATCTTTCTTTCTTTTTGGCCGGCGGCAAAAAATATCGGTTTAATAACTGATATAACGGGATGCGCCGTTTCAACCGACCAGACATCGCCTCCGAGCCCCCTGGCAGCAAACCAATCCTCCAGCGGTCCCCGCCTGTTTTTCTGTTCAACAATCGCGGCGATGGCGGCCGCCATATATTCCGCGGCAAGAGCGCCGTCATCAGACGATTCGGAGGAATGCCCGCGCGACACAGAATCTATCGCTTTTCTGATTTCGTCCGCCTTTTCAAGCGACAGGGAGGGCTGGTATATCTCTTCAATATCCGCTGGCGCGACAAAAAGCGCAATGCCGTTGCCGATCTTTCTGTATCTTATTTCCGAGAGAATTTTTATCCGGCCGCCGGGCGCTGACGGCTCAGGCATGCCCACTTCAATAAGCCTGGGAGCCCGCGGATCGTCTGAGATATCGCGGACGCCGGCTATGTTTCTGCCTAAACCCGGGCTGACCGCTATGGCGCCGGACCCGAAAACGCTTCGCCGCTGAATGTCCTGCTGTATTTTGTTTATATCACCGGCCTGTCCTGGCAAATATCCTAAAATTGATGTCTTGCCGGCGGCCGAACGCGTCTCGGAGATATTTTGAATTACCACTGCCGTGGCCGCCTCTGCCGCCGCGGAAAGGCCGGTCTTTTTCATCGTCACGCTGTCAGCTGCGGCCTTCACGGCGTCAAAAGCTCCGGCAAGCTTTGTGCCCGATTCTTCAGGAGCATACATCCAGAACCTGCCGCGGTCGGCTGACACCGCCGACATCGGGAGTAACACCACGCCGAGGTAATGATATATGTAAGGGTGATGGCTCCTTGTCTGGGCTTTGATTTCAAACTGGTCGGCCGAAGTATCAAGAATATACTCATTGCCGGATATGTTGACGATAGTGTAATGGTGGTCGTAAAGATTTCTGCCTTTAGGAGACACTATATTTCTGCTGACTCCTTTTCTGTAGCCAAGGCTATGCTTTTCAAGAATGCCCTGGACTCGCTCGGCGAAAAGACTGCATTCAAAACCCTCCCAAATTCCCTTCCAGTTCTTGATATATTCCAGCTTATCATTTTCCATTTCGGAAAGAACCTTTATCCAATTGGCAAGCTCTCCCTGATTCCGGCCGCTCAAACCGCTCCTGACCTGTTCCCGGGCTATGCGCGCGAACTCGTCCGGCGCCGAATCAGTGTACTTTTTGTATTCACCGGTAAAAACTTCCATGGGTATTTCGGAATCCCCGGGGAAAAGCCTGTAGGGAGCCAGAGTATCGGCGCTCACATTAACCGGCCGGATGGCCTCGCCCGCCGCAACATTTTCCGTAGCTTGAGCGGGAGCCCGGCCCTGAGTTTTCTGTTTTACCCAGAGCTCAACATACCAGCCGTACTTCTGGTCCAGCGAGTCTTTGTACTCCGAGTACTTGTCGTTTATGTCCCTGTTTGCCTGCTCCATGCGGTAACCGCGTCCGCCCTCTGACCAGCGGCGGGTAATATTTGACCAGTAGGAGTAAGTCAGGTTTGAGTAAGTTACGGGGCTGACTAAAATGAATTTTTCTATTTTGTCGGAAATCACTTCAATAAACTGATCCAGCGAATCGGCTGCCTGACGGCCCTTCAGGGTTAACGCGGATTTCTGATAATAGAAATCCGGCCGGCTGTTTAGAAACTCCGATAGCTCCGCGTTATACTCCCCGGGATAAGTGATATCGCTTTTCACGAATGTTATTTTTCTCTCTCTGGCCTTTTCACCCGGGTAAGCCCATGGGAATGTAAGCTCCACATTGCCGTAACTGTTCCGGCTGAAATTAATGTCTTTTGCGTCAACTCCAAGCATCTTTAAATCAAGGACGACCAGTGACGGGAAATCCTTTTCAATGTGATGCCGGTTCCACAGGTTGTTCAAAAACCGGCTGAGCAGTTCCTTAAAATATTTTGATTCAATTTCGCCATATTTCCCGGATTTTATCCTGTTCAGGTTATCGGCATTAAAACTCTCCGGATCTATGGCAAGGTCAACGAACATCATTTCCGAGGCGTCGGTTGATAACAGCGCGGTTGTCATGTCGGGACCGGAGGCGCCGTAAATGCCTCTTAGCGGAAGCCCCTGCGGGTTAATCTTATTTCTGTTGGCTACGCAGTAGGCCGCCTGAGCCGGAGAAATTATGCCTCTTTTTATAGCTGTGATATGTTCAATATCAACCCCATCGGCCATAGGCCATTTTTCCGCCGGGACGCTGTTTTCACGGGGCGAAATACTTTCCTTTTCGCCTTTCGCAGCATCATTGCCAGAGGCTGCTCCGGAAGCGGCGCCGCCTTCAATATATTTCTTTACATCGCCGACTATTTCCTCAAGCCTCGCGCGCATAATTTCTACTTCCCGAGGATGCTGTTCGCGCCACTCAATAACTTCTTCCTTGAATGTTTTTCGCATCAGCAGGTCGTTATGTATCGTAAAATATTTTGTAATACTTTCAGCGCCCCACTCCCCTAAAAGCGGCGCCAGTCTTTCCAGGTAAACACTATTAAGATATTCATCATCACCGAGATAATGGTTTGATATTACCGCGTGAATAAGCTGAACCGCGGGCAGTATTCTGTCTGCATTTTCAATGTCTCCGTAACCGTATTCAACGCGGTAGTAGTCTTGTTTATTCCCGGTTTTTGAGTCATCCGAAGCGGTGAACCGGCTGAGCCTCTCATTGGTAAGTATATTGGCAACCTTTGAGGTTTTCTTGTTTCTGATCCTTTCGTCGCTGACATAGGACATGACAATGCCGTACATCAGGAGGCGGGCATCCGATTCAAACGGTTCCTTTATGACACTCCTGTAACGCCGGTAAGGAATGCCCATATTTACCTGAACAGAAACTATATCCCTGATTTTCTTATTTTTGTTCAGCTCATTGAGCGCGAGTTCCTGGACCCGGTAACTGCTTGAGGGCTTAAACGGATATTCATAGAACATCTTTTCTTGGTCCATGTCATCTGGAGCTATGCCGACAAAACTCCCGGGATGCTCGTTATTTTCCGTCTTAAACTCAACTTCCAGGCCTATCGGGTCAACAAATTTATACTGCTGTTCGGAATTTATTATTTCTTCTTTCAAATTGCCTGGCAATCCGGATGACAGCAAAGCGTCGGCCATGGGAGAAACGGTTTTAGTCCTGATTTCGTCAATACTGAAGCCAAAGGAAGGTTTGAGAGCGGTTAAACCGAGATTTTTCCATATGCTCTGAAGTGCGGGCGTTGAAAGACTGTACATCATATCGTGGGTTGTTACGGCAACCGCGAGGAGGGATTTTAGAACCAGGCGCGGGAGCGCCGCCCAGAGCGTGGATTTGTTCTCCAGGGTTTCTATAAGTTTTTCAATGGGATCTTTTGCGTCATAAACGGCCCACAGGAAGAGAGCCGCAAAACCGATATGCGTCAGCAAAGCCATGCCGCCCGCCGAGGCAAAGGCAAGGCCGGCAAAACTAACTGACTTTGCAATTCTTGACGATTTATTGTTGGACTCTATTTTTTCACGGACTAACTCAAGTTTTCTTTTTAGCTCCCATTGCCTTGCCTCGTTTAGCTCGCCGGCTTCCAGAGCCTCCACATCTTCCATCATGGTTTCGTAATCATAACCCAGTTCGTCAATCGCTGTTCTCACCGCATCGTACTGCTCTATCATATCGGCCTGATCAGCCGGGTCCGGCATTTTTTCATCTCTTGTCAGGTTTATTTTCGCAGTTGTGCCGTCTCCGTATTTCACTTGTTCAAATAATGATATCAGGAGGGGCGTTCTGTACCATTTCAATTGCGTTCTTATTTCCGGGTTAACGCAGATTAAGTAGTCCAAAACTTCCTTATTGGCCCCAATGATTTTCTTTTCCGCTCTCAGCCTTATTAACAGCCTTTCCAAGCCTTCAAATCCGCTGTAAAATTTGGCGTTATATTCACCGCCGTCTATAAAGAGCTTGTTGTTCTGCGCGGACAACCCAATCTCCACCAAGACTTTAGCTTCTTTATAATTCAGCTGCATCCGGCTCCAGCTAAGATACTGCCTGCTGTCTTTAACCCATTTAGGCATAACCGAAAGGATGCCCGACAAAGTCTTTTCTTTGGCGCTTTCACCCAGTATTTCATCGCATAATTTGATAAATCCTCTGTTGGAGCTGTAATTGTCAACCAAATCCTTGAGAGATTTGCCTTTGAACCATTCTCTGGCAGAGATAGCCTGGCCGTAGTTTAAGCTCATCATGCTCCAGCCAAGTTTTTTAACCGCGTCTTTCGGCAAAACCGTGTACAGATTATTGAGATTCTTGCTTTCAGCGCTATCGCCAAAGAATTCTTTATAAAACCTGAGCTGGCCTTCGTCGCCCCAGTACTGCACGGCCGATAATTTTCTGGCCGCGTTCCTGATTTCTTTTACATAGTTGTAGTTCGCGTTTATGGTGGTCCAGCCAAGCCTTGAAACAACATCCTTTGGCATGGCGCTGTATGGGCTTCCAAGGTATTTTCCAATAACGGAGCTGCCGAGAACTTTTTCGTAAAACCTTATCTGGCCGTCATTGCCCTGATACTCGCTCATATCCTCCTTACCCGCGGCTTCCCTGAGTTTCTCGGCTTCGCCGTAGTTTAGGTTAATCAGGCTCCAGCCGAGTTTTCTTATTATCTCTTCCGGCACGGCGGTGTAGAGGCTCCAGAGATTTTTTGAATATACGCTTTCCCCAAAAACCTTTTTATAGAACCTCAGCTGGTTTGCATCTCCGGAATACTCGCCGGCGTATAACTTTCCCGCGGCCTCCCTGAGTTTTACGGCCTCGCCGTAGTTTAAATTAATCACGCTCCAGCCGAGTTTCGCAATCACCTCTTTCGGCACTGAAGCGTAGAGAGCGCCGAGGTTTTTGTCTTCAACGCTGTCTCCGAATACTTCCCTGTAAAATCTTAACTGATTCTCGTCGCCCTTGTAATCGGCCGGGTCTATGCCGCGGGCCCTATACTCAAGCGTCAGAGCCTCGGCCGCCGGGATATAGGCCTTTCTCACGCCCTTCATTTCAAACTTTTTAACTATTCCTTCAAAATTATTGCGCGGAGAAATAACGCGTCCTATCCGCCTGCGGAATTTTATTTTACCCATCGCGCCGAGCAGCATCAGATCGCGCGCCAGCTCTACCAGGCCGGCTTCCGTATCATAATTCCTAATGTCTTTTAACCTGTTTAATTCTATGGTTCCCGAGGTTTCGGTATTTACCGATCCTAAATCAGCGCCGCTCTTTACTCCGCCGTCCGTTATAATTCTCTCAGCCAAATCTTTAAGAGAAGCGTACTCTACGGCCCCCTTGTCCGGCGGAGCCACATTTAACAGCTGGATATAGCCTTCAAAGAGTTCCGTAAGTCCGTTTTCCTTGACAGCCCTGTCATATTCGGCGGCTATTCCTTTTGCCGTTTTAGCTTTCGCAGGCATCGGCCTCGCTTTTATGCGTTTTTTCAATTTTTTGCTTACATCTTCTATTCTTAAACCTAAGGAAAATTCAGGAAGGCTGAAGGTGTTAAAACCGAGGTTTTTCGCGACACTAAGAATGGCATCGTGGGCCGCTACGGCAGCCGCGAGGAAGGATTTTAGAACCAAGCGCGGGAGCACCGCCCAAAGCGTGGATTTGTTCTCAAGGGTTTCTATAAGTTTCTGTATAGGGTCTTTAGCGTCATACACGGCCCAGAGCAGGAGTCCGAAAAATGCGATATGGGCCGCCAAAGTCCACGATCCCGCGCCGGCAAAAGCCAGGGGAACAAAGGCGTTTAAAATTCCCGGGGTGGTTGAAAGTATGGTTTTCTTCTCCGAAGCGATTGTTCTTGAGCTCATCAGCCTGAACGCGCCCGGCGCGTCTATGCTGTTATATTTATCTGATTTAAAGAGCTCGGTAAATTTATCCCAGCTGGCCTTATGATACGGCAGCAGTTCAACCACAGCGGCGTTTCTGTACGATTTCATGCCCCTGATGGTATCTTTATTGCCGAAATTAAACGGCCCCTTTAGATCATTGGGGAGCGCTATGCCGACACAGCCGAGTTTTTTGGCCAGTTTATCCAGTTCGCTGAAAAGATTTATTAAAAGCGGCTCTCCGTCTATTGACGGGGACTGTATCGTATCTACCAGGAGTATCTTTCTTTGGCTCGCCGAGCCGTCTTTTTCAAGTTTCATGCCGGTCTCATTTGTTATCATTAGGCCGACATACCCTTTCAGCTCTTTGCCCTTATATATGTGGTAATAAATTGTATCTTCGTGCATGGCCCTGGTAAACGGAACTCCTTTATCCATATCAAAACTACAGTCAATTATTCCGGCCTTGCCGCGGAAAACACTTAAGAAACCCTCCGGCTCAAGACGGTAGCTTTCTCGGCCCAGCCCCCTGACAATCCTTGTCTTGGCAATCTCGCCAAAGACTTCGGACGAAAGTTCGTCAAGCAAAGCCTGCAGTCCTTTTAGATTGTCCATGGTCAGTCCGACCGACAACGGCAGATGCGTTTTATAGTCTTCGTAAAAAATCTTGAAAGCGTTGATGCGTGTTTCAATATTATCGGAATACAGGTCGCCGGCAAGGCCCTGGTCAAGCAAAATATCGCTTATAACAAGATCTCTCATCAATGCGAGGCATTTTGCCTGTGATTCTCTATCGCCCATTCTTCTGTACGCCAGCCGGAACAGCTCCCTGTAATATAGTTTGGGGTTTTTCCACAACTCATCCTGCATGCCCTCAACGCTCGGGAATTCCACGCTGAACCTGTCGCCTTCCATTACCAGTCCGGATTCTACGGCTTCCTGCCTTTTAACTTGATAAAATACATTTCTAATATTGAAAGTTCTGTCTTCAATTCCGTCTTTCTTAAACCATTCAACCCAGGAAAAATTGTCCACCTCTATGTTAAATTTTTCAAGCCTTTCAATATTTTTTTCGAGCACGAATACATTTACATCTGAAATATCCAGCTCCCTTGTGCCGTTAACGCTTAATTCTATGGGTTTTAAACCCATGGCGCCGACTTTAGAGAACATTGACTTGAAATAGCCGGGATTCTTCCTGTCAAACTCGGCAAGTTCAAGGAGCCTGCCTTCGTATTCCTGGAAAGTCAGGCCTCTGACTCCGGCTGTTTGAACTCCGATGAAACCCATCAGCCTGCCCGCGTTGGCGAGGTAGTCAAACCCATTCTGCACGGCTTCTTCGGCCCGGCGCTTGAGTTCATTCATATATTTTTTGCCGTCATCGCTTGTGAAGTATTCCTCAAACAGTTTTTGTTCGTAAGACAACCCAGCTGCCTCCCACGGCTCTGCCTTAAGAATATCCCGAGCGGTCAGATAACCCTGATTTATTCTATCCTTTATTATTTCACCTAGCGCGACGACACCGGCCGAACGGTGTTCCCAGCTCATGATTTTGAGCTTTTTTAATATCCCCGCAACCGACATCTGGCTCTTTTTATTTCTTTCGCGATAAACCAGCCCCAGCGCGGCAGCTCCCGCCTTGCGAGCCTCCCAGTCGGTCTCCTCAAACATAGCGACTAACTTGCCCAAAGCCATATTACCCGAGACAACATTCAGGGCCAGCAGCCTGACGCGGCCGTCTTTTGCCGCGTACCACTCCGGCCAGTTGCCGCCCTGGAAAACAGCCCTTAAAGGATTCAAATCCACATACAGCCCCTTTTGAATATTTTCTATGTATATTTCGAGCAGAGGCTCTATCGCGGCAATATGGTTCCAGTCGTTTTCCTTTTTTTCTTCTAAAATCTTTTCCAGTTCCTTCTGAGTAATCAGGCCCCTGCCATACATCGCCAGATAAACATCTCCCAGCGCCCTGGCCGCCGCGCCCCGCTCAGACACATATTTGCCTGTCAGCATTTCTTCAAGGTCTGAAAAATCCGCGGACTCGCCAAGCCTGATCTTTTCCGCGTAGGCTTTACCGAGCGCGCGAGCGGCGGCCCCGCGCGTTTCCCAGTCATGAGCCTTAAGTTTGGATTTTAATTCTTCAATTCCGGTTTTACCGTGTATTTCCTCAAGCGCCTTTAGTTCTATCACGAGCGCCGATACCAACCTGCGGACATCGCTGTCTTGGTCGTTTTTCATTTTCATTAAATCGCCTGTTAATGGCTTCTCGCCGCGCTCTATCTGGGCCGAGTAAACGGCAAACAGCGCCTCCGCAAGAGCGGCCCTGATATTCCAGTTCATGTCATTGGAAAACTTTCTTAAAAAACTCAAGTCAACATTTTCGCCGCGCCTTATCATAGCCGCGGAAATATTGCCGAACTCCTTTATGGTAAAAGCAACCACATCATCGTCAGCGTCTTTAAGCATGGCCTTAAGTTCCATGAAGGCGCCGACGGACTCGGCTGTTTTTTTGACATCTTTTTTGGAGAGTTTACTCACATTTTCAACTGAAAGGCCGGCTGAAATTTTAGGAAGAGCCGTTGAAGCTAGGGCAAGCCTGTTTCCAACACTTTGGATGACATCGTGGGCTGTCAGGGCAACCGCGAGAAGGGATTTTAGAACCAAAAGCGGGAGCGCCGCCCAGAGCGTGGATTTGTTTTCCAGAGTTTCTATAAGTTTCTGTATAGGGTCTTTCGCGTCATACACGGCCCAGAGCAGGAGAGCCGCAAAACCTAAGTGCGAAATAAGCGCCATATCTCCCGAAGCGGCCAGCAGGGGCAACCCAAAAGCCGGGGATTTGAACAATGAATTCTTGAGAGCGTAGCCGGCAGCTTTTACCGGCTCATTTCTGTCGTAATCGCCCACGCGGTAAGTGTCCAGATGCAAAGCGCTGTTGTCGTTGATAATGCCAAATGGGATACCGAATACGGTTACCTTTTGGCCCGAAGCTAAGGCCGTTTCTATAATGCCGGCATTTTGCAGCAGGGTATTCCTTATTTCTGAAATGCTGACTCCGCTTAAAATCTCATTGATCCGCGCCGAAGCGCTGTTATAGGAATTTACAGTAAATCTTATATCCGCGCCGCTCAGGTTTATTATAAGCGCTTTCAGGTAGTGCCATTTTATGAAGTTAGCGTAATCAAGCCCCCTGTCAATATTTATCTCGCTTCTGAAATGAACGCGCCTCAGGTAATCATCAAAAAATTCTTTTTTATCCTCGGGTGATATTTCGTTTAACGATGCTTCTACCTCGGAGGGAATGCCATCGGTCAGCAATAGTTTCGGTATCCTTGCGCGGCCCCAGTCCGCGCTTTCGTGGCCGCGGCCGTCAATAATGTCAAGGTATTCGGAAAGCTGGGCCGAGCCAAGTTTACCCTCTCCTAAACCGGCGGCATCCGCAACATTAATCAACAGGTTCATTTTCATGAACTTGTTAATGTCAAATCCCGACTCTTTTAAGGAAGCATTCATCGCGTCGGGGGAATTCTCGCCGAGATACATATCACCGAAATCCGTATGTCTGCCTATCAGCTCCGCGATAAGCCTTGCCTGGCTGCTATCCACGCCAAGCGCGGAAAGAAGTTCCGGGACTATCTCCGCGCCGTCGGCATGATGGTTGCCGAGCATAAGTTTGCCGTAATCATGCAGTACCGCGAACAGCCAGAGCGTCAGCAGATCCTGCGGTTCAGAAACTATTTCGCCGTATATTTTGCGCACCCCTTCAAAATCCCCGCGCCTCATCTCCTCCGGGCCCCTGCGCCTATTATTGAAATGGTCGTAATCTCCGCGCGCTATGCGGTTCAGAGAATAAATTACCTCCCTGTTATGCGACCCCGAATCCATATATGTTCCGTCGCGCATCAGCCAGGACTCGCCCCTCCCGGGGACAAAATTCAGGTTACCCAGCATGCTGTTTTTTTCAAAAAACGCGAAGAGCTCAAAAATGTCCCTGGTGCCGTCTTTTACTCCGGCGGCAAGCTGTCTGAAGGCGACTTTCTGGCCCGGAGTAATTGAGGCATGCGCGCGGCTGAGCATCTCTTTAATTCTGGCGCGCAGGGCTTCAATATTGGCGCTCTTTGGGGCGTTTAACGACCTCCTGATAAACATTTGAATCATCGCCGCGATTCTATTCTGTTCTTTTGAGCGCCCGCTTTCTTCGGCGTAAGCCACAACCGGAGCTCCGTCGCCGATGCCGTAACGCGCGCTGTTGAAATTGCCTCTTATGGTTTCATTATATATTCTTTCGTATTCGTCCACGCGGCCGCTTTCCACCCAGTCTGGGTTAAATTTTCTCAATTTTTCAAGCGCGGCGCGGTAGGCGGCTTTGTCGGCGTAAGTTTTTAAATAGCCGGTGGCAATATCGTAAATCGCCTTTGCCGACGCGACCCTCCCGGGTTCGTCTAATTCGTCGGTATCCTCAAAACCCGGAACCGGTTTAAACGGCGTGCCGCCGTCTAAATAAAAATCCTTCAGGCCGCCGCGGTCCGTAACAATCACCAGAGCGAGCTTGAGCGCCATCTCAATGTTAGCGATACCACCCGGCTCGTCAATAGAAGGCATAAGGAACTGGTTTGACCCGGCGCCAAAACGCTGAAAAAGCTCGTAGTCCGATTCGTTGACTACAACCAGCTGGCCCTTGTACTTAGGGTTGCCGGCTATTCTGAAAAGTTCCTCCTGAATCTCGCGCCCTCTTTCGTCGCCGGTTTTACCCATAATCGGAACCTGGATTTTTGCTCCGGACTCCGGATCGCGGTAATCAAGAAGCTCTTCAAGAAGCGTTTTTCCGCTTTCAAGACGGGTAATGAGAACGGAAAGCCCTTTTTGTTTTACCACCCTTCCCGCAAGGCCGAGAACCATGGCTGACGGATCTTCGTCAAGCCCGAGCAGTTTTTGGAGAGCGGCCTTATTTTTTTCTTTCCAGGCAAGAGGGTCGGAGCCCACTTCCGAGACGAAACCGTCTTTTTTGAGCCCGGCCGAATTCTCCGGCAGATAGTTCCTGGCCATAACGCCGTTGTGAACGGCCGCGAGCTTATTCCTGTTGCTGAGAAGAATTTCGTTCATCCCGTATCCGCGCTCGGGGGTCAGGCATTCAAGCAGATGTCCCCTGCTCACAAAAGAGATTCTGTCGGAATAGGTTATCGCTCCTTTCATCAGATTCTGCTTTTCCCAGTATTCAATATTTTTTTCTTTTCTGAGGTCCATGGCGCTGTATCCGAGCCCGGTCAGTTTAAACATTTCAATTACCAGGCCGCCGGTCTCTTTGCTGCGGTAGGCGTTCATTTCCCTGTCGTCATACCCCCTGTGCTCTCCGAGGACGCCGCGGGAGAACAGGTATCCCAGCAGTCCGCCGCGGCTGTCGGCCCTGTGCGGGATATCCATTGTTCTTGGGAATATGCCCTGGTGCTCAAGATTATGCACGGTAAATACCGAGGCAGGCCTGCGCCCGAGCTGCCAGTTGCTGTTTTTGTACTCCTCTTCAAGATAAACCGGGCCGAGCGCAGTCTGCCAGTCGTTGAAGTGCATGGCGTCAAATTCAATGCCGAGATTTTGCTGAATCATCAGGGAAGCGCGGGGAAGCGCTATGGCCTCAATAAAACCTCCGAGCGAATTTGGGGGAGGCGTTTTATAGAGCTCGTTGAAAAACTCCCCGTCTTTGTTGAAAAGGAAGAGCACGGGAACCCCCGTATTTTCCTGCTCCGAATAAATTACCTCAAAAAGAATTGAGCCGCGCCCGACGGGCACATAAAGTTCGCTTAACACTACCGAGCCGGTCTTACGCATAAACTCTTCCACCGAGCCGTAAGCGTCGGCGACCGATTTGGAAAAAAGCGGCGTGAAAACGAACGAACCTATCCCTTTGACGCCCTGCGCCGCCGGCGTGTCCTTCATGTAGATACCCTGGCCGCCGCCCTGCTCGCCTTTGAGGCCAAGTATCGGCATTTCCATGGCCACAAAACACACGACGGGTTTTCCCAGGGCGCGAGCCAGTGATATTCTTCTGTTTATTTTTTCAAGGGCCGCCGCGCGGGTGAGAGGTTTTTTTCCGGAAAGCTGCAATGCCGCCGCGGCAAGCAGGCTTGGCGCGAGCAGCGCGTTTTGCGCGAAATCAACGAACTCCGGCTGAAGCGGCTCTTGGATTTCGGATAAGCCGAAATAGGAGGCTATGCCTCCGGCAACCAGAAAAAACGCCTTAAGAACCGGGCCTTTTGCTATTTTCCCGCGCGCGGGAATTTTGGCGCGGAGCGGATTTTCGGCGTCCGGCAGTATTTCCACGCCGCTTATTTCGCCCCGACGGGTCTTTAACTGCCAGCGGCCGTTGTCAATCGCTATTATAAAGTCTATGCCTTTCGGCTCAATGGCTACCGAAACCCCGTGTTTCCCGGCGCTGTTTTCGGCCTGGTTTTTTATGCGGGAGAGCGCGTCGCTTAAGCTGAGCCGCCCGGCCTGCGCCTCGTGCAAAACCGCGCCGACAAACATCTCCATCTGTTTGCGCGGCTCAAGCTGTCCGAAATTTTCCGGTGAGAATGCCGCCGAAGCGATCTCGGCAAGCCCTATCCGTTGCGACATAAGGCTCTCGTACACGCTTTCGTCGTGGTTCTGAGTCGCGTTTGGAGTTATGGAAATATATGATGAGTTATCAATGCCGTTTGTTATGCCGGAGTGGAATCCGCCGGTCAGAACAACCTCTACATCCCTGAAACCCGAAATATTTGACAGAACGGACTTATAACCCGCAGCCGCGGAACGGCCTGTTTCCCGGCCGCGCTCCCGCGGCGGTAAACCGCAGATCGCCGATGTGAAAATGTCATTTCTCGCGATATTGGTTTCATAGTATTCGCGCAGATCGCCGTCACTAAGAAGGCCGAAGGCCCGAGCCAGCTCGTCTGCGCTGAAATATTTCCGCAAAGAGAACAGAAAATCTTCCCGGTTGGCCTTGAAATATTCCAGCTCGCGTGCCGTGACCTTAAGGCCCGCCATGTTTTCAAGAATTTCGGCCATTTTTGAAAGGAAGACGGTCTCTTTGTCTGACAGCGTTGAAGCGCTTCTTTCCTCAATTCTTTCCCTGAAGATCTTTTCCTCGCGCACCAGGTCTACCGGGTTTATGGTGTAGTTCAGCCGCACATATTCAAGGAACCCGGAGGCATTAGGATACCTGCTCTCTATGCCGGGAAGATAGATTCTTGAAAGCTCCCAGATGCCGTAATAATATTCTTCCTGCGAACCCTCCTGAAGTTTCTGGGCCAAAATGTTGTAGACATTGAACGGAACGGTTTTCTTAAGCTCATTTATGTAATCGGCCAGCTCTCCGGCAAGCCGCTTGAATTTTATTTCTTTATTGAGTTTTACTATCCTCCGGTATTTCTCAAACTCCGGATAGTCGTTTAGCGCCTCTCCGGCTTTTCTGCCCATTTCCTCAAGTTCGCGGTATTTTTTTTCAGGCGCCGTGCCTTCCGCAAAGGCCAAGGCTAACCGTTTTTCAATTTTCTTGAGTTTCCCGCTTTGGTATCTCGCCGACAGGCCGGAGACTCTGCGCCTCAGCGCCCGGGCAGTTTCTTCATTATCGGCCTTGCGTTCTATAAGCCTTTGTATCCTTTCGCGGTTTTGGCTGTAAACGGCCCAGTTTTCAAGCCCAAAGAGGATATTTTTGTTTTCAAGCGCAGAATAATATTCCGCCCCGCTAATCAGCCCTTTTTCAAGGAGCGCGTTTAAAACTGTTTTTCTGAAACTTTCGTCGGAAATTTCGCCCAGAAGTCCCGTTCCGGCCTCGCCGGCCGGCGCGCCTTCCACAAGGATTTTATCAACTCCGAGCTTCTTATCAAGAAGGCTGATTATTTCGTAAATATTGCGCTGGACCTCGGGGTTGCAGTGCAGGTCCTGAATATACACCACAAGCTTTTCCGGATTGGAATAACGGCCCGACACTATCCTCCCGTACCTGTAGGGAAGGAGAAGCCCGTCTATTTTTCCCCTTATCTCCTCGGCGGATCTGCGCTCCCCGGCCACGGCAAGCGCCGCCGAGACGGGTTCCTGAAGCACGAAGGAATATATGAATACCGATAATATTATCCGGGCCGTCAGGGCGACGGCTCTTCTGTTACCAAACATGGCCGCGCTCCGTTTTGACATTGTTTGCCCGGGACAGCGGGCAAGAGAAAACCCCCGTTGCCTTACAGCAATGGGGGTTAAATGGAAATATGGCGATTAAACCGCTGATGTAGTCGTCAATACTGCCTCTGGGCAACAGGAAAAAAAAGCCGTGCAGTTTTAGCCTTCGCGCCTTAAGAAAGATCAGCGCTAAAATACCCGCGAGTATCAGCCCGGGCCGCGCCTGAGCCGAAGCTTCAATGGGCGAGTTGATAAATGGCCCGGCCAGAAATACATTTTTTAAATCCCCGTTGTATGACGGGGCGGGAGAATAGATTTTGCATTGCTGCGGGGCCTGCTCCTCTTTCCGCGGCTTTGGCATTGTCTTTTTGCCGGCGTCGGCGGCGAAATCAATAAGCGCTGAAACAAATTTAAGTTGTCCGCTGAAATTGGCGTTTACCACGGCCAGTACCGGCGATAAACTGCTTTTCATGGCCGCGGGCGCCAAGTCTTGGCGCGCGGAAAAATCCATTCCTTTCAGATAACCGATATCCGAAACAAGAATGGCAGTAACCTGAATAAGCGCAAGAAAAACAAATACCGCCCTTTTCATGTAAAAGCCCGTGTTTTATTGAGGTTTGTTGCCCTATAATTATTCATGATAATCAAGAAATTTTCAATGGTTTTGGTAAAGATATTCCGGCCCTGTTTTTTGGCTTGCCATTGAGAGTAAAAACCGCTATAATCTGCCAAAAGACAGGAATAAAAAAAATTCTCAAACGCGGTCAGGTTAAATGAATTCAAACCAGTATGATATTATAGTTATCGGAGCCGGCCACGCGGGATGCGAGGCGGCCCTTGCTTCAAGCAGAATGGGGCTTAGCACTCTGCTTGTGACAATGAAGCTTGACTCCGTCGCGAAAATGTCCTGCAACCCGGCCATAGGCGGCCTCGCCAAGGGCCAGATAGTGCGTGAGCTTGACGCGCTCGGCGGAGAAATGGCAAAAATAACCGACCGCGCCGGCCTTCAGTTCAGAATGCTCAACCTTTCCCGCGGCCCGGCAGTCTGGTCCCCCCGGGCACAATGCGACAAGCAGCTCTATTCAAATTACATGAGAAAAACGCTTGAGGCGCAGGAGAACCTTGAACTGCGCGAAGGCGAGGCCGTGGCTCTGCTGTCGTCCGGAGGCAAAGTGGCGGGCATTGAGCTTAAAACGGGCGAAAAAATATCCGCGCAAACAGTAGTCATCACAACCGGCACTTTTTTAAGAGGACTTATCCACCTGGGCCTGACTAATTTCCCCGGCGGGCGTTTTGATGAACCTGCCGCGGAAGGCCTTTCGGCTTCATTAATTAGTCATGGCCTTGAAGTTAAACGGCTTAAGACCGGCACTCCTCCCAGAATTGACGGAAACACCATAGATTTTTCCAAAATGGCCGTTCAGCCCGGCGATGAGCCGCCCATGCCTTTCTCTCATTTCACCGACATAAAAAAATGGCGCCTGGAAAAAAAACAGCTGCCCTGCTGGCTGACTTACACCAATACCCGCACCCATGAAGCGATACGAAAGAATATGGACCGCTCTCCGCTCTATTCCGGGGTAATAAAAAGCGTGGGGCCCAGGTACTGCCCTTCAATTGAGGACAAGGTTGTGCGTTTTGCCCAGCGCGACAGGCACCAGGTCTTCCTTGAACCGGAAGGCTACGATACCGTTGAGTTTTACGCCAACGGAATTTCCACCAGCCTGCCGGAAGATGTGCAGGAAGAAATCGTTCACTCCATTGAGGGGCTTGAAAACGCCCGGATACTTAAATACGGCTACGCCATTGAGTACGATTACTGCCCGCCCGTACAGCTTAAACCCTCTCTTGAAACAAAGCCTCTTGAAAATCTTTTTTTAGCGGGCCAGATAAACGGCACTACCGGCTACGAGGAAGCGGCGGCCCAGGGCTTCATGGCCGGAGTGAACGCTTGCCTGAAAATCAAAGCGCGCGAAGCCTTTGTTTTGGACAGGAGCCAGGCATATATAGGGGTTTTAATAGACGATCTGGTTACAAAAGGCGTTGACGAACCCTACAGGATGTTCACCTCGCGCTCCGAGTACAGGCTGATACTGCGCAATGACAACGCCGACCTTCGCCTGATGGACCTGGGGCGCGGACTCGGACTGATTTCCGACAGCCACCATGAAAGCTTTAACCTCTACCGTCAAACCGTAAATTCAATCTATGAGGGAAAAGCCGGGGCCTGCGACGAAGAAAAACTTAAACCCTGGACCTGGGAGCAGGCGGAGCTTGAGGCGCAGATTGAAAAAAAATATTCCGGCTACATAAACCGCCAGAAAGCACAGGTTGAAAAAGCAAAAAAAATGTCCGAAAAGAGAATACCCGAAACTTTTGACTATAATAAAATACCGAGTTTACTGACGGAAACCCGCCAGAAGCTCAATAAGGTGCGGCCGGCCACGCTGGGACAGGCCTCAAGGGTTTCAGGCGTCACTCCGGCAGATATGGCTATAATTTTGATATACTTACAAAAAGGAAAATAAAATGAACGGTCTTGATCTGCTGGGTTTTGCGGCCGGCCTTGTGTGTACTCTGTCTTTTGTTCCTCAGGCGTGGCGGATATTTAAATTAAAGTCCGCCAAAGATATATCTCTTGTTACTTTTATCTTTTTCTGCCTCGGTGTCGCGCTCTGGGCCGTATACGGCATTTTCATCGGCAGTCTGCCGATAATTATCGCCAATACAGCCACGCTGGCTCTGGGCCTGGCGATACTTACGATGAAAATACAGTATAAATAGAGCGAAAGGAATACAATGACGGAAAAAAAAGAAAACTTTGACAAACTTTCGTCCCTGGCCCTTAACGAAGGAATGGCGGTCTTTGGCGCCGCCGATGTAACTTCGGCAAGAAACGGATTTCTGATTCCAAACGGCGCCGCCGACAGCCTTGACTACGGAATTTCTATCGGCTACCGCCTTTCCAAATCTCTCCTGTCGTCAATAACTGACGGCCCGAACCAGCTTTATTATTTTCATTACCAGAGGGCGAATATTCTATTAGACCAGACGGCTTTAAAATTAACCGCCTTTATTCAGCGCTGCGGCTTCAACGCCCTGCCGGTTCCGGCTTCTCAGGTCGTGGACTGGGAGAAACAGCTCGGCAGCGTAAACCACCGCCAGATAGCCAGGCTCGCCGGCCACGGCTGGATAGGAAAAAACAACCTGCTTGTGAACCCCAGCTTCGGCAGCTCGCTCCGCTTCGCGACCATATTAACCGATATGCCTCTGGTTACGGCCGTTCCCTCGGATGAAATTTGCGGGGAATGCGACCTTTGCGCGCGGGCCTGCCCGGCAAACGCAATAACTGACACTGAATATAAACTGAGCGCCTGCAGTGATAAGCTCAAAGAGTTTATCAAGACCCGGAGGATCGGACAAATGATTTGCGGCGTCTGCGTGAATGTCTGCCCGGGAAAGGGCGGAAAATGACCGGCCTTGACAACTCCGCCTGGGAGAGCTGGGCGGCATTTATTAAATCTGAGTTCGGCCTTACTGTCGGAGAAACAGCGCTCGGACAGTTTAAGGCGTTGTTTGCAGAACTGACCGAGTGGAACCAGAAACTTAACCTGATTTCTTTTAAGAGCGGCGAAGAACTGCTTTACAGGCATTTCGCGGACTCTCTCTCCTGCCTGAAACTGCTGAACAATCTGGGAGCCAGCGCCGAAAATTTGAATGTCATTGATATAGGGACAGGCGCCGGCTTTCCGGGCCTGCCGTGCAAAATAATGATGCCCGGCTGGAAAATGACTTTTGTTGAGTCAATAACCAAAAAATGCGATTTTATATCTCAGGCCGCGCGGAAGCTCTCGCTTGATAACGCCTTTGTGGTGAATAAAAGGGCCGAGGAGCTGGCCCAGTTAAAAGAATATCGGGCCGTCTTTGATTTATTGCTGTCCCGGGCCGTTACAAAACTCCAGCCCAATATTGAAATTTCCATCCCCTTTATTAAAACCGGTTCTTTGGCGGTAATATATAAAACCGAAAAAACCGCTACGCCCGGCGAACTGGCTTTGGCAGGCAACGCCCTCAGCGAGCTTAAGGCCCGCCTGAGAGAGGGTTTCACTTATTCAATACCGGGACAGGAGAATAAATACACGGTTCTGGCTTTTGAGAAGTTTGCCGAAACGCCGCTGAAATACCCGAGAAAAACCGGGGTTCCGGAAAAAAAACCGCTTTGACCCGGGCACTTTAACCCGAAATTTGCATTAGGCGCGAGAACCGAGGCGAGCAAGGCGGAGGCTTTTTTGACTAAAAAAGAGAAAGCGTAGTGGTGACTACGGTTGAGCTTTTTTAGGATAAAAAAGTCCCGCAGGGTTTGACGAATTCCGTGTCCTAATGCAAAATTTGGGTTAAACCCGTAAACTGTTAACAGGAGAGGCTCTATGATTGACCAGGAAATGCTGAATCATCTTGTCAAAACCTTTCATTTGTCCCTGACATACCTTCGCATATATCCGCCTACAAGCCAATTGGTGTCCACGACAATAGATTCCTTTTCAAAAACCGCCATTGAGCTCGCGGATAAAAGCGGGACTCTTACATTCAGCGAGCTTTCCGGGCGCCTGCTTGTGGACGGAATTGAACCCAGCACAAAAGAGGTGCAGCAGATAGCTTCCATAGTGCTTAAGCTTTTTTCCCAGAAGAAAATCCAGAGCGTCACTTTCCGCAGCGGAATTTCAAAAGAGGAAATTTTGGATTTTTTGACAAATATAATAAGGAAGAAAAGAGAGGAACTGCCGAATTTCCCGCATATAGCGCTGGACCAGACTGTCTATGTCGCCATGGTCAAAGGCGAGGACGCCGTGGTAAAAATCACTGAACTGGTGAGAAATTCGGGCGGCGAGATGTCTGGGCTGATTACCTCCTTAAGGGAATCTTTTGATTTGATAGAACAGCTGCCTGACGCAAATTCCAAAGTCATGGCGCAGGACCATCTGGCCCAGGAAATGGCAAAGCAGGATCCGCAGGCGCTTCGGGAAATTTTTGACCGGGAGCTGCCGCCGAAAATAGAACAGTCCGGGATTAAAAGAAAGCTTCTGGGCATTCTTTCCCAGGACAAGGTGCAGGAAATTTTCGGAGAGATATCCGGATGGTATGACGCGATAAGGAAAAAGGAGTCCTCGGATTTCGCAGCCGTTGAACAACTGGAAAAACTAAAGTATTTTATTCAGGCTATTCTGCAGGCCCCGGCCGCCAAAGAAGTCCCCCGCCAGTTTTTTGAAGACCTCCTGCAGAAGGGCCTGCTAAGCCAGCTGCCGGAGTGGTTTTCGGCGGCTCCCTCAAAACCGACAAGCGTCTTTGAAGTTGAACGGATCATAGAAAAACCCGCGGCCGATCTCGTCTCCCAGGATGTAGTTGACAGCCTCCCCCAGCTTGTGGAAAAACTCTGCATAATAGAATACGATGAGCTTCTGGGCAAGCTGATTGAGAAAATTCTTGAAAATTTTTCCAACTCCGCTTCAAAGATAAGGCTTCCGGCCATACAGGCTATAGTAAAGATTTACGATATTCTTCAGGCTCACGGCAAGGAAGCGCTAATGAAATACATAGAGCTTCCGGTTCTTGAATCGGCAAAAAAAGAAACCTCTCCCGACGCGCATTTTCTGCTTATGGAACTCCTGCGCCTTAGGGCCAGGCAGAATATTCTGCTGGGAGATTACGAGCTCGGCGTAAGAATTATTGAGCTTCTCCGCCAGCATACAAGCGCCGAGGTTATTTCCGATTCAAAGATCCGCGCCAACGCCGACAAGTCTCTCGCGCTGTTAATACCGAATATAATGCCGGTATTAATTTCGGATCTCAAATCTGACAACGAGAGAAAACGCGCTGGGAGCCTGCAGATACTGGCGAAGATGGGCTCAAAGGCGGTTGAACCGCTAATTCAGGTTATTAAGGAATCAGACGATATAAGAAGCCGGAAACTTGCCGCTTTGGCTTTAAAAAGTTTGGGAGAGCAGGCGAAAAAGCGTTTTCTGGATGAATTGAACCTGGGGCTCACCGGGCCTGAAATCACAAGAGTGGTGGAAGCCCTGGGGGATTTGGGAAACAATGATACCATTGAGCAGCTTAACAGCCTGATCCGCTACCCCGACGCGGGCGTCAAGAAAGAAATAATGCATTTTCTTTCAAAGCTCAATTCAAGCCAGTCTAAGATTCTTCTCATTGAACAGCTCAAGGATACCGATTACGCCGTTGTCAGCGAGGCGGTAAGGCTCATAGGTGAGACAAAGTGCAGGGAAGCCGTACCGGCTCTGATAAAACTGCTCGCGTCATCGGCGCCGGCGGCTATTGAAGAGGAAGTCTGCGTAGTACTCGGCAACCTTGGCGACCCAAACGCCGTCACGGCTCTGGCCGGCAAGCTCAGGAAAAAGAATTCCTGGTTCGCAAAAAAAACTTCGGCTGAGTCAGAAAGGGTCAGGATGCGCGCCGCCTGGGCGCTGAGAAAGTTTTCGGGCGTTGAGGTGGAGCAGGTTTTGGAAAAAGCCGTTCACGATAAGGTCATGCCGGTAGCGCTGACGGCCAAAGAATCTCTTGCAGTCATCAGGCAGGCCGCGGCCGCGAAACAAGCGCAAAAGCAGGGAAATTGAGTCAATTGAAAAAGCCTGTTTCAGAAGCGAAATTTTGGGCTTTGTGCCGAGGCAAGGCGGCCGAAGCGCGCATATGCTCCACGGAGTATCTGTAAGCTGAGGCCAACGAAGCCGCAGGCCAAAGGCCGAAATTACAGCACGAAAGAGGTTTTTCAACTGACTCAAATTATGCTTATGGAATTTTCAATCAAAACAAAATCGCGGACGGATTTTATTGATATAACCGGCGCTGTAAGCGAGCTGTTAAAAGATGAGAGGGTTAAAGACGGCCTTTGCCATATTTTTGTGCCGCACACCACAGCCGGAATTACCATAAATGAAAATGCCGATCCCGATGTAATGGCTGACATTACGGCGTATCTTGATACGGCTGTGCCGTGGAAAAACAACTACGGGCATTCGGAGGGAAACTCCGCGGCACACATTAAAGCTTCTCTGTTGGGGTCTTCTGTCAGCGTGCCTGTGTCAAACGGAAGCCTTGTTTTGGGAACCTGGCAGGGCATATATTTTTCCGAGTTTGACGGCCCGAGAACAAGAAAGGTAATTGTTACTGTTATAACTTAAAATGGTTTGTCTGGAATAGCAATTCAGAAGTAAGACTAAAGGCTGGATCCCGGACTACTGCCTCCGGGATGACAACGCGAAGAAGTCCGTTGTTCACTTACAACTTAATACTTACAACTTAAAATGTTCAGTCTGGGATCCAGTAAAACCTCTGGATACCAGCTTCCGCTGGTATGACGACACGAAGAAGCCCGCCGTTCACTTAAAGCTTACAACTTAAAACTTGAGTCAATTGAAAAACCCCTAATAAGACCCTGTCATTGCGAACCCGCAGGGTGAAGCAATCTCGCTTTTCCGTCGGGAACGACGAGATTGCCGCGTCGTTGCACTCCTCGCAAAGACGGACTGAAACACTTTTTCAATTGACTCAACTTAGGATATAACGAGGGCTTCGCTTCGTTCAGGGTGACTTTACCTGTCCGTTGAAATCTTCACCGTCAGGCCTTGGATTACCTCTGGACTACTTTTAACCCTTTTATACTTTCCCTGAAAAGCTTCTGAACCCCGTCCGCGCAGGCCCAGATATTCTTTCCGTCAAACGCTATCCCTGAAATCGCAAGGCCGTCGGCCTCAAACTGCGGAATTATGTAAATGCCGGCAACAGCGAAATTTTCGGCCGTCACTTTATAAATCCTGTTTGTTTTCGCATCCGCGATAAAGAAATATTCTCCGTGCTTGAATATGCCTTTGGGATTTTCCGCCGGGCTGTCAAAGGTTTGTTCAACGCTTAGAGCGCCGTCATCTTTGTGCTTGTAAACCCTGGCAAGCTGAAAATCAAGAGACCACAGGTTCGCGCCGTCATGATAAAGGCCGGAGGGGCTCGCCCCGGGGCTTTTATATTCGGCCGAAACAGAGAGCTCGGCGTCCGGATTGAGCCTGTAAATTTTGCCCTCAAAAGGGCTGGCCGCCCAGATATAATTATTCCCGCAGGCTATCCCGGAGGGAGCTTTGTCTGTTATCTTATAAAGGTTCTCAACTGACAGCTTGGAATCGTTTTTGTGTTTGTATACTGTTTCCGCCATCCAGTCGCAGGCCCAAAGACTTTTGCCGTCCCAGCTAAGGCCGGAAGGATTAGAATACGGCACCTGAAAGGACGCCCCCGGCACCGGCTTATTTAAATATAGATAAACCCCAAAACCAATAAGAGCGGCGGCAACCGCGACAACGGCAACTTTTATTAAAGACAGCTTACCCGAAACCGGCTCTTCGTCGGCAGGAAGTTCCTGCTCCCGCGCGGCCGTTGAAGGCTGGGCGGGCGGTTTATCCTGTTTAACCGGCAGAGGAGGCGGGGCCGGAGAGCGCGCGGGAGGAACTGGGGACGGCGTTTTTAAGTCCCTGTTGAGAACTTTCTTTGCCATTCTGAGGAACTCTTCTATCTTAAACGGTTTGGATATATACTCCACCGCGCCGAGTTTTACAAGTTCTAAGGCGACATCAATTTCCCCGAACCCGGACAATATGACCACCGGCAGCTGCGGTTTGATTTTTTTAAGGCCGGCAAGTATTTCCGAGCTGTCCATATCCGGAAGGCTGATGTCAAGGAATACTATATCGGGCATCTCAAGCTTGCACAGCTCCAGCGATTGAGCGCCGTCTTCCGCGCCGAAAACAATATGCCCGTCGGGTTGCAGGATTTTTGTGATTACCTGCCGCATCCCGGGTTCGTCGTCTATAACCAGTACTTTTGACATCAATTTTTCTCCGCTGCGTTTGTGTTTTACTCTTTAGCGGCCGTTTTACGCTGACGGCGGCTCAAGCAGAAGGTTGACGGCGACCGTCGTGCCTTTCCCTTTTACGCTTTCAAGATGAATTGTTCCCCTGTGCAGGTCTATCACCCGCTGAGCTATAGTAAGGCCGAGCCCCTTGCGCCCCTTTTTGGATGAAAAGTAGGGCTGAAACACTTTTTTTATGTGCGCCTCGGAAATGCCTGAGCCCGTGTCGGTCATTTTTACGCTCAGCCGGCGGCTGGCCTCATCGTACGCGGTGGCAAGCGTAAGCCCTCCGCCCTGCGGCATGGACTCAAGCGCGTTCTGCAAAAGCTTGACGAAAGCGTCAAGCATGAGCTTTTTGTCGGCCTTCACCGCGGGAAGATTTGAGCCGAAATTCCTGCTGACGGCGATATTCTGGCCCTTAAACTGCGCCTCAAGCGGGGAAAACGCGCCCTCAAGCAGTTCGTTCATGTTATGCGCTTCCAGGCTCATTTCCGGTATCCTGGCCAGCGCGAGAAATTCCTCAATTGATTTTAACATTTCCTGAGCGTTCTGATCAACAATATTGAGCTGTTCCTTAAGTTCATTATCCATCGGGAAATTCGCGGTGCACAGCTGAATGGTTCCCGACATAATTCCCAGATAGTTGCGCACCTTGTGGGCAAAGCCCCTGGCCAGGTCCTCTAAAATTGTAAAATGCTCTTTTTCCCTGTCCTTAAGATTGGTGAGCTGCTGCGACATCTGGCCGCTGATACCGCCGACTTCTTTCTCAAGCTTTTCCCACTTTGTTTTCTCCTGGTTAAAAATACTCTCTTTCTCGGCCAGCGCCCGGGCCACCTCTTTCTTTTCTTCTTCAAGTTTCTCAAGCCTTTTTCTTGACTCTTCTTCCTTCGCCTTAAGATTCTCTTCAAGCTCCTTGAGCTGCTTTTCCATCATCGCGCGGCCCGCGAAGAACTCCTGCGGCGCGTAGGCGCCGGCTCCGGGCGTTATGGCCACGCCTTCGGAAACGCCGAGCTTGCTCTTTAAATCCTTGTTCTCGCTTTCAAGAACGGAGAGCCTTGATTCCCACTGCGATTTTGTTTTTTCTAAAATTGCCTCGGTTTCCTTCGCTTTTACCCTGTCTTCCAGAAGCATTTTCTCCTGCTCCCACCTTCTTTCCAGCTCCTTTAGCTTTATGTCAAGCTCTTTTATGGCGAACTCGTGGGTTTGAGCCTGAGACTGCATATTCTTTTTTTCTTCCTCTTTTACCTCAAGCTTTCTTTCCCAGAGCATGAGCTCTTCGTCGTAGCGCCTTTTCCAGAAATCAGCCACGGAAATGGCGTCAACTACCTGCATCATCTCGGAATCAACAGGCATATCCGTTTGAATTTTTTTAAGTTCTTCTTCAACCCAGTCCCACGAATCTTGCATGTTAGCCTCTCTTGCAGCGGTAAGGGGTATGGGGTAAGCGGTAAGTTAAACCCGTGTTTGCCTTGTATTTGTTCGCGCTTACCTCTTATCACTTACAACTTACCACTGTTCTATGGTATCTTTATTTCCTGGCCGGGCTTCACCTGCCCGCCCACAAACTTTCCTTTATTGGCATTATATATTTCTTTCCATCTGCCGGCGTCATTGTAATACTTTTTCGCGATTCCCTGAAGATTTTCTCCCGGACGGACTATGTGTTTTCTCGGCCCGGATTTTTTCGGCTCTTCCTTTTTGGGCTCCGTTTTCTCCTGAGGCAGAACCTCGGCTTTTGGCGCTTCTTTTTTGTCCTCCGGCCCGGCCGTCTTGGGCTGTTCTGCCGCGGGCCCGCCCATCTGAATGACTTTTATCTGCATGGGAGCCGCCGCCGGCGCCGCTCCCGGCTGGCCCATGCCGGGCAATGCTGTTTTTACCGGAGTGATCTCCTGGGTTTGAACCGCAGCCGGTGAAACAGGCTGAACTCTCGGAGCGGTTGATTCCTGCGAGAACGGCGTCTCGCCGCGGGTTATGGGAGGAATAATAAGCACCTGATTGGCCTTTAAAACCCCGCCTCTGCCGATGCTGTCCCTGTTCGCCTGGTATATCTCGTTCCAGTATTTGGATTCGTTATAGTATTTTTCAGCGATAGACTGAAGCGTTTCACCCTTTCTGACAACATGCCTTGTTTCCCTGCGTTCCCTGGTTTCAGCGGCCGCGGGAACGGCGGCGTCACCCTTGTCTTCCTTGTAGGCCTTTTCGGTTTTCGCGGCTTTAATTCTTTCCTTTATGCGCAGGGTGGCCTCATCTATCAAAACCTCTTCAAGCCTTTTTCTCTCGGATTCGGTTTCCGAAAGGGTGGCCTTAAGCCCCTCAACCTCGTCTTTGAGGTCGGCGTAATACATCTCAAGGCTGCCGGGCTCCAGCTCGGCTTTAACGATTCTGCCGAATTTGTAAACAAAACTCATTCTGTGCGATCCGCTCGTATCTTTAATTCCGCTAAACGGCAGCTGAAAAACATAATCTATCTGTACCGGCCTTAGGTCAAAGGAAAAACCCAGGCTGCCCATGGCGTAGTTCCTTCCGCCCATGCTGACTCCGGCTCTTATGGCAAAAAGTTTCTTAAACCATTTTTCAAACCCGGTGGCGCCGTACCAGTTATTGGCCCTGTAGATGCAATCGGCGTCCCATCTGATATCCCTCTGTTTCCAGGCTATGCCGGCCCTGTAGGTTGAGTTGAGCCTGTCAACCGAGCTCAGGCCCAGGTCCGGCTGATTGATATCTGAGGCGGAAATTCCCGCGAAAAGCCTCGGCATAATATTGTATACGACTCCCGCGTCAACGCTGAAGGCGTTTACCGATGATTTTTTGCCATAGTCAAAGACCGGGCTCAGCTCAAGGTATTTGTCTATCACATATTTTTCCGTGAGAGCTTTTAAGTTTATTCCGTACGCCCACTTGTTGTTTACTGACTTGCTCAAACCAAGATAATAGGATGATTCCTGGTAATGGTCCATCAAATCAAACTGTCTCCAGCCGACCGAAAGCGTAAAGAGGTGAACGGTGGAAATTCTGTACTCAACCGCGGCCGCGGTTGACACCTGCACCGCGGCGGCCGAGGAAGTGGAAACGCTGTCGCGGCTGCCGGCCACGGCTTCGGACTTAATTTTCATGAACGGCAGAGTAAGTCCCACGAATGAATTTGATATATCGGATTTGTCTGTCAGCCCCAGCCACAACTTGCCGTAGTCGGCTCCGAGCTGGCTCTGGCGCACAAGGCCGGGGCCTGCCGGATTGTAGTAAAAACCGAAAGGATCGTCGGCAATGGCGCAGTACGCACCGCCAAGGCCTATGGCTCTCGCCCCGGCTCCCAAATCGTCAAAATCAGCGCTTGATTGCTGGGCAAGGGAAAAAACAACGGCAAGCACACTGATAAATATCAGAATGTCGTTTTTTACCGTCAATAGTGTTTTTGCCGCTTTTTGATTCATATTTTTCCTGTGGCCGACCGCCCCGGCATACACTGCGCTTAACTTATCGTTTATGACGCTCACCTTGCCAGAATTATCGTTCCGTTCACAACTTTTTTCTGAGACTCTATCTGATAAATATATACACCCTTTGAGGCTCCGGCGCCGTCCCATTCCAGTATTACGGTTGTCGCGGTGGCGTCTCCGACGGGGGCGATATCCGCGATGTATTCGCCGCGCATATCAAATATTTTTCCGGAAATTTTGTCTCCGTCCGGGTTGTCCGTAAAAAACATTATTTTTTCGTAGGGAGCGACTCCGGGAGTAAAAGTTTTGGAAGGGTATATGCTGGCCAAACCGAAGGCCGTGGCGCGGCTGACCTGCCTTAACTGGTACTCGCCCGGCCGCTTTACCCTTATAACCACTTTTTTCTTTAACTCGTCCATATATCCGCCGACCCTGATGTATTCCACTCCGTTGAACCAGTAAACCGCGAGCTCTCCGGAAACAAAAGAAGACGGAGCGGCAAACGGCGTTCCCATGGAAGGAGCGGGGAAGAGGTTGCCATAAGAAAACTGAAGAGTGACAGGCACGCTGAACTCATAGTTTGAAATATTTTCAAGCGCCGCGTCCTGAACCTTAAGATCGTACACCCTGAAGGTTTTGCCGACCTCAAGATCGGTCTTCCTTACGAAATCCACAGTAATATCTTTCTGCCATTTGTTGTTTTCCGCGAGCAGCTCGCTGGATGTTTCCGCCGGAAGCTCGGCGACCGCTTCCTGGTCCTGCGAAACCAGCGTCAGCCTTTCCGGATTTGAGGTGTCCAGAATAAGCGAATTCGCGCTTTCGGTCCCGGATTCGTCTATCGCCCGCACGAAGAAGAAATATTTACCGGCGAGAATAGTGGGATCCGTGTATTCCAGAACCGCCTTGTCTACAAATGAAATTTTTACCGCGGCGCTAAGCCCCGCGACGGAGACGGCCCTGTAAATATTGTAGCCCGAGAGGTCGTCGGCCGCTGTCCCGTCCGTATTTGTTATTACCGGCGACCATTTAACGGTAAAACAGCATTCATCGGACGATATCGCTCCCCTCAAACCCGCCGGAGGAACCGGCTTGTTGATAACCGGAATAGCAAACGAGAATATTCCCGCGCAGTCCCTTTCAAGGCCTTTTAAATCCTTGGCGACAACCCTCCAGTAGTAAGTCCTGTTTTCAAGCAGGGCCTCGGGAACCGAGTAATTGTTTGTTTTTATGGATTTTTTGTTCAGCGTCAGTACTGAGAAATCTGAAACCGTTGAAATAAACAGCTCGTATTCCACGCTGTCGTTTAAATCGCCGTCTACCGCGGCATTCCAGGAAAGAGCCGGAGTTTTCGTGTCCACGGCCGAACCGTTGGCGGGAGCGAGCAGCGCGAAACTATGCGGCGGATTATTAGTCATGGATATTACAAACGACCAGGTCGGGCTGAAAACAAAATCCGGATCAACATTTGAAGGCGGATTGCCCTGATAACCGCTCGCGCGGACCCGCCAGTAATAAGTTGACTGGTCTAAAAGGCCTGTCAGCGGCTGATAGAATGTATCGGCGCCGGTCGGTATGGGCTGGCTGCCGGTAAAGGATGGGTCCTGGGAAATTTCTATGTAGTAGCGAACTATATCGGCTGGATCCGGATCCTCAGCGGCTTGCCATATGAACCACGGGGTCAGAGTTGTTGAAATCAGAACCCCGTAGGCCGGCTCAGACAGGCTGAAACTGCCCGGAGTTTGTTTTACAATGTCGGTATAGAATTTTCTCACGGCTGACTGCTGGCTTTTTCCGTTGTTCTGGCTTACGGCGTCCACCTTCCAGAAGTAATCGCGGTTGTCTCCCCAGAACATGTACTGGGCAGTCGTGGTCTGCGTCAGCCCGGTTATCGTGGTGCTGAAAGCCACATTAAAGTCCGAGTCAAGAGAATAAGTCAGGTTATAATACACCGAGTCCCGCGGATCCGGCGCTGTCGCGGAATTCCATGAGAAGCTGACATCAAGAGATGTCTGTCTTTCGTCATTAGCCGGGGTCAACAGGGCAAAACTGTTCGGGGCTTCCGAGGTTCCGTTCACCGCGAACGAGTTGGTGGTGGCGCTCATGGTATAAAGCAGGCCGTCGGTAGACCAGACCCTCCACCAGTAAGTGGAGTTTTCCACAAGCGCCGGAGTTGTAAATGCCGTTGAAACTAAACCGGCCGATGAAGCGTACGAGGTGAACTCGGGGGTCTGCGAATAATCCACTTTATAGGTCCAGCTGTCTCCGGGGTCATTGTCCACCGAAACGGTCCAGGAAAGCTCCGGAGCCTGCGTATAAACTATAGACGAGTCCTGCGGCCCGGTTAGAGAGAATGCCGTGGGAGCCGTGTTAATTACATTGATTCTTACTTTATAGTATGGCGGCGAACACAAAGCCGCCGTCCCGTCGGCGTCAACAGCCCTCGCCTCCCAGTAAATTGTTTTGTCCTCCCAGAGCTGGAAGCCCGGAGTATAAGTAGGAGTGCTGAGTCCGGCAACCACGGTCGTTATGGAAACATTAAACGAGCTCTCGGTTGAAAATGAAATAGTGTAGCTAAGTGTGTCTCCGAGCGCCGAATCCTGATCGCTGGAAGCCTGCCAGGTGAAAACCGGCGTCGCGGTCGGAGAAACACTGTTGTCGGCAGGAAGGTTTAATGAGAAAACCGCGGGGCCGCGGTTGACCGGAGCGGCGGCGGGCGAGGTTGAAGAAACCGCGGACCAGTTGCCTCTCTCGTCTGAAGTTTTAACGGCGAAATAGTAGGTGGTTCCGTTGCTTAATCCGGTTACCGCGCAGGACTGCAGGCTCCCGGGAGTTGTGGAGGTTGCCCAGGAAATTCTATAAGGGTATCCCGCTGAAACCTGATCCCAGTTGGCGCCGGTTATTTCAGCGTAACTGGAAATTCTTAAGTCATAGGAACCGCTCAAGGCGTTGCTTGTGCCGTCGTCGCCGGGCGCGGCCCATGAAAGGCTTATCTGTCTCCAGGAGGGAGAAATCGCTATGGAGGTCACGGTCGCGGGGGCGGTTATATCCACCTGAGCCCAGGCGGTAGCTCCGTCTGAAACCGCCGACCAGTTGCCGGCTTCATCAGCGGACCAGACGCGCGCGTAATATGTCACTCCGCCGGTAAGCCCCTCTATCTCGCGGGCCTGAGGTTCGTACGGCTGAACCGTTGTGGTAATCTGTATTTGATAAGAAGACAGCTGGAAATTGTATTGCGGATCGCTTGAGTAGTCAATGCGGTATTTGCCGTCCGTTATCTGGCCTGACGGTCCGTTATCGCCGGGCGCTTCCCAGCTCAGGTTTATCTTTCCCTCGCTTGAGCCCTGCGAAGCCGAGATTGTTGTAATAGCCATGGGCGCCACGGTGTCCAGGGTTCTTGTGGATACGAAGGAAGAGAAAGGCGATTCCATCTCAAGGCTGAAATATCCGTTGCCGAGGTTTCCTTTGTCTATGCAGGTTATGCCGTAAAAATATGTGGTTTCCGAGAGAAGCCCGGTATCAATATAGTAGGTAGTCGGATGCGCCACCGCGAAAGTGCTTATGTTTACGGCCGCGGCTGAGAAAGAGAATGTCGCTCTGTAAACTTTATAAATATTCCTGTCGTCGTAGCCGCTTACGGAGGGCAGGCCCCATGAAACCGCGACTGAATTAGACCCGAGCGCGACGGCGTAGGGATTAGCCGGAGCCTGCGGCGGCCTGTCCAGCGCCGATACCGCCTTAGTGGCGGCGATGAGAGAATAATTGTTTACCTTGTCTCTGGCCCTAAGCGAGAACCAGTAGGTTGTGCCGGGATAAAGGCCGGTTAAAACCCTCGGTGGTTCGGTGCTGGGAAAGGTTACGGTCGCCGCCACATTTGACGAAACTCCTATGGCGTCAAATATGTCCTCCGTAATGTCCGAGGTGCTCCATTTCACCACATAAGAGCTGCTCTGGCCTGTTGTGCCGTCGTCTCCCGAGGCAACCCAGGTGAGGCGCACCTCTCCGTCATTTGTCCATGTTTCGGCGCTGGTCAGAAGCGGCGCGGCCGGCGCTATTCTCGGCAGGGTGGTTGAAACCTGAATATAATCGGGTATAACAGGAAGCTCGTCGTTATTTGTCGCCCAGATTCTGTATTGGTAAGTCGTTCCCTCCAGCAAACCGAGATCCTGGTGGGTCGTTGAGGCGGCAAGAGTCATGGCATTGACAAGATTCGCGATGAAACCGTCGGTGGAGCGCTTAACGGTATATCTTGTGTAGGAGGGATTGGAATTGTTCTGCCAGGTAAGTTCGGCCTTGGCGGTTGTCAGCACAGAGGTCACGGTTCCCGGCTGGTTGCAGAATGTAAATAATATTTTCGCGTTTGAATTTATCGCCTGTAAATCGTTGAAAGCCTCAACTACAACGGCTCCCGAAGCGTTGGGTGTAAGCCCGCTCATTACCCAGTATGTTACGGAGGCGGCAAGGTCCCCCGACATGTTTTCGCCGGTAGTGGAATTGATAACCCGAAACCCGTCGGAGTTTGAAACCAGGTTCCAGGCCCACTGAATATCGGACGACGAAATAGCGGCCGCGTCAGCCGAGAAGGCCGGCTGCGCCATGGCTACCCACGGCGCCGTTGAACCAACCGAGCTGTATTCGCCTGTATTATTTGTGTTGTCTTTAGCCCTCACCCTATAATAATAGGTATTGCCGTTTAAAAGAGCCGTGTCCTGGTGGGTCGTTCCGGGTGAAAGTATAGCCACCAGTTCGCTAAAACCGGAAAGCGCCGAGTAGCTTGAGCTTTCCACGATATATTCCTTTATATCATTTTCAGGGTTTGCGCTCCAGGAAATGTCAACGAAGGCATTGTTCGCCGCGAGAGTCAGACCCGAAACCTTTGAGGGCGATGAATCAAAGATTACGCAGAAATTGGCCGTATTCCAGGCGCCCAGCGTATCCACCGAGGACTGCCAGACGCCGTAATTAGACAATGAATCAATGGCCGCGGCCGCGAAATAAAGAGTCGCGCCCGGAGCAAGATTTGACAGCAGCCTGGATTCAGCGGTGCCGCTTGAAGCAAGCGAACTCCAGCTCTGCGTATAAGTGCTCGTCCAGGAGCTGAAAAAATCGGCCGAATTTATCTCGGCGGTCGCGTATTTAACCAGATATCCCTGGGGAGCGCTGAATCCGTCGGAAGGATCCGGAGCAGTCCATTCAAGCGTCATGGTTCCTTCTGCTGACCCGGCAAGGGCCGTCAGGTCGCAGACGGCTGCAGGAACGGCAAAAACGGGGGCAAACAGCCCCGTCAGAGCTACCAATGATAATAAGACGCGTTTTATCATAATGTTTTCGCCATTTTGAAAAAACAAAAACTACCGTTCGGCCCGTCACTGGCCCGGTAGCTAAAGATAGGGGGTCTTTTTAATGCGCGCTACCCGCAAAACGAAAATTCCCGTTTTCGCGGTCGGCCTCAGCTGTTCTTTTTCGGTAACCCGGCTGGCGTGGATAGGCCCCCTATCTTTAGCCCCGTGGCTTTGCGTCCCCGAGTTTCCTCAGGTTTGCCATGCTTTAAAAGCAATCCGCTTTAAAGCGGTTTTTATCGTAAGAACATAACAGCTTTTTGGCCGCACTCATTAAATAACAGAGTTCGCTATATTTGTCAAGGTTTTTTTAAAAAATAGTCCGGCCGCGTTTTCCGGGCCTTAATATTTAACTTCTTTCATGGAATTGAATGAAAAGTTGAATATTTTACCTATTCCGTCCGCGCTGGCCCATAGAGTTTTGCCGTCGGAAGTAATGCCTGCCAGCTTATAATTATTCTTTACAAAATACGGTATTTCATAAACATCGCTGACAGAGAAATCCTTAACCGAAACTTTATATATCCTTCCGGTCTTGTAGTCGCCTATGAAAAAATTCTCTCCGCTTTTAAACATGCCGCAGGGGTTAATGGCCGGGCTGTCAAAAGTGCCTATCATTGAAATTGTTTCGTCCATTTTGTGCTTGTAGATTTTGGCGGCCTCTGAATCCAGCACCCAGAGGTTAGCGCCGTCAAAATAAAGGCCGGAGGGATTGCCCCCGGAGGTGGCGAAAATGGCTTCTACCGTGAGCGAGGCGTCCATATTATGCCTGTAAATCCTTTTTTCTATGGAACTGCAGGTCCAGAGTTTCTCTCCGTCATAAGTCAAACCCGTGGGCTGGCTGTTCGCGCTTTTGTAAACCGAAGCTATGGAAAGCTTCGCGTCCTTGTTATGCTGATAGATATTGCCCATCACCCAGTCGGTGACCCAGAGATTCTGTCCAATGGAACTAATACCCGTCGGATTGGCATAGGGTATAGCGAATTCCTGCACCGCGCCGGAACTAAACAATCCCCTGCCGAATATTACGGCAAGCGCGATAAGAAGAGCTGCGCCGGCTCCTATCAGTATTCCCTTCGGAAGAGGTTTTTTAGCCGCCGCGGGAGCTGAAACCGCCGCCTGAGGCTTTGAAGCAGGAGCCGCCGCCGCCGCGGCCGCCTGGCCCTGGGCCGGCACGGCGCCCAGCGCTTTATTGACGACTTTAAGCACTTCGTCAATTTTAAATGGTTTGGATATATAATCAAAAGCTCCCTGCTTTATTGAAGAGACCGCTGTCTCTACATCGCCGAAGCCGGAGAGCATTATACATTTAATGTTGGGGTTTATTTTCTTGAGCTCCGCCAGGACCTCAAGGCCGTCCATGTCCGGAACTCTCATATCAAGAAGAGCGAGATCGGGAACTTCCCTGGCTCCGATTTCAATAGCCTGTTTTCCGTCCTCCGCCGTAAAAAGAGGATGCCCCAGCGGCTTCACCATGTTGTAAACCACATTTCTCAAAGCCGGTTCATCGTCCATAATCAGAATCTTTGCCATTGTTTCCTCCAATTCAGTATTCTTATTTTCCTTCAAGGGCGGCTTTAATCTTTTCAAGCATCTGGGCCGGATTATAGGGTTTTGAAATATATCCGCTTGCCCCGGCTTCCGTGAGCGTTTCCGGCTCCCCGGAGAGGTCGTGGCCGGTGCACATTAACACGGGTATTTTTGCCGTCAGAGGATCGGCCTTGATCATTTTGCAGGCCTCCCAGCCGTCCACTTCGGGCATTTCGGCGTCAAGCAAAACTATATCGGGCATTTCTGATTTTGTTTTTTCAAAAGCCTCGCTTCCGTCGGCAGCCTCAACCACGGTATGGCCGCCCTTCTCCAGGGACATTTTTGCGATTTTTCTCATCATGTCCGAATCGTCAGCGATAAGTATCTTTGCCATTACAACCTCCGCAAGAAGTATTATATCTCTTTTGTTCCTATTTTGGCGGACTTTATCGTAAGTTTCCCGCTTGTCGTGTCAAATACTATGGTCCTGCCGTAATTCTTGCCGGTGTCCTCCGCGACAAGAAAAATTTTCGCGTTTTCCAGAAGCTTCTTCACGGCCTCAATGTTTCTGTCTCCGATATTCATTGAGGGGTCCGGAACCGCGCTCTGGAACATACAGGCGCCTCCGGCGATCTTGGCCGTTATTTTTGCCCTGACCGCGCCCAGGCGGGTCATCTCCTCAAGCATCTTTGCCACGGCGACATCGGCGAATTTCGGGCTGGGCGCCTGGGAGCTTCTTGACAGAGCGCTGTCCGGAAGCATGATATGGGCAAGCCCGGAAACTTTAGTAACCGGATCGTGCAAAGCGATGCCGACGCAGGAACCGAGGCTTATGGATTCCAGCAGGCAGGCGTTTTTCGCGACTATATATTCGCCTATTCCTACGCTTATCACATCCATCAGGCAATACCCACTTTTTTAAATATCCTCTCCAGCGACGGCGTATCTGGGAAAATAATAAAGTTTCCCTCCAGCTTGGCGTCAGGGGACTTTATCTCGGTTTCCATAAGAAGCGCGTAGTCAACTTCCTGCGCTATTTCTATCAGCAGATAGTCCACTACGGCGCCGAGCGCGTCTGAAGAATAAAACGGAACCGAAATAAAAATTTGAGCGTCTATCATGTCTGCCAGCGCGTTAATGTAAGAATTAGTAAGGATATTTCCGAGCTCCATCATCGCCGATCTTTCTATTTCTTCAAATTCAACATGGTTTTCCGGCTTTATGCCGGCCATCAGCAGCGCCGTTAAAGAACTCGCGGTATCGGCCGGAAAAAACAGCAGGACGCTTCCCGTGATGTCTCCCAATATTTTGAAATACAGGCCGACTATGGGTATTTCCGCCCCGCCCAGTTTTTCCGGGACCTTTGTCACGGGCACCAGGGCCAGGTCGGGTATGTCCACCGTGACTGTTTTGTCAATAAGTTTTGACAGCGCGGTCGCGGCATGCGCGGTGCCGACATTAACAAATTCTTTAAGGGCGTCTATCTCCATTTCGGTGTATTCTTTCATGCCAGCCTCTCTTCCTTTACGAGCGATATAATCAGTTCCAGCGATTTCGGATCGGGTAAAATAAAGAATTTGCCGCGGATCGTTTCCGGTATATCGTGAAATACTATTTCAAGCACTACCGCGAACTCGGCGACTTCGGAGAGTTCTATTAAAACAAAATCTATAATCGCGCCGGCCATGTCAAACGCGAGTTTTGGAACGGAAATCAGCAGGTTTTTGTCAAGTATTTTCGCCAGAGCGTTCACAAAAGTGCCCGTAATTATGTTTCCCGTTTCCTCCAGCGCCGAGCGGTCCATATCCTCAAGCACTTTGGTGTCCCCGGGCGACTTCTTAAGCAGAATATCCGTCAGAGAGTAGGCGCTTTCCCTTGGGAAGGTCAGAAGGAATTCTCCCGTCAGGTCGCCCATAATCCTTGAATATACACCTACCACCAGCGTTTCGGCTCCGCCTATTAATTCCGAGACTCTGGCCACCGGGACCAGCTTGATATCGGGAACGCTCATATCCACCTTTTTACCGAGCATTTTAGATATAGCGGTGGCGGCGTTTCCGGCGCCAACCGAGCATATTTCTCTGAGCGCGTCTAATTGAAGTTCGCTCAACTTATCCATTCAGCTTCTCATTGTCCCAAGAAATCCTATAACCTGCCCTTCCTCGTCTTTAAGTATCGTACCCGTAAAATACAGCTTTATTTCTTTATTGTTCTTAGCCACAAAAACTATGGGCGAATCTTTTGCCTTGCCGTCCCGCGACAGCTCCTGCCAGGCTTTTTTTCTATACTCTTCACCCAGGATTGATTCAAGAGGTTTGCCGGTCAGCTCCTCTTCGGTATAACCTAAAAGCGCTTCCGTGGCTTTATTGACTTTTCTAATATAGCCATTTGTGTCGGTCGCAATAACGGTTTGCACTAAATTGCGAATAATGGTTTCGGAGTATTTTTTAGCCTGGCTCAACTCTTCTATTAACCTGCGGTTTTCCTTAACCAGCTCGTATTTTTCGTAAGCGTTTCCGACCACTATCTTTATTTCCGAGATATTCACCGGTTTTGTAAGATAGGCGAAGGCCCCTTCGTTGAGCGACTTTATAGCCGAGTCCATGGAAACATGAGCCGTCAGCATTACCTCCAGCATATCCGGAAACTCGCTTCTCATTGTCTTTAAGAGTTCCAGGCCGTCAATGCCGGGCATCATGATATCCACAATGGCCACCGGAAACGGCGTGGCGTGGGAAAGAGTTTTTTTCTCAGTACGCAATTTTTCCAGTGCCTCCTGGGCCCCCGCTACCGCCGTTACCTCGTAGCCGGCGGCCTCAAAAGCGAACCTGAGGATCATAAGAATGTCTTTGTCGTCGTCAATAATCAGTATTTTTCTTTCCATAGAGCACCCCGGTTCCGCCCGAACCAATTATTCAAATAAAACTTTTACTTCCGCATTTTCATGCAGTGGCGAAGTATATTGAGATTCAACATCGTTTATCAAAAGCTTAATTCTCTTGCCGGACTGTTCGCGCGGATCAAGAGATATGAAACGAAAAACATCAACCAGAGCCGCCTCCGCGTCCTGCCCGAAAACGGTTTCAATAACATCTCCGTTGCGCACGGTGACATCCGGAGAGGACTCTTCTCCGTTAAGCAGTATTTTGCCTTTGCCGCCCGGGAAAACATATTCCTCGCCGTTTATTTTAACCCTTAAATCTCTTCCGGCCGGAGGAGTTTGCACAAAATCTCCTATCTTCCAGTTGTTGTTGAGCGAGCCGAATTCTACTTCGTCGTTCTCGTGAACAATTATTTCGGGGCTGTACTCGGTTTCAATGCCGTTTATCTTAAGATAATAATTTTTTGACTTTAGCAGAGTTTCCTCTCCGTCCACCTCAACAAGCATTTCTTTCTGGGAAAAAGACTCCAAGTCTATAACGAGATATTTAAATATCTCGGGCAGGCTGGCTATGGGAGAATACAGTATAACATCCCTGTCTTCTATGAATGTGTCAAACGGAACTTCGTGGTTATTTATAGTTATCTTCGCGGGGACAAGGGTTTCCCTGCCGTTAAACTTAATCTTGGGCAGAGAAATGCTTTCCAGCTCGCTTATCCTTTTCAAGGCGTCCTTACCGTCTTTCGCCGGATAAAAAACAACCTTGTCGCCTTCCTTAACCGCGGTGTCCAAGGCGGCTTTTTCTCCGTTTAATTCTATAGAGGCCGGCCTGGGAGCCTCTCCCCTGACCGTGTAAAATTTGCCGTTTATCGTAAAAGTTTTCGCCAGGCCGGGCCTGCCGTAAATCTGCCTGGTCGTTATACCCTGGGAAATAAGCACGGACAAAATATTGGGGTTCTTCTCAGAACTCATCACTGTCACGCGCTTGTCGTTGAGCGACAGGTGCGTGAGGGCAAGCCCTGGGTTTCTTGTGACAAGCAAAGCTATGCCGGCCGCGGTCGCGGCGTCGGGCCCTATAAGCCTGGCGGTCCTGTCGTATATATCGGGGTTCAGGCTGACCGGCCTTATCCCGACCCGGTTAAGAGGAATTTCAAGTTCAGCGGACACCTCCTGCTCCAAAAACGGCGTAAGGCTTCCGCCTCCCACGAGAACCACGGCGAAATTTTTTGCCTCTCCGTTTGCCTCGCGCGAAAAACCGGGGGTGATTTTTTTTATATCCTGTGAGATCATTGCCGCGAGCCCCTTAACAGCCGGCCTAATTATGCCCAACAGCTCGGACAGTTTTTTCGTATTTGCCCTTCCGAATATATCGCTGAAAGCTATATCCATTTCCACCCGTTCCTTTGATTCAAGCATCCAGGCGGAGAGGTTTCTTTTTATTCTTTCTGCTTCGTCAAAGCTTACAAGCAGCTCCGTGCACAGGGTTTCGGTGATAAGGTCCCCGGCCGATGGTACCATGCCGTAGGCAAGCACCTTGCCCCTGGAAACCACGGCTATATCAGAGGTGCCCGCGCCTATATCAACCAGCGCCAGGTTGAGTGATTTTAATTTTTCCGGAACGGTAGACTCAAGCGCCGCTATCGGTTCAAGAGTCAGGTAACTTATTTCAAGCTCCAGCTTTTCAGCGACCGTAAACATCGCTTCCAGCACTTTTCTGGGCAGAAGAGTGACCAGCACCTCCGCCTCTACCGCGGAACCCCGGTGGTCTAAAAGCGAAGAAATGTCGTCTCCGTCCATTTTATAACCCATCACGGAATACCCGACACAATAATAATCGGAGTCGGACTCATTAATATTTTCAAGCGCCGACTGAACCGCCACCAGTTCAAGGCGTTTTATTTCGTTTTCATTTATCGTCTCGTAGGTTTTTCTTTCCTGCCGGGCTATGCCTTTGCAGGTTACCAGGTTTCTGCCCGCGACCGCCAGCGCTGTCTTTTTAAGACGGAAATCACTCCCGGGGCCGGCTCCGGCCATTCTTTCAAGGGACTCTTTTACTTCCCTTACTGTCCTTGTGACTTTTTCTATGTCATGAACCTGGCCCGCGCGCATCGCCCTGGTCTCATGCTCTTTTATCTCGGAATACACTATCTCAAGAACCTGCGGCCCGTCCGACTGGCGGCAGATAAGGCCCCGGACAAAACGGGTGCCTATGTCTAAAACAAAGAAATTTTCTTTTTCATTCATGATCTTATCCCGGCCCTGTTAACGGGTTTCGGCCGTTCCGAGGAAACCGACTACCTGCCCTTTGACATCCTTCATTATGGTGCCCGTAAATGTAAGCCTTATCTGCCTGCGGTCCTTGGCAAGGAAAATTACGGGGAAATCCTTCACATGCCCTTTGCTCATAAGATCGGAGAGGGCTGTCTGTTTAAATTCGTCCGAAAATATTTTCTGGAGCGGTGAACCGATCAGCTCTGATTCCGTGTAGCCGAGCAGATTTTCAAGCGCCCGGTTGGTTTTTTTAATCACTCCGCCGGAATCCGTGGCGACAACTATGTGCACAAGGTTTTGAACAATATTCTCAAGATAATCTTTAGCCTTATTGAGCTCTTCCACAAGGCGCTTGTTCTCCTGTATAAGCCTGTAGCGGTCGTAGGCGTTTTTGAGCGCGTTTTTGAGCTCGTCAATATTTATCGGTTTCGCGAGATAGGCAAAGGCTCCCTCGTTAAGCGACTTTACCGCCGTGTCCATTGATGTGTGCGCGGTAAGCATAAGCACCATTGAATCCGGAAAATCCTTTTTAATGATCTTGAGGAATTCAAGGCCGTTGAGCCCGGGCATCATTATATCCGAGAGTATTACGGGGAATTTCTCCGCGCTGGCTCGCATTTTTCCCAGCGCCTCGGTAGCCGTGGATGCCGACACCACGGAATAACCGGAAACCTCAAGCGCCGCCTCCAGATACTCCAACACGCTTTCGTCGTCATCAACCACCAGAAGTCTTTCGTTACTCATAATTTAGCTCCCGTAAATTGACACCACATCAAGTATAAGCACTACCCGCCCGTCTCCCAGTATCGTAGCGCCGCTGAAATTTTTAACCGACCGCAAAATACCGGAAAGAGTTTTTATGACTATCTCCTGCTTTCCGATAAGGCCGTCAACAACAATACCTACTTTTTTGCTGGCAAGCTCCACTATGACGGTATAATTTCCGAGCTCGCTGTTTGAACTCCCCGGCGAGTTAAAAACCCTGCCCAAGGAAACCAGCGGTATTACTTCATTTCTTAAAAGGAGCACTTCCTTTTTGTCTATGGTTTTTATAGCCTCTTTTTCAATCCTCGCTATCTCGGCAACATTGGTAAGCGGTATCGCGTAAACTTCTTTGCCGGCGTTAACAAGCAGGGCCTGAATAATTGCCATGGTAAGGGGAAGCTGGACGACAAAGACCGAGCCCTCGCCCTTTTTGGATCTTATCTCAAGCTTGCCGTTGAAAGCCTCCACCAGGTTTCTGACCACATCCATGCCAACACCGCGGCCGGAAATATCGGTGATCTCTTTTGCCAGCGAAAAACCCGGGTGGCAGATAAGCATAAAAGCATCGGACTCGCTTAACTGCTGAGCGTCCTGCGGGTCTATTATCCCTTTTTCCACGGCCTTTCTTTTTATTTCTTCGGCGTCCATGCCTTTGCCGTCGTCAGAAACCTCTATCCAGACAAAACCCTTTTCCCGGCGCGCGTTGAGACGGACAGTGCCGGAAATGTTTTTATTAAGCATCTTTCTTGTTTCCGGGGATTCTATGCCGTGGTCCACCGAATTTCTGAGCAGATGCACGAGGGGCTCGTTAATCTGGTCAAGGAGCATTCTGTCTATTTCTATTTCGGTGCCGGTCATCACGAACTCAATTTCCTTGGAAAGCCTGTGCGTGAGATCCCTGACCATCCTCGGATAGCGGTCAAATATCTGTTTTACTGGAACCATTCTCGTCTTAAGGACTTCTTCCTGTAGTTCAGTCGTATATTGGCTGATGCCGTTTATCACCGACGAAAGTTCCGTTATCTGCTCTTTTTCCGCGATCTGAGAAAGCTGGGCCTTGGCTATGACAAGTTCGCCCACCAGGTTCATCAGCTTGTCTAAATGTTCAACCTTTATCCTGACCGTCTGGGATTTATGTTCTCCTGACGAAACCGCTTTATCCTGGACATCTTTTTCAGCCGCCTGCGGAGGCGCGGCCTCCGAAGGTTTTGGCTCTTCCTTCGCGGGGACCTGTGCCGGCGCGGCCGGCTCGGTTTTCTGCGGCGGAGGCGGAGCCGTCTGCCCGGCTATATTTTCTGCGGGCACGATTTTTTCCGCCTTCACGGCAGGCTGAGGCGCGGCGGCGACGGCGGCAGAATCCATATTTTTTAATTTCTGAACCAGGGCCTGAATGTTTATGCCCTTATCCTGGCCGCTGACGATCTCGTCAAGAAGAGACTCCAGGGAGTCAAAGCAGTCAAACAGAATGTCAATACTTTCGGCCTTGGCTTCAATTTTTCCGGAGCGGAGCTTGTCCAGCAGGTTTTCCATGGTGTGAGTAAGTTCGGTTACCTTATCAAAACCCATGGTCGCGGCCATGCCTTTAAGCGTATGCGCGGCGCGGAATACTTCGTTAAGCAGATCCCTGGCTGAGGGATTTTTCTCAAGCTCAAGCAAATTGGCGTTGAGCACGGAAAGATGCTCTTTGGACTCCGATACGAAGATTTCCTTAAATTGGCTTACATCAAAATCATCTGCCATGTTTTACCCTTCCCATTTGATACTGAATTTTATATAAGGCCCTTTTTCGTCCTGGCCGTTCTGGGGCGTAACGCGAAGGCTCCCGATGTTTAACAGCATCCTGAAAAGCTCGTTGACCCAGCCTATGGTTCTCTCCCTGCTGATTCTCTGGGGCAGTTCCTGGTTTAAGGTGGCGTTCCTTAGAAAAAAACTTCCGGAGCGCCCGAGCACATCAAGTTCCGAAACTTCGCCGATCACGCCATAAAAAAACGAGCTCATAAGCTTTGGCAAAAAGTTTTTAAAATGTATCAGTTCTATGGCTTTAAGAAAAAATGACTTCCTGTACAACTCAACCACGCCTCTGGCCTCAGCGGCGCCCATATGCTCCAGCAGTTTCGGGTCGTCAGCACCGTGCATCTCTAAACATTTTTCATAAAATTCAAAGAAAATCTTTTTTGAATAAAACAGGTTAATTGAAAAACCGGCGTTTACGGCTTCCTTGAGTTCAACTGAACAAATCGCCTGCAACTTATCAATATCCGCGTCTCCGTACTTATCCCTGAGGTACTTAAGGGCAGATCTGAGGATTATGCCCTTAACCATCAAATCTTCCTTATTGACTTCGCAGGGCTTTTTACCGGCGAGGACATTCATAACGGCCTGGGTTATCTGGTGAGACGGCAGAACGCAGTGAGCCAGGCCCTTGGAAAATATCGCTTCCGGCATCCCGTAAACCGTCGCCGTTGACTGGTCTTCCGAAATAATCCTGCCGCCGGCTTCCCTAATCTTTCTCGCGCCTTCAGAGCCGTAACCTCCCATGCCGGATAATACCACGCAGATGGTTTTATCTCCGAAAGTGGCGGCACAGGTCTCAAAGGTGGTGTCAATGTCCGGCTGTATTGACACATCGGGCTTGGAAATCTTGACTACGGCTCCCTTTTTGGTCCGCGCCACCTCAAGAGTGGCGTCGCCCGGTGAAAATAAAATCCTTTTTTGAAGAATTAAATCGCCGTTTCTGCCTATCTTTATCGGGAAAACACACTTTTTTGCCAGGTGCTGTATATACGATTCAAGGAACTGCTGCGGCATATGCTGGGATACTATTATGCCGGCCGGAAAATCGGCCGGAATCCTGGGCAACACTTCTTCCAAAGCTATCGGCCCCCCGGCTGAAGAACCGATAACCAGAACTGAAAAGGCTCTTTGCTTTATGCCGGAAACTTTCTTAACTTCAGGGCTCGGGAGCATTCTCGCCAGAAGCCTGAGCTTGTCCACTCTGGCGGCGGCTTTTATCTTAAGTATCAGCTCCTGGCTTATTTTATGCATGTCCTGCGGCTTCATGGGCTTTTCAACTACATCTATGACGCCCAGAGCGTAGGCTTCTTCCACAATATCGGATTTGGCTCCCGCCACCGAGGAGACAATAATGACCGGCGTGGGGTTCTGCTTCATTATTTCTTCAAGCGCCCAGATGCCGTCCGGCAAAGGCATGATGACATCCATCGTCACCACATCGGGCTTAATATCCCGTATCTTCTCAAGCGCCTCCCTGCCGTCTCCGGCGGTGGCGACAACGGATATCTCCGGATCTTTTGAGACCATCTCGGTGATAACCTTGCGCATGAATGTGGAATCGTCAACTACAAGGAGCTTTATCATGGGTTATGAAAAATTAAATCTCTAAAACCTGTTTTACCTTCAGCAGAAGCTCTTCCGCCTTAACCGGTTTTGTGACAAAACCTTTGGCCCCCAGCGCCAGGGCTTCTTCTACTACCTTTTCCTGTCCCATAGCCGAAACCATTATGATTTTGGCATTGGAGTCAAACAAAACAATATCGCGCACAGCGGCCAGGCCGCTTTCTGTCGGCATAATGATATCCATGGTAACAAGATCGGGTTTTAGCTCCTTGTATTTAGCTACGGCGGAAGCCCCGTCTTCAGCCTCGCCGACCACCTCATGCCTGGCCGAGCTGTCTTTTTCAAAATAATTCTTAAGAATCAGCCTCATAAATTTTGAATCATCCACAACCAGAATTCTTGACATCAGATTTCCTCCTGTAAAATTCCTATTTTGTATTGTTTTTGGGATCGCCTTCTATGGCGCGCGCCGGCCACCAATGCTTCCGCCTTTCCAGCTCGTTATCCGGCAGCGGCTCTTCCGAGGATCTTCTTTCCTTTCTGTAAATATGCTCTTTTGAGTCAAGCGCGTAAAAGTAATCCTTTCCCTTTCCCAGGAAAATTATTTCGGATTTTCCCACAACAAACATGCCATGGGGAAGAAGGGCCTTATAAAAAGTCTCAAACAGCTTTTCTTTAACCTTAGGAGACAGGTATATCATGACATTTCTGCAGAATATTATATCAATTTGCGCGAGCGGCTGCTCGGACAGAAAATTATGTTTTTGAAAAACCACCATGTTCCTTATTTCATCCGACAACTGATATTTCTGGCTGTCCAGCGGCTGTTGCGGAGCTGGCAGTTCCCTGAAATATTTCTGAATTAAAGGCCCGAAGCCTGCCTCGGCGTTTTTTAAGGCCTCCTTCTTGTAAATACCCTGCCTGGCCTTGTTGAGAGCGTCATCATCAATGTCGGTAGCGGTGATAGAAAGCGTAAGGCCGCGCGGCAATATTTCTTTCATTAACATAGCTACGCTGTAAGGCTCTTCGCCGCTTGAACAGGCGGCAGACCAGATCCTGAGGTGAGACGGCTTTACTTTCAGCTTTTCAGCTATCATCATCGGAAGGTATTTTTCTCTCAGCGCCTTCCAGGCCGTGGCATCCCTGAAAAACTCCGTCACATTCACGCTGAAGGCGTCAAAGAGCTTTAAATATTCAGCTTCCTGTTCTTTCTCAATTACCTTAAGATAGCCCTGCCAGTCGTCCCTGGCGATGCCAAGCGCCATAATCCTGACATTCAACCGCCTTTTTACATACTCCTGCCCGTACTGGTTAAAATCAAAACCGCGGTCCTCAAAAATTTTCTTCTTTAATTTATCAAAATCCGTAGTATCCATTATCGCCTTTCAAATCTTAAATGTCTCTATTGAATGGCTCAGGCCGGCGGCCGTCTCGGAAAGCTGAGAGGCCGAAAAAGAAAGCTCATTTAAGACCGCTGTCTGCTCCAGGGATGCCGCGCTGGCCTCTTCAGACGAAGCCGTTGTTTCTTCGGCCGCGGCGGCTATCTGCTCTATCTGGTTGGCGATACTTTCAACAAGCTTGACGATTTCAGAAAACTTAGCGATAGATTCGGTTGTTATGCTCGCGCTTTCGGCCATCTCTTTCTGGCCGCTTTGAACCGAAACTGTCGCGGACTTTGTCTCTTTCTGAACTTCCCCTATTATCCTGGCTATTTCCAGCGCCGAGCTGGAAGATGTTTCCGCGAGTTTTCTGACCTCGTCAGCCACTACCGCGAAGCCCCTGCCCGCCTCGCCGGCTCTCGCGGCTTCTATCGCGGCATTTAATGAAAGCAGATTCGTCTGGTCGGCTATCTTGGTTATAACGCCTACTATGTCGCCTATCTGAACGGAGCGCTTCAGCAATCCATCCATCGCCCTGGCCGAGGAGTCCGTCACGGTTTTTAAAAGCATTATTTTTTCGGAGAGTTTATCCAGCATTTCCTTTCCGTTGCGGCTGGCGGTGTCGGCGTTTTTGGCCGCTGACGAAGCCGCCTGGGAACTCTGGGCTATTGAGGCCGTAGCGGACGAGATATGCCCCATGGTCTGAGAAACCGCCGTAACCGCGCTGGAGGAATGTTCCGATATTTTGGCCAGAGCTCCCACGGCATTTGTCGCGCCGCTGGATTTATCTATTACGGTCTCAATAAGCACCTTAAGCGAGCCTATCATGTTATTGGTGACTTTGCCGAGCTGATTGAGCAGATCGTCTCCGGCATCCTCGCTGGCACGAACCGTCAGGTCTCCCGAACCAACCTGCTGAATTATAGTAAAATAGTCGGTAAGGCCCATGGCGAGCGTCATAGCATTAGAGCTCACGGCCTCGTTGTCTTTTTTAATCTTTCCGCACTCCTCCGCCTGAGCCGTCAGCTTGGCCTCAAGCGCGGCTATTTTTTCATTTAAGGATTTAATTTTATTTTTTCCGAATAGATCCACTTAAATTCCTCTTTAGCGTTATGAAACCCGCTTAAAACTGTATCTGGGCCCGAAATTTTCCGCCGCCCTCGTCTCTGCAGAACAACAGGGTTTTTTTCGCCCTTTCCGACCACATCTGGACATCTTTCGCGAAAGTCGGACAGTCGGCCAGCACTTCCATGACATCGCCGGCTTTAAGCTCCGGAGCCTTGGCCACCATTCTTAATACCGGCTGCGGGCACCTTAATCCATTAGCATCAACAACTACCACTGCCATATTTCCTCCCTGTTCAATCGCCCTCAATATTCTCTATGCTCGCAAGATTAGATTCCACAAGCTTTATATCAAAGCAGCATTCAGCAAATATCTTTTTGCCGTTTGTAGATATTTTCAGGCATTCCGAGAACTCGCTTTCGGCTATACCCAGGCCCCTGCCCAAAAGAATTTCGGCCCGCGTGACCTGCCTTAAGCCGTTTTCCGCCGCGGCCTTTTCAATTTTTTCAACTATGTTAGCTGCCAGGTGCCATTCGTGCATGCAAAGCCTCTTCTTTTATTATCTGAGAAGCTATCTTGTCAATGTTTTTTGCCACTTCTTCGGTCATTCCTTCGCCGAATTCAAAAGGGTTTAAAACTCCGACGGCAAATATTGAAATATCTTTCGGCATCTCCTGCCCATTTTTTACCGCAAGGGCCAGGGCCTCTTCAAGGCCCATCCCGTGCGAGGCGCGCAGGTGAATGGTTTCAATATTATTTCTTTCCACCCGGGCGCATTCCCCGGGCTTAAGGCCGCCGCCGGCCATCGCGTCTATTATTATAACTCTTTCAAAACCCGACAGCATCTCAACGAGCCGCCAACCGGCGTAAGAGGCCTGGGCGAACTCAACATCTGTTTTGTCTATCAGCTCAAATATCTTTTTTGCCGCTTCAATGCCCGCGGCATCGTCTCTAAGAATGCTGTTGCCAAGCCCGAGTATAAGCGTCTTTGCCATGACAGGGGACTAATCCCTTCTCACGACTTCTAAAGTTTTGCCCGACCTGTCTTTTATTGTGACGATAAGAGGCATGCTGCCTGCCAGCGAATGTGTCGCGCAGGACATACACGGATCGTAAGCTCTGAAAGCCATTTCAACCATATTTAAAAGTCCGTCGGTGACCTTGCCGCCCTTAATAAGCCCTTTGGCGGCTTTAGCGACAGACAGGTTCATCGCGGCATGGTTAAAACCCGTCGCGACAATAAGATTTACGGAGGAAACCATCCCCTCTTTGTCGGTTTTGTAATGATGGATAAGAGTTCCGCGCGGAGCCTCAACAATACCCACACCCTCTCCGATAATACTTGTCGGAATAATCCTTACATCCTGGGATGTGATCTCTTTGTCCTGGATTAACTCCAGCATCCTTTCGGAAGCGTATAAAAGTTCAATGAGCCTGGCCCAATGGAAAGCGAGCGTGTGGTGCACGGGTTTTCCGCCGAGCGTTTTGTACATTTTTTCGTATTCAGCCTGCGCCAGCGGAGTGGCCATGCCGTCGGCAGCGTTAAGGCGCGCCAGCGGCGCCACGCGCACCATGCCCGAGGACTCGCCGTCGGTAAAACCCTTCCAGCCGATTTTTTTCAAATACGGGAACTTGAGATAGGTCCACGGCTCAACGCGCTCCTCCACGAAATCAAGGTACTGATCAGGCTTAAACCTGGCGGTTTCCGCGCCCTTAGGGCTTACAACCCGCACATCCCCGTCGTAGAAATTGACCCTGTTGTTTTTGTCAACCAGGCCCATGTAATAGGTTTCAAGGTAATAGAGGTCCTTTGCCAGAATAATATCCAGATATGTTTTATTTTTCAGCACCACATCTTCAAAAATCTTAAGCGAGAACTTTGAGAATTCCACGCAGGAGCGCGACATATTCTCTATATCTTTTCTTTCCTGCTCGTTGATGGCCTTGGAGTTCCCGCCGGGCAGGCCGCATACGGGATAAGTGGCCCTTCCGCCCACAATGGACTGAATATTCTGAGCGAAGGCGCGGTGTTTTATCACTTCTTTTCCGATATCCACGCCGACTTTCGCCACCACTCCCAGAATGTTTCGTTCAGCCGCGGGAGCGTCGGGACCCAGCACAAAATCCGGCGCGGCCAGGGCGTAAAAATGGGCGATATGGGAGTGTATCATGTGCGCGCAGTAGAACATCTCCCTGAGTTTTTTTGCCGGAGCCGGAATGTCTACTCCGTATACGGCGTCGGCGGCCTTGGCGGAGGCCATATGGTGCGCCTCGGGACAAACTCCGCAAATCTTTGGAGTTATGCGCGGCAGTTCCTCAACAGGCCTGCCTTCGCAGAATTTTTCAAAGCCTCTAAGCTCCGGTATCTGCAGGTAGGCGTTTTGAACCTCGCCGGCATCGTTTAGAAATATTTCAATTTTACCGTGGCCTTCCAGCCTGGTGATGGGGTCAATGGTTATTCTTTTCATCTGCCTCTCCGGAAACTGCGTAAAAGTGACTTGGCCAGCGAGAACTGATAGAACACTCCTACCGGATCCTTGACCCGCGATACTATGGCTTCTATCTCCGACTCATCATCAGCGTCCACGAGCGAAGCGACCGCCCCGAGCATCTTGGCGCCCTGGTCAACTACCCCGGGCGGCGGGCCGTAACAGCCGCGGCACGGCATATTAACCTCTATGCAGCGGGCCTTGCAGCCGGCGCGGGTCGCGGGCCCGGAACATATTATACCCTGCTCAAGCAGGCACTGTCCGGGTTTGGGCATTATCTCGTGAGGCCTGTAAAATTTTTTTATGCTTCTTTCGTTTTTTCTTTCAAGCGGGCATTCATCGCAAAGTATTTTTTCAAGCCCTATAACTGAACCTTTTGGCGGCAGTTTACCGGAGGCTATCGCGTCAACAGCTTTGCCGACCCACTCTGCGGTAGGAGGGCAGCCGGGAAGGTAGTAATCAACTTCAATTATTTTATCCAAAGGGAAAACATTGTCGTAAAATTCCGGCAGCTCAAGCTCGCCTTCGGGCATGGCGGTTCTGGCCCCGGGCCTTGTCGCAGCGGGATTAACGGTTGACTCCGTGGTTTCATAGGCCCGGACAAAAGTCTGCTCTTTCCCGTAAAGATTGGAAAGGCCCGGGACTCCCCCTAAAGTGGCGCAGGCGCCGAAAGAAACCACAACTTTTGATTTCGCCCTTAAGAGTTTGGCTATATGTTCCGCCTCGGAATTTCTTATGCCGCCGTTGAAAAAAGTTACATCTATCGTTTTGTCGGCCATGGCCTCAATGTCTTTATATTTCCCGTCGGCAGCCACCGGCCACAGGACTATATCGGCGAGCGCCGCGACTTCCAGGATTCTTTCATTTATATCCAAAACAGCTATCTCACAGCCGCCGCAGGAAGCTCCCCAGTAAAACGCGAACTTTAATTTGCCGCTCATTTCAGGGCTCCTTCGTTTAAGCCGAGGGGCCCGAGTTTTTTTAGCGCGGCCACCATGTCATTCGTGATCCTCGCGAATTTTTCGCCTTCGCTGGCGGAAACCCAGTCAAAAACAAACCTTTCTTTTTCTATGCCGAACTCTAAAAGCATTTTTTCAAGCAATTTCGCGCGGCGCAATGCCTTGTAGTTGCCTTCTTTATAGTGGCAGTCGCCGGGATGGCAGCCCAGAATCATAACGCCGTCAGCGCCTTCGCCGAAAGCTTTCATTACAAACTGCGGGTCAACGCGGCCCGAGCACATTACCCTTATTACCTTTAAATTCGCCGGAACTTCCTTATGCTGGCCCCCGGCGGCATCGGCCCCGGCGTAACTGCACCAGTTGCAAAGGAAACTCACTATTTTAGGCTCAAAAATATTTTCACTCATGACAGCGCCCCTTCTATCTCGGCAAATATTTCTTCCACCGTGTAATGTTTGTTGCGCGCGGCGCCGGAGGGGCAGGCCGAAGCGCAGACCCCGCAGCCCTTGCACAGAACCTCATTAACTACCGCGACCTTCTTCTGTTCGTCAAATGATATCGCCTGGTAGGGACAGAGCGGCACGCACACCCTGCAGCCGCCGCAAAGTTTTTCGTCTATAACCACCGTCGCGACTTCCAGCTCAATTTTTTCTCCGGGGACTATGGCGCTTAAGGCGCTTCCCGCGGCGGCCTGGGCCTGAAGCACCGACTGGGCAATGTCCTTTGGCCCCGACGAACAACCTGCTATGTAAATCCCTTTGGTAGTGGTGGACGCGGGTGATATTTTTTCATGTTCCGGTATTTGGAAACCGTCTTTATCCAGGTTTACGCCGATTAAGGCCGCAAGCTTGGAGGCATCGCCTTTGGGAACCATGGCGGGGGCGAGAACAATCATTTCGGCGCTTATAGAACCGCCCTTATAATCTACTTTAATATCGCCGTCGCCGCGGGCAATTTTTATAGAATTTACATCTTCCACCCTTATTATTTTTGAGAGCTCGCCGCTATGTTTATTATAAAATTCCTGATAACCCCTGCCCGGCAGGCACCAGTCGGATATTATCTCAAATACTTTTATCCCGGGGATCTTTTTAGCGGCAAGATGGGCGAGCTTAAGAGAGTAGGCGCAGCAGACTCCGCTGCAGTATTCCTTATGTTTTTTATCCCGGCTTCCGGAGCAGTGAACAAAGGCTATGGAAGCGGGCGGCTTTCCGTTTGAGCTGAGGAGCTTACCCTCTGTGGGCCCTGTTGAGCTTAATAATCTCTCAAACTGATAGGCATCAACAACATCCGGCAGTCCGGCCGAGAAATTGTCATGTTTGGAAAGGTCGTAGAGGTCAAAACCGGTGGCGGCAACTATCGCGCCGGCTTGAACGGTTATTATCTCGTCTTTCTGAGCGTAATCCACGGCGCCGAAGGGACAGGCTTCCTGGCATTTGGTGCATTCCTGGTTTTTAAAGCGCAGGCAGTTTTCTTTGTCTATAAGCGGCAGATTCGGCAGAACTCCCGGGAAAGCCGAGTATACGGCATGGCGTTCCGATAAGTTCCCGTTAAATTTATTTTTTACCTTTACCGGGCAGGCGTCGTAGCAGGCGCCGCAGCCGATACATTTCTCGGCGTCTATGAATCTCGCCTTTTTGTTTATCTGCACTTCAAAATTTCCGAAGAAACCCTTTACATTCTCAACTTCCGAATTAGCGCAAAGGGTAATCCTTTCGTTGTGCAGAACCTCGTCCATTTTAGGCTCAAGCATGCACGGGGCGCAGTCCAGGTTCGGGAAAACATCTTCGTAGGCTACTACCCTGCCGCCAATCCAGCCCTCGCGCTCAACAAGATAAACATTCCTGTTTTTCTGAGCCAGCGTCAGCGCAGCAGATATACCTGCTATGCCGGCTCCTATAACCACAAAATCTTTCTTGCATTCTATTTCTGTTTTTTCAAGCGGTTTCTGCCAGCGGACTCTTTTTATCGCGGAATTAAGCTGTGACTGGGCTTTTTTCGTGGCGAGTGTTTTGTCTTTTGTCACCCAGGCGACCTGCTCGCGGATATTTACCATGGCAAGAAGGTATGGGTTAAGCCCCGCGTCCGACAACACTTTCTGGAATGTTTTTTCGTGCTGTTTGGGGGAACAGGCCGCGACAACGGCCCTTGTTATGCCTTTTTCCTTTATCGCTTTTTTCATCTCCTCGCGCCCTTCTTCAGAGCACCAGAGGCGGTGAAGCCTTACTTCAACAACATCCGGCTGGCCGCCGGCAAAACCTGCCAGGGCCTTTGTGTCAACCGTGTCAGAAATATTGTTTCCGCAGTCACAGACAAAAACTCCGATTTTTTCCGGCATACGGTCTCCCCGGCCTTACTATAATTTAAACTTCGCGACTGACTGCTGCAATATCTTCACGGTATCCGCAAGCTGAGCCGCGGAGGCCGTTATCTCTTCTATTCCTGCTGTCTGCTCTTCCGAAGCCGCGCTGGCTTCCTCGGCACTGGCCGCAGTCTCTTCGGCGCTGGCGGCTATCTCTTCCACCTGGTGCGCTATCCCGTCTATCTGGACTACTATCTCTCCAAACTTGGCGCTGGCCTCGGCAGTTAGCGAGGCGCCATCTTCTATCTCTTTCTGGCCGCCCTTTACAGATTCCACCGCGGATTTCGTCTCGCCCTGCACCTCGCCGATTATCCGCGATATATCCTGCGCCGAACTCGCAGAGTTCTCGGCAAGCTTTCTTACTTCGTCTGCCACCACTGCGAATCCTCTTCCGGCTTCGCCGGCTCTCGCGGCTTCTATGGCCGCGTTTAGCGACAGCAGGTTCGTCTGGTCGGCTATCTTGGTTATAACGCTTACTATATCGCCTATCTGCGCCGACCTCGTTGAAAGGCTGTCCATCGCTTTGGCAGATGTTTCCGTGGTTGATTTTATTATCCCTATCTTTTCCACAAGCTTTTCCATCAGCTCTTTGCCTTTGCGCCCCGAACTGTCGGCAGTGTTAGCGGCCGTTGACGAGGACTGCGAATTCTGAGCTATTGAGGTCGTGGCAGATGATATCTGTGTCACCGTTGATGACAACTGAGCTATCGTCTGCGCGGATTGAGACGACACCTGCGCCAGGGCCACGGACAAGTTGGATATCGCGTTTGCCTGGTTCTTCACCTCGTTTATCAATACTTTCAGATTTTCGGACATCTTCGCGAACTGACCCGACAGGACGCCGCGGGCCGAGGCGCTGTCTTCACCCTCGCCGCGAAGGTTGCCGTCGGCTATTCTTTCGGCTATTTTCGCAAAACCCATCAGGTTTGAGCTCATCTGGGAAAAGGCGTCCCCGAGCTCGCCCGCTATCCTGATATTCAGCACGGGGTTTTTCAGATCGTCAGCCGCTATCATCCTGGCCTGTACCGTAAGTTTCCGCAGCTGGCTCTGCATCCTGTCAAAAGCGCTGTCCAATTCTCCGCTTCCTGTTGACACCGCGGCCGCCTCTTCAAGGCCAAGCCCTTCTCTCATTTTCTTTTCTGTTTCGTCAGCGCCTATCTCGCCGTTGGCTATATGCTCCGCGCGGCCGGCTATACCGCTTAGGCTTACTATCATTTTATTGAAGATTTTTGCCAGCTGGCCGACTTCATCGCTGTTGTCAATGCCGGTAATTTCTTTCTGGGAAATTTTGCCTTCTGCTATCTTAAACGCGACATCCATTACAAGAGCGAGCGGCTTGACGATTCCAGCGGTAATGACAACGGCTATTATAATTCCCGCGATCAGCGAGATAAGAGCGGCAACAATCATTGCCCCGGTATCAAATGAAGTCATATCGCCCATCTCTTTTGCCGCGGCATCTGCTTCCCCGCTAATCTCCTTTATCACCTCTTCCGCATCTGCCATAGCCTTGTCCCATGCGGGGATATACGCGTTCTTTTTAACTGTTCTTCCTTCCTCAATACTTGACATATACGCGTCAAACATCTTATTTCCCGCGGCAATAAATTCTTCCATGTCCCTTTTTAAAGATTCTAATTTCTTCGCGCGGTCCGGGTTTTCCCTGTTCTCGCTTATTAAGGTTTCAAGAATGCCCAGCGCCTGCCTTCCCATGGGCCTTACCTTATTTTCAATAATATTAATATCTTTATCGGCCGAGCCATCCAGACGATAAGCGGCGGCAGTGACTATAATATAGCGCACATTTTCAATTGAAGCCCCCTGCCTCAATAATTTATCATGAAAAGCTATGTCGCTTTTATATTCATTGAATCTCATGATTATTAAAACCGACAATACAATTATTACTGCCAGAAGAAATCCGAAACCGCCGAACATTTTCTTTTTAATCGTCCACTTCAATTTTTTCTCCCTTCGCCCAACATATTTTCCTTCAGGCGCGGCCGGCTATAGAATATACTTCCCGGCCGCGCTACAAATCGCTTAAGCGAGATTATATTTATAGATATTACCTGAATTTCGCCCAGTCATTTACTTCAAATAATTTTCCGCCGGATATTTCTGTTAAATATATTTTTCCTATCCCTTCATGGTCGGATGGGCCGTAACTGAATGAAAGCCCTGTGCCAAGCTGTCCGTGCTTTATACTTTCAATGGCGTCAATAAAACTTTCGCGGGATAAATTTTTACCGGCCCTTTTAATGCCTTCCGCGAGGATTTTAGCGTTTAAATATCCTTCCAGGCTTACAAAATTCGGGGCATCATCGGGATAATATTTTTTCAGGTTATCCTTATATTCCGCTATTATCGGCAGGCTGGATCCTTCATAGGGAGGCACCACCTGCGTAATTACACACCTTTCGCTTTTATCGCCCAGTTCCTTCGCGAATGCCTCGGGCCCGACGAATGAAACTGTATGAAATACTGTTTTTGCCATTCCGGCCGCTTTGGCCTCTTTTACGAACTTCGCCAGCGGCGCGTAAGTTCCGACCATTATAACCGCGTCCGGATTTGAACCGGCAATTGCCTTCAGGCCTTCGGCTGTATTAAGGGTATTCCTCTGATAATTGCCGTAGGCAACCGGCGCCATGCCGTGTTTGGCCATAGCGGTTTCAGCAGCCTTTTTTACCGCTTCGCCAAACGAATCATTCTGATAAAATACCGCGATTTTTCTGAAATTAAGTTTGTTTACGAACACATCAACTATTGCCGCTGCTTCCTGTTCGTAAGATCCCCTGATGTGGATATTATAGCGGTTGAACGGATTTCGCAGGGCCGAGGCGCCGGTAAAGAACCCCACAACCGGCACTTTTGCCGCAGTCCATATCGGCTGTGACTTTACGGAAGTCGGCGTACCTATATATGAAGTCAGCGCAAAGACTTTATCAGTCTCAATAAGTTTTTTTGTGTTCATCGCGCACGGCACAGGTTCATACTTATCGTTATACGCGATGACTCTTATCTTCCTTCCGTTTATCCCGCCTTTATCATTGACCGAACTGATTAACGCGTTCATGCCGTGATTCGTCTGAATGCCAAGAAAGCTTGCCGGCCCATCTAAAACCTGCGAAGTCCCTATTAATATCTCCTTCTCGCTTATACCGGGACTTGCCGCAAAAACCACGGAAGCAAAACAGAAGCTGACGGCCAAAGTCAAAAAAGAAACAATTCTCATGATTCTACCCTCCCTGGAATTCTCTATTCATTTGCGAAATACTTAATTTGGGCAATTCTGTTAAACACTGAATTTGCTTACAGCCTGCTGAAGCGCTTTTACATTATCGGCAAGCTGCGCCGCCGAGGCGGTCACTTCTTCAATGCCCGCGGTCTGCTCTTCCGAAGAGGCGCTGGCTTCCTCGGCGCTCGCCGCAGTCTCTTCGGCGCTGGCGGCTATCTCTTCCACCTGGTGTGCTATCCCGTCTATCTGGACTACTATATCCCCAAACTTAGCGCTCGCTTCTCCGGTCAGCGCGGCTCCTTCCTCTATCTCTTTCTGGCCGCCCTTCACAGATTCCACCGCGGATTTCGTCTCGCCCTGCACCTCGCCGATTATCCGCGATATATCCTGCGCCGAACTCGCCGAGTTCTCGGCAAGCTTTCTCACTTCGTCTGCCACCACCGCAAAACCTCTTCCGGCCTCGCCGGCTCTCGCGGCTTCTATGGCCGCGTTTAGCGACAGCAGGTTCGTCTGGTCGGCTATCTTGGTTATAACGCTTACTATATCGCCTATCTGCGCCGACCTCGTTGAAAGGCTGTCCATCGCTTTGGCAGATGTTTCCGTGGTTGATTTTATTATCCCTATCTTTTCCACAAGCTTTCCCATCAGCTCTTTGCCTTTGCGTCCGGCCCCGTCAGCCGCGTTGGCGGCCGTTGAAGACGACTGCGAGTTCTGCGCTATTGAGGTCGTGGCCGAGGATATCTGTGTCACCGTTGACGACAACTGCGAAATAGTCTGCGACGACTGCGACGACACTTGCGCCAGAGACACCGAGGCGTTTGATATCAGGTTCGTCTGTTTCTTAACCTCATTAATTAAAATTCTCAGGTTCTCAGACATCTTCGCGAACTGCCCGGAAAGAACACCCTGGGCGGAAGCGTTCGCGGAACCGGTTTTAAGGTTGCCTTCGGCTATCATTTCAGCTGTTTTCGCGAAGCCTTTCAAATTCTCCTTCATCTTTGCAAAAGCATCTCCAAGCTCACCGGATATTCTTGAGTTCAAAACGGAGTTATTCAGATCGTCGGCCGCTATGCGCCTGGCCTGCACCGTAAGTTTCCGTAGCTGGCCCTGCATCTTGTCAAAAGCGCTGTCTAAATCTCCCTTGCCGGTGATTACTGCGGCTGCCTCTTCAAGCCCAAGCCCGTTTTTCATTTTTTGCTCAACTTCATCGGCGCCTATTTCTCCGTTGGCGATTAATTCAGCGCGGACAACAAGCTTGCGGAGCTCCAGCGTCATCTTGGAAAATATCGCCGACAGGTGCACAACCTCGTTTTTGCTTGTCAGGTTCTCCTGATCAGATTCAATCTGCTGGGAAAGATCGCCTTCGGCTATTTTAGCCGCGACCTCTTTGATATTTTTAAGCGGTTTGCCTATGTTTTTTGTCAGCACTAAAGTAAAGGTGACTGCCAGAACCACTACAATAATCACCATGGCAACCGCTAAAAAGCGCGCTGCCGCGTAAATACGGTCAAGTTCCGCTCCGTAGAATTCATGCTTCTTTTTCATCCTTTCCGCCAATTCTTCATACTTATCCATTAAAACCGTCAACACACTGCTCTGGGCATACTCAACGGCTGCTTTAGCCTCGCTGAATTTGGCGTCCCTGATCAGCTGCTGCGCAATCTTTCCTGCTTCATGAAGTTTCTTGTGGGGCTCCTCAAGCGCTTCAAACGGTTCTTTAAGGTCGGGATCGTTCATTTTGAAAGAATAATACCACTTGCCGAATTCGCACTTGGTATAATCCAGTTCGCCGGTAAACTCAGAACCCTCATTTACGGCCGTTGTCAGGGAACCCATCCATTTGTAATGAGCTGTCTGCATTTTCGCGATATGGGCGTTGAGCTCAATCATTTCATTTGCCTTATGCTCAAGCTGTTCGGTTTTGACAACGCTCACTATCCAAATAACCCCCATAGCCGCGGCAAGGAAAACAAAGAAACCAAAAGACATCGCGAGAATTTTTCCAATGGATGTTCTACTGAATAACCTGTTCAGGATTTTAAACGGGTTCATGTTTCTCCCTTCCAAAATAAAATTTAATGCCTGCAACCACAACAAAACCAAACGGCCGGATCCAGGACTAACAGACTGTGTCACAATGTCATCCTGAGCGTTAGCGATCTCGTATTTATAATTACCGTAGAGATGCTTCACTGCATTCAGCATGACAACAGCTCAAAACCCTCGTTTATGGCAGTTACGACACGGTCTGTAAAGCCCTCTGGACGACGACTCAGAAGAACCTGTCAGACCCGGCTGTTATCACAGGAACGACGGCTCAAAGAAGCCCGTCATTGCGAACTCCCGAAGGGAGAGAAGCAATCTTGCCTTTCTGTCTGAAACTACGAGATTGCTTCGCTACGCTCGCAAGGACGACGCCGCGGCGACAATCTACAAAACTTCTTCCCGCCACTGAACCTTCGGCGGGCTGCCCCGCCACTGAACCTTCGGCGGGCTGCCCCGCCACTGAACCTCTGGCGGGCTAACGCGTCGTTGCACTCCCCGCCCTCCACAAAAGCTTTGGCGGACAGGCAAAGACGGCCCAACTGACTCAAGTTAACGCCGTTTATTCGCCAAGCTTTTTGGACAGCGTTTTAATGGAATCAAAATCACTGTTGCTTGCCGGCTTAAAACCGGTTACTCCACCGGGGAGCGCCGCCGCTTTCATTACATCGGCCGGTATTGCCGCGAAAGCTTTTGCTATCTTCTCAGCGGTAGCTTTATCAACTTTGGAGCTTATTGAAACCGCCCAGCCCGGATATTTGGGCGTTGAAGCTATAACTTTAATTTTAGTTGTGTCAATTTTGTCTTTCATTTTCTTGACCATTCCGTCGCGCACACAGCCGAAGTCAACCTCGCGGAAATAAACAGCGTTTACTACCTTTTCCTGCTTGTTTCCCGGCGCCTCAGTGATTTTGCAGTCTGTTTTTAGGCTAAACCCGTTGTCCAGAGCGTAACCCTGCTGGAAAATGTATCCGCCGGCAGAATCAAAGCCTACCACCATGCCGGTCTTGCCCTTAATATCTGAAAACTTCCTGATATCGGCGTTGTCGGCATGCACTATGAACTCGCCGTAAAACAGGGCTCCCTCTTTCGCGTCAGCAACACCAACAGCCTTGTGAACCAGCGATTTATTTACTGAGGGGTCAATCATCTGAACGAAGGTGAAGGGATTTGAATAGGCAACTTCAATCCTGCCGTCTTTGCACATGGCTACATGTTCGTCAAAATTATTGGCGAAGACCTGCTTGAACTTGATACCCGTTTCTTTTTCAAGCTGGGCCAACAACGGCTTCCAACACTTGGCAAGTTCAACATTTGACATCTGCGGAAGCATGGCAAAGGTCACCTCGTCCTGGGCCCGAACCGGAACCGCGGCAAAAAGGACGGCAAACAGAACGGCTAACAACGACAACGATAACTTCTTCATGGCACTCTCCTTTTTTCTTCCGTTTGGCAAGCTGCCGAAACGGAACATTTAACCAGCCCGCCTGAGGCAGGCTGTTAATTATATTTTGAACATAGAGACGGCTTCCTGCAAAATCCTTGCTGTGCTTGCCAGCTGGGCGGCAGAGGCCGTTATCTCTTGAATGGCCGCGGTCTGCTCCTCGGACGAGGCGCTCGCCTCCTGGCTGCTGGCCGCGGTTTCCTCGGCGCTGGCCGCTATGGAATTTATCTGCCTGGCTATATTTTCCACCTGCTGTACTATGTCAACAAAATGGGAGCTCGCCGACTCCGTCAGAGTCGCGCCCTCTTCAATTCCCTTGCTCCCGCTGCCCACCGCGCTTGAGGCTTCCTCTGTTTCCCTTTGAACCTCGGAAACAATTTTGGAGATCTCCTGCGCTGAAGTCGCGGAATGCTCGGCTAATTTCCTGACTTCATCGGCCACAACGGCAAATCCTCTGCCGGCCTCTCCGGCTCTCGCGGCCTCTATGGCCGCGTTAAGCGAAAGCAGGTTCGTCTGGTCGGCTATCTTGGTTATCACGGTAACTATCTCGCCTATCTGCGCGGAGCGGGTTGAGAGGCGCCCCATGGATTCAGCCGAGGATTCCGTGATGGTCTTAATTAAGCGGATTTTTTCAACAAGCCCTTCCATCAACTTTCTTCCGTCGCGGCCGGACTTGTCGGCATTCTGCGCCGAGGTAGAGGCCGTCTGCGAATTCTGGGCTATGGCGTTTGTCGCCGAGGTTGTCTGGGATATTACTGATGTGAGCTGTGAAATATTCTGAGAAGAGTGCTGGGTAATTTGAGCGAGGCTTGAAGAAAGGTCTCCGATAAGTTTTGATTCTTCCTTAACTTTTAAAATAAGCTGGCCGAGATTGCCTGACATCGCGCTAAACGCCGATGTCATCACTCCCTTTTTGGAAGCGCCGCTGTCTGAGCTTGACCGGAGGTCTCCGGCAGCTATATTGTCCGCGGTTTTCGCAAAGCCCTTGAGATTAGATACCATCCCGGCAAACGCCTCGGCCAGTTCGCCGGGCATTTTTGATTCAAGAATAGGATTGTTGAGGTCGTCGGCGGCAATAAGCCTCGCTTGAACCGTCAGCTTTCTCAGCTGAGAATACATGCGGTTAAAAGATTCCTCCAGGTCGCCCTTCGCGTCGCTGTTGAGCGATTCGGCGGCCTTTTCAAAATCCATGCCCTTTGCCATGGCTTCCTCAAGTTCGTCGGCGCCTATGGCCCCGTTTGAAATGAGCTCGGCTTTCTGAAGGAGTCTGTTTAAATTAAAAAGCATATCATTGAAGGCTTCTTTCAGTTCTCCGAGTTCGTCTCTGCTTTCTATTTCCATTCTCTGGTGAGTGAGAACCCCGTTGGCGATGGATCTGGCCCTTGAGGTTATTTCCGCCAGCGGGCTCACTATAATTTTAATAAAGGCCAGGGAGGCAAGAAGCATGACGACTACCGTGACAGCGCCCATGACGCCTACAAAGATAATGTTTTTTCTTATCGTATGCGCGGCTGTTTCTTTGGCCCCGTCCACCTTCATCCTCAATATGTCCACCGTGCTCGTAACCTGCTCGGCAAATCTGCGGAAACGCTGATTCTGAATACCGTACAACTCTTCAACTCTTTCGGTATTTCCCGCGATACTCTCCGGCAGCAGCTCGTCATTATTGGTGTTGATGAACTCCTGCCAGGTCATATGCGCGTCTTTTATCATTATATTGAGTTCATCATCGGAAATCTTGGCGCATTCAGAAAAATATGTTTCAATATTTTCGCTGATCAGCTTCATCTTCGTCATCAGCTGTTCAATCTTGTCGGTGTCTTTTTCGGCGCGGAAAGCCAGAACGGCAGAGTCAAAGCTGGAGAGTTCCGCTTTCAAGAGGGCCATATTTTCAAGCACAACCTGATAAGACTCTATGCTGTTGTAGAGTTTTCCTCCTATTTTGACCTCGTTTAACATCAGGTACCCGGTCAGAATAACCGCGGAGAAACCGGAGACAAACACCGCTGTAAGAAACAAAAGCTTGCTTCTTATTTTCAGGTCCTTGAAACGCTTCCACAGGACAAAGTTTTTTAACCGCATTTTCATTCAAATCCCTCTTTTTTATCTGACGGGGACAAAGTTCTCCGCTACTATCGCCTGTCCCTCGGGAGAAAGCATAAAATCAAAGAATTTCTTAAGTTCGCCCTTTGGCATTGTCTTCGCGACGATATTCAGGGGACGGCTGAGAATATAGGCTCCGGAACGGACATTTTTACTTGTCGGTTCAACATTGTTATAAAGAACTGTTTTCGCGCCCGGCTGAATAAAAGCGAGGGAGGCATGCGTAATGCCGTTGATTTCAACACCTACGCGTTTTACGCAATCGTGCGGCCTGTCAATTTCAATTGAGGGCCCGAACTCACCGCCGTCAAGGGCGGAATCTTTAAATTCCTGTATCGTCGCGCGGCCGCCCGTTTTGATTTCAGTAATAACAACGATTGAGGCATCTTCGCCGCCCACCTCTTTCCAGTTTGTTATTTTCCCGGTGAATATGCCTTTTACCTGTTCTTTGCTCAAAGATTTTACCGGGTTTTTCTCATTGATAAATACCGCTATCGCGTCATATCCCACTATCTGATAATAGGGTTTGAGCCTTTTTTCTTCAATGGACAACGCACGCGACACGCCTCCGATATCTATACTGCCTTCCATGACCATTTTAAAACCCTTCCCGGAGCCGAGCCCGCCGATCTTGTCAAATTTTATGCCGGTCTTCTCCGTGAAAAGCTTCGCGGCGTCCGGCATAATATTTTCGCCTATGGTCGTTGAACCGTCGTAAGTGAGTCCCGCCGCAAAAACCGCGCCCGTGCCGAACAAGACAAACGCTGACGCTAACAATGAAACCAATAATTTTTTCATTTTTTCTCCCTTAGGAATTTTTTGCGGCTTCATTTCACTTTCTGGCCCGGCAGCAGCATTTTGAAATTTGGGCCTTCTTCGTTCCTGACTACTTTGTAGAAATCGCATACTATACAGTTAACCTGTTTCTGCGCGAACTCGCCCTGAACAGTTCCGCCGCAGAATGTGCCGGCTATAGCCCAGCAGATGCGCCCTGCGTTTTTGCCGGAGTTAAGGTCCTTTCCGGGGCCCGTGTAGGTGGCGGCGGGGCAAACTCCGAGTTCGTTAACTTTGGCCCCTCCCGGCTCTCTTCCGCACTTTTTGAATTCCCAGCAGTTCTGTTTTGCCATTAAATCCTCCCGCGGTATATCCGCAAAGCGTCTGCCCCGGTTTATGTGTTTAAATCCGCCGCTATTTCTTTCTCTATTTTCCTGAGCGAGGATTTTTCCAGGTCGCTTAAAATCTTCTCAAGATTCAGCAGAATTATTATTCTTTTGTCCATCTTGCCGACGCCGCTCAAATATTCCGAATTGATGTGCGAAATTATCGGTGGCACCGGGTCAATGTCTTCCTGCGAAAGCCTTATTACCTCGGAGACAGAGTCCGAAATAAGCCCGATGGGCTGGCCGCCAATATTGGCTATGACGATCCTTGTTTCCTCGTCTTTCTGCTTTTGATCCAGGCGGAACCTTTTGCGCAGGTCTATTATGGGAATAATTTTTCCGCGCAGGTTTATGACTCCTTCAATAAAATCCGGCATATTAGGTATGCGGGTTATCTCGGGAATCTTGATTATTTCCTGGATCTGGGTAATGGGTATGCCGTATTCTTCTTTTGAAAGTTCGGAAACGACTAACTGCAGGGCCTCTGCCGATTTTTTTTCCTGTGCCACGAAAAACCTCCTTGATTGCTTCCTGTCCGGATACGCTCCTTTAAAACCGTTTCAACGACAGCGATCGCGGCGCTTAAAACCAGCGGTCATGGTCTTCGCAGAACATCTCCGCCGTAATACAGCTTCACAAAAAAATAAGCTATTATCCTTATGATAATAACTTACCGATATAAACTGTGTTCCGCGTAATCGCGCAGTAAACCCTTCGCGGGGCAATTTGTAGTATGAAATATAGTCCGGTTGCCGGCCAATGATAGCTCATTTTTATGCTATTTTGTGTTTTGTTATAACTCCTGATAATCCTTGATAAATATATAACATATCAATGATTTTGTCAAGCAGTTTACAAACAATATTTACCGTGAGCGAATTATCGGTTATTTTTTCCATTTATTATCATTAATTGCCATAAATTTACAAAGATTGCCTTTTAGAACTTGGGTAGGGCAGCTGATAGCAATTGCGCCAAAAAGACGGTTTGGAGATAATTTAAATCGGTTGAAAAGCCCCATCTAAGAATCCCGTCACCCCTGAACCGTTCAGACTGGGATCCAGTAAAACCTCTGGATACCAGCTTCCGCTGGTATGACGACATAAAGAAGTCCGCCGTTCACTTATAACTTGAATCGATTGAAAAACCCTTACAAGACCCTGTCATTGCGATCTCCCGAAGGGAGAGAAGCAATCTCGCTTTTCCGTCGGAAGCGACGAGATTGCTTCGTCGTTGCACTCCTCGCAAAGACGGCCTGAAACACTTTTTCAACTGACTCAACTTACAACTTAAAACTTATAACTTAAAATGTTCTACTAGAATCCATCAAGCCTGTCATCCCTGTGAAAACAGGGACCAAGAATAACTTCTGGATACCAGCTTCCGCTGGTATGACGGCACAAAGAAGTCCGCCGTTCCCTTATGTTTATGAAGGTAATTTGATTAAACGCGGTGTTTTTGATAGAATTCAACACACAATATATGATAAAAAACCAGTTTAGAAAATCACTTGACGGAATATTTTCAAAGTGGGCCTCTGCCCGCGGTATTGAGGCCCTGCCCCAGTATTCCCTTGAACAGCCTCCCAAAAATATCGGCGGCGACCTGGCCTGCAATATCGCCATGCTGCTTTCAAAACAGCTTAAGGCCAATCCGCGCAAGATAGCCGAAGAGCTCGTGCCGCTTATAGATAAAGAGCTTTCCGGCCTGACGCAGCCCTCGCGGATAGCCGGAGCGGGTTTTATAAATTTAACATTTCTTGACTCCTTTGTTTACGACGGCTTGAAAAATATCCTTGAGAAAAAAGATTCTTTCGGTAGAGCTGACGCCGGCCTAGGAGAAAAAGTTTTAATTGAATTTGTTTCCGCAAATCCAACGGGCCCTCTGCACATAGGCCACGGAAGGGGCGCCGCGATAGGCGACTCGCTTTCAAGGATCTACTCTTTCATGGGCTATGACGCCAAAAGGGAATACTATTTAAACGATGTCGGCAACCAGATGCGGATGCTTGCAAGCTCTGTTGAAGCGCGCTACCTTGAGCAGAAAGGCGAAAATTTTACTTTCCCCGAAGACGGCTATAAGGGCGAGTATATCAGGGATATCGCGAAAAGTTTCCTGGAGAAAAGACTGGAGCCTTCAGAGGACAATTTCAGAAAGTTCGCGGTTTCCGAGATAATGAACGGAATAAACAGCGACCTCTCGGCTTTCAGGGTGAGTTTTGACAGCTGGTTTTCCGAAGCCACGATAGCGCTTGATAAAAACGCCGACGGGGGAAAAAATACCCAGGTGGAAAGCGTCTGCGAATGGCTTAAGGACGGCGGTTTTGCCTACGAGCAGGACGGCGCGCTCTGGTTTGCCTCTTCAAGGTACGGAGACGATAAAGACAGGGTTTTAAAAAGAAGCGACGGGCGTTTCACTTACCTGGCTTCCGATATAGCTTATCACAAAAACAAACTGGAACGCGGCTATTCCAAATTAATAGACCTCTGGGGCGCGGATCATCACGGCTATGTCGCCAGAATGAAAGCAGCCGTCCAGGCGCTGGGCTCAAGCCCCGATAAACTTGTAGTGATACTCTACCAGCTGGTCTCGCTTGTTCGGGACGGCAAACCGGTGGCCATGTCTACCCGCTCTGGCGAATTTGTAACGCTTAAGGAAGTGCTTGACGAAGTCGGAACCGACGCCTGCAGGTTTTTCTTCATGCTGCGCGCTCCCGACTCCCAGCTTGAGTTTGATCTGGACCTCGCGAAAAAACAGTCCAGCGAAAACCCGGTATTTTATGTTCAGTATGTTCACGCGAGAAGCCATTCCATTTTCGCGCAGTCGGGTATTTCTTTTGAGGAAAATTTCGCGCGGGGCACGGATTTTGAGGTTTTGACGGCTCCCGAAGAGCTGGAGCTTATAAGAAAAATGATATTTTTCCCCGATATTCTGGAACTCTGCCTTAAATCGCTCAGCCCCCACCACCTGACCGCGTATCTTATGGAGCTCGCGGATTCCTATCACGCTTTTTACGAAAAATGCCGCGTAATCACCGAGGACAAAAAACTCGTCCGCGCCAGGCTGGCCTTAATTAAGGCGGTCACCGTTGTAATTGAAAACGGCCTGGGCCTGCTCGGCGTTTCCGCCCCCAGAAAGATGTAAACACCGCATAATTTTATTATTTTATTTATACTCTCGGCAGTCCGAATTTGCTGTTGGGTTGTCATGCCAGCGGACAGACTGTGTCGAAACTGTCATTAACGAGGGCTTTGAACTGTTGTCATGCTGAACGCAGTGAAGCATCTCTACGGTAACAATAACTTCGCGATCCTTCTCTCCCTTCGGGAGATCAGGATGACGGCTCTTTTTTTGTTGTCATGCCAGCGGAAGCTGGTATCCAGAGGGACTGAACACTTTAAGTTATAAGTTTTAAGTTGTAAGTCATAAGTGAACGGCAGACTTCTTCTGTGTCGTCATCCAGGAGGCAGTAGTCCGGGATCCGGCCTTTAGTCTTACTGCTGGATCCCAGACAGAAGCTTTCTGGGATGACAACTTTCATGGATACCCGACAGAAGCGACAATTGTGATACCGATTTTATGGCAAACAAAAAGATTTACAAAAGTTTAAAGCACTCGTTTATTGACGGAACATTTTTTTCCGTGATGTTTGGTTTTGGCGACAGCTATTTCCAGGCCTTTGCCATAGCGCTGAAAGCCACAAATTTTCAGATAGGCCTTTTAAGTTCCCTGCCCGGGCTTGTCTCCTCGCTTTTTCAGATAAAAATACCCGACTGGACCGAAAGGGTCGGCAGGTATAAATTCATGTGCGCCTCGGTGCTCGCGCAGGTTGTTATCTGGGCTCCCATAATTCTTATCCCTTTTGTTTTTAAAGCAAATCCCGCCTGGTGGCTGATCCTGTTTGTCACTGCTTACGCCCTGGCAGGCTCTTTTGCCGTGCCCGCCTGGGGAAGCATAATGTCGCAATACCTTCCGGCCGCCAAACGCGGAAAGTATTTTGCCTGGCGCAATAAAATTCACGGCGCCATCACGGTGGCGGCAACTTTTCTTGCGGGCCTGACACTCTACCTTTTTCCCAGAGAAAGCCTTTATGGTTTCATGGTTATTTTCACCGTCGCGATGGCCAGCAGGTTTATCTCCTGGCGCCACTTGACCAAAATGTTTGAGCCCAGGCTCGCGAAAAAGACTGAGTCGTTTTTTTCGCTTTGGGATTTTCTTTCAAGAACCCGCCAGAGCAATTTTGCCAGGTTTGTTTTTTTCGTCGCGGCCTTTAACGCCGCCGTCAGCTTTGCTTCCCCGTTTTTCGCGGTCTATATGCTAAGAGAGCTGGGTTTTGACTACCTTTCTTTTGTCATTATTAATATATCGGTTACGCTGGCAACGCTTTTAAGCCTCCAGGCCTGGGGCGCTCATACGGACAAGTCCGGCTGCATAAGCGTTATACGCCTGACAAGCATAATTATCCCGTTTCTGCCGATGCTCTGGCTTATTTCGTCCTCAAAACCGTTTTTGATTGTGGTTCAGCTGATAAGCGGATTTGCCTGGGGAGGGTTTAATCTTGCGGTTTCAAACTTTATTTATGACGCGGTAAGCGAAGAAAAACGCGTCAGGTGCATTGCCTATTTCAACCTGATTAACGGCCTGGGCCTGTTTTTGGGGGCGTCTCTCGGCGGCTACCTGGTATCGGTAATACCGCCTATAAACGGCAGCCGGTTTCTCTCAATATTTCTTCTCTCGGGCCTGGCCAGAATGCTCATAAGAAGCTTTATGCTGCCAAACATAAAGGAAGTCAGAAAGGTTTCAACCATATCCAACGCCGATCTTTTTTTCGGCGTCATCGGGCTTAAAGCCACAACCTCTCCCGACCAAAGCCCCACAAAACCCGAATAAAACAAAAAGAGCCTTTGCCCGCTTGTGCGGACTGCTGGCTCTTTAGTTTAACCCGGAAAAGATTGTCAGAGGTTCAGGCCCCCGCGAGCGGGGTCCCTCAACAGCCAAATCCGTTAATTATTTCTTCTTGCTTTTGCCTTTTCCGCGGCGAACCATCTTCGCGCGGGCCACATCACCGGCTTTATCGATGAAGTAGAGGTAACCTTCTTCTTTTTCTACACCGACTTTAACAACTTTCTCGGCTTTGCCGCCTTTTTTTCCGCCTCTTGCCATCTTAACGCGGGAAACATCGCCGGCTTTGTCGATGAAGTAAAGATAACCGTCCTGCCTTTTTACTCCAGCTTTAGCAACTTTCTCTGCCATATTATGTCACCTCCTTTCACTTTATGTTTATTTGGGCCTTGCTTGTCAGTTAACCGCTTAAGCTACACTACTTCCTTGCTTTTTTCAAAAGGAAGCACCGGATCCTCTTTTCTCGTTATTATTCTTTCTTTCAGCCAGGCGTTTACAACTTCTTTGGAGAAACGGTACTGCCGGCCTATGCGGGATGCCGGAATTTTTTTTTGTCTTATAAGGCTGTATATTTTGGATTTGCCAATGCCAAGGTATTCGGAAAGTTCTTTTATGTCCATCACTTGGCTGAATTCTTTTTGGCTATCGCGTGATTCCATATTTTATCACCTTGTGATTAGTTCTTGCATCCCCTGCCAGAATTATATATTAAGCGCCAGATATTGTCAATACCCGCGAAATTATTTTATTCAGTGCTATCCAGTGCTATTTATTGGCATATGTTTTCACATATTATGATTTATGCCTGCGGAGATGGGGCGGAATGTTACGGTAGTATCTTCATTTCTTTGATTCGGTCCAGCCTGAAGATCCTTTTTTCTTTCTTTGTGTGGCAGAAGGCGAGCAGGTACTGGTAATCAAAATCGCTGACAATTTCCAGCGGCATAACGGTCCTGCTGGTCGCGGCGCCGGAGCTGGATTCATACTTTATGAATACTTTTTTCTTAAGCCGCAGCGCCTCGTCCATTATCGGCGGCAGCTCTTTTTTTTCTTTCGTGCGTTTCGGGTAAACGCAGTTTGATGTGGAGATTTTATCAAAATCGGCTATGCCGCGCTTTGAAAGCTCCTCCCAGATGCGCAGAAAAATTTTATGCGTGGTCTCGGCGTCGGCCAGGGCCCTGTGTTTGCCGGAAACCTCTATGTTAAAATGCTGGGCTATATTGCCGAGCGTGTTTGAAGGGAAATTAAAGTGCTGGCGGGCCACGATAAGCGTGTCAATTACTTTGACATCGGGCATTTTTATTCCGCAGTTTTCAAATTCCATGTTTATAAAGCTAAGGTCAAAGGGCGCGTTGTGAAGAACAAGCACGCTGCCGGTTATCATATCAAGCAGTTTATCGGCCACCTCGCAGAACTTGGGCGCGTTTTCCACCATGGCGTTTGTAATGCCGTTTACGGCCGCGGCGCCGGGAGACAAGAACCTGCAGGGGTTGATAAGGCTTTCCCACTGGGTAATGGTTCCGTCCGGGTCAAGCCTGAGCACGCCTATTTCGCATATTCTGTCATTATATATGGCTGAAAGGCCGGTGGTTTCCACATCCAGAAAAGACAGCGCGGGCAGTTTTTCGTTTTTCATCGGCCCATTATAACAAAAATACGCGCGCGCCGGCAAAAATTCACGCTTGAAAAAGAAGTCATTTTGTAATAGAATGACCCTGGCCGGTTGAGTTTGTAAAAGGATTATCCCATGAGCGCAACAAGAATGATAGTTTTTCTGCTGGTTGTAATCGCGGTCTATTTCGGAATGCACTACTATATATATTCAAGAGCGGCGCGTGGATTAAATATAAACGGCAACGCCGCGCTGGCCCTGAGGCTTGCCATGCTCCTTGCCGGCCTTTCGTTTTTTATCGGCGAGATTTCAAGCAGAAACAACTCTCTTGTATGGCTGAAACCCTTTGAAATCGTGGGCGCGACCTGGATGGGCGTGCTGTCCATAGCGATAGCGGTATTTGTGCTTAACGACATTTTAAACATATTCTTCAGAACAGAAATTTTCAGGTACTACTCAACGCTGGCCTCAATTTTTCTTATTTTTTCCGCGAGCGCGTTTTCGCTGTATAATTCCTCCAGGGAGCCGCTGGTAAAGGAAATTACCGTTAAGACCTCAAAGCTTCCCGAGGGCACGGATAAATTTACCATCGCCCAGCTTTCGGACCTGCATTTAAATTTCTTTAAATCCTCCCGCTGGCTTGAAAGGGTGGCCTCAAAAACAAGTTCGCTTAAGGCGGATCTGGTGGTAATAACCGGCGACCTGATTGACGCGGACCTCTGCAGGACAAACGGCTTTTGCCAGACAATAAAAAATATCAGCTCCGGGCACGGGGTTTACGCGGTAACGGGCAACCACGAGTATTACTCCGGAATAGAAAGGTTTTTAGAGATCGCGAAAAACTCGGATATTAAGGTTTTAAGAAATGAGCGGGTTGATATTGCCGGAGTGCTGGAACTTGCCGGTATTGACGACAAGGAATTCGGGAACCTTTCCGAAAGCCTGTCGCTGGCTTTAAAGGGAGGGCCTGAAAAGTCAAAATTCACGGTTCTGCTTTCCCATCAGCCTGATATTTTTGACAAAGCGCGCGAAGCGGGAGTTGACCTTCAGCTTTCAGGCCACACTCACGCGGGCCAGGTGCCGCCGATGGATTTAATTGTCATGCTGACATACAAATACCCCTTCGGATATTACCAAAGGGGCTCCTCTTACCTTTACACCTCGCCGGGCACCGGCATCTGGGGCCCGCCCATGAGGCTCTTCTCCCGCTCTGAAATCGTGAAAATAACTCTATCAAAAGTTAACTAAATAAATTTCCTGACTGCCCGCCACTTGACATACCGCACCATTGACACAAGCGTTTTTTACCTTTCACCCCATTATGGCTGATAATGAGCGAGCGTATTTTTGGGGAAGTAAGCGAGGACTGTCTGAGTCCCGCCATAGCTTCATTGGCGGGGCGAGTTCCACAGCTTCAAAAAAACGCGAAGCGAAATAGCCATCGGGGTGCGTTTCTTTGTTAAGTTTTCTTTGCGCACTCAAAGAAAACTTAAATTGGTTGTTAAGGCGTTTAGCCTTAAATTTAATGCAAGCTTTATCCGCAGCAGGCGGTTTTACTTTTTCCAAGCATAGCGCCTATGACGGCGGCGGCGCAGCCTACGCCAACCTCAACATCTATCGCCTCCGCGGGACAATTCATCATGCAGGCGCCGCACTCAATACACAAATCCCTGTCGGTTAAAACCGCTTTTTTTTCCCGCACTTTAAATATTCTGTGGGGGCAGACCTCCGCGCACCTGCCGCAGCCGGTGCATTTCGCCTCGTTGTATTTGAGTGTTGCCACATTTTTTAAATATTTCATTTAAGCCGCTCCCTTTATTATAAAACCTGCTATCATCACCAGCAGGCCCGCGGAAGCTCCGGCCGCGATGGCCGGAATAGCGTATTTAAGCTCTTTTTTTACTCCCGACAGCGAGGTATATGTGCTTGAACCGGTGAAGTTCAGGGCCAAATACGCGGCGACAGCGGAACTTATTGCTGAGAAGGAAATAATCTCAAACAAATAGATATCCAGATGGCCGAATAATCCAAAAGAAAGCAGAGCTATAAACGCTCCGGCAAAACCCGCGAGCGCTCCGTTTAACGAGAAGGCCCTGAACGGCAGCCACGGCAGGAGAGCCGCAAAAAGCAGGGTGCCGGAGAAATAGCCGGTCCAGACGGCGGCGGCCAGAAAATAGGCCTGAATATACGCGGATTTGAAAATCCCCGAGTAATACGCCGCCAGAGCCGCGGCCAGCAGCGCGAGAGTTATAAGGATTACGCTTTTCAGCGCGAGCGAGAGCTCAAGCAGAACCACCGTGAGCCTGTCAAATAAGTTAAAACTTACCTGCCGCATATCTTCGTCGGCTTTCGCTCCGTTTCCCAGAAACTTTTTAATGTCCCGGGCCCTGACAGGCCCGTATACAATATTAAATTTTGAATCCCGTTTAACCAGGTGAGCCGAAACACCGCTCGCGCCGAGCTGAGGCACAACAAGCTCTCTGTGGCTGACTGTTGAGTCCAGCCCCGTTTCGCGTACGGAAGCGATGAGCTCCTGGGTACCAAAAGTTCCTTTGCCGGCCGCGCACCAGACATTGACGCCCTTTGTGTCTATGACAAGCAGCCAGGCGTTCAGGCCCGAAACTTCCCTGCGCAATATATCAAACGAAAGCTTATAGTTTGCCGAAACGAAAACCCGCGAGGACGCCTCCGGCAGGCCGACAGCGTAAAGACCGGGTTTTATCGCGTAATTCATCCGCCTAAGGCCCAGCCTTACAAATATCCTGCCCAAATGATCATTGAAAGACCAGGCGCCCCCTACAACCGGGACTGTTTTTCCTCCAACGGTAAGTTGTGAGAGCGTTTTAACCTTTATAAAATCTATTTTAACCAGTTTTGAAGGGCCGCAGCACGGCGCATTTTTATTATCTGCCATTAAATTTCCCCTTTAACCTCAAAGCTACATTGACAAGCACTATCAAAACAGGAACCTCTATCAGAGGCCCGATAACCGTCGCGAAGGCCTGCGCCGAACCTATGCCGAATATCGCGACCGCGACCGCGATGGCAAGCTCAAAATCGTTGCTTGCCGCGGTAAAAGAAACCGCGACAGCCTGCCCGTAGCCCGCGCCGATTTTTTTCGCAATAAAAAATGTCGCGAACCACATTACCGCAAAGTATATGCCCAGCGGAACCGCTATTCTTAAAACATCCAGCGGCAGTTTAACTATATATTCCCCTTTAAGCGAAAACATCACAATTATTGTAAAGAGCAGGGCGATCAGGGTGACAGGGCTTATTCTGGGAACAAATTCTTTTTCGTACCATTCTGCTCCGTATTTTTTTACCAGCAGCACTCTGGAAAGCAGCCCGCCGAGAAAAGGAATTCCAAGGTAAATGAACACCGTTTTCGCCGACTCGTACATGGAGACGCTGACAGCAAGCCCCTGGGCAAGGCCGAGCCGGTTAAGGCCGAAAGTAATAAATATGTATATGTAGGCCGCGTAAAACAGCACCTGAAAAACCGCGTTAAAAGCTACCAGCCCCGCGGCAAGCTCCCTGTCTCCGCCTGCCAGCTCGTTCCAAACTATCACCATCGCTATACAGCGGGCCAGCCCCACCAATATGACGCCTATCATATACTCCGGAAAATTTCTAAGGAATATTACCGCCAAAGCAAACATCACCAGAGGGCCGATAATCCAGTTAATTATCAGCGACAGGCTTAATAATTTTTTGTTTTCAAATATCCGGCCGATTTCCTCGTATTTTACTTTTGCCAGCGGAGGATACATCATCAGGATAAGGCCGGCAGCTATCGGCAGGTTTGTTGTGCCCGACTGGAAAGCGTTCCAGAATATTGAAATGCCCGGCAAAAAATATCCCAGAGCCACTCCGAGCCCCATGGCGGAAAATATCCAGAGCGTCAGGTAGCTGTCCATAAATGAGAGTTTTTTTGCCGCGTTATTTTCCATATTCAGCAAGTCCTGGGCAGTTCCATGTCTTTTATAAATTCTTCTATGAAATATTTAATTTTGTCGCGCACAACCCTGGTCTTATCAAGCTTCTCTTCAAAACTGCCGGAAAAAGAACCCGGGTCGTCAAACGCCGCATGCCTGTTTTTAATAGTCCCGGGAAATACCGGGCACCTCTCGCCCGCGGCGGCGTCGCAGACCGTGAAAACATAATCAAAGGCTTCGCCTTTTTTGAGAAATTCATCCACGCTTTTAGTTCTGCTCCCTGAAATATCTATACCCGCTTCTTTCATGGCCTCAACGACAACCGGGTTAAGCGCCCCGGGCTCCAAGCCGGCGCTTTGCGCCTCAAACCTGTCGCCGGCAATGGCGTTCAGGAACGCTTCCGCCATCTGGCTTCTCGCGCTGTTATGAACGCAGACAAACAGCACCTTTTTTTTATCCATTGTTGCTCTTTGCCGGAATAGCGCACGAGCTGCGTTTTGAAAGCTTTTTAAAATCTTCGACGGTTTCCCGGTCGCTGACTGCTCCGACAGCGGCATGGATGTGTTTGTGGAAATTATCGGGGGATTTAATCAGCGCGTAATACATGAACCTGCCGGCCCGTTTCTCGCTTACAAGGCCGGCGTTTTTAAGTTCCTTTACATGCTTGGAGATATTATACTGCGCCAGTCCCAGGCAGTCTACTATCTCGCAGATGCACAGCGGCCGGCCGGCCGAGAGCAAAAGCTTTAGTATTCTTATTCTTGTCTTGTCCGACACTGACTTTAACACTTTAACGAACATTTCCATAACCGCTCCCATATGCACATATGCACTTACGAGCATATATTAATATATATTTGACCGCTTGTCAATATTTTTTTGAGAATGCCTGGGGAGGTCTATGGTTGAAGGGAGCGGGGTTAACCCGTATTTTGCAACAGAAGCAAGTACCAAAGTGAGTGAGGCCGAGATTTTTGTGACGGGAAAAGCGAAAGCGATGCGGGGAGTGAAACGACGCGCCAGTCCGCCAAAGGTTTAGTGGCGGGGCAGTCCGCCGAAGGTTCAGTGGCGGGGCAGTCCGCCAAAGGTTTAGTGGCGGGGCAGCCCGCCAGAGGTTCAGTGGCGGGCGACAGTTCCGGTTTTAACTACGAGATTGCCGCGCTTCGCTCGCAACGACAACAAGAGAGCTGTCTTTGCAGGAGATCGCAACGACAGGGCATTTTTATGGATTTTTCAATTGACTCAACTTATTTTACACCAAAGCTTGTTTATTCTGCAAAATTATACTGACAGAAAAACTCAATCATCTCACCCGCTTACCACTTACCACTTAACGCTTGCCCCTGCCTTTCTACTTCTTATAGCTTATCTTAATTCCCTTTGAATCGGCCGATATGCTTTTTACGCTCATTAGCGGCAGGTACTTCTGCATAAGCTGATACAGTGACAAAGCGTACTGCTCTTTCTGTTTCCTTGAGGCATCGGGCATTTTTATGCCCACATGGTAAACCGGTTTCTTTGCCGCGACTTTTTTGCACCACATAACCCGGCTTTCGGACGAAAAAGGCTTGTCTCCCTTGCCGGCAGCGAATGAAACTTTAACTTTCGCGCCTTTTTTAAGCTCCCGGGCGACTTCCAGCTGCATGCCGTCCCCGCCCAGGTCTTCAAGCTTTGTCGCGTCAATATCTTTATTGTTATACCTTATTTTATACCTGACCGGCAGGGAAAGCTTAACGCGGTGAGACGCCCTGCTGTCCGGGACTAATTTAACATAGCTCTGCTTCATAAAACCTCCTGCCGTAAAGGCATGCCGCTTAACAGTCTGTTGCAGTAATTCTAAAAGGGAAACTCGTATTTTGCAAGGTTCATTTCTTTTTGCATTATCTTAATTTCTTTCTGGGTCTCCGGCGTCAGCGGAACCCCGGTTTCTTTCCGCTCAAGAAAAGCGAGGTATTCTTTTTCGCCGGCTGTGTATATCCTCTGCTGGCCGGGAGCTTTTTTTGATTTTCTTAAAGCCCTTAAGATGTCGCCCGAGGTTTTCTTAAAATTTTCAAGTTCGGTAAAAGCCGATATATCTATAGCCATAAAGAAATGGCCCAGATGGTAGGGCGTTTTCCTGCCGTTCTCAAAACCCAGCAGCATTTTTAAAAAACTTCCCTGCTGAAGGGCGGAGGATAAAATTTCAACGACCGTGCAGTAGCCGTAACCCTTGTGCCCGGCGGTCTCTTCGCCTATGCCGCCAAGAGGCGTGAGCGCGGCGCTGCCTTTTACGAGGTCCGACAATATTTTGTGGGTGTCTGTCCTGGTCTGGCCGTTCTCGTCAATGACCCAGCCGGCGGGCAGGTCTTTGCCCAGCCGGTCGTAAACTTCTATCTTTCCTCTCTGACTGAGCGATGTCGCGCAGTCCAGCACGAAAGGAAAATCCTCGTCCGTCGGTATGCCGAATGTCAGCGGGTTGGTTCCGAGCATATTCTCAACGCCGAAAGTCGGAGCCACCGAAGGCCTGGCATTGGTGCCCGTTATGCCGATCAAACCTTCTTCCGTTGCCATCGTGGCGTAGTAACCGGCAATGCCGTAGTGAGTGGAATTTCTCACCACCGTCATTCCGAGGCCGTATTTTTTTGCTTTATCAATTGCCATGCGCATAGCGCGTTTTGATATCGCGTGGCCCATACCGTCGTGGCCGTCAATAACGGCTGTCGTGGGCCCCTCTTTTACTATTTCAAATTCTGCTTTTGGGAACTGGATGCCCTCTTTTATCCTGTCATAATAAATGCTTTTCATGCGGCCTATGCCGTGAGAATCTATCCCGCGCTTGTCGGCCTCAATGAGCACCTGGGCGCAGACCCTCGCGTCGGCTTTAGCGCAGCCGAGCCCCTCAAAAACATCCGCCATGAAGTTTTCTAAAACATCAAACTGCACATAGACTGTTTTTTCCACAAAAACCGCCTTTAGGAATGCCTGTATTTGACGACCCGGACCTTTTCAACGGTTATAAGGCCCTCCTGAACGGTTTCGTCCAGGAAAGGGATGAGCTTGTTTAAATTTTCTTCCGTGTCCACTATTTCAATTATAACGGGAAGGTCTTCCGAAAGACGCAGGAGTTTGGCGTTGTGCATTCTGGAATCGGCCCCGAACCCCATTACCCCTCTGGTTACCGTAGCGCCCGCCAGGTTAAGCTCTCGCGCTTTAAGCACGATTTGTTCATAGAGTGCCTTATTGTTATACTGGTCCGTCTCTCCTATGAATATCCGCAGAAGCGATCCCTGTTCCGGAAGTTTCATTTTCAGCCCCTTTTAAATATGAGATTTGCCAGCACAAATCCAAGAAAAACCAGACCGATGCCAAGGATGTTGCTGGCAAGGACATTAACGAGAGCCATTTTAATTTCTTTGTCCCGCAGCAGATGGAATGTTTCAAGGGAAAATGTTGAGAAAGTTGTGTAAGCCCCGATGATGCCCACTAACACAAACGGCTTGAAATGGGCGGATAAAATAACCTGCTCCGAAATGGCCCACAAGAAGCCTATCGCGAAACAACCCGATAGATTGACCGCCAGCGTGCCCCAGGGAAAGACGCCGTCAAAGTACCTGTATGTAAGCCCGGAAACTCCGTACCTGAGCAGCGCTCCTATGGTTCCGCCAAGTGCTATATATATGTATTTCATAAAATCAATATATTGCCCCGTTCCAAACCCGCATCGGAACGGGCGCTTAAGAGAGCTTCTCTTTAAGTATTTTGTTCACTAAGCCCGGGTTTGCCTTGCCCTGGGTCTTTTTCATTACAACGCCGACCAGGGAGCCGAGCGCCCTTTCCTTGCCGCTCCGGTATTCTTCAACGGCCTTTGGAGTTTCCGCGATAGCTTCCCCGCACAGCTTCGCCAGGGCTGCCTCGTCGGATATCTGCGTGAGGCCTTTTTCTTCAACTATTGTTCCGGCGTTTTTGCCCGTGTTGAACATATCGTCAAAAACAGTTTTGGCGATTTTCCCCGAGATGGTGCCGTTTTGAATGAGTTTAAGCAGGCCGCGCAGATTTTCCGGCCCCACGGGCGAAGTATTGATATTTGTTCCGGAAGCGTTGAGCCTTCCGAGCAGTTCGGAAATAACCCAGTTAGCCGTCAGCTTCGCGGCATCTTTTTCGGGCAGGGCCGCTTCAAAATAATCCGCCAGCGGTTTTTCGGAAGTCAGGACCGAGGCGTCGTATTCGGAGAGCCCCAGCTCGGCGGCAAACCGATTGCTTCTTGCTTCGGGAAGTTCCGGCAGTCCGGCTTTAACGGCTGAAACATATTTTTCGTCCAGCTCTATGGGCACGAGGTCGGGCTCCGGGAAATACCGGTAATCGTGGGCCTCTTCCTTGACGCGCATGGAACGGGTTTCGCCGAGCCCGGCATCCCAAAGCCTGGTTTCCTGGATTATCTTTCCGCCCGCCGAGAGAATTTCGGCCTGCCGTTCAACTTCGTGCTCAAGGGCTTCCCGCACCCCTTTGAGCGTGTTCATATTTTTAAGTTCGGCTTTTGTGCCGAATTCTTTCTGCCCGTAGGGCCTCAGGGATATGTTGGCATCGCAGCGGAATTTTCCTTCTTCCATGTCGCAGTCGGAAACCCCGAGGTATTCAAGGATATTTTTCAGCGCGGACAAGTACTGGTAGGCTTCCTCGGGGCTTCTCATATCGGCCTCCGAGACTATCTCCATAAGCGGCACGCCGGTTCTGTTGTAATCCACCAGGGAGTGGTCCAGTTCGCGGGCACCTATGGCGTGAAGCAGCTTGCCGGCATCCTCTTCAAGGTGTATCCTGTGAACCCTTATTCTTTTGGTTTCTTTATCAATTTTAATGTCCACAAATCCGCTCTCGCAGACGGGCAGTTCGTATTGGGATATCTGGTAGTTTTTTGGCAGGTCGGGATAAAAATACTGCTTTCTCGCGAATATGGAGCGGGTATTTACGCGGCAGTTTAGAGCCAGGCCGGTTTTCGCGATAAACTCCACGGCTTTTTCATTCAGCACCGGCAAAACGCCGGGCTGGCCCGTGCAGACCGGGCAGATATTGGTATTCTCGCCTTTTCCGAATTCGGTGGGGCAGGAGCAGAATATTTTGCTGTCTGTTTTAAGCTGGGCGTGAACTTCCAGGCCTATTACTGTTTCAAAATCCATTATTTTGTCCTTAAAGCGCCGGCATTTCCGTTTTCTTGTTATAACACTTATCATAAGCGCAGGCCGCGATATCCGCTATAAATCTCTTGGCGGTGCGGTAATTCTTTATGTCGGCCGTGATTACACATACAATAAAATCGCCCTTCTGGGTAAAAACTATTCCGCAATCGCTTATGGTGTCCCGCAGGGATCCGGTTTTATGAGCGACGATAGTTTCATCGGGGAGTTTTCTCGGGATCCTGTCGTTTACTTTCTGTTTTTTGAGCACTGCCATCATACGGTCGCTGGCGGCGGTGCTTACAAGCTCCCTGTTATAAATTTTCTCCAGCAGGTAGGCCATATCTTCAACAGTGGTATAGTTTTCTATTCCGGCGCGGCGCCATTTTAAATCCATTATGCCGCGGCGCAGGTCGGTATCCTTAAGGCCGAATTCCACGAATTTCTGGTTTATGTATCCGAAGCCGAGCGCCTCAACAAGCATATTTGAGGCCGTGTTATCGCTTTCGGTTATCATCCGCACAATAAGGTCGTTAATTTCGTATTTGGTGCCGTTTCTTTTAAAATACAGTTTGCTGCAGTCGCGCACCTTATGAGAACGCTTTAACACAAGCTTGTCGGTAAGCTGCAGCCTGCCCTCAAGCTCCGCCTGATAAACAGCGGCCATTATGGGAAGCTTTACCAGGCTCGCGCTCGGAAAAAGTTTGGAAGAGTTCATTGAAATTGACTCTCCCGTGCTTATGTCCTTGACGAGAATGCCGGCATCGCCTTTAAATTTCGCCGCCTGGCCCTGAAGCTCGGCCATAAGAACATGATAATCAAGTTTCCTTTCCTCCAGGAACCGCTCGTTGTTCAACGAAAGCTCGGAAGCCGCGCGAATCCTGTAAAACACCGGAAAAACAGCCGAGATAGCTACAAGCACAAGGCCGAAAATCACCAGAGCCTTTTTATAGATTGGGAGATGCCGCATGCCACTGACAATTTCTTTCATAATTGTATGCCGTCCTTAGTATTTCCGCTTCGCCGAAAGGCTTGCCCAAAATCTGCAGGCCGATGGGAAGTTTGTTTGCCGTAAAACCGCACGGGATTGATATCCCGGGAATTCCGGCGAGATTGCACGATATGGTAAATATGTCCGATAAATACATTTCAAGAGGGTTGGATGATTTTTCTCCGGCCTTAAACGCGGCCGACGGAGAAGTCGGGGTTACGATTACATCAACCTTGCGGAAAGCGTTTTCAAAATCCTGTTTTATCAGGGTCCTGACTTTCTGGGCCTTGCCGTAATAAGCATCGTAATAACCCGCCGAGAGCGCGTAGGTGCCTAACATTATTCTTCTTTTTACTTCCGGGCCGAAACCCTGGCCCCGGCTTTTCTCGTATTGCTCAAGAAGGTTGCCGCTTTGGGCCCTGAAGCCGTATTTCACTCCGTCGTAGCGGGCGAGGTTCGCCGAGGCTTCGCTGGGAGCGATAATGTAATAGACGGCGGTGGCGTACTGGGTGTGAGGAAGCGATATTTCTTCTATAACGGCGCCGAGGCCTTCCAGCACTTTTAACGCCGCCCGAACGGAGTCATTGACCTCTTTGTCAACGCCGTCAATAAAATATTCTTTCGGCAAGCCCACGCGAAGCCCTTTGATGTCCTTTTTCATATCTCCGATAAATTCACGCGGCTCAATTTTAGCGGAAGTGGAATCCTTTGAATCGTGGCCGCTTATAAGCTTAAATAGCAGCGCTGAGTCCTCTACTGTCCTTGCAAACGGCCCTATCTGGTCCAGCGAGGACGCGAAAGCGACCAGGCCGAAACGGCTGACCGATCCGTAGGTAGGCTTTAATCCCACCACGCCGCAAAGCGAGGCCGGCTGGCGTATGGAGCCTCCGGTGTCTGAACCAAGCGCCAGCGGGGCCATTTTTGCCGCGACAGCGCAGGCCGAGCCGCCCGAAGATCCTCCGGGCACTCTTTGAATATCCCAGGGGTTTTTTGTTGTCTTAAACGCGGAATTCTCCGTTGAAGAGCCCATGGCGAATTCGTCAAGATTGGTTTTGCCGACAAATACCGCGCCCTCTTTTTCCAGCTTTTCAATAACCGTGGCATTGTACGGAGCGGTATAGTTTTCAAGTATTTTTGAAGAACAGGTGGTTTTAACGCCTTTTATCATAAGGTTGTCTTTTACGGCGACAGGAACACCCAGCAGCTCGCCGGAAGCGTCTCCGGCTTTTATCCGCGCGTCAATCTCTCCGGCGCGGCTTAGGGCCTCTTTTTCCATCACGCAGTTAAAAGCGTCAAGCTTCTTCTCAAGATTGTTTATGCGGGCAATAAAGGCCTTCGTGACCTCAAGGGCGGAAAGCTCGCCGGCTCTAATTTTATTGGATATTTCCAAAGCTGATAAATCAATTATGTTATTCATATGATTGGCTCTATTCTAACTATATTTTGGTCTATGGGTCAAAACCCAACACCTAATTTTAACTTTCTTTGGGCGCGCAAAGTTAATAAAGAAACGCACCCCGCAAGCCATTCGCAAAAGTATTTTCGGCAGTCTTGCAAACTCCCCACCTCATCGGTGGGTCGGACAGGCAAGACTGTGAATCCCCGAAAATTCTTTTTCTCATAACCGGCTTGAAAGGGGAGATTAAAACAAAAAATATTGTTTATTCTTATTCAATTATTTTTTTAACTTTATAAAAATTGCCGGAGCGTTCCGGAGCGTTGGCCAGGATGTTTTCCACCAGCTCCTCAGAAGACCGCGCGGAAATGTCTTTCCTCCAGACATTCACGATATCCATAACATGGCTTGTCGGCTTAACGCCGGAAGTGTCAAGTTCGTTAAGCTTGTCTATATATTTAAGTATGGACTCAAGCTGGGCCGAATATTTTTCCTTTTCTTCGGCGCTGAGCTCAAGGCGCGCGAGGCGCGCGGCATAGTCAACTTCCTTATTTGTAATTTTCATAAAACCTCTGAATATTCAACTGCGAGACAGCCGGGCAAGCCCGGCAGCTACAAAATGAGTCAAATGTAGAACCCTAAACAATGCCTCGTCATTGCGATCTCCCGCAGGGAGAGAAGCAATCTTGCAGTTTTGTTGCTGCCATTGCGAGGCAGATTTTTATGCAGGACCGAAGCAATCACAATGTTAAGACGAGACTGCTTCTCTGCGCTCGCAACGACGGCATAACCGTCTCAAATTGCATTTTTATACTTAAAAAATTTGTTCCAAATTCGCGTATTTCACCACGAGCTTTTTCCACTGGCCCGTGTCAAAAAGCACGACAAGTTTCAGGTTCTCGCCGCTCCCGGAACGCTCTATTACTTTGCCGCTTCCGAACATGTCATGACGGACTCTTGAACCTATGGCAAAATTAAATCCGGAAGCTGAATCTCCACCATAGGCTTCATCGGCAGATCCGGCATCTGGGTCAAAATGTTTAATAACGGCTCCGTCGCCGCGCCCGCCGTCAAACGGCTCGGAGTTGTCAAAATTAAGCGCGGCGCGGCCGCGAGAAACACCTGTGCCTCTCGCGGGCATGGCAACAAGGCCGGCCTCTTCTATGAATCGCGACGGCATATTCCAGCGGCTTTTTCCAAATACCTTTCTCTCGGCGGCCCAGCTTAAGTAAAGGTTTTCCTTGGCGCGGGTCATGCCGACATACATGAGCCTTCTCTCCTCTTCAAGGTCGTCTCTGTCAAAAGCCGCCTCGCCTATGGGGAAAAGGCCTTCTTCCAGGCCGGAAATAAAAACATTTTTAAATTCCAGTCCCTTGGCGAGATGAAGAGTCATGAGGATGGCCCTATCCTGCGTCTTTTCGGCTCCGACCTCGTCTAAATCGCTTACGAGCGCGACCTGGGTCAGGTAACCGGCAAGCGTTTTGTCGTCGGATCTGCGCTCAAACTCGTCAATAGCTGAAATTAATTCAAATATGTTTTCTATTTTGCTCTTTGATTCTATGGAATTCTCGGCCTCAAGCTCTCTTATATAGCCGGTCCTGTCAAGCAGGGTTGTCGCTATTTCTTTTACGGTAAGCATTGCTTTCTCGGGAATAAACGAATCCATCATAGTTTTAAATCCGGCGAACGCCTTTTTCGCGCCGGAGGTTATTTCCACGCCGGCGAGTTCGTTTAAGGCGGAGGAAAGGGAGATTGATTTTCCCTGCGCGTGCCTCTCAAGCGCCTCAAGGCTTGTTTTTCCTATGCCGCGGCGCGGCGAGTTTATTATTCTTTTGAAACTTACATTGTCGTTGGGGTTGTGTATGAGCCTTAAATAGCAGAGTATGTCTTTTACCTCGGCTCTTTCATAGAAACGCATGGAACCTATAACGGCGTACTCTATGCCGTTTCTCCTGAAAGCGTCTTCCAGAACGCGGGACTGCGCGTTGGTCCTGTAAAACACCGCGAAATCGGAGGCCTTTAAATCATTTTCTCTCTGAAGGCGCAGAATCTCCGAGGCTATGGACTGCGCCTCCTCGGTTTCGCTGACGGTCTGCCAGACTTTTATCGGATTGCCGCCGAGGTTTTCCGTCCAGACTTTTTTGTTCACCCGGTTCTGGTTATTTTTTATCACCTGCCAGGCGCCGTTTAATATATTGCCCGTGGAACGGTAATTTTTCTCAAGCTTTACTGTTTTGCAGGACGGATAATCGCGCTCAAATTCCAGAATGTTGCGGATATCCGCGCCGCGCCAGGAATAGATAGACTGATCGTCGTCGCCCACGACGCATATATTTTTGTGTTTCGCCGAGATATATTTAGTCAGCAGGTACTGCGCGTGGTTGGTGTCCTGGTACTCGTCCACCAGAACATATTCAAACCGCTCCTGGTATTTTTCAAGCAGGGTTTTGTTGTCGCGCAAAGCCATGACCGTCATCATAAGCAGGTCGCCGAAATCAAGCGCGCCGGCTATTTTAAGTTTTTTCTGGTAAAGTCCGTATATGGTGGCGCTTATCTGCCGGAAATAATCGCCTGAAGTCAGCGCGTGAATGCCGTAAGAGTCCGCGTCTATAAGCTCGTCTTTCGCGCGGCTGATGACTTCAATCATCCGGCCAGGCTTGAATTTCTTTTCGTCCAGGTTGAGTTCTTTAACGCAGTCGGTGAGCACTTTTTTCTGGTCGGAAGTGTCGTATATTAGAAACTCCGGGTTTAAGCCTATGTTTTTGGCTTCAACCCTTAAAAACTGGGCTCCGAAAGAATGGAAAGTTGATATCCAGACCGCTCGGCCCCGCCCGGGGAAAAGTTCGTCCACGCGGCGGCGCATCTCTTCGGCGGCTTTATTGGTGAATGTCACGGCCAGGATTTTTGACGGATGGACACCCTTGGAAATGAGGTTGGCGATCCTGTGGGTGATTACCCTTGTTTTGCCGGTTCCGGCGCCGGCGAAAATAAGCAGAGGGCCTTCCAGGTGGAGAGCGGCCTGCTGCTGGTTTTCATTGAGATTTGCTGTTAATGTTTCCATTGAAACTGGATTATACCATAATTGTTTCTGACGGGCAACAGGAGCGCAAAAATAGCGGGTTCAGGGTGAAGATTTCACCAGGTATTTAAAGTCACCCTGAACATTTTAAGTTCTAAGTTGTAAGCTATAAGTGAACGGCAAACTTTTTCTTTGTCGTCATACCAGCGGAAGCTGGTATCCAGAGGTTTTTCTGGATTCCTGCTTTCCAAACTGTGTCGTAACTGCCATTAACGAGGGCTTTGAGCTGTTGTCATGCAGAAGACGGCACCGTCAGACACATTGTTTATGCCGCTAACAGCACTTTCTTTATAGACTGGGCATTTAGAATATCTTCCCGTTCTTCGCGCATTTTAGAGGCCTTGCGTTCGGCAAGCTGAGTAATAAGCTCAATTGTAGTGTTTATCGCGCGCGGCTCGCTCTCCCGCATGCCCAGCTGGTTGATTTTGTCATTTAGGCGGGCATAAAACTCTTCCGTATTGACATTATTCTGTTCCATGAAATTGTCGGCCGTGACCTCAAGGCCCGCGGCTTCCGTATTATACGCCTTCTGAGTCATAAGGCTTCTGCCCAGCGTAATTTCAAGGTTTCTGTCGGAAAGCCCGTTCACGGCTCCCGCGTTCAAGAGTTTTTCTTTAGCCAGCATTTTCTCGGCTATGGCAAACAGGAATGCCTCCTGAATCTTATTAAGTTCCTTTTCCTGCAGCGTTCCGCTTATGTCCGATTTTATTTTTTCAAGATAGGCGTTTACCGGATGAGAGGCTCCCAGTATACCCATTGCTGTCAGCGCGGCATCCCTGTCTCCGCCGTAAAGCGATTTCACTAAACTGCCGGCATCCTGAGTTAAAACGGGCAGTTTATCCCGGTCCCAGGCGTAAGCCACATCCCTTACAAACTCCCGCGACATGATATTTGAATTATAAAAACTCAGCACCGCGGTCTTTAAGACCTCGGTTAACGCTATCCTGTCGGAGATGTCCCTGTCGGCGCCTTTAATGAGTGTCTGCATTTCGCTTAAGTTCAGTATTTTGCAGGGCTCGGCGGAGTTTCTTATTTTATTTATCAGCGAGTCGGCGTCTGAGTAGCCGCTGATGCTGTCGGCTCTTATTTCCGCTCCGCCCGTAAAATTGTATATAACGGTTTCATTGCCGGAGGCCAGTTTGTATCCGTCAAAACCCATTTCTTTATAATAGGCACTTCTGGAGCCGTTGTCTTTTAAATCAACGCAAAGAGAAACTCCGCTTTTACGCGCGAGCCCGGCTATCCGGCGGACCTCGTAGTCGCTGAGCCCCGAGAAAATCTCCGGGCTGACTATCATCTGGCCGTTGCCGGCCGCGTTGAAGGCCTCAAGGTTTGCCGTGAATTCTTTGATGCTGAAAATATTATCCATGTTGATATATATGTTTTGCGGCATGGCAACGCTTTCGGCGTTTCTAATAGTCATCAGTTCGCTTAATTTGACTTCTATGGCGCCGGAAACACCGCTTGCGGCTCCCTCAAAATAATCGGAAGAAACAACAAGGCTTCCCTGCCGGTCATATGTCACCGCCTTCGCGGGTCTATTGTGGTCTATTATTATGCCGGGTTTAAAACCCATGGAACTGATATCAGCCTGGCGCAACACCGGCGATTTAACAGCCGCGAGCATATTTTTAAGCCTGGCCGATATTCTGGCGGAGCCCCTGAGCCTTGTCTCGTCGGTCACCAGAGCGTTTAGCTCGGCTTCTATCTCGCCCGGTTCGGCGCCGTCGGCAAACATAACCAGCGCGCCGGCCCTCGTGCTGGCCCATAACGGGCTGCCGTTTATTTTTACGCCGGTGTTTTTTAAATTCCAGCCTTTCCCGGACTCCGGCATTTTTTCCAAAACATATATATTGGTGTAAATTCTGCCCTGCTCGTCAACGCTGGCGGCCCCGAATTCTTTTACGGCTTTAGAAAGCGCGGAAAATTTAACAAAGTGCCAGTTCAAATAGGAATGAGACGAAACCTTGAAAAACAGAGAGGACACAAATTCAGGCAGGTTTTTTAACATTGAAATTATTGAAACCGCCCCAAACGCGCGCCGGCCGGTTTTTTGCGTTTTTATTTCGCCGTCACCCGATTTCTTTTCCGGCTTAACCGCAGGCTCATCGGGTTCTTTAAGAGCTTCAATGGTTGACGGTTTGGAAAAATAATCAAATAGAAACATATTCCAAATGGTTGAAAACACGAAGGCATGCAGGAATATCAGGACATTGGCCGAGTCAAAATACGGGAAATAGGTGCGCATTGCGTCGTCTAAGCTCCAGCCCACTGTCATCGCGGCAGTCCAGTACAAAGTGTTATAGCCCATGAGCCTGGCGTAGCGGTTCCACAAATTTGACACCACATTCTTAACACCGGGTTTGTCGTATTCCCCTAAAAACAGCCCTCTTATGGATATTTTATGAATAGCGAGCTCCATGGTAAGCACCCTTAAACCTGTGTTCACAAGCGGTGAGACAAAACCCACATCAAATATCACCCTCGCGAATATCCCCATCACCTCTCCCTGTCCTGCCAGAGCGGGAGTAAAGTATCCGGCCATAAAGAATCCATAAAGGAAAATATACCGGTAATAGCTTGTAAGAAGGGATTTAAACGACCAGCGAATAATTTCTCTGAAGCCGCCCGGGTCAGTTACTCCCCGTTTCATAAGATTAATCTTATTTGACAGTCCCTTGCCCTGGCTCAGCCTGGCCCTTGACATCCAGGAAGCTACAAACGCGGTGGCAAACGCTATCGCGACTTTATAGATATGTCCGGCCGAACCGACTCCGTCGTAACCAAGATTTGAAAGCGCAAAATGAATAAACGGTATCGCGGCTGTCGCGGGAATAACGAAGGCGAAATTGGTTCTTACTATTTTTGGGATAGCCCTTATCGCAGCGTATTTATTTTCCAGGGCGGCGGCGCGCTCGCTGAGCCATTTACCTGCCAAGATACTGCTGTTTAGCAACCAGCCTCCCGCTACCAATACCGCGAAGGGCGCCAAAAGGCCCGGGAAAGCGGGCAGGATATAGAAAATTGAAATACCTATATATAGAACTGTCAGCCAAAGGCCGAATTTATTTATTCCTCTTATTATCGCGGGCTTATATTCCGAAATACCGAAGGCCGCGCGCAGTGCTTTGCCGAAAACAAACCTGCCGATCGCGTAGGTGCTCGTCAAGGTGAGCGGTGTGTTGATTTTCTTTGGTAAAACTATGGTGAAAGCCGCTCCCTTATCTTTCACGCTATGAATGCTAATTGTCCCGTTCATACTTTCAACCATGTCTTTGCAAATAGCAAGGCCGTAACCGGAGAGCCCTCCCTCTTTACTTGTTTCTCCAGGATTAAACAACCTGTTATCTTTCAGAAGCTCTTCCGGAATGCCTGGCCCGTTATCAGAAAATACAATAATCCAATTATCATCGTCTTCTGAAACGCGAATTTCACGCAGAGGTTTCCAGTCAGTTTGTGCGTGTTTCATTAAAAGATAAATTTCATAATCATAGGAAGCTTCCTGTGAATTTTTAAGCAGATTTTTAAATATTCGCGATAATGCGCCTTTATTGCCCAATATTTCAGTCTTATCTCCTCCCCAATTAAACTCAAGTAAAGCATCCTCACGAGTTATTGAGCGGAGTTGTTGTTCAAACACCTCATTATTTATGGTTGTGAGTTCTCTGCTGTCCTCTATAATATTCTGCAATTCATCAACCATGTTCAGCAGATCATTGTCCTTTTCTGTTAGCCGCGCTTTAATATTATCCAGCTCCAGAACAAGTTCGCGCGCAAGAGAGTCTAACTGCTCCGAGATAATTCTTTCGTTACTCTGTTTGTTCTTATCCTTAGCCTCCCAGATCTTATTTACATATGCGGCGCTCAATTCTTGAAACCGCCGCGGGTTTATTTTATTTTCACCGCGATTACTAACTTCTATGATTTTTTTCTTGAACTCCGGAATAAGAGCCAAATCATGTATCCGCATAGTGTGTTTAACAATATTTTTTCTTGTATCCAGTTCCAGGGCAGTCAATTTTGTTTCTAATTCATCTTTTTCAAACACGGGCTGTACATTGGCCTTGGATGAAACGGTTTTTTTGCTGTATATCGCGGGAAGCAATTCTAACAGCTGAGGTTCGCCTCTTTCTATTTCTTCAAGGATCGCGTACGCAACAACCTCGTCGGCATATCTTAAAAGGCTGTGTATCTCGCCGGCGTATCTTCTGTCGTTTCTTTCAACCCCCAATACTTCCCGCTGGTCAATTATGCGGATGTGTCCGTCATTAGAAATATGGTATTGAATGTCTCTGTCAAAATCCAGGCCCTTTGCATTTAACCGTGCCCTGGCTTCTTTGAGTTCCAGGTAAGTCTGCAAGGTAATGTTGTTCCTGCCGGCAAAAGGCATTTCACCCGGGACTATATCCATAACAATGTTAAGTTTGTCCTCGCTGTCGCGGTAAACGCCGTACACTTTCGGGCCTATGCCCAGCCGGTCCGCCGTGACCGCGCCCTTGTAATCCTGAAGAAATTCTTTTTCCAGTTTTCTGGGCGAATCTTTTCGCGTGAGCTTGCGCAGAGCAACCGGCGTACCGTCGTCAAGCCAGCCAACCCTGACCACGGCGTTACCGCCGCTGAAATGCGCGCTGCCAAGAATTATCTCTTTTCCCGGGAAATTGACATTTTCCAATAGCGGTAAGTTATCCGCGGTGAAATTCGTATCGCCGGTTTCCCGGGCCGCTCTTAATCCGCCGACGGTTGAATAACCGACAGGGAGATCCTCGGAGCGGATAGCCATGGTGGGCAGATAAACAAAGTTATCGCGCCTTTTTCTTTCTATATAATTGAGTATACCCTCATCTTTTACGACCTTTTCCGTACTTTCAGCGGCTCTTTTTAAAAGGTGTTCTATCGCGGGCGGCATCTTTGTCCTGTACTCGCCAGTCTCCGCGACAGGAACAGAGGCGCCGTCGGCCACGCCTTCTTTCTGCCACAGCTCCAGCTCCCAGTCATAAGTTGAAGCGAATTTGCCGGCCATTACTTTTTCAAAAGCATTGTTTATTTCATCATTTAACAAATCAAGCTTGACGCCTCTTTCGCCGTTTCTCCATTGGCTGGTTATTTTTTCCCATACTGACCTGAAATTTTTGTTGAGCTTTTTTTCACTGATATCGGGGCCTATAACAATTACCTTTGAAGAGGCTGTCACAACATCTATGAATTTTTCAATTTTATTGTTTACGCTCAACGAAGCTTTCTGGAGATAGACATCAACCGGCGTGAGATAATCAACCCCTGTAATATCGCCCTTTTTAAGCGTTATGGAGCGCATTTTTGGTTTCTCTGCGCCGGGATAAGCCCACCAGAATTTCAGCACCGCGCTCCCGTCGGTATTTACAGAAATCGGAAGAATATCATTTTGTTTGACGCCTAAGGCCTTGAGTTCCAGGACTATAAGCTCCTCCATATATGAGTCAACAAGCTGTATGGGCCAGTAGCCGAGGTGATTTCTGTATTCATAGTAAGCGGCAGGATGGCTTTCATAAACATCAAGCTCAATATCATCCCATTTCTCTATCAGAGCCTGCAGGCCATTTCCGTCATACCCCAACTTGTCAATAAATTCCATTTCCGTGGCATCCGCAATGAACAGCGGGCTTGCTATATCCGGACCGGAGGCCGCGTATCTTAAAGAAATTCCTAAGCTCTTCGGATTTATTATTTCCTTGTTTTGCAGGTAATACTCCATTTGTTCCGGGCTTATAAGCCCGTTTTCAACAGCGGGTATTCTGTTGATAAAATCTTCATTTTCTGACATTTTGCCGCTGGAGGTTATTTCTTTTCCAAAAATCAGCGGCTTGCCGGCTTTGGTGCCGCTTCCAAATAATAAATTGTAAAGCGCGTGCGTTGAGGCGTTGGCAAGGTAGGCTATATAGGCGTTCTGCGTGAAGTGCCACGCGAGGTAGGTCGCTGTCCATATTGCGCCGGCTCCGGCAAGCCTCGGCCAGTCGGGTTTGCCCAGCAGGAAATTTATCAGTATCTGAAGTGTGTGCAAAACAATATCAGGCAGCCAGAAGGGGGCAAATTTCAGCTCTACCCACCGCTTCATTTGCGGTTCATTGGAAAGCGTTTCTTTGTATTGCGGATTGCTCTTGCGGAAATTCTTGAAATACCATCTCCCTATTTTATAGGTGCTCGCATGCGTAAGCCGGGAACCATTTTCATCCGAACTAATTTCTTCGGTGCTGTGCACTTTCCCGGTAGATGAAACCCCGGCGTATAAACCAGATCTATCTGTATTCGGACTGCTGTGAACCGATTGTCTTGGCAAATCGGGCCATGGGATGTCTTTAAATTCCGAGAATTCCGGGCCCGCCATAAACCTATTATTATCTGTTTTAATAATTCTGCCATCCTCTTCAAAAACCGCGAGGTTTTCTGACAGGGCGTTTACATCCGCCTCATAGCCAAATTTACCATTTACTATCTTTTGAATATCTGAAACGGTGAATGTTTTATCAATTAAATATAGACGCACCACTTCGCGAATCATGCCCCTGTAAATAATGCTCTTTAACTCATTCCCTCCCAAAGTGATTTTTTCGTCACTGATATATTTAAGGGTTTTTGTGAAATCGCCCAGCAATCTTTCCCCAAACTTCATTGAAACGGCAGAGGTTATGGTTGCGCTTTTTCTTTCATTTTCACTCAGTTCAACCATCTCTTGTAGATAGTCAAGAAGGATTCGCGTCTGCTCGTCAATCAATTGCCTTATAAGCAGCTGTTCTTCGCTCTTTATTTCTCCGAATTTGGCTGAGCGGAAAATAATCTTCAATTCCCAGAAGAACATCGCCTGGCTTTCTTCCCATTGCTTAATTAAATTTATGATTTCCGAAATGTCTTTGTCTTTGAAACTATATTCGTATGCGAGCCGATTGGGATCATAAGTATCTTTATCTATTAATCCCAAATCAATCAACTGCGCGGTGAACCTGCTTTGCGTCATCGGGATATACATTTTAAGCGGATAGGTTATGCGGCTATCCATGCCCGTTTTTTTAAGAAATGATATATTTTCCTTAACCTCTTCTGTCGTAACCAATGGGTCTACCATTATAAATCCCGGCACAACATAAATACCCATGGATTCTATTCGCGCAATTGCTTCTTCATTCTCTGCAACTGTGGCCGCCTTGCCGTAACGCTTTAGTTGTGCGGGCGACCCTGATTCAATGCCGATGAACAACACCCTTAACCCGGCCGCGTAAAGTTTTTTATACGCGTTCAATCGCTTTTCATTTTCAAAATCCGAGTCATTCTGCCTGTACACATTGCGAACGCTTGCCGAGGTGCCGAAAATTAATCCCGGGTGAATGTTGCCTTTCTTTTTTTCATCAATGATTCTGTCGGCCAAATCAAGCACCCTTTCCACGCCGCCGGCAAATAGATCTTCATCAACAAAATTTATATTCCGCACCCCTAATTTGCTCGCTTCAATAATGTCCTCAATAATTGAATTGATGGGACGGCCTTTCCATCCTCCTTCCAAAAACGGTTTTCTGTCGCATATAGCGCAATTAAACGGGCACCCGCGGCTGGTTTCCATGTATACAACACCGCCTGAATTCACAACTGCCGGGAGTATATCGGGCAAGGGTATGCCAATATTCTCTATGGAGTTGCTGCTGCGCGGCCCATTCCGCCTGATTCCGTTTTCGTCAATGTATGAAACATTATGAATTGCTGATTTGGGTATATTCCCCTTCGCAAACTTTACGGTATCTATCATTGCTTCTTCGCCCATCCCAACGCAAACCATGACCTCGGGAAACTTTTCAAGAATGAAGTCAACATTATAAGAAGCGACAATGTTTCCAGCGATAACAATTGGCCTTTCGCTTTTTGGCAGAGAGTTGACATAAGCCATTACGGCGAATAATTCCCGCAATGATCCGAAACCTAAAGACAAGCCGAGAATTTTTGGTTTTTCCTGATTTATGCGTTCTATTATCTTTTGAACATCGCCTTCTTCAAGGTAATGAACCATTGACACTTTAACAGAATCCTTGAAAGTATTTTTTAGTGTGCCGCCGAGCACGGCAATACTTAATGGATTGTCAATCTTGGATGTATCTCTTATTTTACTGAAGAATGAAAGTGTAACTTTCACTGATTCATTGTCAACCATGTTTATGTCAGAAGAATCCTCACCGACCGTCAGCGGCTTGATAGCTTTAGTGCCGCTTCCGAATAATAAATTGTATAGCGCGTGCGTTGAGGCGTTGGCGAGGTAGGCTATATACGCGTTTTGCGTGAAGTGCCACGCGAGGTAGGTCGCTGTCCATATTGCGCCGGCTCCGGCAAGCCTCGGCCAGTCGGGTTTGCCCAGCAGGAAATTTATCAGTATCTGCAGTGTGTGCAAAACAATATCCGGCAGCCAGAAGGGGGCAAATTTCAGCTCTACCCACCGCTTCATTTGCGGTTCATTGGAAAGCATTTCTTTGTATTGCGGATTGCTCTTGCGGAAATTCTTGAAATACCATTTCCCTATTTTATAGGTGCTTTCAAGAGTCAGGTGAGTACCATTATTTATTTCATTAGCCCGCGGCGGCTCCGCAGGTTTTATGCCCCCGGTATTTTTATATGTGCTCGGATCGATATTTGCCAATATTTCAATTATAATTTCCCCGCCACCGCCGGATTTTGAATCTTGCCCGTTTTGTTTTCTTTCAGCGAACTCGGATTGTATCAACTCAACCCGTCCTAATACACCATGCGCATTCCAACGAATATTTCCCGTGACTCCTTCTCCTGTGACCAGCCTTTCTAATACTTTTATGCCTTCAGATACATCTTTGTTCCGCGTGGCCTCCAAGGAAACAACATCGCGTATCTTATCCATCGCTGTCTCGCGTAATTCTTCAGATATTTTTTCTTCTCGCGCAAGTCCTTCAAGTACTCGCAGGCCTTCATAAATGTCTTTGTCTTCCAAGCCTTTCGCTGAGATAGCTGTGCCAATGTTTTGGATTAGGACAAGACTATCAATGAATGCTAAATCTTTGTCTCTTACCGCACGGGCAAGCACATCCAACCATCTATTGACATGCCCTGTTTGCGCGGCATTTTCAGACAAAACTTCGCCCAAAACCTTGATTGATGTCCTTCGCAGCAATCCCGGCCCTGTTTTGTCCTTAAATATGTCTTCCATTAAAATTAAGGCTTTGTTTACGATTTCTTTGTTGACTGCACCACCGGCAAAATTTCCTATCGTTCTGAGTGCAGTAGCGCGCAATTCAACGGGCAGCATTATATCCCCAGGCAAATTAAAGAGAATATTTACCCCTTCAGAAACATCTTTGCCGAGCTCCGCCCGCTCGGACATGCTCACGCCTATATTTACGATCGCCATGCCTCTCAAATCATTGGACAAAAATTTATCTTCGTATAAATCACGGAGAATATTTATTCCTTCGGAAACATCTTCTGTTCGCGTCCCCGCGCGGGTTATTATTTTTCTTATGCAACTCAGCATTCCTACGCGGGCTTCTAAAATAATTGTGGCATTATTTGTGTCCTTATTGCCCAGCAATTTCAGTATCTCGGAAACATCCTCGCCGCGCTCAGCCTTAATGGATATAACATCGCCTATCGCATTCCATGCCGTTTCGGCAAAATTCCTGTTCCTTTCTCTTCCTTCTTCACGCGCCAAATTTAACAGCATATTCAGCCATTTTGAAATATCTTCACCCCGCTCAACCTTCGCGGAGAGAACATTCCCTACTGTTACTATTGCCGCGCTGCCAAAACTTCTGTCTTTTTCTTCTTTGCGTACCGCATCAAACAGCATATCCAGCAATTTAGCGACATCCTCGCCGCGCTCATCTTTTGTGATAATAATCCGTTCTATAGCTTTATATAGCGCTATGTAAAATTGCTGCGTTTTTTTTCTGTTAAGCATATCAGGCAATTTCTCAAGGCTCAAATTTCCTTTTTCCCAGGCCTCGTAAAACTTGTTCTTCCCGTCCATATTTACCGCTCTCTCATTTAGTGCTTCCAATCCTTCGCTGATCTCCAGCTTCGTCTCGGTATTAAGACCTTTTATAATATCTGTCACCTTATCCTTTTGTCTGCCGACAGCAGAAATGCGGCCCAGCATTTCCTTAACCCGTTTTGCGTGTTTCTCCTCAACTACACCGTCCCATATATGCCGCCTCCCGCCGGAGGCCAGCCTTTTATAAACACCGAGTTTGCCGCGCAAAAAGTAATAGCTCTTTACTTCGTTTTCTATAGTTTTTCTGCTCCTCATATCGCTTTCGTCTATAGGTATAGCGTTCCGTCCGCTGTAAAGCAAAAGCCTCTTAAAGGACAATATCGCGGCGCGGTTTTCTCCAAAGACTGCCTTAAGCGCCCTGTCAAGATTGCTAAAATCTATTCTTTGCTCATATCCGCTCGCGAACACCGGCAGAACCACATCCTCCAGGCCGGTTACCCCTCCTTCCATTATCGCCCTTGTCAGACCGTCGCTTACCGTAAGCGCATCCCTTATATACTGCGCCCGCGCTCTATTATTCAACGGTAACGCTCTTACAGGCGTCATTAAAAACCGGCTCTCTATTGTGTTATGATCGCGGGAAAAATTAATTATGTTATGGTGATAAAATACTTTAGCGTCCATGTGGTTTTCTGTCACTACAAATAAGTATGGCAAGATTAACTGTCTGCCTCCTATTTCCTCGCCATTATGAGTATTAATGGCGCACAGATAACCGTCAAGAAACAATGCGATTGTATACAGGTTTCTCTTTTGTTCGGCCGTAATCTCGCTCTCATAGGCGCCACGGTCGCAATGAATATGCATTGACGCATTATAATCGGCTCCAAGTTTTTTGAAAAATATTTTTAATCCGTTCCACGACTTTTGCTTTCCGTTGTCAATTAAATAATCTTCTTCTTCATCAGCGTTCATCTCTAATTCTATGCCGAATTTTCTCGTAATCCCGGGAATTGGCTCAAACTTAGTTTCACCCAGCAGGGGGCTTATCAGGTCATAGCGCTCTTTCAGCCGTTTATCGCCTTCTCCCTCAAACACTCCGCTTATCCATCTCAATTCCCCGGCGCATTCCTCAAACACTATCACCTTTTCCGCTATTTCCAGCAATTTTGACTTTGCCGCTTCGTCCCATTCCCGGCTTCTCCCTAATATCCGAACCAGCGATCTGAACTCAGGGACAAAATCTTTAAAATATATTTCCCTAAACGCCGCTATGCGCGCCCCCGGATGCTCAGCGTCACTCGTGTTTAAAGCCTTTAGATAATCCGTATAGCCGGCCACAGCCAAGTTTACTCTCGCGGAAAGTATTTCAAGCAGTTGATACCTTAATTCTTTCGCGAGCTTGTCCGCGCCGGAGGCATCCGCCCTGATAATAAATCGTGTAAACGCTTTTTGAGTTGCATCCCTTACCTCGCCTGCCCGATCATCTCCTTTCAGGACGCCGTTTATCATATTGGAGTACACAAACCCTGCGGCCCGGCGCGCCGAGACAGCCATACGCCTCTTACTATTCCCGCCTAAGTTGTTGTAGCGTTTGCTAAACTTCTTGGCGTTAAATTCTTTCCCAAATATCATATCCCACAACAACCTGTATTCCGAATCCGCGCCTTTTTGCAAAGCGTAATCAGCGTATTCATCGTTTACCCGTCCGCGGCCGCGTTCGCCCCGCTCATCCTCCATCCTTACGCTTTCTAAATATCGGTTCATCAATAGGGGCAGCTGCTCCGCACCCATGCTTGCTATCAGCACGCCGTTTTTATTGGCAAACTCCGTCCCAAGCTTTGTTTCGCCGCTAACACCGTACCGCGCGCTCTCTTCCGCGCTGGCTCTTACAACCTCTGTTTCGGTTTTTTTTGATTCCTTTTGCGCCGGCAACACTATCGCGGCACGCTCCAGTTTATCCAGCAAATCAACCGCTCTTCCTATTCCTGCCGCGTCTTTTCCGTTTATTAACGCGACTATCGCCGCATCCGTAACCGGTATTATCCGGCGGTTATCAACCGCGTCAGGCCTTACAAGTAAGCCTCCGGCTGAAGTTATCAGCGGATTTTTTTCGGTTGGAATTAAAATATTTTCATCTCCGGTTTCTGAAGGTTTTATTCCGAAGCCGTCTTCACCGACCGTCAGCGGTTTTCCGGCTTTAGTGCCGCTTCCGAATAATAAATTGTAAAGCGCGTGCGTTGAGGCGTTGGCAAGGTAAGCTATATACGCGTTTTGCGTGAAGTGCCACGCGAGGTAGGTCGCTGTCCATATTGCGCCGGCTCCGGCAAGCCTCGGCCAGTCGGGTTTACCCAGCAGGAAATTTATCAGTATCTGTAATGTGTGAAAAACAATATCCGGCAGCCAGAAGGGGGCAATGGTAAGCTCGGTCCAGCGGTCCATTACTTTTTCGTCGGTAACCAGCGCGGGCAGGGTTGACTTAGTTGTTTTGCCATCAAGGGTTTCTTCCTCCTGCTGAGGCTTGACTAAACCTTTTCTCAGCGCGAAATCCCGTCCCTTCAGGGAAGCTGCCAGCGCCGAAACCGTAAGCGCGCGAAAATCTTTACGGGCATCAATTAACGGGCTTGAGAAAAGCGGCGAAATTGCTATCTGCGAAACGCTTCCGTCAGCGCCCTGGTCTCTTTTTTCAATTACCGGGTACCCGACATTCCCGCCCGGAGTTACGCCAAGAGCGATTGAAGGGTAGAGGTCACGAAACTCGTCTCTCAGGACATATTTGCCTTCGGAATTTTTTACGGCGTATATCTTATATAGCCTGCCCAGCATGCCGGTTAATTTTATCTGGCCGTTCTCTTCGGCCACTTCACCGAGAATGTCAGTAATTTCCCTGGCATTCTGTCCTGAAATCCTTGATCTTGAACTGTAAGCTTTGTCCGGTTTAAGGGCCCAGGCGCCGTTTCTGTTTCGTCTGGAAATAAACTTGGTCGTCATCCCGCTGACATATAAATATATTTCGTTCTTTGCGCGGCCCTGCTGGCTGTCTATCATCTGCTGAAGCGGAACCAGCACGCTGCTCATAGCGGTAGCGCTGTTTCTGTCGGTAAAAAACGCCAGCCTGACTCCGCGGTTATAAAGCGCAGCAAGTACAACGGCCATCTCATAGCGGTCTTCATAAAGATTTTCATAGACCGTCTTTTTCTGGCCGTTTACTATTACATCTTTCTTGCCCAAAATAGTGTCGTCAATATCCAGCGCGATAAATTTCGGCAGTTCTCCCGCGGGAAGGTTAAAGATCCTCTGAAGTTCTTTCTGAGCCGCGTCTATGCCGCTTCCGATGGCCACCGCCTCGGGAATTACTCTGTGCTGGTCCTCGTCAACGGCAAGAACAGTAAGGCCGTCAATGCCGCACAAAATCCCGTCGCGCTCATTTATAGAATCCGTCTGGTTGCCTATGTATATGCCGCCGGAAGCCCTGAACCCGGTTTTGCGCAGGTAATCCTTCATAGCGTCTTTTTTCGTGGGTACCGGAGCCCTGGAAATATCTATAGTGCTTCTGCCGCCCTCTCTGATTACTATATCCTGCCCGTTTATTCCCGCTGTCTGCTCGGCCCGCGGCCTTTTCGTTGAGGCGGAGGGAAGAAGGCCGGTTTCTATCCGGCTGAATATCTCGGCGAGACGGGGCAGCGAATAATGGTAGCTTTGCGCGGCCCTGCTTCCGTCGGAATCACGGGGCTGAAGGGACGCGGATATCTCGGCAAGCCTCTCCCCGACGGGGATTATGCTTTTTGCTTCTATAAACTCCCTGTCTTCCCGGCTGATCTCAAAAGTCCCCAGAGCGTGTTTGCCGGCTTCAAGCGGCCGCCTGGACGCGTCGGAGCGTATTTCCTCAATTTCTCTTGCCTCGCCCGAAATAAAATCGGCCAGCGCGGGATCGTCAACCGGGGCTTTATTAAACACCACATGCGTAACAATATCGCCGAAGGAATAATCGCTTTCAAGGGAATCATTTATGGAGCGTTCTATAGCCGTGATCAGAGTTTGAGGAGTGTGGTTAAGCGTCTCCATATCCTTTGTCGCGTTAAATATAAATATTATCTGAACCCCTCTCTCTCTTGCCTTTTTGAGCTCGCGCGCCACGCCGTCGGCCATCAGGTTTACGGCGATGCTTGTAAACGCGCTGCCCGGGCCTATGACAATCCTTTTCGCGTTTTGAATCATCGCCAGCGCCTTGGGGTTGGCCGGCATTTTAACAGGATTGCCCGCGTTATCGTAAAACGCGACTTTTTCTATATAACTGGCAGGATGGTAACCGGCCGTAATATCTTCCTGGCCTGTCAGCAGGCCGCCGTCAGACAGGAGAGCCGTGAAACTTGCATCCCTGTATGTCGCGGGGCTTGCCGGAACCGATACCGAACCGCTCCCGGTAATACGCATCGCGCGCTCAAGCGCCCTGTTGTATCTTGACGGCACTACCCAGCCGGAAGGACAAGCGTTTTCCGCGTCCAGCGCCGCGAGGAAAATAATATTTTTTACGCTGTGTCCCCTGCCGGATATTCTTATTTTGCCTTTCCATTTATTATCGGCATTTTTAAAATAGGGCAGAAGCCTGTTATAGAATGCCTCTAATTCCGTTTCGCCAACCTTTCCCTTAAATCTCTCCGCGGCCTGAACCTTCGCGCTGTCAAGCAGTTGAACGAAACTCCGGGCTTCAAACGAGCGGGCATTGAGGAACCAGCGCTTCCATTCTTCGGCAACACCGCCTGTTATAGCGCTCATTACATCGCCGGGATGGGGAATGGTCGCGGCACGGACAGCCTCCCTGGCCGGCCTGCGGGCCGGCTTACCGGCGGCCCAGTAAAAGGCGATATCGTCCATTATGTCTTTGGAACTGCCGCCATTATCCATGTAGCTGGTTATTGACCGGATCCCGTCTTTGAAGCGGCCTTTGAACAGCTCCACAATTTTGCCGGAACCCGTCCCGCCGCCAATGATGAGGACTTCGGCAGGCGCGTCAAGAGGAGATTCGCGCGTAAAAGCGTTTTTAATCCAGCCCAGGGTTTCTTGCCCGGATTCATTAATATTTATGATAAAGTGCGGAATGGAAAGCGATAAATAGGCGGCGACAAGCGTTGCTGTAAGGGGAAGGCTGAACACATAGAAAGAATAAAAAATGGTAAGCGAGGCGAGAACGGCGATAACCTGCAGGCCGTAGGCCTGTCTGTCGCTTAAATCGTCTCTCGCGGCATGGATAAAAAGGTCGGGTACAAAAAGCGGCGCGAAAACAAGCTCTATTAGCCTGTTTATTACGGGATGGTCAATAGCGAAGGTGGGCGCTTGGCCGAAAAGCAGCTGAACGCCGCCAAAGAAGCCCCTGAATGTTGACCTGGTCTGCGGCGCAGTAAGCATTTCCTCATCCGCCAAAGCTTTCTTATCGCGCAAACGCGCCTCTTCCTCTTTGCGTGAAAGCATATCTTCATCCTGGGCCGTGATCTCCATTAGAATACTATAGGCGCGTTTGATTATCGCAAGCGCCTCGTCTTCGCTGATTCCGGCGGAATTCGCCGCTTCCTGCGCCGTATACCCTTTTGTGAGAACCTTTTCAACCACTAAGCGATCCGCCGCCTCAAGCCTGCCGAGCAGAACCCGAATCTCGTCGTTTTCCTCAACCGCCAGGGAGTAATCGCTATCGTCATAGGTCATTCTCTCAAGCTTCGTCGGGCCCTCGCCGTCTTTTGAAGATATTTTTTCATCAAGGGATTTTTCCTTAAATCTCGCGCGGTTCAGCTCTCTGGCGGCGAGGTCTAAAGCGGCTCCAAGCTCTCCCTGAACATATTTTTCAAAACTGATATTGCCGAACAACCCGTCGGCTATATATCTGTCAATCAGATCGTAAAGCGCGAGCAGCCCTTCGCTTATCAGCTCATCCTGGCTGAACAGATCGTACCTGGCGTAGTTATTAACGACTATATTTCTCACAAGCCAGATGTAATTTCCTATTATATGTTTCCTGGCCTCGGCCTTGCGGTCCGCGTTATTTTTCAGGCCCAGAATTCTGAACATTTCATTTTCAACGGCCCTGTCTATCTCGGGTTTGATAAAAATCTGGCCGGGGGTGGCCTCGGTTCCCGCGGTTCTTGCCATGCTCAATTCGGCAAGATGCCTGGCCGCGCCGTAAACATTTGTCGTTTTGTCGGCCTTTTTCATCAGGGCTTTCGCTTTCTTAAGGGCGTCCTTGTAACGGCCGCTTTTGTAAAGTTTGTTGACGGTTTCGTACAGTTCCCACCCTTTGCATTCATTCATGAGCCGTTTGGACATCTCGGCAAGGTAGGGATCCCTGTTCTGACGGAAACTTTTCAGCTGCGCCGTCGCCTCGCCGAACCGTTTTTGAACCATAAGGGAAAGCGCGGACTCAAGCTTTACGGAAGCGCGGCTGTCGGAAATCCTGGCGGAAACCACGGCTGTCAGTGGGTAGTCGTTTTTCGCGGTTTTTTTCAGATGAGTGAATAATTCCATGGCTTCCGCGAAATGTCCCGCGGCAAAAAGGCTTTCCGCCATTCGGTACTGCGAATTGAAAACTTCATCCTGCTCGGAGCTCAGGCCGGCGGTTCTTTCCGCTGCGATAATACCGTTTATCCTTTCTAAATAATTCTGGGCTTTATACGCGAGGTTCTGTTCGGCGAGGTTCGCCGAGGGAAGTGACCTGCCTCTTACCACGATATAGGCAAATTTCCTGCGGGCCGCGCGGTCCTCGCCTTTGATAAATAATTCCACCGCGCTGTCATAGAGTTTCTGAAGATAAGAGGCACGCCTTGCCTGAGCGGCCGGCGACTTCTTCCTCATCTGATTTTTAATATCGTTGTTCAGCAATATTTCCAGCGGCTGGCCGTTGACATCAAATATGGGCTCGCCATCTTTGTCTTTTAAGTATTTAACGCTCACCGGGCGGCCGTTCTCAATGTATATCTCGGTTTCGGCGTTAGGGTAAAGGTCTAAGTCAAGAAAGCGCTCGTTCCCGAAACTGATGGCTCCGGTTTTGTCTGTTATAAACTGTCTGATGGTATGGCCTGATAGTTTTGCGAGATCCGCCGGGTTCAATTTCTCAAACCATTTAACAGGCCGGCCCGTGGCGTTTTCGTAAACAAGCGCGAGCTTTTTGGAGGCCAGCACTTTCCCGTCTGACAGGATTTTTACCTCGGAGGGCAGGCCCCCGACAAGCTCAAGCTCCGCGTCGCGTTCCGGATAATTGGCAAAAGAAATCACGGCATTGTCTATCCATATCAGGGAGTCTTTGCCGGTCTTTATATTGCGAATAGTGCATTTTTCAAGCCCGAGCCTCGCGGCGCGCGATAATTCATCCACCGATTCAACAAGCCTGCCGGTTTCGTCGTAAACAAGCGCGAGAGCCTTATTTTCCGTCACTTTCCCGTTCTCAACGGTCCTTACGCCCGTGACAACTCCTTTTCGCACATCCAGCTCGGCGTAAATACCGCCTTTTTGGGTTTTGCAGATATATTTTCCGCCGATCTGAATCACCCTGTTTTCCGGAACAAAGAAATCTGTTATTGTATGATTATTAAGCTTAGACAGTTCTTCGGGGCTGAGTTTTTCAAATGAGCCGGTTACTTGACCGGTTTCGGCGCTGCGTATAATTTTGTACTTTATTTCCTCGTCAAGCCTGCCGTTTTTATAGGCCCGGGCAGCGACAACCACGCCATCCCGTATATCCGCCTCAGCTTCCAGGTCAGGTTCCCGTCCCACATGATAAGACTTTTCCATGAAGTTCAGCAGCATATTGCCGTCGGTGTGCAGATTTTTCACGGTAGCGTTTTTAAGGGTTCTCAACTTCGCGAGAGCGGGCTTTTCGGCAGACATGATTATTTTCCCGCTTTGATTGTCGTGAATCGTAATAAGTTTTTTCTCTTCCGAAACTCTGCCGTCCTTTATAGACCTCAGCGCAACCGCGACGCCGTCTTTAAAATCTATCTCTACCTCGCTGAACGGCTCCTCGCCGATTCTTGCTATGTAGCCGCCCAATACCGCGGCGTTGTCTTTGTTGGTTCTGTATTTTTTTACTGTGTGGTTTGTAAACTGAGCCACATCGCCTTTGGAGATGAAATCCCTGAACGACTTAACCAGGCGGCCGGTACTATTGTCATAAACCAGCGTGAACGGATAGCTTTCCGCCACCCTGCCGTCCACTATTACCCTGAGCTCGGTTACAACGCCGTCAACAACATCAATCTCGGCCAGGCCGTCCGGATTCTGCGCTATGCCGAGCCTTAATTTGCCCCCTTCTATCACGACTCGTCCGTTAGAATAGATCCGCAGATTTTTAACCGTGTGTTTTTTTAATTTTTTGAGTGCTTCGTAGGTGAGCCTATCAATCCTGCGCTCCGAGGAGGGATTATTTGTTTCAAACACGGCAAGGCCCCCCTCTTCCTCTTCTGCGGCGCCAGCGGTAAGCGCTTCCCCCTGAAGGGCGTATAAATTATAAATATTGTGAGCGGCGGCATTTGCGAAGTAAGCTGAAACCAGGGTTGTAAAAATCGGCAGGTTAAGCAGGTAGAACGAAACCAACAGCATCGCGGAGGTAGCAATAGCAATAGCTTTAAGGCCCGAGATCTGGCTGTCGCTTAAATCGTCTCTCGCGGCATGGATAAAGAGGTCGGGTACGAAAAGCGGCGCGAAGACAAGCTCTATTAGCCTGTTTATTACGGGATGATCAATACCGAAGGTGGGCGCCTGGCCGAAAAGCAGCTGAGCGCCGCCGGCAAGCCCTCTTGCAAGCGAATAGGTGCCGGGCACAGTGAGTGTTTCGCCATCGCGCAGCTCGCCGCGGGTTATTTCTTCAATATTTGCGATTTCGCGCTTCTGCGGGTCACTGGAATTGGCATCCACGAACCATTTTAGCCGCTCAAATTCATTTTTTGTGAGCACGGCCTTCGCGAACTCAAATGCCATTTCCCTGTTTCCGCTAAAATACTTTTCGGCGAATTCCTGTTCAGCGGGAAGCCGCGAAGAAAGAAACTCTTTCATTGACAGTATTTCGTCCCGCAAAAGCCTTATGCCTTTTTCAAGCATCTGCCGGTGGGTATCCCTGAATCTGAGCTCTTCATCTCCGAGCAGCATCAGTTCCGTCAGCCCGATGCGATATTTTGACTGACTCGCCAAATCAAGCATTCCCTGAAAACCGGACATTTTGTCCTGCAGATTCAAAAGAGTATTAATTTTATTATCAAGTTTATTACTCTCTCTTTTCTGCAACCTGTCGGCAATAGCTGTCCCTACACTTTCTGAGAGATAGGGAAGCCAGTACAAAAACATCAGGCCCGCGAAAAAAGCAACCAGCTGCAGAGGAGTGGAAACACGCAGCCAATGGTTGTATAACCACGGAAACGCGGTGACCATAACAACCAGAACGATGTTTTTAAACATCCTTATAACAAATTCCGTTTCCGCGAATCCTTTGTTGTTTGATAATATCTCTCCGAGACCGGCCGCGTTGAAACCGAAGGCTTTTCTCACTCGTCCTTCTTTGACGAGTTCCTCAAACCATTGAGAAACCAGATCTTTATCAACAGTTTCTATGTTTTTTAATATGCCGTACAGTTCAGCCTCTTCTCTTTCAAGGCGCGGCACAAGGTATTCAAGCATTTTTGGCACGAGCAGCGGCTGGAAGCGCGGGTCCACGCCGGCCTCTTCCATTGAAACCACGAGCTGAATTACCGCGTCGCAGAGTATTCGCTCGGCATACATGTGTGCTGAATCACCAAGGCCTCGTTCTAAAGTTAAATCAGGCGCGGGAATAAAAAAACTATCCGGATTGTCCAGGAGGCTGATAACCGGAACTCCGAGCAGAATTGCGACTTCATTATTTAATTGCTCTTCCTGACCGCTGGAAGCGGTTTTCATCTCAATTTTTTTGCGTTCCGCGGCATACCACGAATCCGACGCGGCTTTTGCCACCGGCCCCTCAGCCACCTCATCAAACGCCAGTATTTCGCTGGGCGTAAGTTCCGGCTTTAACTGCCCGTCCGGTTTAACCCCCTGGACGCTGTCTATTACTTCGTGACTATTGAAGTCGTAAGGGAAAATGTCTTCCCTGATGATTTTTAACGCCTTTTCGGCCTCAGGCATTTCGGCGAGTTTTTCAAAAAGCGCTTCGTTGGCTCGGTATTTAAGGTAAATGTATTCCGCGGCTCGTTTTGTCATGCCAGACGAGGGCTTTTCGCTGAGAAGAAACATTCTGTCGTAAAGTTCTCCGCGCACCTTGTCCCACAGGCCTTTTGGTGGCCTGACTATATTGTTTTCTTTTTTAAGTTTGAGATATGAAAACAGATGGCCGACCTCGGATGGAAGAAAAAGCAGGTTATGAGTCATACGCACTTTATGCAAAGATAAGCCGCTTTCAAAAAACGCGCTTAACCAGTTATTGTCTGCCTCAAACCGTGATCTTGCCTGCTGATCATAAAAATGATGTTTCTCTACTAAATCGGGGTGCAGCATTTTAAGCATATAAGAAGGGATTTTGCTCAGCAGCCTGGCGTAAACGAGGCCCTGCAGGAAATTCTTAAAGTTATGCAGGTCAATGTGCTGGTCATCAAAGATATCCACTATCTTCGCGACTTCGTATTCGGCGCTTGTGGAATACGCCCCCGCCCTTATCTCGGGGATTGAGGCGTAAATCAATACGATCTGATAGGGCACATCGGCCCACGAGATATCCGCCGCGGGAGGAGGGATATTTCTTTTCATCATCTCCTCTCTTATAAGAGGAGCGAGATAGCCCTCTGTCCATTTTTTAAACGCATCTTCTTCCGAGCATGTGAAAAGAGCGGAAAGCATATACGCGTTCGTTTTAGGAGTAAAACCGAACTTTTGCGCGGCGGTTTTGTAAATTACAAGAAGAGACTGGGAAATAGACGCCACCCGGGCTCTCTTTTCTCCGACAAATAATTTGTTCGTATCAATCCATCTTTTCATCCCGAGAACAAGGTATTTCTCATTTTCAGTCAGCTTCATTGACTCAAAAAACCATCTGAGGGTAAGGTCATATTTATTGCCCTGGATAAGCGGTTTGAGTCCGAGCGGCAAATTTCTTTTTCTTATCTCCGAGCGAATCTCCCGGATTCTGAGAGCCAGCTTGTCCCCGGAGAACCCCGCGGCAGACGGAATTGAATATTTAATATCTGAAAGCAATATGTCAATTGACGGTTTTTTCCGGGCAGACTCTTTTAAGAAATTTCTAAAAACCCGCCCGTCGGCCTCCGCCAATATTTTCAGCATCGCATTAAGCTTAATGAATTTGCCGGCATCCTCTTTCCGAAGCATTTCCGCTACTGCGGGATAGGCCTCGGCAAGAATAGCCATTTCTGCTGAAGGCAATGCCCCAATAGTATCTGACATCTCGCGCAGATACTCTGATGTTTCCTCAAAGGTCAAGCCGTTGCCGCGCATAATGGAGGCGCTCTTTGATGCCGCGTTGAGGAATATTTCCCTTTCCTGCGCTAATTCTTCTCCTGCGCCGAGCGGAGAAATATCAAGTATTTCGGCCCAGCCAGCCACATCCTCGCCGTTAAAATGTCCCTCTGTTAAATCAAAAATTTCGTTTAAATATATTTTTGTGTCGGGAGAATTGGCTTTAATCATCTCGGACAGCTTATTAACGAATTCCGCTTTTGAAAGATTCCAATTATTTTCCGCCTCTTTAAGCGTTTCACCTGGATCAAGCTTCTTTTTATATTCAATAAGCGAGTTCTCGGCCTGCGGGTTTAAAAGAAGGTACGCGTTTCTAAGGGCGGTGGCGATAGCGCCGGATGCTATCCCGAGAGAAAAAGCTGAAAGCAATAATACCGGTGCTGATTCCTGCGGAGCCGAGAAAAAAACGCTCCAGCTAAAGCCGGCGGCCGCCACAAGCAGCTCAAAGAAGCGGCTGCGGAAATACCGGTCGTACCTGCGTTTCCTGTACTGTTCCGGATTTCGGAACCGTTCAATAAAATCCGAGATGCCGAACAGTTTTGTTTCTTGATCGCGGGGTTGAATTCTAAATTCGTTTCGCGCGGAGGATTTTTTCGCGTCTTCGCTGCCGCGCGCCCTTGCGGCATCCCCGGTGAAAGGAGCCGCGCTGTCAATAAGTTCTCTCAGGCTGACCTCGTCGCCCCTGTCGCCTATAATTTCCGCGTATTTTATAAGCAGCATGTCAATCTTGACGCTGTTTCTTCTTTTCCACTCCTCGCTGCCGCCTATCTCTTCAATGACCTTCTTTGTGTCCACTTCTCTGTAATCATAGCGGTTCTTTATTAAAAACATAAACAAGCCGCTTTCAATCTCATCGGCATGCTCATCATCTGTCGCGGTTAAAAATGCTTTTAAATATTGTTCGGCCGCCTCGCGGTATTTCCGCGTATTCTGATAGACGATGGCCAGCGACTCGTAAGCATAGGCTATTTTAGCGTGGCCGGTCCGGAGCGCGGCCTTCAGCAAAAACAGGGCGCCGTCATAATTTTTCTGCCTCATGTAGCTTTCCGAGAGCCCCAGCCGCGCGTCAAAATTTTCCGGATATAACCTTAGTGTTTTTTCAAACAGCGGAATCGCTTTTTCGGGTTGTCCGGATTCATTATAGAAATCCCCGGCCGCGTTTATGTACATTGGATCGGTGGGAACCAGTTCAAGGCATTTCAGCAGGCTTTGCTCCGCCTTATCGTTTCTTCCCAATTCTATATTGCAGAGGCCTTCCCAATAATAATTGTCGGGGTCATCAGGTCCCAGCTTAATGGACTCTTTAATATAGGCAAGCGCCGCCTCGTGGTCGCCGAGGTCGTAATATTCGGCCGCTATTCTTGTCATAAGCGATGATGCGGCATGCTTCTCGTCAAAAACATTCAGGTAAGAATATCCGGCGAGCGGTTTTCTGCTTAAGTAGCGCTCAAGAGGGGTATCGGGATCCCTGTTAAAGCTCATATTTAACACTATGGGACCGACCTTCCGCATGGCAAAATCAAACGCCAGGATGTACTCTCCGGCCATAAGCCCAAGAAAAACATGCTGCGGGACGCCGATATGCACTATTTTGACCGCGTCGGGCAGGGGCAGAGACTTCAGCAGTTCCCAAAGCGCGTACGCAATTACCGTGCAGTCCCCTTCGCTCAAAATATTGACAAACTGCTCGGGTACGAGATTTTGAATTAATTTTTTCCTGGCCGCTTCCGAAATGAAATAGTTCTGGAACGCGTCAAATGTCTTTCCGTATCTGTTTTTTGCCTCCGGCCCGTATTGCGCAAAAGTGACAAATTTATCTATAAGCACCAGCAATGTTTCAAGCCCGTATCTGCCTCCGATAAACTCTTTCATCAGCGCCGCGGTTTCTGAAATATTTGCAGTGTTGAGCCGTCCAAGTTCACTCATCAGTTGACGGTTTTTAAGCTGATGGACTCTGTAAAGGTTTTCGTCCCATCTGCCGGGCACCCTGCCCGAAACGGTTTCCGCCGCTCCGCTCCAGAAAAAGGTGAATGCGTCGGCGCCTTCGGGGAGCGCTGCCGTGAACTCAGTCATGTTTTTTGAAAGAAGCGGCACAAGAAATGTTTTAGCGGTTTGTCCTGTTTCCGGTGACGGGGTTTGGGTGGCCCAGACAAAACCCGGGCCTCCCACTGAAACGCTGTCGGCAATTCTCGCGCGGTTCTCAAAAGTCCAGGAAAGGTTATTGTTGCCGCGGCTCCCGGCTTGCGTTGAGTCTATCTGGTATTTTCCGTAAAGCCTGGCGGCGGCGTATGAAAATATCCTGGCGGTATCTTTTTGCCTTACGGGCTGAACGGTGAAAAGACGCCCGGGGCCGGTTTCCTTTTCAAATTCTCCGGAGGCTATTTTGCCAACGGACACGGGAACGGTATTCTCGGGAAGATAGCCCCCCAGCGGAGTTATTTTTGTGTCTCTAAAATCGCCTATATGAGAAACTACGCTGACAGCCATGCCTCTGCCGTTTAAATGCGCGGTGAGCCTGCCCAGAATACCGTCTTTATCAATCGGTTCCTGGCTCTGGTTTATTAACTCAAAAGACTGTTGTGAGGGCGCGAAAATTTCTCTGCCGGAGTTGAGGGCGAAGTACAGCCTTCCCAGCAGATGAATCTCGTCGTTTCTATTCAGGTCTTCCGCGAGCGGGCCGATAATTTTTTTATAAAACCATTCTTTGCCGGAGCTTGAATGAAGCACCAGATTGCCGCCCGATCTCAGGAGTTCTTTTATGGATTTTATCTGGGTTTTGCCGAGCAGTCCGTTGTCGTCCGTTATACTTTCTATATCCGCCGAGAGAAGCGGCACGGCCCTTTCGTTAATAGCTTTTTCAAGCCTCAGGGAGAACTCGCCCGCCTCGGGCCCGCTTATGGCCCCGCCCTTGGCCCTAAAACCGATTGACTGGAATATGGCCGCGGCCGCTGTTATCGCCGCCGCGAGCGTAATGGCTGCCGGTGAAATCATAAATTCCAGCAGCGGGAACAGGTTTGACACAACGCTCTGCGGGCCGCCGGGCATTAAGGCGCCGAGTTCCGGCGAAATTCCAACGAGCGATGCCGCAAAGAAGAAGACGGGCGCTAAATGCGCCGATAAAGTTATACCGGACGGCTTACCGGCTTTCCCGGCCCCGTCCGCGGGTTTGGCGGCATCCAGGGCTGCTGTTTCCAGCTTTGGCTTTCCGGCGGGGCGCTTTCTTCCGAGAATGTTAGCGTATTTTTCTTTCTCTCTGTCTTTATACTTTTGCGCGGGCCCGCCGCTGTCAAGCAGATCCAGCTCGGCGTCTTTTCCCGACAGCATATAATACAGCTCGTTAACATCCTGTCCGAGCCTGGCATGGTTTTCCAGCAGAAAATTTACGGCATTTTCCAGCTCGCGCCCTTCATAGCCGGCCTGCTCGCAAAGCCTCTGCAGGGTGTCGCTGTCAAGGGACTTAAAATTTTCAATACTTTCTCTCAGATAGGTTTCATTTAAGGACTCGGCCTGCGTAAGCCCGGCTCCAAGGCCGTATTTTTCAAACATCAACAGAAAATACGCGCGTACCGTCGCGTAATCCGTCTGTTTCATCAGCGCGACTAACGCTCTGTAATCTTCCGACCAGTCGCTGCTAAGTGGTTTAACGGTTTTTGCCGTACTGAAGACGCTGTGGTACAGGAACAATGAGTAAAAACGGTTAATTCCACCCCCTCTGTTGTCAAACAAATAGAAAGGGAGGACTTCGTCGTTGTCAATGGTAACCGGCAGGTCTCCGGCAAACGCTATATTACCATAGTGCTGATCCCACTTTCGCAGAAGAATATTTGTCACAAAATTCGCGTTAAAGGCCCTGGCCCTGTCCCGCACCGCGAGTTTTGAGGCATCAATGTTTGAGGGAACCACTAACCGGGTAAGATAATATCTGTAGAGCTCGTCTTTGTTGATGAAATCTACGCCTTTTAATTCCTGCGGCGAGAGGAACCTGATCTCCGCCATGTTGGACCTGCCTTGAGAGATAAGCCAGGCCAGCATCTCGTGAGACGGAGTATCCTTGATTTTTCGGTCCGGGGCATTCCGGTCCCGAGCGAATATATCCTGTTTTTTTACTATCCAGTAAATGCCGTCTTCGTCCTTTATTAAACCCTCATGAAAAACATCGCGCGGGATAAGTTCAACTATATTTGTTTCCCTGACAATTCCGGGCTTAACCTTGCCGGCACTCAGTATGCCCCCGGAAAAATCACCGATATACTCCGAATAACCCGCGGTAAGCGTTGTCATTAATTCGTTGATAAGCCTGTCGCTTTCGCCGAAAGAGGCGGCGCTGTATGAATGAACCGCCGCCGCTTGCTCTGTTTCATTCGCCGCCGGCTCCTGCCCGTACGCCCCGAAACCGGCGATAATGCCGCCGAAAAGATCCGCCAGCAAAAGAACTTTGAGCCATTCCTCCTGTCCGGCTTTTTCGTGAATATTTATATTTCGTTTTTCCCGTTCACTGATAATAGCCTGCGCGAAATCCGGGAAGCGCGCCAAAATCTCCTTCTCAATGCCGTCAATCTTCTCTTGCGCGCTTAATGCCGGATCGGATACAATTTCGTAAATTAAACCATTGCCGGTTAAAATGTTGTTTGCCGCGGCAAACTCAAACAGCTCCCTTGCTATGGAATAGATATCGCCAAAAACTATTCTTGAAATAAATCCGGCGGCATCAAGCAGTTCGTAAACCGCCGCCTTGGCCTCCGCCACGAGCCCCGCGGGCTGGCTTACAATCTCTCCGGTTATTTCGCCGCTCCCCAACTTTATGACTGTGCCGTTCTCAAAAGTTAATTCTCCGCGGCTTGTGTTATAGCTTGCTTTTTCTCCGAAGGCCTCTTCTATTTCGCGTATCAGTCTGGTTTTCTCGGATATACCAGCGCCTTTTATTTTATTATCCAGGGCTTTTATCGTAAGCTCAAACAATTTAGGCGCGGAACTCTGCGAGGCGAGAGCCAGGGCCAGTTGTTCCGCCGGAGACGCCGCCGCGTTTATCATGTCTCCGCCGGCTTTCGCGCTCCGCTCCAGGGAATGAGTTTCACCGTTAATCTCAAGGGCCTGCCGCATGGCAAGCCGCGCGTAAACTCTGGCCGCGGTTTTATCTTCTTTTGTGGCGCCCGGCGTGATATTTATGTACGAAATATTTCTTTCTCTGAGCAGTTCATTGAGCCCCCGGGTATGGAAACCTCCGGTAATAACGGCAATGATTTTTGTATTTTTCAATTTGTTTACGAGTTCGGCTTCCCGGTATAAAGCTCCCCGCGCCGCGCCGCTCGCCGCGGCCTGCGTTTTCCGCTCGCCGCGGAGTTCTTCAATATTATTCAGGAAACGGGTATTTCTGCCTTCGTTTGTTCCGTAGAATTCATTGAGCAGGGCAAAATCCTTTTCCAGCGCTCCGATTTTGTCGTCGTAAGCGTATTTCAGCCATACGGTTTTAAATTTTGCGAACCTGGACTTGAAGTATTCATAGTCCTGCGCGGTAATGCTGTTTAAAAGAAATCCTTTGAAATACGGGAAGAAATCGGCGAGGAAAGCGACCTCAAGCCCGCTTCTGTCGCCGGCGAGCGCCACCCTTATATCTTCCGTCAGCCTTCTTTCTTCCTCAATAATTTTTAAGGGATTTATCGCGCGGTTATTCTCTATATAACGGAAAAACCCGCAAAGTTCCGGGAAGCGCGACTCAACCCAATCCTGATAAGGCGCCCCGGCGGAGGCGCCGGGTTTTTTAGCCAGCTGAGCCAGGTAAACATACAGTTCGTCCACCTTTGAAAAATTGCCGGTTTTCTCAAGCAACGAGTTATACAGATTAAAGCTGATCCTTGATTTTAATTCCTGGATGAACTGCTGCATCTGGCCCGAAACTTTTCCGTAATTTAACTTTTTGCCCTGCCTTATCAGCGAGGCGTAAGCCGCCAGGCCGGGGAATTCTTCGGTTTTGATGGAAAGCGGGCTTTGGTAATCCCCGGGGTTTTCGTTTATTCTATCGGCATACGCAAAAAGCCTTTTATAGTATTCGGCGGCCTCTATTTTTCCCTTCTTATAGTCCTCTATCAGCCGGTTAAATTTCCGGCTTTCCGGGCTCATGTATTTGGCCTGCATGAAACCAAGCTCTTTTCCCAGCGCCCCGGCGGCTTTTTCAAAATGCTCCTTCTTTTCAAGTATGAGCCCCAGCCTGGCGATATTCTGCCTGTGGATCTCTTTGTCTTCAATGCCCGTCAGAATATCGGGTTTATAGGCGGTTATGGAGAAATACTCTCCGCCGGTCAGGCTTCCGTTTTCCAGCAGGTTTTCCACGAGCTCTTTTTTTATCGCTCCGTCTTTTATTCCCGCTATGCGGGCGGTGCTGATCCTGCCGTAGCCGCCCTCCACATACACATTGGCGAGTCCGAATTTTCCGTCCAGCTCGGACAATATTCTTGAGATATTTCTCTGCACCTCGGCATGGCAGTGCAGGTCCTGAATATTTACAACCGTCAGGCTGTCGGCGCCGGCGTCTTCGGGAGCCCAGAATTCGGTTATCCTGCCCGCCGTGTGCGCGATAATGATGTCTTCCAGCGCGCGAGCCTGCGGCCCCGCGCCGCCGCTGATTTGTACGGCGGCCTGGATGGGCTCGGCCATCACGAAGGAGAACAGAAAGCTTGATAATGAGATGAGCGCTATGATTTTTTTCATGATTATTTTTTTAAAACATTATTCTGAAAAAAGAAAAACCCGGTTTTTATCAAACCGGGTTCATCTGCGGCTAAACGAAAAAAAAGCGTACGCGTCCGCGGGCAGATTACCCCTGCGGAGCATAACAAAATAGATTAGCAAAAACACAAATGCAAAACCGGGCGGGGCGTGAGCGCGCGGCGTGCCCGGCGCGAAACCTCGTAAAGCCGTAAAGGCGCCGGCATTTTCGCCGGAAGTCTCTTGCTGAATCAGTTTGAAATAGCTGGAAGACGGCGCGGCCAGAGAATATTTAGAGGCTTTGCCGAAATCGTTGGAGTTTGAGGCTTTGCCCGGCTGCCTGAACTCCGGGAAAAGAGGAGCCCCGGATTTTATTAAGCCTTCAACCATCCTGCCAGGAAGGTCGGCTAAAGCCGAGAGCCTGTGAAGCCCGGACTCTATCTGAGGCTGGGCCGGCACACTAAAAACAGGGCGCGCCGCAAAAAACCCCGCAAGGCTGTTTAGCAGTATAAATATAGGTATTGATAACAGGAAAAACTTTCTCAAGCGCGTAACCCTGTTTAAAATTTTAACTACCGCTATATTTTTGCTTTATTTTCTTATTATTTCAAGTGTTTTTTAATATATTTTTCGGCCTTCAGGCAGGAAGGCCCGCCTGCTGCCTGCCGTTTTGATTGACAGTTCGCGGCATTTTAGGTATAATCGGTGTGCGGTAAAAATATTTATCAACAAGCGAGGAAAATTATGACAAAACGCACTTATCAGCCAAACAGAAGGCGCAGAAAAAAGAAAATCGGATTCCTGGCCCGCATGTCCACAAAGGGCGGCAGAAATGTTTTGAGCCGTCGGCGCAAAAAGGGCCGCAAAACCCTTAGCGCATAATAACCCTTGCGGGAAATGTTTCCATGCCTGCCGAAAAAAAATTAAGATATACTTTTTCTTTCCTTGAAAAAATACACTCACAGAAAGATTTTGAGCAGGCGTTAAAAAAAGGCCGGAGGCTGGCGCATCCGGCGATTTTAATTTATGCCTATGGCAATCCCGCCAACCGCCAGGCCAGGCGGCTGGCTCTTATAACAAGCCGCAAGGTCGGCATAGCCGCTGACAGAAACCGGGTTAAGCGCCGTTTAAGGGAAATATTCCGGTTAAACAAACATTTTATCAAGCCTGGAACCGACCTTCTCTTTGTGCCCAAATCGGGAGCGGTCGGCATGAGTTATAAAGAGCTTGAGGCCGTGGTTTTATCACTGATTACAAAAGCCGGCGCGATGACGGAATAAATCGGCCGCTCGGTTATTGGATCGGCGTTGTTCGCGGGCTATAATCTAAATATATGAAGCATCTCATTATTTTTCTGATTCGCGTATACCAGCAGTTCTCACGATATTCCCTGCCCAGATGCAGATTTCATCCCACTTGCTCCCAATACACGGCTGAGGCGGTGCAGGCTCACGGGACATTCGCGGGCCTGTGGCTCGGAATTAAAAGGGTGGCCAGGTGCCATCCGTTTAACCCCGGCGGCGTTGACCCTGTCCCAGGCAGAAAATCCGGCGTCAAATAGCCGGGCCGGCGGCGGATTTTAATAGATAAAAAATCTTCAAAAATAATTATAAACGGAGCAGTATATGGACAAGAACACAATTTACGCGGTAGTGCTTTCAATGGGGTTTTTAGTGGCATGGTGGTTTTTCTTCCAGCCGAAACCTCAACAGATTGTAACCCGGACACCGGGAACCGAGGCCGTCGCGCCGGCAGTAAGGACTCCGGAGCTCAAGCACCCCGGGCCGTTAACCTCAAAAAGCAAAGACATTCAGGAAAAAGAAATAATCGTTGAAACAAACAGCTATAAGGCTGTTTTCACTACCCGCGGAGCCGCGGTTAAACACTGGTTTGTTAAAGAACATAACGGTTCGGTGGTGGACCTTGTTATGGCCGACTCAACCCCGCTGGCCACATTCCCGGGTTTAAATTACACGACCGCCGGCGCTAAAGACGGGAAAATAGTTTTTACGGCCCAGCCGGACCGCGGGCTTAAGGTTATTAAAACTTATGAGTTGTCCGACAATTACCTCCATAATCTTACCATTAAAACTATCGCTTCTTCGCGGGAGATGCCCGCTACCGAGCTTATATGGGACGGCGGTATCAGCACCGACGACCGGGAGAAACAGGAGAACCCGAAACTCATAAGGGTCCTCGGTTTTACCAGCGCCAAGCCCAACGAAATAGAAGTATTAAAAAAAGCCGGCGATTTTGCCGCGGCTTCCTATAAATGGTTCGCGGTGGACAACCGCTATTTTCTATCGGCTTTTATTATGGACAAAGACGGCGGCTTTGAATCGGCCAATGTCACCAGAGAAAAGGGCAAACAGCCTGTTCTCACCCTTAACGGCAGAAAAACTCCCGCCGGGACAGAACAGACCTGCTCGCTTTCGTTTTATCTCGGCCCAAAAGGGCACGCCCACTTAAAATCCATCGGGCTTGAACTGGAAGAAGCCGTTGATTTTGGCTGGTTTGGCTTCCTTGGAAAACTCGTTCTTAAAGCCCTGACATTTTTATACGGCATAACGCAAAATTACGGCTGGGCCATAGTTATTCTGACTATCGGCCTTCAGCTGATCGTGCTGCCGCTTTCGCTTAAGAGCTTCCAGGCCTCTATAGCGATGAAAAAACTTCAGCCGCACATTAAAGAGCTGCAGGTGAAATTCAAAGGCGAACCCCAGCGCCTGAACGCCGAAATGATGAATCTCTATAAGACAAAAAAAGTTAATCCTCTCGGAGGATGCCTGCCTATGCTTTTGCAGCTTCCGATATTCTGGGCGCTTTTCACGACTCTGCGCAACGCCTACGAACTGCGCGGCGCCAGCTGGCTGCTCTGGGTTAAAGACCTTTCCGCGCCCGACACTTTAATAAGGATCGCGGGCCTGCCTATAAACATTCTGCCGCTTGTAATGGGAGCCGGCATGTTTTTACAGCAGAAGATGATGGGCGTTTCAACGGATCCGGCCCAGGAAAAAATGATGTATCTTATGCCGATTATTTTCACCTTCATATTCTGGAATTTCCCGTCCGGCCTTGTGCTCTACTGGCTGATAAACAATATATTGTCCTTAAGCGAGCAGTACTACCTGATGAAGAAAGATGCGGCAACGGCCTGAAAGATTAACATTACTGTGCCCGCGGCTGAAAAGCCGTTTCGGGCGGGAGGAATAAGATGTCAGAAATTGAAATTGAAGCAAAAACCGTAGAGGAAGCTATTCAGGAAGGCTTAAAGCAGCTGGATTGTTCCCGCGATAAAGTTGAAATAAAGATACTCAACGAAGGCGCGAGCGGCCTGTTCGGGCTTATGGGCAACAAACCCGCAAAAGTGCGCATGGCGACCAAAGACGGCTCGGCCTCCGATTTGGGTCTTGCGCAGGAAAGCGTAAAAAAGATATTAAATGACCTGCTGAAAATGATGTCAATAAATTATACCGCGATTACGGTTTCGCTGATGGGCGGCAGGGTGCTTGCCGATATAAAGTCCCCTGACAGCAGTATAATAATCGGTAAAAACGGCCAGGCGCTGGAAGCGCTTGAAAGCATAGTAAACCTTATACTCAACCGCGACGAGAAAACGCGGGTCAAGGTTTCCATTGACTCCGAGGGATACCGGCTCCGCCAGGAAGAGCGCCTCCAGGAACTCGCGCGCCAGGCCGCAGACCAGGTCAAAAAAAGCGGCAAAACTTTCAATTTTGATCCCATGCCCGCGAGAGACAGGCGGATAATTCACCTCGCTCTTAAATCCGACTCCGCTCTTGAGACACTTTCGGAAGGCGAGGGGATGTTCCGCAAGGTAGTTGTAAAACTTAAATAGCTCTTAAGCTTGTTTTTGTATTTTTCTCACGGCTTATGAGCTTAAGAGCCAAAGAGCTGACACTATGTATTCACCGCTTGACACTATCGCCGCTATTTCCACTCCCAGAGGGCACGGCGGCATAGGAATTATCAGGCTTAGCGGCCCGCTTGCCCTTGAAATCTCGTCTAAAATATTCTTCCCGTCAAGCAAATCCTCCTTAGAAAATATTAAGCCGAATGTTCTGGTTCACGGCTGGGCCCGCGACGAAAAAAACCGCCCGGTAGACGAGGTTATGCGCGTTTTTATGCGCGCGCCGCACTCTTACACCGCCGAGGATATAGTGGAGCTTTCGGCTCACGGCGGAGCCGCGGTGCTGGATAAACTGCTCGGCCTTTGCCTGAAATACGGCGCCAGGCTCGCGGCCCCAGGAGAGTTTACCTTAAGAGCCTTTGTGAACGGACGCATGGATCTTTCCCGCGCCGAGGCCGTAGCTGATATTATCACCGGCAAAACCGAGCTTGCCGCGCGTGCCGCGGCCGTTCAGCTTACCGGCGCCTTTTACGAAAAATTAAATACTTTCAAAAATTTCCTTCTGGAGTTTCTTTCGCGGCTTGAAGCTTCCATTGACCACCCCGACGAGGATATCCGCTTCTGGGAAGCGTCTTCGGTAAAAGAAAATCTTTTGGCGATTATCGGCGCTATGGAAGGGCTGCTTGCGGGAGCTCAAAAGGGCAGGCTGCTGCGGGAAGGCATGAGAATAGCGGTAATTGGAAGGCCCAACTCGGGAAAATCCTCAGTTTTAAACGCGCTTCTTCAGCGAGAACGCGCGATAGTTTCGGATATTCCCGGCACGACTCGCGACACCATAGAGGAGTCCGTTGATATCTGCGGCATTCCGGCGATTATTGTTGATACGGCCGGTCTGCGCAGCCATACTCTTGACCCGATAGAGAAAATCGGCCACGCCAGAACCGTTGAGAACATTAAAAACGCCGATATGATATTCTGGATCTTTGACGCTGCCGACAGTATTGGGGAATCGGAACGGCATATAGCCGGCATTTTAAATGAAATGAACGCGGCACGCAAAACCGTGCCCGTATTAAATAAGATTGACCTTGCGCCCAGGCTTGAAGAGGGCGCTATAAACGGCCTGGTTGAAGGCCTGCGCGGGCCTGTAAGGATCTCGGCCCTTAAAGCCGTTTCTCTGGAAAGCCTGGAGCAGGCCGTCGCGGATTTTTCGGGCATAAACACGCTTTCTTTAGACGAACCCGTGCTGACAAACAGCAGGCACTCTGACATATTAAAACGCGCTAAAAACAGCTGCGAAGAGGCTTTACAATCGGTTAGCGGGGGCGAAAGCGACGAGTTCACCGCGTTCCATGTCCGCGAGGCCTTAAATATAATCGGCGAACTGACGGGCGAAACCTCCACCGAAGATATTCTGGAGAATATATTCTCAAAGTTTTGCATAGGAAAATAGCCAAACGGAATAATTTATGAGACAACCTCACGGACAAAATTTTCTTACCGACAGGTTTATGGCTGCCAGAATCGTTGAGGCGGCTGATATCGGCCCCGGAGACACCGTGCTTGAGATTGGGCCGGGCCGAGGCATTCTCACGGAAGAACTGGTTAAAGTTTCATCAAACCTGACCTGTATTGAAATTGACTCTGAACTTGCCTTAAAACTTCGCGCTAAATTTCAAAATCTTTCTAATGTAAAAATCATTAACCAGGATTTTCTTAAATTTGACTTTGCTTCTCTTGAGGGCTCTTCGGGAAAAAAGATTAAGATTGTAGCCAATCTGCCCTATAATGTGGCTACCGCTATTGTTGAAAAGGTCATTCCCTGTAATAACTGGGAAAGCGCGGTATTAATGGTTCAAAAAGAGGCCGCGCTGAGGGTTTTAGCGGCACCGGGCGCCGGCGAATACGGTTATTTTTCCGTCTTCTGCTCCTATTACTGCGAAAGCCGAAAGCTTTTTAATGTTGATCCGGGGGCCTTTTATCCAAAGCCTAAAGTTGATTCAACTGTAATAAAATTAACTAATATTTTCCCTCCCGCGGCCCCTCCCGGGCTTTTTGAACTGGTTAAATCAGCGTTTTCCCAGCGCAGAAAGACGATTTTAAACTCTATTTCTTCATCCCTTTCCTGTCCAAAACAGGAAGTTGCCCTCATTTTGGAGCGCTCCGCTATCAACCCTTCCTTAAGGCCTGAGCGGTTAAATTTGTCAGAATATAAAAGCTTGACATTACTCTTAGGAAAGTATATAATTCCTAAAGGTAAAACCGCTTAAAAATAACAAAATATGGTAAAAGAAACCATATATTCGGTAAAAAAGTAATGCACAATACTTATCCACAGTTGTGGATAAACCTGGGGAAACTATTCAATGCTTAGTCATGAAGATGTCTGGAAACAAGTTGTGGATAACCTGCGCCAGCAGGTGGTAGCCGAGACTTTCACGCTTTGGATCCAGCCTCTAAAACCGATATCTCTTGCCGATGAAAAACTTGTTTTGCAGGTCCCCAATAAATATTTTTCGGACTGGATAAAAAATCATCAGCAGGAAAATATAGAAAAAATACTGAAAGATGTCGTCGGACAAAATATAAAAATTGAATATCAGGAAGCGCAGGACCTCACCTCCATATTAAAAAAAGTGGAAGATATTCAAAGCCCCGACGACGCTCCGATTTCCGTGAAAGCTCCGGGCGACGACCATTTAAACTCAAAGTATACTTTTGACCGTTTTGTCGTGGGAGCCTCCAACCGTTTCGCTCATGCCTCCTGCGAGGCGGTCGCAAAAGACCCGGGCCGGCAGTTTAATCCGCTTTTTATATACGGAGGGGTGGGCCTCGGGAAAACTCATTTGCTCCATGCTATCGGCAACCATATCAAGAAAAATAACCCCTCTCTCCGGGTTCTCTATGTTTCCAGCGGCCAGTTTATAAACGAGTTCATTGATTCCCTCAGATTTGAGAAACCCGCTTCTTTTCGCAATAAATACAGAAACTTGGACTGCCTTCTCATTGACGATATCCAGTTTTTGATCGGCAAGCAGAGCTCGCAGGAAGAGTTTTTCTTTACCTTTAACACCCTTTACGATTCAAAGAAGCAGGTGGTTATAACTTCCGACAGGCCCCCCAAGGAACTGCCTACTTTAGAGCCGAGGCTTATTTCACGGTTTGAGTGGGGCGTAATTGCCGACATTCAGCCGCCGGATTTGGAAACCAGAATAGCCATCCTGCGCAAGAAAGCCGAGGAAGAGCGCCTTTACATACCTGATGATGTTGTCTTATATATAGCCACCCAGATAAAGTCCAATATCCGCGAGCTGGAAGGTTCTCTTTTAAGGATAACAGCTTTTTCGGCTTTCACCGGCACGCCCCTGACGGTTGATTCCGTCCAGAAAATATTAAAAGATGTGGTCCGGCCCCCCGAGGACACGGCACCGATTACTATAGACCGAATTCAGAAAGTTGTCGCCAAACACTTTAATCTTGAAGTAAAAGATATGAAATCAAAACGGCGCACCGATGCCGTGGCTTTCCCGCGCCAGATAGCCATGTATCTGGCCAGGACGCTCACAGACGAATTTTCAACCACTGAGATAGGCGAAGCTTTTGGCGGCAAGGACCATACGACGGTTATGCATGCCTGCAATAAAATTAAGGCCAAGATGTCTTCGGACCCGTATTTTGTGGCAAAAGTGAACCAGATCAGCCAGGAAATACGCGCGGGCAAGGAAGAATAATTCTTCGCGCGCGGATGAAAATATTTTTTTGTATGAAAGCCTGATAACTTTGAGATGTTGTTGAAAACCGCTTTTTCTGTTGATAGTGTTGATAACTTCATAATGTTTTCCACTTGAATCTCTACTTTAACTATCGCTCTATTCGGCTGTCTTTGCGGGCTACTTTATTTGTTTTGAAAAGTTTTACAGGTTATCAGGCCGCCTACTACTACCACTACTAGTTTTCTATTCTATATATGGAGGCATTAGATGAAAGTAATTTGTGGAAAAGAAGAACTTTTAAGAGGAACGCAGATTGTCCAGACCATAGTTTCGCCGAGAAGCACTCTTCCTATTCTTTCAAATTTTCTTTTTGAAACCGAGGGAGATAAAATAAAACTTTCATCAACCGATCTTGAGGTCGGGGTTTCCTGTTATATAAAAGCTGAAATAGTAAAAGAGGGCAATATAACCATTCCCGCCAAAAGGTTCGGCGATATAATTAGAGAGCTTCCTGAAAATCAGGATATAGAAATAAGAGCCGACGAGACAAACCAGATAAGCATTAAGAGCGGAAAATCGCATTTTGTACTTATGGGGCTTCCAAAAAGCGATTATCCGGTTCTTCCCACTTTTCCAGAAGACAAAGTTTTCACGATACCCCGCCAGGAGCTTAAAACAATGCTGCGCAGAAGCGTTTTCGCGGTTTCCACCGACGAAACAAGGTATGTTTTAAACGGGGTTTACCTGATAACAGAAGAAGGGTCGTTAAAGCTTGTGTCAACGGACGGCAGAAGGCTGGCTTTTGTTTCCAGGCAGGGGCTGGATAAAAAGCTGGCGTACCACGCGATAATACCCACGAAGGCCGTAAACGAGGTCCAGCGGGTCCTCTCGGCGCAGGAGGGAGACGAGGAAACAAAAATAGGAGTCACGGAAAATCAGATAGCCTTTAAGATAGACTCGGTAACCATAATTTCCAGATTAATTGACGGTGTTTTCCCGAACTATGACCAAGTGATTCCAAAGAAACACGAAAGGCAGATAAAACTTAAAGTCAAAGAACTGCTTTCCTGCGTGCGCCAGATGTCTCTTTTAACCTCGGACAAGTCTTCCATAGTAAAATTTACTTTCGGCAAAAATATCCTTAGAATCTCGGCTTCGGCCCAGGGCCTCGGCTCCGGCGAAGTGGAGATGGATGTTGACCACCCCGGCACAAACCTGGAAATCGCTTTTAACCCGGCGTTTCTTATAGATGTCCTTAAGAATGTGGATGAAGACGAAATCTACATGGAACTTTCAAACGCGCTTACCCCGGCGCTTATCAGGCCGGTGAAAGATAAAGATTATATCTGCGTAGTCATGCCCATGAGAGTATAGTAAATAAGCTCACGGGTTCTTGGGTTGTCAGGCCGCTCATAAAGAGCCTGCGCGCCAATAAACAGGTTTAGGCTATGGCATTAGTGTTTGCCGGAAATATTCTTGACGCAATAAAAAAACAGCTCGGCTTAGACGAGAAAATTCATGTTATTATGCAGGCCTGGGAAAAAGAGCTTGGCGCCATGTCAAAAGACGCGGAGCTGGTGGCCGTGCATAAAGGGACTCTTTTAGTTGAGGTCGCCTCAAGCGCGCACTTTCAGGAGCTTTCCTTAAGAAAGCGGGAGCTCATCAACAAGCTTAACCAGTATTTCGGAAAAGAAAAATTCGTTAAAGCGATAAAAATAAAATTAAAAACCTAATCGGAGGCATTTTTAAATGGCAAAATCCGCAGAAAAAGAAAAACCAGCAAGCCAGCAATATGACGCGTCAAAAATACAGGTTTTAGAGGGCCTTGAGGCCGTAAGAAAAAGGCCCGCGATGTACATCGGCTCAACCGGCGCCCTCGGGCTTCATCATCTCGTTTACGAAGTGGTGGACAACTCCATAGACGAAGTGCTGGCCGGCCACTGCAAAAATATTGATGTTACTATTCACACGGACGGCTCAATCACCATTGTAGACGACGGCCGCGGTATTCCCGTGGATCCTCATCCGAAATATAAGAATAAGTCCGCCCTTGAAGTGGTGCTGACGGTTCTTCACGCCGGCGGCAAGTTTGACAAGGATTCCTACAAGGTTTCGGGAGGCCTTCACGGAGTAGGCGTAACCTGCGTCAACGCCCTTTCTGAACAGCTCATAGTTGAAGTGTATCACGACGGCAAGGTTTACAGGCAGGAATACAAGCGCGGCAAGCCGGTGGATCAGCTTAAAGTCACCGGAAAGACTGACGACCGCGGCACCAAGATTACTTTTAAACCCGACTCCGAAATATTCACCGTTACCAACTTTTCTTTTGACACGCTTTCCAACCGCCTGCGCGAACTGGCCTTCTTAAATGCGGGAACGCGCATAACTATAATTGACGAGCGGGAAGATAAAGAGCACACCTTCAACTATGAAGGCGGGCTTGTCACTTTCGTGAAATATTTAAACGCCAACAAAACCGCCCTGCACGCCGAACCGGTCTACTTTTCAAAAGAGAAGGACGGCGTGGTCGTTGAGGTGGCGATGCAGTATAACGACGGCTACAATGACCAGGTTTTCTCGTTTGTGAACAATATTAATACCATAGAGGGCGGCACGCATCTTTCCGGCTTCCGTTCGGCTCTGACCAGGGTAATTAACGATTACATAAAGAAGAACGAGGTTTCAAAGATTAAAGACCTCACGCTTTCCGGCGACGATGTCAGGGAAGGGCTTACGGCCGTTATCTCGGCCAAGGTGCCCAATCCCCAGTTTGAGGGCCAGACTAAAACCAAGCTCGGCAACGGAGAAGTGGAAGGCATTACCAAGTCCATAGTAAACGACGCGCTGAGCGTTTTCTTTGAGGAAAACCCGGGAGTCGCCGGCAAGATCATTGAAAAGGCTGTTGTCGCCGCCGAAGCCAGGGAAGCCGCCAGAAAGGCCAGAGAGCTTACCCGCAGAAAAGGCGCGCTGGATTCGGCCTCTCTGCCCGGCAAACTCGCCGATTGTTCCGAAAAAGACCCTGCCAGCTGCGAGCTCTACATAGTTGAGGGAGACTCCGCGGGCGGTTCGGCCAAGCAGGGCCGCGACAGGTCCTTTCAGGCCATACTGCCCCTTAAAGGCAAAATATTAAATGTTGAAAAATCCCGTTTAAACAAAATACTTGCCAACGACGAAATAAGAACCATGATAACCGCGATAGGCACCGGCATTGGCGCCGAAGAGTTTAACCTGGCAAAGACGCGCTACCACAAAATAATAATCATGACCGATGCCGATGTGGACGGCGCCCACATAAGGACTTTGCTGCTGACATTTTTCTACCGCCAGATGCCGCCGCTCATTGATTCGGGATATATCTACATAGCCCAGCCGCCGCTTTACAAGGTTAAGAAGAACAAAAAGGAAATGTATCTGCACGCCGACGACGAGCTGGATAAATTTCTTTTTTCGGAAGGGCTTGACGGCGTGGAGTTTATGACGCTTAACAAAGGCAAGGCCTCCGATCCTTTTGAGCAGAAAAAACTGGCCCAGATAATAAACGGTTTCAACGAACTGGACAGCCTTGTTAAAAAACTTTCCAGAAAAGGCGTTGAATGGAAAGATTATCAGAATTTCAAAAAAGACGGCAAAATGCCGCTCTACAGGATTAACGACCCCCAGAGCGCCGTGCCGCGGTACATATTTTCCGATAAGGAATGGAAAACCTTTAAGGCCGAATTCCTGCAGAAAAAAGAAGAAGCCATTAAATCTTCCGGCGAACTTCCTCTGGAAGTAAGCGAAGAGGAGCTCGGCACCCAGGTTAAAGACCTCTGGGAACTGCCCAAGATTGACGCTCTGGTGAAAAAACTTGAGGCCGCCGGCCTGGAGTCCTCCAGCTACGGCGAGCGTTCGGACAAAGCCATTTACAGGCTTAAGACCAGCGACGACGAGTTTGATTTATTTTCAACAACGGAACTCATAGAGAAAGTAAAAGACCTGGGCCGCAAAGGCGCGAGCATTCAGCGCTATAAGGGTTTGGGTGAAATGAACCCCGAACAGCTCTGGGAAACAACCATGAATCCGGATTCGCGCAAGCTCCTGCAGGTCAGGCTTGAAGACGCGGTTGAGGCCGACCATATATTCACGACGCTTATGGGCGACAAAGTGGAACCCAGGCGCGTCTTTATAGAGACGCATTCGCACGAAGTTAAGAACTTAGACATTTAAACAATATTTATCTCAGGGAAAGGAAACCAAAAAATGCCAGAAGACAAAGAGAAAAAATCAAAAAAATCCAAAGAGAAAGAAGAAGAGGCGTCGCTGCCCGCGGAGCAAAGCCCCGCGGCTCCCGGCGCGCCGGCTCAGGGCGGCGCCGACAAAGCGCCCGCGCTCCCGGAAGTCCCGCTTGACCCTAATGTAATACCGCGCGACATTGAGGATGAAATGAAGACATCCTACATTGATTACGCCATGAGCGTAATCGTGGGCCGCGCCCTGCCTGATGTCCGCGACGGACTTAAGCCCGTTCACAGAAGAATCCTGTTTGCCATGAAGGAAATGGGCTTAAAGCACAATACGGCCTATAAAAAGAGCGCCAGGGTCGTCGGAGATGTTTTGGGCAAGTACCATCCTCACGGCGACAGTTCGGTTTATGACGCCATGGTCCGTATGGTGCAGGATTTCTCCCTGCGCTACCCCATGGTTGACGGCCAGGGCAACTTCGGCTCCATAGACGGAGATTCCCCGGCGGCCATGCGTTACACCGAGGTGCGCCTTGCTTCCATAGCCGATGAAATGCTTGCCGATATAGACAAAGACACGGTGGATTTCGTTCCCAACTACGACGGTTCGCTTTCCGAGCCGGCTATACTCCCCGCGAAAATTCCAAACCTTCTGGTAAACGGTTCCTCCGGTATCGCGGTCGGCATGGCCACGAATATACCCACCCACAACATTTCCGAAATTATTGACGGCACCGTGGCTTATATTGACAACCCGGATATAGAGATAGCGGAGCTCGGCAAGATTATTAAAGGCCCGGATTTCCCCACCGCGGGCATTATCACCGGCAAAAGCGGCATAAAAGAATACTTTGAAACCGGCCGCGGTTCCATAAAGATACGCGCGAAAGCCGAGATAGAAGAGATGAAAGGCAACAGGGAAGCGATAATAATCCGCGAGCTTCCTTACCAGGTCAACAAAGCCCAGCTGCTTGAGACGATAGCCGGGCTGGTCCGTGACAAAAAAATAGAGGACATTTCGGACCTGCGCGACGAGTCGGACAGAGACGGCATAAGAGTTGTCATAGAAATAAAACGCGACGGCAACGCCCAGATAGTTTTAAACCAGCTGTTTAAACACACTCAGATGCAGATATCCTTCGGTGTTATAATGCTCGCGCTTGTCAACAACAAACCGCGCGTGCTTAATATTAAGGAAATGCTGCATTATTTTGTTGAGCACAGAAAAGTCATTGTGGTGCGCCGCACGAAATTTGAGCTTGCAAAAGCCGAGGCGAGAGCGCATATACTTGAAGGTTTAAGGATAGCCCTTGACCACCTTGACGCTATAATCAAAACAATCAAAGAGTCCAAAGATGTGGAGACCGCGAGAACAAAATTGATGGAAAGGTTTAAGCTCTCCAAGATTCAGTCCCAGGCCATTCTGGATATGAAGCTTCAGCAGCTGACCGGCCTGGAAAGAAAGAAAATAGAGGATGAATACCTTGAGGTAATAAAAACCATAGGCCGCCTGAAAGCTATTTTGGCCGACCCGAAAAAAGTCCTCGGCATTATTAAAGAAGAGCTTGCTTACCTTAAAGAAAAGTACGGCGACGAACGCCGCACCAAGATCGTGGCCCAGGCCATTGAGCTTGATATTGAAGACCTTATTCAGGAGGAGGAAGTCGTAGTCACGCTTTCGCACGCGGGTTACATTAAACGCCTGCCCTCCACAACCTATAAGGCCCAGCGGCGCGGCGGCAAAGGCGTGGCCGGCGTCACGACCAGGGAAGAAGATTTCATTGAATCGCTGTTTGTGACAAACACGCACTCGTCCCTGTTGCTGTTTACCAACAAGGGCCGCGTTTACTGGATCAGAGTTTACGAGATACCCGAGGGCGGAAGAGCCGCCAAGGGCAAGGCCATAGTCAACCTCGTTCAGCTTTCGTCCGAGGAGAAGATAACGGCCGCCATACCTATCCGCTCCTTTGAGGAAGAGAAAGAAAGCTATCTGTTAATGGGCACGAGAATGGGCACGGTCAAGAAAACGCCCCTCTCCGAGTTCGCCAATCCCAGAAAGGGCGGCATTATTGCCATCGGGCTTGATGACGGCGATGTGCTGATAGATGTTAAGCACACGGACGGCAAGATGCAGCTTGTGACCGCGACCAAAGAGGGCCTGGCGATCAGATTTAAAGAGGCGGAGGTAAGGCCCATAGGCCGTTCCGGCAAAGGCGTAAGAGCGATAAGGCTTGACGACAAAGATATAGTGGTCGGCATGGAAACCGTCACGCCCAAGGATGTGCTTCTGATAGCGACCGAGAACGGATACGGCAAGCGCACCGACATTGAGGATTACAGGGTTCAGGCGCGCGGCGGCAAGGGCGTCATTAACATAAAAACAACCGACAGGAACGGCAAAGTTGTCGGCATCAAGAAAGCCAACGACGGCGACGAACTCATGCTTATGACGGAAAAAGGCATGACCATACGACAGCCCGTAAAAGACATATCCATAATAGGCCGCAACGCCCAGGGCGTGCGCCTCTTAAGGCTTGACGAGGCTGATAAGCTGGCCTGCATAGCTACCGTGGCCAAGGAAGAAGAAGTGGTCCAGGAAGAAGGCGGGCAGCCCGAGAAGAAATAAAGCGTGAAGAAATACTCCGTATTTTCTCACACAGCGGATATAGGAATAAAAGGAGCCGGCAGAAATTTAGCCGGCCTTTTTATTTGCCTGGCAAAAGCGCTCGCCACACTGTTAAAAACTGAGCAAAACAAGAATAAGCCGGTCACGGCCAGGATAAAATTATCCGCCCCGGACACCGAGACTCTGCTTGTGGCATGGCTTAACGAGATAATATATTTAAACTCCAAAAAAAGAGCGGTTTTTGACAAATTCAAAATATTAGAGATTTCGCCCGGTTTTTTGAAAGCCGAAATTTACGGAAAAAAGATTATAGCGGGAGCCAGGCCGCCGCGCGAGATTAAGGCCGCGACCTTTCACAAACTTAAAATATTAAAATCAGCCGCGGGATTTTCAGCGAAAGTAATACTTGATATTTAAAATTTTGTTTAAGGCTTTACGCCCTAACAACCGATCTAAGGTTTCTTTGAGTGCGCAAAGAAACCTTAACCAAGAAACGCACCCCTATGGCTATTTCGCTTCGCAATTTTCGGAAGCTGCGGAACTCGCCCTAAAAAAGCGGGCTCAGACAGTCCTCGCTTCCTTCCCCAAAAATACGCTCGCTCATTACCAGCCATAATGGGGAAGTAACTTCAAAAGGTGCGCTCACTGACCAATGGGCTTATGGACAAATGAATGCCTTTAGCGGTTTAGTCGTGGACTCTATGACTCAAGAACCCCTTTTGGTTTTCTGCTTTAAGGTTTCGGCTTTTTTTGGTATAATTTGCCGTCACTTAAAATACTATGCACGACTACGCGGGCTCCTTTCATGTCCATACCAGTTATTCCTTTGACGGCAACACGGGCGTTGAGGAAATAATTAAAGCCGCTTCAAAAAGCGGGGTGGATTTCCTGGTGATAACCGATCATTTCAGGTTGGACGCCAAGCTTGACGGCTGGGAAGGCTGGCATAACGGGGTGCTGGTGCTTGTGGGCGAGGAGATATCCCCAAGGCATAACCATTACCTCGCGCTGGGAATTGAAAAGCCGCTGGTTTTCTGGAAAAAATCTTCCAAGCCGCAGGATTATATAGACGCGGTCAATAACGCGGGCGGTTTTGGGCTGATAGCCCATCCCGACCACACCGGAGCTCCGAAGCACGGCGTCAAAAGCTACGCCTGGAACGACTGGTCCGTAAAGGGATACAGCGGCATCAGTATCTGGGATATGATGACGGACTGGCAGGAGAAGCTAAGATCTCCGATTAAATCCGTTTTTTCGCTTCTTTTCCCTGCCTGGGCTCTAAGCGGGCCGAAAGAAATTACGCTTAAAAGATGGGACGAGCTTAACAGGTTCGGCAGAATTCTCGGCTACGGCGAAATTGACAACCACAACACCATAAGAAAGTATCCGGGTTTTAAAATAAGGATATTTCCCTTTGAGGTCGCGTTTAAGACGATAAAAACAAGGATCGTTTTAAACGAGCCCTTAAGCCGGGATTTTGATACCGCGAAACGGCAGGTTTTTTCGGCGTTAAAAGCACAGAGCGCCTATGTCAGCCAGGAAAGCTGGAACAGCGCGAAAGGTTTTAATTTTGAGATAAGCAGCGGCGCCGCGAAGGCCGGCATAGGGGGCGGGCTTGAGCTGGAAGGCAGCGCAGCGGTTTCTATAAGCCTGCCTAAAAAAGGAAAGATAAGGCTTGTTGCCGACGGCCGGGTAGTTGCGGAAAAAACATCGGATAGGCTTGAATTTACGGCGAGCAAGCCCGGCCTTTACAGGGTTGAAGCCTGGCAGAGAATATTCGGAGTTTATAAACCCTGGATATTTTCCAATCACATCAGGCTTTCGGTGAATACGCTAAAAAAGGAAAATTAAATGAGCGCCATACTTATTGACGGAAAAAAAATCGCGTTAGAAATCAGGCAGGAAATAAAGGCAAAGGTTGATGAACTCAAAAAGCAGGGCGTGGAACCGGGCCTGGCGACTATTCTTGTGGGGGAGGATCCGGCGAGCCATGTCTATGTCTCCTCTAAAATCAAGGCCTGCAAAGACCTGGACATAAACTCCTATCACAGTCCGCTTCCCGCTACGGCGAGCGAAAACGACATAATTAATTTGATCAATAAGCTGAACTCCGACCCCAAAGTGCACGGCATTCTTCTGCAGCTGCCTCTGCCCAAAGGCCTTTCTTCGGACCGCTGTATACAGGCCATAGCGCCCAGAAAAGATATTGACGGCCTGCACCCCTACAACATCGGCGAGATGACGGCCGCCAAATCCTGGCGAGAAATCACCGAAAAAGAACTGCTTTTGCCCTGCACGCCGCACGGAGTTATTTTAATGCTCCAGAAAATGAATATCCCTATTGAGGGCCAGAACGCGGTTGTCGTGGGGCGTTCAAATCTTGGCGGCAAGCCGGTCGCTACTATGCTGCTTGCCAACAACGCCACGGTCACGATAGCCCATTCTAAAACAAAAGATCTCGCGGGCGTCTGCCGGCAGGCCGATATCCTTGTCGTAGTGCTCGGCAAGCCCAAATTCATCACCCGCGACTTCGTAAAAAAAGGCGCCACCGTCATTGATGTGGGGATAAACCGCACCGGCGACGGCATCTGCGGCGATGTTGACTTTGACGGAGTAAAGGAAATCGCCGGTTACATTACGCCCGTGCCGGGAGGCGTCGGCGCTACCACCATAACCATGCTTATGCAGAATACCGTTAAGGCCGCAAGGAAACAGAGCCTTGCGGCTCTCTGAGCCGGGAATTGCCGGCGAAAATTGAAAACGCAAAGCAAAACATATATAATTAGCCTCTATGAACGAAATTATTCTCAAGCCCCGGAAGTTCTCAATCAACATACTAAGAGATCTTGAGCGCGCCGGCCTGATAGCCCTGTTTAATCCGACTCCGCGCGCGCTTGCCCTGCCTGCGGGAAAAAGCGGGTTTGTGGAAACGATATACAAAACCTCGCCGGCGTCCGGGCCGCAAAAGCTTATATGTGTGGGCAAAAACGATACCGATATCCGTCTTACAACGCATCCGGATAACGAGGAGATAATTTTATTAAATCAGTCCGCCCGTAAATATAAGCCGCTCTACCTTGTGCTCGGGCTTTTAAAAGAAAAAGAATTTGAGAGAAAATCTTGCTCCGGCAGGCTGTCTGTTAAGGATTTCGCCGCGATAGAGCTTGAATATAACACGCCGTTTAGCGTTTTTACTTTGCTTAAAGGCACGGTACATTGCGAGGTGACAAAGCCGGGCAGAGGCCGTCATCCCGTGTTTTTCGTCACCGAGCCGGCCGATATGAAAATGAAATGCATTGAAACGCGCGGAATTGAATTGAGGTTAGAATGATTACTGCACTTGTAACGCTGCTTGTTCCCCTTATCGCGGGGCTTGTATACTTTGTTATGGCCGCCGAGATCCAGCGGGTAAGCAAATTCAGAAAAATAATGTTCGGCGAGATAGGCTATAAAAAGGTCTTTCTGGCGTTTCTGCTTTTCGGCGTGTATTTCGCGACGCGTCCTCTGCAGAATCTTCTCGGGCCTCATCCCTGGCCGATGATAGTAAACTGCATGAGGCAGGTTTTCCTTATGGCCATTATATCGCCCTCCATACTTGTGGGAATTCTGCACTGGGTGCCGAGCGAAAAAGGCACCCCGAAATCCGTCGTTGTCGCGGCTTACGGAGCAGGCGCTATGGCGGCGCTGATATTCGTGCTTATTAATTTTATCGCTATAGACGGTTCAAAGGTGCTTGCTACGATAGGCGGGATAAATATTTACGACGCTTCGTGGTTTTCAAGCGGGCCTCAGCGCCCCGAGCTTGTTATAGTGCACCTTGTTTCCCAGCTTATTTCCCCCGTGGGATTTTTCCTTCTCTCCGCGGCTTATGTAAGGCACAGAAGGTACAATTATCCGCTGAGCGAGGTGTACAATTTAATGCCGCTTAAGTGGAAACACCTTGAAATAAGCCTTTTGATTTTCGCGTTTTCTCTGGTCTTCGCGGGTCTTGCCGCGTTTCTGGGCCAGTATTACACTTATCTTTGGGTGATATATTTTTCGGCCGCCATTATAGCCGGGCTGATTGAACTTAAGGGAATCAAGATTCCCCCGAGAGAAGACCCGCAGGATCTCCAATAGTTATTATTTGAGGAATCATTTCCGCTGTAATTTTAATATTTTGACTGAATTAATTTTATGGGTTTGCGATGCCCCATTATGGCTGGTAATGAGCGAGCGTATTTTTGGGGAAGTAAGCGAGGACTGTCTGAGCCCGCTTCATCAGGGCGAGTTCCGCAGCTTCCAAAAATCGCGAAGCGAAATAGCCATAGGGGTGCGTTTCTTTGTTAAGTTTTCTTTGCGCACTCAAAGAAAACTTAAATCGGTTGTTAAGGCGTAAAGCCTTGTAATAAGAAAGATATTAAAGTCTTTTGATGTGGCCGGGTAGCTTTGCAGAGGTGTAATACTTTTTATTGAGTTCTTATTTAATAATATGTTTCGCGAGTTTGGCGGCTTCTACGGCGTCTTTGGCATAGCCATCGGCGCCGATTTCTTTCGCGAATTTTTCGGTAACCGGAGCCCCGCCTACTATAACTTTCGTTTTAATGCCCGAGGCGTTTCTTGCCTTAACCACCTCTTCCATCTCAAGCATTGTGGTAGTCATAAGAGCCGAAAGCCCAATAAGCCCCGCGTTTTCGGTTCTGGCCTTTTCAACGATTTCTTTCGCTTCCACATTTTTTCCGAGGTCTATAATTTCCCAGCCGTGGCTTTCCAGCACCGCGGCAACTATATTTTTGCCGATATCGTGCACATCTCCTTTTACCGTGGCAAGCACCATTTTGCCGGAAGAAAATCCGCCGCCGGACTTTAGCAGAGGCTTGATAATGCCGAAGGCCAGCTGTGCCGCTTCCGCCGACAATATTACCTGGGGAAGAAAATATTCTTTTTTAGCGAACTTTTCGCCCACGCTGTTAAGGCCTTTTAAAATTATGTCGTTGGCGGCCGCGAGCGGCGGCATTCCCAGAGAAAGCACCTGTTTGACGAGCGCGGGAGTTTCTTCGCGGTTGCCTTCAACTATGGCTTCGTAAAGCTTTTCCTGCGGGGAAACTTCTCTGCCTGCCGGCGCAGGAACCTTTTTCGGGGCGCCCGAATATTTCGCTATGTAGGCCGCTCCGTTGGGATCGTTGCCTTCAAGCAGGTTTTTTGCCAGCTCGTCAGAGATCTTCCAGTCTTCATGCGGATTCAGGATCGCCATATCCAGCCCGGCTGTTTCGCAGAGTTTTAAAAAGGTGGAATTTAATACCTGCCGGACGGGAAGGCCGAACGAGACATTTGAAACCCCCAGCACGGTTTTGACTTTCGGCCATTTCTTTTTTGAAAGCCTTATAGCTTCTATGGTTTCTTTTATCTGGGGAGCCATGGCGCTCGCCGCCAGAGTCAGATAATCAATTATAATATCTTCTTCCCTGATGCCGTATTTTTTCGCCTCGCCAATTATCCGTTCCGCTATTATCAGGCGCTCCGCCGCGTTTTTTGGTATTCCTTTGTCGTCTATCGCAAGGCCTATAAGCGCCGCGCCGTATCTGGCGGCAAGAGGCATTATCTCGTCCATTTTTTTCTGTTCGCCGTTGACCGAGTTTATTATGGGACGGCCGGCGCAGGCCTTAAGGCCCGCTTCAAGCGCTTTGGCCGAGCTTGAGTCAAGGCAGAGAGGCGCCGCGACCACTTCCTGGATTTCCTCCACGGCTTTTTCCATCAGGGCCGTTTCGTCTGCTCCCGGAAGGCCGAGGTTTATGTCAAGAATATGCGCGCCGGATTTTACCTGCTCCTGCGCTTCTTTTCTTATAGTTGAAAAATTTCCCGCGAGCAGTTCTTCCTGAAACTTTTTGCGGTTTGTGGGGTTTATGCGCTCGCCGATTTTGATAACCGGCTTCTGGGCGTTTAAATCAAGCGCTCTGGTGCGCGAAGAGATATAGAAATGTTTATTTATTTTTCTTGCCGCGGGTTTTTTGCCTTTCAGTTCCAACGAAAGAGCCTTAATAAATTCCGGCGTCGTGCCGCAACAGCCGCCGAGCAGGTTTATTCCGGATTCATAGGCGGCCTTTGAGGCGTCGGCAAATTCTCCGGCGGTGCCCGGGAAAACCGTCTGGCGGTTGACGAGCTTGGGCATGCCCGCGTTGGGTTTAAAGGAAACCGGCAGTGAGGTGTTTGAGGAAAGCAGCCTGCCCAGCTCCAGCAGGTCTTTAGGGCCTACGGAGCAGTTCATGCCCACAGCGTCGGCGCTGAGCGATTCGGCTATAGAGAGAAACGAAAGCACATCGGTGCCGGTTACCGTTGAGCCGTCGGCTGTAAATGTCATCTGGACGATCACCGGGCCGTCAAAATTGTCCTTGCAGGCCAGTAGCGCGGCGCGGACTTCTTTTATCTCGGCCATGGTTTCAATGAAAAGCATGTCAGGCTTAGCGGCCGCGAGGGCTTTTACCTGTTCGGCGAAACAATCGTAGGCCTGGGTGAATGAAATAGCGCCCAGCGGCGCTATGTAGGAGCCGACGGGGCCTATGTCTCCGGCCACGAAAGCATTGTATTTAGAGGCGACTTCTCTGGCAAGTTTTATGCCGGACTGGTTTATCTCAACTATTTTTGACTGCAGGTTGTAATCGGCGAGCTTGCGGGAATTGGCTCCGAAAGTATTGGCGATAACCACTTCGGCGCCGGCTTCCAGGTAATCTCTGTGGATCTCGGCAACGCGTTGCGGGTATTTTATGTTAAGTTCCTCGGGCGAGCCAATATCGTCAAGAAAACCGCGTTTCTGCAGTTCGGTTCCCATGGCGCCGTCAAGGATAAGTATTTTTTCGGAAAGCAGGGACCTGAATTGTTCTTTATTCATAAATTATTCCTTATTTTTTATTCCTATTATCGCTGATACGGATTTTTCCGGAAGCATCTGAAAATTATCGGTCAGCTTAATGCCGATCTGTCCGGCGCCGAGCCAGGCAAGAAAATCTTTCTGGCCCGAAAGGTGCCAGTCGCCGTAGCCGGGAGAAAAGCGCATGGTTGTAACCATCCCGTTTCTGGCGGCATCTTCTTTAACCTGCGCGTTTGTCAGCTCGGCGAGCTCTTCGGCGACAACGGAGCCTATGGCGTCAAGCACCAGAGCTCTTACCGTATTTTTCTGGGCCAGAAGAACCCTTATCTTTTCTTCCAGGTGGTATCCCAGGGTTACGGCAAACCCGCAGGCCGATTCGCAGTCGCTTAGAAGTTCGGAGATCCTGATGCTTTTAATGGCAAGGCCGGGTTCCAAGTTTACGGTAACCGGTTCGTGGCGGCTGATTTTTGAATATGCCACAACCTGTTTGGGCGAAATTATGCGCCTGGAGAGGTCAATCTCGTCTTTGATCATGGCTTTTGTCCTGACATCAAGATGAGTTTTGCCGCTCGCGTATCCGAGCCGCGCGAGAACTTTTTCAAACGAAGGTGTTATGGAAGCGAACTGGTCCGGGTTTATCTGCAGAAAAATACCTCAAAGGCCGTCAGCCGGCCTATTATTTTAGTCCGGTCTCAGAGAGAAATATACCAAATATCCCGCTTATTTTCAAGCAGAAATATGGTATAATTACCTCACAATGATTATTTACGCGCTTTTGGGTATTATTGTTATTCTTTTAGCGGCGCTTGCGCTGGTTTTTTTAAGAAAACCCGCTGACAGCGGCCAGCCGCTCATGCTTATGCAGCAGCAGCTGGAGGGCCTCAGGGCCCAGCTTTCGGACAGCCTAAATAAGAATACGGAAAGCCTCAACAGGCAGTTAAATTCCATTACCGAGCAGGTCAACGGACAGCTGAGCACGGTTACGGCCAGAATGGTTGACTCGCAGAAAATCGTTGGCGACAGGCTTGATAACGCGGCGCGGGTAGTGGCCGATGTGCAGAAGAGCCTCGGCAGTCTGGGCCAGGCCACCGACCGCATTTACGAGGTCGGAAAAGATATCGCCAGCCTCCAGGAGATTCTCAAGGCCCCCAAACTGCGCGGCACGCTCGGCGAGCTGTTTCTGGGAGACCTGCTTTCCCAGATGCTCGTTGACGGGAACTACACTCTTCAGCACAGGTTTAAGAGCGGCGAGACGGTAGACGCCGTCATAAATATCGGAAAATATTCCGTGCCGGTTGACTCTAAGTTCCCCCTTGAGAATTTCAGGCGCATAGTTGAAGCTCAGAATGACGCCGACAAGAAAGCCGCGAGGAAGAAATTTGTCACGGATGTCAAAAAGCACATTGACGCGATTTCAACAAAATACATACTCCCCGACGAGGGCACCTTTGATTTCGCGCTTATGTATATTCCCGCCGAGAATGTGTATTATGAAACCATAATCAGGGACGAAAATTCCGGCGAAGCCGAAAGCATTTCCACCTACGCTCTGTCAAAGAAGGTTATACCCGTCTCGCCCAATTCATTTTACGCTTACCTGCAGGCCATAATCCTGGGGCTTCGCGGAATGAAGATTGAAAAGAGCGCCCAGGAGATAATTAAACAGCTCGCGAGGCTAAAGGGCGACTTTGAAAGGTTTAATAAAGAGTTTGAGATACTCGGCGGGCATATAACAAACATTAAAAATAAGTACGACGAGGCCGCCAAGCGGCTCGGCAACTTCAACGACAAGCTGACAGGTACCGGCGAGAGCGACCTGGAAAAACTTCCTGTTTCCGGCACAGGAATTTGAGAAAAAATCTAATATTTTTAGATACGAAATGTAACAGCAGGTCCCCGCAAATCTAAAATCGTTACCCACCACTACATTTTCCTTCGTAACACAGCAGGTCACTTATGGCTATTTATAGGTGGTTTTGGCTGTATTACACTCAACTTTACGCTTTTTTACCCTACGAGTAATTTATACCATAGGTAAAAACACACGCGAGTATATTTGACAATGATAGAACATTCCTTAAAGAATTGATTTAGAGAGAATGCGACCGTCACACCCCTTCCACGCTCATCCAATGTCCTCAAGAATCCTGACATACCGCTTCTTTATCGCATATTCCTTTTAGACCGAAATTGTGGTATAATAGGCAAAAGTTACATATTAAGCTGCCGCCATCGTCTAGGGGTTTCCCGCCACTAAGTCGTTGGCGGGTTCGCCAAAGTCTCAGTGGCGAAAGGACATCTTGATTGAAGTGGTCGCTGTTGCGACGAACAGAAGCAACGAGCCCTCGGGCGATTCCGCAAAAGTAGTGGGAACACCGGCAAATTTTATTTACATAATTGATAACTTTCAGCTGCCGCCATCGTCTAGGGGTTTAGGACATCGCCCTCTCAAGGCGGAGATCGGGGGTTCAAATCCCCCTGGCGGCGCCAATTTTACCCTCTGAGCAAAATAATGCAGAGGGTATTTTTATCAGCAGACAAAAGAATAGGGATTTGAAGCCGACCCGAGCGCTGCCGGTGGCAGAAGAAGCGAGGGCGGCGGGACGCGGGTGAGCGAGCGAAAGAGAGCGATGGAGCGGAAATCCCCCTGGCGGCGCCAATTTTACCCTCTGAGCAAAATAATGCAGAGGGTATTTTTATCAGCAGACAAAAGAATAGGGATTTGAAGCCGACCCGAGCGCTGCCGGTGGCAGAGGAAGCGAGGGCGGCGGGACGCGGGTGAGCGAGCGAAAGAGAGCGATGGAGCGGAAATCCCCCTGGCGGCGCCAATTTTACCCTCTGAGCAAAATAATGCAGAGGGTATTTTTATTGGCAGGATAGTTAGCCCTACATGAGATGTTTTATTCTTAATTTCAAAAGATATATAATCTATTTATGAACATAAGAAAAATAAACGAATTCACTTTTGAAATACCCAAAACCGGCAGTATGCGCGTTCCGGGAATAATTTTTGCTTCGGAGCGGATGATAAATCATGCCGTAAAAGAAAAGGCCGCCGAGCAGGTCGCCAATGTAGCGTCCATGCCGGGAATTGTCGGCAGGTCAATGGCGATGCCGGACATCCACTGGGGCTACGGTTTTCCCATAGGCGGCGTAGCGGCCTTTGATGAAAATGAGGGCGTGATCTCCCCCGGCGGCATTGGCTATGATATTAACTGCGGCGTAAGGCTTCTGCGCACAAACCTTAAAAGAGAAGATGTCGCGACCGCCTTAGACATATTATTGCCCGCGCTTTTTTCAAATATTCCCTCGGGGGTGGGTTCCACCGGAAAGCTTAACATCCCCTCCGCGGAAGTTGAAAAGGTGCTTGAGAAAGGCGCGGCCTGGGCCGTTTCCAAAGGTTTCGGCGAAAAAACTGACCTTGAAAATACCGAGGAAAACGGGACCTACCGCGGAGCCGACCCTTCGGCGTTAAGCAACAGAGCGGTGGAGCGCGGTAGAGAACAGCTTGGCACGCTTGGCGCCGGGAACCATTTTCTTGAAATTCAGGAGGTTGCTGTCATTTACGACAAGGCCGCGGCCGAAGCCTATGGGCTTTTTGAAGGACAGATAACCGTTATGATTCATACCGGTTCGCGCGGGCTCGGCTATCAGGTCTGCGACGATTTTCTCGCGCTTATGCAGAGTGCGCAGAGAAAATACGGAATTGTTTTGCCCGACCGCCAGCTTGCCTGCGCGCCGATAGGATCCGCCGAAGGAAGGCGGTATTTTTCCGCGATGGCCGCTGCCGCGAATTACGCCTGGGCCAACAGGCAGATCATTACGCACTGGGCCAGAGAAACTTTTATGAAGGTTTTAAGCCTTTCTCCCCGGGAACTGGGAATAGATGTCGTATACGATGTGGCGCATAATATAGGTAAATTTGAGGAGCACGGCGGAAGAAAACTGTTTGTTCACAGGAAGGGCGCGACCCGCGCTTTCGGGCCCGGCGAAAAGGGAGTTCCCGAAAGGTATTCTAAGGCCGGCCAGCCGGTATTAGTCCCCGGCACCATGGGAACGGAATCTTTTGTGCTTTGCGGCACAAGGGCCGCGATGGATAAAACCTTCGGTTCCACATGCCATGGCGCCGGCAGGGTGATGAGCCGGACGCAGAGCATAAAGACGGTAAACGGCCGCGAGCTCGTGAAAAAACTTAAAGAAAATGGTATAAATGTATTATCCGATTCATATAAGACGCTGGCGGAGGAAGCGCCGGGCGCTTATAAAGTAGTTGGAGATGTCGTTGCCGTATGTGAGGCCGCCGGAATTTCCAGGAAGGTGGCGAAACTAAAACCCCTCGGGGTTATTAAAGGATGAAGTTCAGGAAAAATACCAGGCTGAAGAGTTATGATTATTCTTCTGACGGATTTTACTTTGTAACTGTTTGCACTTATTGCAGAAAGCCTTATCTTGAGAAAGTTGCAGTGAAAGAAGTTGCTGAGCTTGCTCAGCTTGGCAATCTGCCCGGAGTGCATGTTGATTATTTTGTTGTAATGCCGACACACATTCACTTTATTTTGCGACTGGATAGTTCAAAATATACGCTTTTTCAGATTGTCAGAGGATTTAAGTCAAAAACTACCGTGTTTGTTAATAAGACAGCCGAGCAAGCTCGGCGGCTACATAGGCTTTGGCAGCCCAATTACTACGAACATGTTATCAGGTCAGAAAAAGCATTGCTGAATATCCGCAGATACATTGAGAATAATCTGGAAACCGAAAAACTGAATTGGAAAACATTGGATTAACATTATTTTAAACAGGAAGGAAGAAAATGCTTGACATTAAATTAATCAGGGAAAACGCGGAAAAAGTAAAGCTGGGCCTTAAAAAACGAAATTTTGAAATTCAGCTTGAGGAGCTTTTAGGCTGGGATTCCGAACGCAGGCAGATAATTTCCGACATGGAAAAACTGCAGGAAAAAAGAAACAAGTCGGCCGAGGAGGTCGGCAAGCTTAAGCGCTCCGGTCAGGAACCCGCGCCGGGACTCCTTGAAGAGATGAACAAGGTGCGCGACCAGATCCAGGAGAGAGAAAGGTTTCTGGTTGTCATAGAGCAGAAAATTGAAGATTTCCTGCTAAGGGTCCCCAATATCCCCGATGACAGCGTTACCGTTGGAAAGGATGCCGCTGAAAACAAGGTGGTCCGGCAGTTCGGTGAACAGAAAAAGTTTTCTTTTAAGCCCCGTCCCCACTGGGAGATAGGAGAGAATACGGGCATAATAGATTTTGAGGCCGCTTCAAAGATTTCCGGCTCGCGCTTCGCGCTGCTCAAAGGCCAGGGCTGCGCGCTTGAAAGGGCTCTTATAAGCTTTATGCTTGAGACGCACCTTTCAAGGGGCTATACCGAGGTTTTTACCCCGTTTCTTGTGAACCGCGAATCAATGCGCGGCACGGGCCAGCTGCCAAAATTTGAGGAAGAGCTTTTTAAGTGCAAGGACGATGAGTTATATCTGATACCGACCGCCGAGGTGCCCGTGACCAATATTCACCGCGGCGATATGCTGGAGGAAAAAGACCTTCCAAAAAAATATGTTTCTTATTCGGCGTGTTTCAGGCGCGAGGCAGGTTCTTACGGCAAGGACACCAAGGGCCTTATCAGGAACCACCAGTTCAATAAAGTTGAGATTGTTAAACTCGTTAAACCCGAGACATCGGCGGCAGAACTGGAGTCTCTCCTTAACGACGCCGAGGAAGTGTTGAAAAGGCTGGGCCTTACTTACAGGGTGCTGGAGCTTTGCACGGGAGATATCGGTTTTTCCTCGTCCAAAACCTACGATCTTGAAGTCTGGATGCCGGGAGAAAACATGTGGCGCGAGATCTCGTCGTGTTCTAATTTTAAGGATTTCCAGGCCAGGCGGATGAACACCAAAGTAAAGTATTCCGACAAGAAAAAGGATTTCGTGCACACGCTTAACGGTTCGGGAGTGGCGGTTGGAAGGACATTCGCCGCGATCCTTGAGAATTACCAGGAAAGCGACGGGAGCATCACAATTCCAGAGGCGCTGAAAGGTTACATGAAGGTTGATAAAATTGAAGCGCGGAAAAAATAAGAAAGGGGTCCGGCATGGGAAGAAAGCTGATATTTTCAAATTACATCGTTGACAAAGAGTTTCAGTATTCTTTTATTCTAAGGAATATTCTTTTCCTTGTTTTTACTCTTGTTTTTCTCGGGGCTTTGATAGTTGGGTGGAACGCCATAAAATTCAAGCAGGGATTTCTTTTAAAACTTCCTCCCGCCGAGCAGGTCGCGCAATGGGCGGTGGAAAACGGAGTATCGTCGGAGAGCGCCGAGTACACAAACCAATTTATACTCCAGGCAAAGCCCTACACTTTTGTTGATCTTATCTGGCGCCCCGTGATAGTGGTTTTGGCCGCGGACATTATTTTTCTTATTATTTACGGGTTGTATTACTCTAAAAAAATAGCCGGGCCTGTTTACAGGCTTAAACAAGCAATGCGGGACAAGATTGAGGGCAGGAAAACAGAGCGCTTGATTTACAGAAAAAGTGACCCCTTCCATGAGCTTGAAGAACTCGCGAACAAAGCCCTGGAGCTTGAAAATAATCACGCCAATGCCAAGTAGTTGAATATACTGCTATTCGGTTTTTGTTTTACGCCCCACCCCCATGTGTGTGCGAAAGAGTAGGGCCGTCCAAATGGACGGTCTTTTTTATTTAATACGGAAAGGATGATTGGCGTATCAATTTTGCTGAAGGAGGGTATTGGAATGCTAAACAAAGCGTGTTTGGCCGCACGCACGCGTACATATTTAAACTACCACTTGCAAACTGTACATATATTTGCTATCCTCCTGGCATGATAATTAAACGAAATATCTCAGAAGAGCTGCTGAAACTTGGCAGGCAATATCCGATTATTACGGTTGTCGGGCCCCGCCAATCTGGCAAAACAACGCTCGTGAAGAGTGTTTTTCCAAAGAAACCATATTATTCTTTTGAAGATCCCGACACAAGAAGAATTGCGCTTAGCGATGCCAGGTCATTTTTGAAAAAAATTCATGCCGGCGCGATTTTGGACGAGATTCAGCGGGCTCCTGAAATATTGTCGTACCTGCAGGGAGAAGTTGACGCCGACAGAAGGCCCGGCAGATTCGTGTTGACGGGAAGCCAGCAGTTAAATCTATTGGAAAATGTCACACAGTCCCTCGCAGGCAGAACCGCTCTGCTGAAGCTTTTGCCATATTCAATCGCGGAATTGCGTAAAGCGGCTCCTAAGCCTCTTGGCGCGGATGATTACATCTATCAGGGATTTTATCCCGGTTTATATTCTCAGAAGTTAAATCCTACCAAGGCATATCGGAATTATTATGAAACTTATATTGAGCGTGATTTGCGGCAGCTGATGCACATTAAAGACCTTCACCTGTTTCAAAAGTTCGTCAGATTGTGCGCCGGGAGAATAGGCAATATTTTCGTAGCCAGTCATTTGGCTGCCGAGGTCGGCGTTTCAGTGCCTACCATTCAAAAGTGGGCCTCGCTGTTAGAGGCATCATTTGTCATATTTTTCTTACAGCCTTATTACGAAAACTTCGGAAAAAGGGTCATTAAGTCGCCGAAACTCTATTTTTATGATACGGGAGTTGCGTCCTACCTTCTGGGCATTGAAAATATAAATCAGGTTGAGCGGGATCCTCTGCGCGGCGCTCTTTTTGAAAATCTGGTCATTCTTGAAATGATCAAAGAACGCTACGATAAGGGTTTGGATCATAATCTTTATTTCTTCCGTGACAATCACCAAAATGAAGTTGATGTGGTTTACAAATACGGTTCCGAGCTGATTCCGATAGAAATAAAGTCTGCCGAAACATTTGATGAAGGTTTTTTTAGGGGCTTGCATTACTTCTCAAAGATAAGTCCGCGAAAAGCAAAAAATGGTTTTCTTGTTTATGCGGGTACGGATGAGCATACATTGCACGATATAAAAGTGATTAATTACCACCATGTCTCGCGCGTTGTAAGCCGTTAGGTTCAAAATATGACGAGATACAGTATTTAGTTGAATAAAAGCGTGGTGTTTTAAAACAGTATTTGTGTTATTGTGAAGTTCAAAAAAATGATATAATACCATTGAAAAGTCATCTATAAACAGGCTGGTGAGCACCCCGGGTGAAGGTGCGGAGACGGAGTCTCCGAAAAAGAGCCGGTTTGCAGAAAGAAGAATAAAGCAATACGAGAATAGATGGAAGGATGGCCGAGTGGGCCGCAGCGCGACGAGTAGGAGCGCAGGGTTGCGGCGGGTGCGAGAGAACAAAGAGAATTTATAAACAGGCTGGTGAGCACCCCGGGTGAAGGCGCGGAGACGGAGTCTCCGAATAAGAGCCGGTTTGCAGAAAGAAGAATAAAGCAATACGAGAATAGATGGAAGGATGGCCGAGTGGTTTAAGGCGCTGGTCTTGAAAACCAGTTTAGGGTTTACCCTAACGGGGGTTCAAATCCCTCTCCTTCCGTATATGTTTATTAAATAGATTGGGATTTGAAGCCAACCCGAGCCCGCCATTGGTTCAGTGGCGGGAGGGGGGGCCGGCGACGGAGGAACCCTCCGAAAGGAGGGTGGGTGAGGAGAAATCCCTCTCCTTCCGTATTTTTTGTCAGGGCACCAAGTGCCCAGACAAAAAATATGAAAAGCGGTTGGGGTAAGAACCCCGCGACGCGAAGCGACGCAGGGTCACGACCGAGCGAAATGGCTTGCCGGACGGTGTGCAGATGCAAGCCAGCGAGGAAGTCCCCTTGCGGGAAATCCCTCTCCTGTGGGCGCTCACATCTCGCGCCCGTTGCAGGATACCAACCGTTGAAAATACAGTGTGTTTTGACATATAGTAAAAAACGGCATTTCCCCAGCTTCTGCTATATTCCTGCGCCGGGGGCCGATGTTTTAAAATAACCATTCCAAAATCACTCCCAGATCTGTTGCTCTCCTCCGCAGTACTATGCCACGAAATTATTTTCAAAACCGGAACGATTAATTTTATTCTGCAATCAACTTTTTTGTGCAAAGTTATTGACAAAAAGATACTTATTGTATAATATATGTTACATATGGAACAAATATTATACAGAGGGCATCATGCGGTTTAAAAATTATCTTGATACGATATTCTCACAGCCGACAAAAGTAAGGCTGTTGAGATTCCTTTTTGAAACGAGGCCAGAAATGACCGGACGGGAACTCGCGCGTTTTGCCAAAATATCGCACATGCAAGTTTACCGAAACCTTGATGACCTGAAGGCTCACGGGATAGTGACTAAAAAGCGCGTAGGCGGCGCGTTCGTGTTTTCCCTAAACGAGAAGAATGTGCTGGTAAAGGAAGTGCTAAGTACGCTCTTTCAGAAAGAAGGGAGGCTGCTGGAAGATGTATTGAAGGCAATTTTGCAGAAAAAAGCCGGCGATATGTTGTCTGTAGTAGTATTTGGGAGCGCGGCAAAAGGCGAGGAAAGGCCGGCAAGCGATGTGGATATTTTTATCCTTACCAAGAACGAGAGTAACAGCAATTTGGTAAACAACTTCCTTTCCGATGCCGATATAAGGTTCAATGAACAAACGGGAAACCGCCTGTCGCCTATCGTTATGACTATCAATGAATTGAAAGAAAAAAATATGACCAATAAAACGCTGATTGCAAGGGTGCTATCCGGTAAAGTTATTTTCGGTAAATCCCCGGGGGAGTTCATCAATGGTAGGTAGAAGGCCGCGCAAAGGAAGGGACAAATCGTCGTATATTAACTATTTAAAGAAAGCACGGCAGTTTAGCGAGGTTATGACACAGTGCTATCATGAACATAATTATGATGCCGCCGCGTTAAACGGAATACATGCGATAATTTCCGGGATTGACGCGGTCCTTATTTTCCGTCATGGTGTAGTCAGTTCCAGCCAGAACCATGAGGACGCGGTCGGGCTATTGATTGAACTTATACCTGACGGCACGGCCCAGGCAAAACACGCCCTGGCAGTCATAAGGAAAAAATCGCTGGTTGAATACATGGATACTTTGTGTAGCGCTTCTGACGCTTTAGAGATCATGAAACATACAGAAAGATTTCTTGACTGGGTAAAGACAAAACTTCCCTCTAATGCGTAGTCAGTTCTTTAAGGATATAATGATAAAATTAAATGTCAGTGTTAGGTAGAGTCATCGGCGCCGTTTGATGTTGTTGTGCCATGGTTTTCTCAAAGATATCTTTTAATTGATTGGGAATATAGGAGGCCGATTGTCCTGCATTAAAGATACCTTTATGGAATATTCCATAATGACCACGAATCGCTGCAACCTGCGCTGTTCGTACTGCATAAACAGTTCCCGCCGTTCACACAACAATTCAAAGTCAGCCGATGCAGATAAGATAATCGCTCACATAATAAAAGACTCCGCGGAAAATTCCTATGATCCTGTGGTAATAACTTTTTATGGAGGAGAGCCGCTTTTAGAGCAGGGGCTGATTGAAAAAATAATGTCCGAAACCGCCGGCCTTAACCCCCATTATAATATTTTTACTAACGGAACCCTTGTCTCGCGGGATAACCTGGCAATTTTGAACAAAATGAATTTGATTTCCATTTCCATTGACGGGGAAAAGGAAAAACACGATGCCACCAGAGGAAAAGGCAGTTTTGATAAAACCATGCGCGGTTACAGGTCGGTTAAAAAGGATTTGAAGTCCTCCACGCTGGCATTTATTACGGCAACCCCAAAAACCAGAATATTTGATTCGGTTATGGGCGTAATAAATGAGTTTGACAATGTCTTCTGGTTTCTTGAGAACTCAAACCGCGCCTCCGGTTTAGATGGTTTTCTGAAAGATTATAGCGCCGGGTTAGACGGGCTGTTGGCTTTCTGGATGGAAAATCTTCGGGCAGGCAGGATATACAACCTCGTGCCCTTTCAGGGGCTCTACGATATTATTGAGCAGAAACATATTTATACGGGCCTTCCGTGCGGAATCGGGGATAACTTTCAGGCGATAGCCATAGACGGTTCGGTATATTCCTGCGAAGATTCGTACCACAACAGAATCGGAGACATATATTCCTCCGTTGATATAGGCAAAGCGCGCGAGAAATATTCCTTTTCCGTTTGCGGAGAGTGCGAGATAAAAAGCATATGCGCCGGCCGCTGCGTAATCCCGCACATGAATTATGACGCTTCTAAAGTCAGGTTTTACTGCGAGTGTTCAAAACTTTTGATAGGTAAGTTCAGGAGAGTATTGCCAGAGATCAAAGCTCTGGTCAGGGTCGGAATTATTGACGAGCACGGGCTGATTAATCATATAGCCCGTTTCACCGATGTAATTCCTTAGGCTAGGGTTAAAGAGTTTTTGAGAACCAGTTTTCTATCGCTGAAAGAAGTATTTTGAAGTAGCCTTGCAGCATGTATTCGGCGTGAGAACCGGTTTTGACGATCAGGAGTTTTTTCCTTGATTTGGTGCTATCATAAAGCGCCTGGGAGTGCCAGGGCTTTACAAGCCAGTCTTTGTCTCCGGTAATGTAGAGCACGCTCGCCTTTAATTTCGGCGCCGAATCCACGGGCCTTGTTTTGGCAAGCCAGAAGGGCCCCGGTTTAACCCCTTTCCCGATTTTACCGTCTTTTAAAAACAGCGCGTAGAAAATATCTTTCTCGGCGTCAGGCTCAAATATTTTGTAGTCAACTTTAGACACATCCGACGGCGAACTCACGCACACGAGCGATTTGACGGTTTTAGGATCCAGAGCCATTGTGTTTATCGCTATGCTTCCGCCGAGCGAAAACCCGACAACCCCTATTTTTTTATATCTTTCCTTTAGATGCTCAATAACAACCTGAAGATCCAGCGATTCTTTGCTTGTCAGCGTAAATACGCCGCCGCTCTCGCCGTGGCCCCTGAAATCAAACAAAAACACATCGTATTTTTTTATAAGGCTGTCTTTGAGCTTTTGCAAAAGCAGGGAGTTTTTTGAATTGTAAAAACCGTGGGCTATGATGACGGCCTTTTTGTGGCCGTTAAGATAGTGGTTTGTTGAAATAAATATTCCATCCTGAGTTTTCAGGTATCCTGAAATAAGTTCCATGGGTTAATTTTATATCTTTTAGGCGTATTTAGGCAAGTGGGAATACCGTACGGTAGCAATCCTCAGATAGAGCTCGGGGCCTGCCGGTGTTGATTTTACCGGACAGGTAAAGTCACCCTGACGAAGCGAAGGGGCTCGTTTTTCATCCAGTGACGAGATTCTTCTCTCCCTTCGGGAGATCAGAAGGACCGCGCCGCCCTACCGGAGGGACCGTACTTCCAAATATCCGGCAAGTCAGTTATATGTAAAAAGTCATTGACTATTAAACAAATATTGGCAATAATATCAGCGCGGTCATATAGAGGCAAATGGCTATTGATTTACGCCGTGGTATAGAGTAAATCTTTACGGCAAAATACGCTGTAATTTTAACGCAATTTGTTTCACCGGTGATTTTATGGAAAACATTCTTGTTGTTGACGATGAAGCCGAAATCTGGAAAATCTGTCAGCACACTCTTGAGCGAAAGGGCTACATGGTTCACACCGCCCCAAGCGCGGACCACGCCCTGGAACTTTTTAAAAGTGTCGTGTTTGACATAGCTTTTGTGGATTTACGCATGCCCGGGCGAATGGACGGAATAGAGCTTTTAAAATACATCCGCGAGAACCACCCGGACACCAAGGCTATAGTTGTGACAGCCGAGGATGCCATACGCACGGCCATTGAATGCCTCAGGGTTGGCGCCTTTGATTATATTTTAAAACCTTTTCAGCTTAGCGAACTGCTGAATTCAGCTAAACTCGCCTGGAATTACTCCTGCTCCCGGGGAAATAAATGTGTTGAGAACAGCGAATATTTAAAATTATATCCCGGCAGCGGAGAGGAGAGCGTTTCAAGCGAAGAAATGCTTAAATCCATACTTGACATGGCCGTCAAGGAGCTGAAAGCCGACGAAGGCTCCATTCACATGTATTTACCGCGGAAGAAAACGCTGAAATTGCTTGTCGCGACGGGAACTGAAGCCGAGCGGGAAAACGAGATTAAGCTTGGCGAGCGCGTCGTGAGCTGGGTCGCGAAAAACAGGGAACCTCTTCTTATTCACGACGAAATGCAGGACTTCCCACAGTTTAAGGAACTAACGATAAGCAGCGAGTTGTCATCGTCTATAATTATTCCGCTTATCAGGCATGAAACTTTTTTAGGCGAAATATGCTTAAGCCGGCTCTCAACGCGTACCAATAAACGGTTTACCAAAGACGACCTGCTCTCGTTGCAGCGCTTCGCCATACACACTTCCCTTGTCATGCTGCTGCAATAATTGCCCGCCGCTTTTTTTGCGAATAATCTTATAAGGTGAGTTCTTTTACCGGGGAGTGTTTTGGAAGCAGAAAGCTCATTTCAGAGCCTTTGCCGGGCTCGCTCTTTATATGGAGCTCCGTTTTATGCGAGTCCAGGATACTTTTTACAATTCCCATCCCAAGGCCCATGCCCTGTTTTTTAGTCGTGAAAAAGTTTTCAAAAGTATTTTTTAATACCGTCAGATCCATCCCTTTGCCGTTATCCTTAACCGTTGATTTAATATATTCCCCGGAATCTTCCATTGTTACCTCTATAATTCCCTTCTGGCTTCCCATCCCCTGAATGGCATCGGCCGCGTTCTTCAAAAGGTTATAGAAAACCTGCAGGATTTCTTCCCTGCATCCGTAAACTGAAAATATCTTTGAGGTGTCGTAGTTTTTAACATAGTTTATGTATTTGTATAAAGGATCCATTTTCAGCACGGCTATGGAGATGTCCACCAGCTCATTTAAGGAAAGTTCGCCCTTCTCGCCGTCGCCCGGCTTGACGAACTTGCTTAATTTGTTAACCAGGTCGTTGAAGTGGTTCATAACCGAGCTCACGCTCTGCAGGTCCTCGCGGAGCTGCGGTTCCATTTTACCTTCTTTAAGAGAGATGGCGATAAACGCGTTTATGGCGGTAAGCGGGTTGCGTATTTCGTGAATCAACTGGGCCGACATGAACCCGATGTGATAGGTGCTGTTTACCTTGGTTATCTGCTCTTTGTAGGCCTCGTTCTTTTCGTGCTCTTTAAAAAGCTGATCCTCAAGGTTGCGCACGATTATTTTCTCAAGGTAGCCGGCCATGAACAGAAACATCAGGACGCTGGCCATAAAGGCTATTATTGTCGCGGGGCTGTTATCATAAAGCATATATGTTGATATTGACGGTTTTGTGATAACCCCGAAGTATTCCAGTCCTACGACGGAAAGATACACGCCTATTACCAGCGGCAGGTCCCAGCGGGTCGCTATGCCGAAAGTTATATTTGAAATTAAAATCGCGGCGAATATCACGGTGTAGGGCGAAAGCACACCTCCCGTGGAATGTATTACCATGCCCATTAAGATAATATTGACATATCCCATCAGCGCGAGCCCCGTCGGGCTGAGGCGCTTGAAGATAATATAAAAAAACAGATGCATAAGCGACGAGAAAAGCATGGCCCATAAAAACAGGGTGTCAAAAGGAAGTTTAAATAATATGTAGAAGACCACTCCGGTCAGCGAGGAGAGCGAAGTGAAGAGCAGCTGCACTTTCATTTTTTCGTTCAGCTGCATGTTTTTGGGGAATGAAAATATAAAAAATTTTGGGAACATTTTATCTACCCTCAAAACCTTTCTGCCAGTAGCGCACGAATGTAGGAGCCACCATCATCAGCAGGCCGTATCCCACCAGGGCCTCAAGCGGCATGCCAAAGACCGGTATGGTAATGCCGCTCCAGTTTAACAGCTCATAATGGTAATCCCAGACGCCGGTCCAGAGACCGATTTTCTCAAGCGGCAGGCCCACCATGGGAGCGGCGATGACATCGGTTATAAATATTCTTTTATCGTAGGGCAGAATCTGTTTTTGCTTAAAAAGCAGCATGTAAAGTTTTTCTGACACAAAGACCGCGGTGGTGAACATGATGCCCCATCCAAGCACAATACCGGGCGGGATATCTTTGTACGCGGTTATTATAAAATGATAGTCCCAGAGAGGTTCGGTCGCGAATTCTATGTAAGCGCCAATTATGGTGCCGGCGATAAGGTCGCCTATGACATTTCGCTTCGCGAGTTTCCAGAACAAATAGGCCACGACCGGCGCCTGCAGGTACGACCAGACTTCCATAAACTTTAAAAGCATGATTTTCTCCCCATAAGTTTCATTCAAAACTGCTCTGCCAGTATCTTACGAAAGTCGGAGCGATAAGCATAAGCAGGCTATACCCTATCATAACTTCGTAGGGCATGTCAAAAACCGGAATTCTTGAGGGGCTCCAGTTTAAAATTTCGTAGTTATAGGTCCAGACCCCGGTTATAAGGCCCAATTTTTCAAAAGGAAGCCCAATTATTACCGCGGAAATCAGGTCAGTAATGAATATTCTTTTGTCCCGGGGTTTTCCCTGGGTCTGGCTGAAGAAAAGGAAATACAGCTTTTCCGATAGAAAAACCGCCAGCGTAAACATTACTCCCCAACCGAGCGGCACTCCGGGAGGGATGTCTTTGAAAATATTAAAACTGAAATTGTAATTCCAGAGCGCCTCGGTGGAATACTCCCAGAAGATTCCGATAATAGTTCCGGCAATCATTTCGCCGAGAACATTTCTGCGCGCGAATCTTTTAAACAGCAGCCAGCACAGGGGCAGTTGGACATAGGACCAGATTTCCATAATTTTTAAGAGCATCAGGCGGCTCCTTTTTTGCGGGCGCGCTTTCGCAGGTAGTTATAAATAATAAGCATGGTAAAAACCACGAACAGCTGCGGAATCCAGTAATAGATAAGCGGTTCTTCAATCGGTATGCCCCATATTCTCGGGCCCAGTATACGGTTATCGTTATAAACCCAGTGGCCCCGGGTTATGCAGATATGCTCGGTAATGGTAAGCATAATTTCGGAAAAAATAATCATAGCCAACGCCGCGGTCCAGTTGATATATTTTCTGGTTTTGAAATAGACATAAACATAAATTATAAGAAAGGGCAGGGCGAGAATAAACCAGGCGGGCCATTTGGCTCCCCGCGCGTAACGGAAGACGCCCTTCAGGTCCCTCTTCATAAGAGGTTTTATTATCCAGACGAAAGCAGAAGAATTACCGGGCATATTTTCTCCGGTGCCAGTATTTTCTGTCCAGGTAATCAAACAGCATATAGAGCATGGTATAGAAAACCGGGGCGCCAAACCAAAAAGCGAATTCTTCTATGGGCGCTCCGAAAATTGAGATTCCCAGCAGAGGGTCAAATTCTTCCGAGAAATTCCATATGTCCGCCCATAGATAAAGGTATTCGGCGGCAAAGGTGACAGGACACCAGATAAGCAGATTTATCCAGAAGGCTTTTTTCTGAAGGGAGTTTGTTTTTTTGCGCAGGAATAAATAGATAATGACGGCGGGAAGCCAGAAAATCAATATGTCGGTTAAAAAATATCTCGGCACTTTCACTACCCCCGAACTTTTGCAATCAAAATCGCCGTTGATATGGTAAATACAATAACCCTGCCCGCCTACGCGGCGGCCGGTTCAAATCCATTCTATTCTTTGATTTTTTGTATGGGCTTTTGCCCATTCAAAAAATCAACAGTTGCAGCGCGACGAATAAGGAGCGCGCGATTTGCAACGGGCGCGAGTTAGTGAGCGCCCTAAGGGAGGGATTCCCCTCAAGGGACTTCCTCGCTGTCTTGCCTCTTGAAACCATCCGGCAAGCCATACCGCTCGGTCGTGAACCCTGCCCGCCTACGCGGCGGCCGGTTCAAATCCATTCTATTCTTTGATTTTTTGTATGGGCTTTTGCCCATTCAAAAAATCAACAGTTGCAGCGCGACGAATAAGGAGCGCGCGATTTGCAACGGGCGCGAGTTAGTGAGCGCCCTAAGGGAGGGATTCCCCTCAAGGGACTTCCTCGCTGTCTTGCCTCTTGAAACCATCCGGCAAGCCATACCGCTCGGTCGTGAACCCTGCCCGCCTACGCGGCGGCCGGTTCAAATCCATTCTATTCTTTGATTTTTTGTATGGGCTTTTGCCCATTCAAAAAATCAACGGAGAGGGAGGGATTTGAACCCTCGATACAGATTTTCATCCGTATACCGGTTTAGCAAACCAGCGCACTAAGCCAACTATGCGACCTCTCCAGAATTCAATATATTTTCCAGCACCATTCTGCCTTTACCGGATTTCAAAAATCTTTCTCTTCTTTGCGCGGTGGCCTTTTCAGTAAATCTTTCGCAATAAATCAGTTTAAGCGGAACGCATGCTTTTGTTGATTTAACCCTTCTGCTGTTGTGCCTGTGAATCCGCTTATTGATTTCCGCTGTATATCCTGTGTATATTTTGCGATTCTTGATGCTTCTGAGAACATAAACGAAATATTCCCGCATAGACCCCCCGGTCAACGGCTCGGTTGCACTTTCGCCACTAAACCACTGGCGAACCCGCCAAAGACACGGTGGCGGGAAGCCAACTATGCGACCTCTCCAGAATTCAATTGCGAAGCGGGTTCTCCTGACGGGTGAATTATACCATAAATGATATTTTATGGCAATGCAAAAACCAATGAGGGAGTTTAAGTGTGAGTCAGTTGAGAGTCCGGCGGAAGCGGCGGATTGTAATAAATACTATTACCAGAAGCATAAGCGTGAGCACGGCCAGATCCGGAAGAACCACCACCGGGTAAGAGCCTTTAAGCATATTGTTCCGAAGAAGGCTCGCGTAATATTTTATTGGGTTTATATAGGCAACAGCGCGCAGAAGCAGCGGCATATTTTCAATGGGGAACATTATGCCCGACATTAGATTCGCGGGAAAAATGAAAAGGAATGTTCCCATCATCGCCTGCTGCTGGGTTCTGGCGAAAGTGGAGATTAACAGGCCGGCGCTGACGGCGGTGCAGACAAAAATAAAACTTGCCGCGAATATCACAAAAAGATTTCCGACTATGGGAACCTTGAAAATCAAAAGCCCCGCGGCAATAACGAGCAGAGCGTCCGCCATGCCGAGAACCACAAAGGGGATGGTCTTGCCGAGCACTATCTCGGAGTTCTTCAGCGGCGCGCTGATTATCGTTTCAAAGGTTCCCATTTCTTTTTCGCGCGCCATGGACATGCCCGTGAGCATAACGGTGATCAGGGCAATTATCATTGTCATTACGCCGGGAACCATGAAGTATGAAGTTTCAAGCGAAGGGTTGTAAAGTATCCGCACATTAAATGACAGCCCGGGCCCGGGCTCCCGCGCGGGGAAGCGGGAGGCGGCATATTTCTGAACAATGGATGACGCGTAGGCCTCAACAATCCGCGCCTTTGTGGCATTGGAGGCGTCTATCAAAAGCTGAAGTCCGGCGTTTCCTCTGCCCAGAGCTTTTGTCAGTCCGCCCGGCGGCGCGATAAGCACGGCGTCGGCCGCGCCCGAATACAGGGCTTTTTCCGGGTCGCCCTGTTCGGCTTCCGCGCGGGTGAACCATCCCGAGTTGTAGAAATGCCCGCTGAGCTCGCGCATTACGCTGTCATCGGGCTGCAAAAGCACGGCGAGCTTAAGATTTTTGAATTCCGTTGTTATGGCGTAACCGAATATTGTAAGCTGAAGCAGCGGAGCGCCGAAAAGAAAAAGCCTCATCACCGGGTCGCGAAGCGTCTGGGCGAACTCTTTTTTCAGAAAGCCAAGTATTACTCTAAGGCTGCTTTTCATGGTTCAAGGTCCCTTTTGAATCTTTTTGAAGCCGCGGCAATGAAAATAACCGCCATCAGGGCAAGGGCGATAAACGGTATCACAAGCCCCTCAAAGGGCGTGCCTTTTAAAAAGAGCGTCCGGATTATCGCGGTGAACCATCTCGGCGGCAGTACCATCGTCAGGTAGCGGAAAAACAGCGGCATGCTTTCTATCGGAAAAATAAAACCCGACAGAAGCAGGGGAGGCAGAAGCCCCACGACCATTGAGGCCTGCATCGCTTTCTGCTGCTGCCGCGTGATGACAGAAATCAGCAGTCCCTGGGCCAGAGATGTTGTTATGAATAAAAAACAGGCCGCGCCTAAGGCCAGATAGCTGCCGCGGAACGGAACCGAGAACGCAAGCCTCGCGACAATGTACACAAAAACAATTCCGGTAAGGCCCAGGCCCACATAGGGCAATATCTTGCCGAGCACTATCTCAAAGGGCGTGACCGGCGTGGAAAGAAGCATTTCCATGGATCCGTTTTCCCATTCTCTTGCCACGGTCAGCGCGGTGAGCAGTATTGATAAAAGCCCCGTTACTATTACAATAAGCCCCGGCACTATGAACCACTTTGTGTTGAGCTCCGGGTTGTATATGAATCTGGCGGTGATTTTAATCGGATCGCTCGCGGGCGAGCCCGAGAGTTTTGATGAAAAGGCCCTCTGTATGCCGCCGAGATAGGCCGCGACGACGCCGGTTTTCTGATTGTCGGTTCCGTCCACTATTATCTGCGCCTGCGAATTCCGGGAAGAAAATATTTCGCGCTCAAAACCTGAATTTATGACCATGGAGATTGTGGCTTTGCCTTCCTCAATTTCTTTGGCAGGGGCCCCGGCGCTGGCGCCGGCGAAGGTTTTAAAGTATTCCGAAGCCGAGAAGCTTCTTACCAGCTCCCTTGAAAGCCGCGAATTATCCTGATCGTATACCGCAACTTTTATTCCCCTGAAATCAAAATCTATCGCGAAGCCGAAAAATAACACCATTATCAGCGGCACGACGACGGCAAGCCCGAGCGTGAACGGGTCGCGCATTATGTGCATCACTTCTTTTTTCGCTATGGCCAGGGCGCGGTGAAGCACGAAGTTTCTTTTCATCGTTCGGCTCCTTCAACCAGTTTCAGGAAGACATCGTCAAGCGACGGGCTGATTCTTTCAACGGAGACTCGCTCCGGAAGCCGTTTTTTAAAACTTTCAAGCTGCTCTTCGCTTTTAAGCGACGCGTGGTAGCGCATTCCGAAAGGCCATATCTTTTCAACGGCCGGATCCGCGGAGATTTTGGCCAGTAATTCGCTGTCCGAACGCCCCAACCCTGAGAGCCGGAGCAGCGGTTCGGGGTAAGCCGATTTTTTCAGCCCCTGAGGGCTGTCCAGCGCGATAAGCCTGCCTGAACGCATAAGAGCTATCCTCCGGCATTGTTCGGCTTCATCCATATAGTGAGTCGTGACAATAACGGTTTTGCCCTCTTTCGCGAGTTTTTCTATCAGTTTCCAGAACATGTCGCGCACTCCGGGGGAGACCCCGGCCGTGGGCTCGTCAAGAAAAATTATTTCAGGGTCGTGCAGGAGCGTGGCGGCAAGAGATATCTGCTGTTTTGCCCCCGTCGGGAGTTCTCTGACCAGGGTTGACGGGGAATGGCTGAAGCCTATGAATTTGAATAGTTCCGGGATCTTTTTTGAGGCGGCCTCGTTATCTATTTTGCGCAGCGCCGCCTTAAAGTATAGATTTTCGCCCACGGTGAGGTCGTCATAAAGCGTGAACTTCTGGGACATATACCCGACTTTTTCCTTGAGCCTGTTTTCGCCCGAGTTAGAAACCTCTCCCGCCACGGTAACTTCGCCGCTTGTCGGCAGGAGGAGGCCGCAGATGACTCTTATGGTAGTTGTTTTGCCGGCTCCGTTAGCGCCGAGAAACCCGAATATTTCGCCTTTCTGAACCGAAAAGCTTATGTCGTCCACGGCGGTGAAACTGCCGAACCTGACGCTGAGGTTTTTTATCTCTACGGCCGGTGATTTATTGTTCATTTTTTCGCGCTCCGCAGGAAAAGCTCGTCAAAAGTCCCGGCTTTTTCTTTCCTTAGAATTTCTTTCGGTTCGCCCGAAGCGATGAGGCGGCCGGAATCAATAAGGTGAACCATGCCGCAGCGCTCGGCTTCGTCCATGTACGCGGTTGAAATAAGTATAAGAATATTCTGTTCCAGAAGCTGGTAGAGCAGTTCCCAGAACTCTCTGCGGCTTATCGGGTCAACGCCGTTGGTAGGCTCGTCAAGAAGCAGTATTGTCGGCGACTGAAGCAGCGCGCACATGAGCCCGAGTTTTTTATACATTCCGCCCGAGAGTTCTCCGACCTTGCGCTCCGTGAAACGCTCCAGACGGGTTATCTCAAGCAGCCGTTTTGATTTTGCGGCGTATTCATCCCGCGGCAGCTGGTAGAGGCTTTTGAAAAATTCAAGGTGTTCTCTTATGGAAAGGTCGGCATAGAGGCTTGGCCTGGCCGGCATATAGGCGAGGTTTGCCCTGACCTCCTCAAACGCGGCGGGGTTAGGGCCCGATTTGTATAAAATCCTGCCGGAGCCGGGCTTGAGCAGTCCGCCTACAAGCCGCAGGAGAGTTGTTTTGCCGGCGCCGTCCGGCCCTATGATCCCGTGCAATGTGCCGGGCTCAAACCTGAGGCTCAGGCCGTCAATGGCGCGGGTATTTTCAAAACTCTTTGTGATGTTGTCCAGCTCTATTGATATCATGGGTTCCGCTTATTTTTTTTCGGGCAGCTTCATTTCCACGGTCATGCCGGGTTTTAGATCCCCATTCTTATTGTCAAACAGGATTTTTACGCCAAAGACCAGGCGGGTGCGCTCTTTCCTGGTCTGCACATTCTTCGGGGTGAACTCGGCTTCGTCGTTAATTTTGACCACCGTGCCGGATATTTTTGCCATGTTTGATTCGGGTATATAGCCTTCTATGCTCATGCCGAGTTTGACTTCCGGCAGCGACGGCTGGGCCACATAAATGTAAGCCCAGACATTTTCCAGGTCGGCAAGCGTGACAAGCTTTGTCCCGGGCGCCACCATTTCGCCGGGCTCATGGTAGGAGGTCAGCACAGTTCCGTTTATGGGAGACACTATGGTCGCCCAGCCGAGACGCACCCTGAGATCGTCGCGTTTGAATTTTATCCTGTCAAAGGCCTCCTGGTTCAGTGATCCCGCGCTGAGAAGTTTTTCGGCGCGCCGGTAATCCCTTTCGGCCGCTTCATAGGCGACGGAAAGATCTTCCGCGGAAAGTTTTACAAGCAGCCCGCCTTTTGAAACCTTTGAGCCTTCCGCCGCGTTGACGGTTTCTATTACTCCGGCGAGCCTGGATGAAATATCAACTTCGGTGGCTTCCACGGTTCCGGCGTAGAGAAATTCCCTGTTCCTGTTTATCACTACCGTCGCGGAAACAATCAAGGCTAATACGGCCAGCAGCCCGGCAAAAACTCTGATCTTCATAATTCGTTCTCCTGTATGCGTAGTCGCTTCATTTCGCGAGGCTTGCCAGCACGGAAAGATTCATAAGTATCTGGACCCTTGTTCTGGCAAGCTGCAGCTTCGCTTCAAGCGCCCTGTAATTGGCGTTCTGCACTTCAATGAAAGAAACCGAACCGTTTAAATAGGTATTATAAACAATCAGGGCAAGTTCTTCGGCTTCGCGGAGCGCGTCCTTGTTTATGTTTTCCTGCTCGTCAAGCTGGCCGAGGCGGTCCATGGTTTTTTCCCAGTCCCTTTTAAGGTCTATCGCCGCCTGTTCCTTTTTTGCCAGCGCCGAGTTTCGCGCGCTTCTGTTTTCTTTGGCTCTGTTTGCCGTAAGCCCGGAGTCAAACAGCGGCCAGGCAAGCGACGCGGAAACACTGTTTTGATTGAACTCCTCAAACTTTGGGCCGTTGGGATAGTCCAGGGCGCTTCTCGCGGAGACCTGTATTTTGGGCCAGAGGTTGGAGGATGAGTTCTTTTCCGCGAACCGTATTGATTCGGCCAGTTCCCCCAGCGACTCAATACCCGGATGGCCTTCCCAGAACTGAGCCCCGCGGTAAGGTTCAAGGATTTTGAATAGTGTTTCAATGGAGTCAAGCGAAATAACCGAATTTGGAGCCGAGATGTCGGAATAGATTTCACCCGTAAAACGGCCGTCGGCTATTACGCAGTTTGAGCCGCAATAGCTTTCGCCGGTTAGAGCCGCGAGATCCCTTATATAGCCGGCCAGTTCGGACCTGGCCTGGCTCAGCTGCCTTGACCTGGAAAGAACTTCCTGGTGCGCGTAAAGTTTGTCCATCCTGCTTTTAGTCCCTGCCTGCGCGTTGAGTTCTATGTCTTTATATTGAGTTTGGGAAAGTTTCAGCGCGTCCGATACCGATAAAACCTGTTCGGCCGCGAGCACTATTTGAAGGTAGGCGTTTCGCGCGGCCAGCAGAGCCTGTCTTTCGGCAACTTCGGCTTCCTTTTCTTTTGCGGAAGCGGCGGCCAGGGCGCTTTTCCAGGAAGAATATGTGGCGCCGGTGTCCCACAGCATCCAGGATACTGACGGGCCTATTGAATAGCTCGGATTGTCCGTAAGCTTCATGGCCCGGGCGCCCGGAGAGGCAAGCGTGATTTCCGGAACCACGGAGTTGTAGCGGTAAAAACCGTCAATTGAAAGTTTGGGAAGAAAGCCGGCGAACTGCGCTCTTGAGCGGTTTCTCGCGCCGCGGGCCTCCTCGCGGGCGGCTTTGAGCCTGAAAGAATTGGATAAGGAGCTTTTCTCAACCTCAGCCAGAGAAATGGAGAGCTGCTCAACAGCCGGGATATCGGCTGCCAGCGCGGCTGTAATCAGAGCGATTATCATTATCTTACGCATTGACGCCTCCCGCTGAAAGGCCCCTTAAGGCCATGTCTATCCTGCGTTCAAGTTCTTTATCGGAGAACATTGTCTTTTCAACAGCGCCGGCCAGAATGCCGAAAAGATTTTTGTTGGCGAAATGTTTCTGGAATATCCTGAATACGAAATTGGGCCCAAGCACTGAGCCCATCAGAAAAACTATCGCGTTCTGGAAGGGCATTTTGGCCAAGTAGCCGTCGCGCTGGCATTTCCTCACCAGGCCGCTTATAAGGTAAATGTGAGCCGTCATGTTTTTTTTGGCGTATTCCATCATTTTGGTGTTTCCGAGCAGTATCTCCTCAAGGAAGGTCAGGAATACAGACCTGTTGTCGCGCACAAACTTTGAAATTGTGACCAGGGAGTTTCTGAGCTGCTCAATTGATGTTTCCCCGTGAAGAGCCTGAATTTTTATGTCGTTAAAAAACTCGCTGTACATCTCGGAAAGAAGCTTTTCAATGAATTTATCTTTGGTCCCGAAATGGTAATTGAACATGCCGAGGTTAACACCGGCTTTTTTGGTTACAGCCCTGATCTTTAGGCCGGATATGCCCGTGGCCGGGATCAGCTCCATTCCTGCTTTTATCAGGAGTTTGTCAATATTCTGCGACGGCCTGCTCATTTTGCCTCCGTTAATGTTAAGTAAAGAATTACTGGTCTGTGGTGTAATTATACATATGTATAGTAAAAATGTCAAGGTCTGCCGAAAAATTGATATTTGTATCTCTATTTGGCATAATGTATTTGTCGCGGACAATTTTTGGAGATGAAATGAGGCTTCACCAGCATATTATCGCGTCGGTTGCTTTCAGCGGCGGCATTTACGGCATTACCGGATCTAAATCCATTGCCCTGGCGTCCTTTGTCACGGGCGTCTTATTAGATTTGGATCATGTTACGGATTATTGGCTGGAGCACCCCCTCAGCCTGAATGTGCCGCATTTCTTTGAAATGGTTGATGCCTGCAAACTGAGAAAAACCCACCTTTGGCTCCACAGCCTTGAGATGCTTATTCCCCTTGCCGTGGCGGTCTGGTTGTCAAAAAGTGCAATATTGCTTGGAATATCAATAGGATTTGCACAGCATATGCTTTTTGACTGCCTTTTCAATTTTATCTATCCTGGGAGCTATTTCCTGGCTTACAGAATACAAAAAGGATTCAAAAGTGAATGCGTATTTGTATTGCCCGAGGGGTATCACGAGACAGAAAAGGACATTAAATAATGGGAACAATAAAATCCGCCGAGCCGGTCAAGCTTATAATGGGGATTATTTCCAAGTCAAACGAGTTGACTGATGCGGCTATGGTTATGCTAAAGCAGAGATGGGGGGAGCTGGATAATGTAAGCCAGGCCATACCATTTTCTTTTACTGATTATTACGGCGCGGAGATGGGGAGCGGGCTGTCGCGCCTGTGGGTCAGTTTTGATAAGCTCATAAATCCGGGCGAACTCGCGAAAATTAAAATTGAAACAAACAGGATAGAAGACGGCTTCGCGCTTTCCGGCAAGAGGCGCATTAATATTGACCCGGGCTACATCGCGCTTTCCAAGGTTGTGCTCGCTTCCACCAAAGATTTCAGCCACAGGATATATCTGCAGGACGGCATTTTTGCCGAGATCACCCTTTTGTATAAAGACAAGCGCTTCACCGCTCTTCCCTGGAGCTACCCTGACTACCAGTCCGAGGCGGCCACCGCTTTTCTTTTATCGGCCAGGGAAAGGTATCACTCGCAGATTACGAATATATAATGTAATTATATTTAAGTAAGGCTTTACGCCTCAACAACCGATCTAAGTTTTCTTTGAGTGCGCAAAGAAAACTTTTCCCACGGCAACTACACACCCGTCAAAGACGGGTGAAGAATGCTTCGCATTCGCCTGGGAGGTCGGCTGGTTTTATTTAAACCATTGGGCCGCCACACAAAAAACGCACCCCTATGGCTATTTCGCTTCGCGATTTTTGGAAGCTGCAGTTGCCGCGCAACGATTAAGTTGCGCAGGGTTGGCAACGGGCGCGAGAGGTGAGCGCCCTGTCAGACAGTCCTCGCTTACTTCCCCAAAAATCAGCTCGCTCATTGTCAGCCATAATGGGGACTTAACTTCAAAAGCCGTAACGCCGGCCCCTGGCGATGATACCAAAAGATGTTAATCGCAAACTCGTTTACTTGAGGACTCAAAAACAGTGTTTAATATTGTTTCACGTGAAACATTCATTCCTTTTAATCAATCCTCCCATATATGATTTCTCGGCTTACGACCTGCGGTTTAAGCCCCTGGGCTTCTGTATTTGGGCGGCGCTCTAAAGCGCCTTGGCGCTGATGTTTTCCTCCTCTCTAATCCTCAGATAGAGCTCGGTGCATGACGGTGAAGATTTCGCCGGGCAAGTAAAGTCACCCTGAGCGAAGTGAAGGGTCTCGTTATATTTTAAGTTATAAGTTTTAAGTTGTAAGCTTTAAGTGAACTACGGCTTCTGTGTCGTCATACCAGCGGAAGCTGGTATCCAGAGGTTTTTCTGGATTCCTGCGTGTGCTCGCATCTCGCACCCGTTGCAGGCTTGTGCGGCTTATTCGCCGCACTGCAACTGCAGGAATGACTGTATTTTCCACAACGAGATTGCCACGGCGGACCCGGAATGACAGCATCGCCTTACCGGGAGATTAGGACTCCTTGACTGCCTTGACAGGCTTCATCCATCTCTGCCGGCTTGCAGGTCCAATGAGTACGGCTGCGGCAGGTACAGTTTTGACCCTTAGTAAAATTCCCCTTAAGTTTAAACCCTTCGGTTTGCCAAAGGAAACCATAATCCCCGAGCTTAAGAAATTAAGCCGGCCTGACGCGGCGCTGGTCACCTCGGTTATGACATACTGGTACCCAGGCGTCAAGGAGGCGGTTGAACTGGCAAGGCTGGTTTTCCCGGGCGTGCCGGTCATACTTGGCGGGAACTACGCCACTCTTTATTTGCGCCATGCCGCGGAGGCCATAGCTCCGGACTTTCTTTTCCAGGGTTCCGATAATACCTATTAGAAGAGCTGTCAGGCTCAGGAGCCTCTTCGTGGTCTTTTTGATTTGTCAGATCCGCTGCCGTGCAGAGCTCTTTCTTCCCCCTCTTTCGCCTATCCGATTGGCCCAGGTTTCAGCGTCAAAAAGATCCGGTCCGCGCGCTCAACCGCGGATTGCTTGCCTGATTGTTTCACGTGAAACAATATCGCTTTAACGCAAAAAACCCCTGGATCCCAGACTACTACCTCTGGGATGACACCAAAAGCAGGAGCCGTCATTCCAGAAATGTTCTGTCTGGAATCCAAAAACGCCGTCGTTCACTTAAAGCTTACAACTTAAAACTTATAACTTAAAATATAACGAGGCCCTTCGCTTCGTTCAGGGTGACTTTGCCTGTCTGGTGCAATCTTCACCGTCAGTTCTGCCTCTATCTGAGGATTAGGGTTAAGCGAAAAGATTTACAATATAAAATATTTTTGCTAAAATACTTCCATTATGAGCAAAATTATAGCGATAGCAAATCAGAAGGGCGGCGTCGGAAAAACGACAACCGCCATCAATCTCGCGGCGAGCCTGGCTCACCTCGGGCAGGAGACTTTGTTAATTGACTTAGATCCGCAGGCGAACGCAACCAGCGGGCTCGGCGTGGACAAAAAAACCGTAGACAAAAACATCTACCAGGTTCTTATCAATCAGACTCTTCTTGAAGATGTCCTTCATTCAACCGAGCTGGACTGGCTTGACCTGGCGCCCTCGCACATTGATTTAATAGGGGCCGAGGTGGAGCTTGTCAATATGGAAAGCCGCGAGTCAAAACTTAAGGACGCGCTCGCGAAATTCCAGAAGGTCTATAAATATATTGTTATTGACTGTCCCCCATCTCTTGGTCTTCTGACCTTAAACGCGCTGGTTTCAGCCCACGCTGTTCTGATACCTATTCAGTGCGAGTATTATGCTCTTGAAGGGCTTGGTCAATTGCTAAAATCCATTGATTTAATAAGGCAATCTTTAAATCCGGCGCTTGCTCTGGAGGGCGTGCTTCTGACTATGTACGACAGCCGCCTCAACCTCTCCCAGCAGGTCATAGACGAGGTAAAAAAACATTTCGGAGATAAAGTTTACAACACTCTTATTCAGAGAACCGTCCGCCTGGCCGAGGCCCCCGGTTTTGGTAAACCCGTCATATTATATGATAAATCCTCAAAGGGCGCTCAGCTTTACCTTGATCTCGCCAAAGAGTTTCTTTCCAGGCAGCCCAAAGGCTCCGAGATATAAACGCATTCAATAATCAACGCATTATGAAAAAGATAGTCAAGCATAAAATCAAGCCGAGACATAAAATAGACCCCTCGCAAAAACGGGAGATAAAATACATTCCGTTTCATTATATTAATGACGGCAATATCCGCCAGCTTATTTACCTTATCAGAAAAGAGCCGCCCAAATCCATAGCGCTTGTTGTTAGTTACCTCAAACCTCAGTATGTCCAGCAGATATTAAGTTCTCTCCCCCCCGACCTGCAGGCCAATGTCGCCGTGGAAATGTCAAACGCTCGCGTCGTTACCCACGACCAGCTTGTAAAATACGATATAGCGCTCAAGAAAAAGGTGGATTTCGTTATAGGCGGGCTTGACCATCTGCTTGATGTGCTTGAGAAAGTGGACAGGCCGACTTTTGAAAATATTCTGCAGTCGCTTAAAAACGACAACCCTGGGCTGTACGAAAAAGTCAGAAAATACATAATAACTTTTGACGATATACCGTCATTTCCAAACACGGCTATCCAGGCGATAATCCGCGAACTTAAGACGGAGAGCCTGGCCAAGGCCCTGCGCGGCGCCGCGAGCGAGGTGCTGGATAAATTTCTGATAAACATGTCTTCAAGCGCGTCCGCGATGCTTAAAGAGGAAATGGATTTTGGCCGGCCCGCCACGCAGGAAGAGATAGAAGACGAGCGCAAAAAAATCGTGGACCAGATAAAAGAAATGGAGAAGGCCGGCAAGGTTTTCCTTCGGGAAAAACCCCAAAATACCATGATTGAAAGCAACGATGACATAAGCGAATCAGCCGCGGTAAAGGCGCGCGGAAGCGTGGATGAATATTTTCAAGCCGGCGTTTCGTGCTACGAGAGCCAGAAATATGACGAGGCGGTGCAGTACCTGGAATACTGTTCCAGCGTTGACACCGCTAACGCGCTCGTGTACCAATACCTCGGCGGAGCGTATTACGCGCTCGGCCGGGAAGAAGACGCTATCGCGGCCTACGAGCACGCGCTTAAACTTGATCCGAAAAACAAAGAAATACGAAACTGGCTCGCCCAGTACAAAAAACAATTATAAACGACAAGAAAATCATGCGCGCAAGTCAAAAAATAACTACATCGCAGGCAGCTTAAGACTTAACAGGGAGAAAAATATGCATAAGGCATTAGGAAGGGGTCTTGAATCGCTTCTCTCGGTGCAATCGGCGCCCAGGGCGTCGGCTGACGGAGGCGAAACTGTTTCGGTCGTGCCGATAGACAAGATCAAGGCCAACCGCTATCAGCCGCGCCACCATTTCAACGAAGAAAAATTAAAAGAACTTGCCCACTCAATAAAAGTGCACGGCCTGGCCCAGCCTCTGCTTGTGACGCCGACCGTAGTGCCGGGGGAATACGAACTTATCGCCGGCGAGCGCAGGCTTCGCGCCAGCAAAATCGCGGGGCTTACCCAGGTGCCGGTCGTGATCCGTCAGGCTAATGACAAGGAGCGCTTCCAGATCTCGCTTATTGAAAATATTCAGCGCGAAGACCTAAACCCCATTGAGGAGGCCAGGGCCTATAAGCGCCTTTCGCACGAATTTGAGCTCATTCAGGAAGAGCTTGCCAAGGTGCTCGGCAAAGACCGCTCGGTGGTGGCAAACGCCATGAGGCTTTTGAACCTGCCGCAGGATATACAGGATTTTATTTCTTCCGGCATGCTCAGCCCCGGCCACGGCAGGATACTCGCCGGCATTGAGGACGAAAACACCCTCATTGAACTCGCGAAAAAAATAATGAACGAAAAACTTTCCGTCCGCGAGCTGGAATCGCTCGCCTCGGGAGTTAAAGACGGCCGCAAAACCGAAAAGAAGAAAACAAAGAAAACCGAGAGCGAGCTCGCTCATCTCGCCGAAGAGCTTCAGAGAAAATTCGGCACAAAAGTAAAAATAGCCGGCAGCCCGAAAAAGGGGAAAATAGAGATTCATTATTATTCCCTTAAAGAGCTTGAGCGCATAGCGGCGATGTTAAAAACAAAGAAACATTAATAGTAAGACTGACCCCGTTAATGACAAGAGATAAAATATTGGGAGAATAAATTTGAATAAAACCGAAATACTGAAACTGATAAACGAAAACCCGGCTTTTCACCTTGCCACTACGGAAGGCGACCAGCCGAGATGCCGCGGTATGTTCCTCTACCGCGCCGACGAGAACGGTATATTGTTCCATTCGGGTACCATGAAGCAGTTGCACGGCCAGATTTTAGCCAATCCCAAGGTTGAGCTATGCTTCAACGACTTTAAGAACGGGGTGCAGGTAAGGGTTTCCGGCAAACTTGAAATAGTTGAAGATAACAAGCTGAAAGACGAGATCTGCGAGCACCCGACCCGCAAATTCCTCAAGCCCTGGAGAGAATCCGGCGCGCTTGAGAATTTTTATAATACTTTTATGGTTTATCGTTTAAAGGGCGGAAAGGCCGTAACCTGGACCATGGCAACTAATTTTGCGCCCAAGACTGAAGTGACGCTTTAATTCGCAAGCAGACAAAAAAATAAAGGGAACGATACATATGAAAAAGCACATTATATTTTACGCGATCGCGTTTCATCTCACGGCGATTCTCCCGGCCTCGGTTTCTGCCGCGGAAACTCCGCTGTTGACGGGCCAGCCCGATAATCAGAATACCGCGGCCTCGGAAGCGGTAAGCCCTCCCGTTTACCTTTCGGAGCTCACGAATATAAACGATTACGGTGTTTTTGCCAACGGTGGCTGGGACGGCAGCTGGTACGCGGGCTACAATGTCTGCTGGATGGAAAAACTTCCCAAACCGCCCGAAGGCAGCTACTCAAAAGTTTACATCGGCGCCAAGCTCGGCAGAATGAAAACAAGGCCGGTCGCGGGAAAACCCGTCTGGGAGCGCGAGCCGATACCGGGCGAGATATATATGGCCATTTCCTCAACTCCGGCGTGGAAATCAAACCAGAAATATTTCCTTGTATCGTCGGCTGATATTCCCTTAGAGGGGGACATGGAAAACGCGCTTGAAGGTGTCGGCGAGTCGCGCTGGTTCTGGGCCGAGGTGCCGCTTTCGGCGGTAAATTTTAACGGCCCCAACTTTGTCTCCCTGTGGTCTCCCACGGAATATTTTGTTTCAACGGCTTCGGCTCCGGTGCTTGCCGGCGGCTGGGGAAGTCAGGAAGTCAATACCTGGATGAACAACGACATTAAGGGCTATCCGCCCATAAATCCCGCGACCTCTCTTAAAACCGCCATTACGGTTTTTGAGCCCGCGATAGCGGTAAAGCTTGTCCCGCAGGGCAGCGAGCGCGAAATAAAAGTTCAGATAACGCAGGTGCTTGAAGGAAGGAAAAAAACCTCAAACAAAACCTTCGCGGCGGAGATAACCGGCAGCGAAATAGAGAAAGCCTGGCTTGAATACAGCTTGGATAACAAGGCATGGCAGAAAATAGGCCGCTATGTGTACGGTACTCCGTATATGTTCACCTTAAAGGCGGATGCCCTGCCGGTGGGAAAAGTTTCCGTGCGCTGCGCGGCCCAGGACGCCTGGGGAAACAAAGGTTTCAGCGCGGAGATAGCTCTCGGAGTTTCAAAGCAGGAGGAGAATAAAAAATGAGAAAGACAATCGCCATATCCGTGTTAGCCGGCGCGCTTTGCGGCAGCAGCGTTGGGATAGCCAACGATATATTATTAAATTCACTGGCGCCTAAAAAACCCAAAAAGACCCAGACCGTCGCGATCGGAGTGCGCGGAATAGATAACCCGGAATCCGAGGATAACAACGGCCTTCGCGACTGGAATTCGCTGGAAAAAGTTGAAAAGCTCTCGGTTAGCCGGGAGGAGCAGGAAGATTTCAACTCCAACGGCAACATAGGGGGTAATAAATGAAAAGGAATATCATATATATATGTATAGCTCTGATTTTTTCCGCGGCCGGCGCCTCGGCTTTTGAGCTGGGTGTCGGCACCGCGCTGCGCGTGGGCGCCAAGGCAGTCAAAGCGGCCCGCGGCATTTCGGACAAAGAAGAGATACTGCTCGGCAGGGAAATGGGGGCGAACCTTTGCGCCCGCTACGGCCTTTATGACGATGAAAACCTGATGAAATATGTAAACCTTGTCGGGCGCGCGCTTGCCGCCAACTCGGGCAGGACAAACATAAAATATTATTTCGCGGTTCTTAATACCGACACAGTCAACGCCTTCGCGGCCCCCGGCGGTTATGTCTTTATCACAAAAGGCGCACTTGCCGCGATAAGAGACGAGGCCGAGCTTGCCGGCGTGCTCGCCCACGAGATAGCCCACATATCCCAGCGCCACATAGCCAGAGAAATTCAGAAAGCCAACATGGTTGACGCCGGCACCGACCTTGCGGTTTCAAACAGCGACAACCAATACCTCATGGGCCAGCTCGCCGGTTTTGGCTCAAACATATTGTTTAAAGGCTACTCAAGGTCCGACGAGAAAGAAGCCGACGAGAAAGGTTATGAAATAGCAGCTAAAACCGGCTACGACTCCAAAGGACTGGAACGCTTCGTTGAGATTCTGGCTCAGCGCGGGGGAAGCGACACTTCATTTTCAACGCTTTTTAAGACCCATCCCAACCCCAACGAACGCCTCGGTCTTTTGAGAGACAAGGGCAATTCCGGCGAAGGCGCGGTTAATGCCGAGCGCTACGCCGCCAGCGTGAAACTATAGTTTGGGTTTGTTAAAAGAGTCGTCATTGCGATCTACCGCAGGGAGAGAAGCAATCTCGGTGTGAACTGCGGGATCGCCACGCTCCGCTCGCGAAGACACAGTGGCGGAGAGCAATCTTGGAAGCTCCGTCATTCCGGAGTGCCTCTGTCCGGAATCCATCAAGGCCTGTCATCCCTGTGAAAACAGGGATCCAGAAAACCACTGGATACCAGCTTCCGCTGGTATGACGACACAGAAAAAGGCTGTCGTTGCCTGCCCGCCAAAGCTTCAGTGGAGGGCGATCTCCCGTAGGGAGAGAAGCAATCTCGCTGAAAAAAGCCGTTATTGCAATGACAAACGCAGTAAATACGGGTTTTTTCGTCTGTTTAGCTGACGACACTTGTGATGTTATAATAAAGTTCAGGGGAATACTTTGGCTAAGCAACAGGAGAAGGAAAAACAGCCGGTATCCAAAACATCTACCCTCGGGAACGATGTTTTGGCCTATGCCCTGGCCGCGATTTTGTTTCTCGCGCCGCTGGTTCCCGATGTTAAGCTTACCCGTCCCAAACTTCTGCTTCTTGAAACCGGCCTTTATGGAATTTTGTTTCTTTGGGCCTTCCGCAGTTTTTACCTCTCAAAAATATCTCCGCGCCGCTCCATGGTCTTGCTCCCTGCCGCGGCCTATGTCGCGGCCTCAACGGTATTCTACTTTTTATCTCCCGACAAGCTGGTCGCGCTTTCCGAGCTGAAAAGAAGCCTGCTTTCCTTTTCCGCATTTTTAATCGCGGCAAATATAGCCGGCTCCGCCCGCGGCCAATACATTATTATAACTTCATGGCTTTCGGGAGCGCTGTTGTCGGCGCTCTACGGCATATTACAGCATACCGGAGGCGTGGGAATCGTGCTGGTGCCGAAATTTGAACGAGTAATGTCAACTTTCGGCAACCCGATATTTTTCGCCGCTCATCTGGTCGCGGCGCTCCCCGTTGCGCTTGCCCTTATGTTGTCGTCCAAAAAATCATATATTAAACTTATTGTCAGCTTAGGCATTGTCTGCGGCCTTATTGCTTTATACCAGACCCAGACTCGCGCCGCCTTTATCGCCTTTGGAATTTCCGTTTTAATATTCGCCTGGCTTAACATAACTTCAAAAAAAATCAAAATCATCTCTTTTGTTTCTCTCATGGTCTTTTCGGCGCTTTTCGCTTTTAACACAAAAAATTTGTGGTCCCGCCAGCAGGCTCACGGTCTTATCTGGCGCGATACGCTGGTCATGTGGTCTCAAAATCCCTGGCTTGGCACCGGCCCGGGGACCTTTCATATATATTTCCCGAAATTTGCTTCCGAGGAACTTAAAAATATCTGGCCGCAGGGCGAATTTATAGTAAATGACGCGCACAACGAATACATTCAGCTCTTAAGCGAGACGGGAATCGCGGGTTTTGGAATATTTTTGTGGCTCATCGCGGCTTTTATCGTCAAGTCGCTCGCGAAAATAAAACGCGCCCGCGCTCCTGACAAATTAATGCTTTCCGGTCATTTTTCTTCCGCGGCGGGAATTCTTGTCATGAATATTTTCTCCGTGGATATGCGTTTTATCATATCGGCGGTGTTTTTGTTTATATTAATGGGGCTTATGGATTCATTTGGCGAAGAGCCCGCGCCCGCGCTTAACCTCGCGCCTGCCGCGCGGTTTGCCGGCATGTCGGCTGTGGCGCTCGCGGGGTTTTTTGTCTTTCCCGCGGTATTGAAACCGTATATCGCCCAGAAAAATGTTGCCGCGACGCCGGACTTCTTTGACGAAAGAGTGCTTGAGCCGGCAAAAACTATTAACGATTTGGAAAAAATAGCGCAAAAATATCCCGGGCAGGCTCTTGTTTACGAAAAAATCGCCTGGGTATATTCAAAGGAAAAAAACTGGCAGAAAGCCGTAGAAAATTACACAAAAGCCTTTGAGCTGAACCCGAAGTCCGCCGGGCCGCTGAATAATATCGGAAATATATATTTTCTGACGGGAAACAGGCCCCAGGCCATAGAATTCTGGCGCCGCTCGCTTAAGGTCGCGCCGGGCCAGCTGGACTCAAGGCTAAACCTCGCGACGGCATATTATTATAACGGCCAGCTCAAAGAAGCTGTGGACGAGTTAAAGGAAGTCTTAAAAGCGGATCCGAAAAACGAGAAGGCAATTGTGATGTTGAAGCAGATGACGGAATAGGTCGCAAAGATTGTTCCTCAAAAAGACGCTCGGCGTCGCAGCCTCGCTTCGCTTTGCTCCTCATAGAAGCGTAAATCGTCGCAAAAAGGCTTTTTTCCGGAACAATCTTTGCTGTCCGGTTTTTCGGCATCGCGCGGGGATGGGGTGTGGGGGCAAAAGGTTAGAAGAGAATTATATTTTTTGTCAATTCCTTACATTTTTTACCTCTTAATATTTTATGAAAATTATTGATACTAACAATGCCTTGCCAGATAAGACGAAACTGTTGAATATATTAAAAAATCATCCGCTATCAAATAGACTCGAAGAATCCATTGATAATCTTTCTATTATTGACATAAATGTATTGGAAAAGAAAAAACCAACCGAGGCAATCGATTATAATTTGAAAACAAAAAATGCCGATTTGTTTGTTTTTGGAACCGGAAGCGTGCAACAAACAATAAAGAAGCCAAATTTTGAATATATTATGTATCATGAATTTGCCCACATTGCCGATAAGCTCAATCCTCAATTTGAGTACTCTGAAAAAAAAGATGATTCACTATCGAAAAAAGAAAAAGAAGCTGTAATGTCAATATGGAATGCATTTATAGATTCTCGTTTAAAGGCGGAAAAAAATTCGCTGTTGGCAACATGAAGTTTATGGAAGGGAATTCGCTGGTTCCAGATAGTGAAGAGCGCAGATTAAAAGAATTTATTAGTACATTAATTGGAAGCGGTTTAAGAGATGCAGAAAAAATTATTTATAAAGTATGGGAGAGTCCGAAAGAATTTATTAATTACGACCGAATGATTAGATGGGCAAAGCGTAAAGAACCAAAAGGAGTTTTATGTGATCCGCAGATGCGTTTTAAAAGACCATAAAACAATATTATCAATCATCAACGATGCCGCCATGGCGTATAAAGGCGTTATACCCCCTGACTGTTGGCACGAGCCTTACATGTCGCCCGAAGACCTTCAAAGAGATATAAATTACGGTGTTTTGTTTCACGGCTATGAACAGGACGGCGAGCTTGTCGGCGTAATGGGGCTCCAGGAATTTACTGATGTCACCCTTATCCGCCACGCTTACATTAAAACCGCATATCGCGGCAAGGGGATAGGCAGTCAGCTCCTTAAGTATCTGCTCGGCCTTACCATGAAGCCGGTTTTAATCGGCACCTGGCGCGATACCGACTGGTCCATAATATTTTACGAAAAACACGGTTTTACAGTCGTAGACCGTGATGTTGCCGATAGCCTGCTCAAAAAATACTGGAATGTTTCCGACAGGCACCGGGAAAGCTCGGTAGTGCTTGCCGACCCGAAGTGGATGGAAGCGCGGGGGAAGTAAGTTAATGAAAAAGCTGTTGCTGTCGTTGTTTTCAATGACAAACGCCGTTTTCTTCTCGGCCGAAGTGTCCGGGGGCGGCGCCGTTGCCGATAAATACGCAGAGGCGCGCGCGGAAATGGTTGAAAGCCAGGTAAAAACCCGCGGCGTGCTGAACGCGAAGGTATTAAAGGCAATGAACGAAGTTCCGCGCCATGAGTTTATACCGGCAAGATTCTTAAGCGGTTCCTCAAAGAGCGCCTACGGCGACTACCCCGTTCCCATAGGCGAAGGCCAGACAATTTCCCAGCCCTACATTGTGGCTCTGATGACGGAACTGCTGGACATAAAAACCTCCGACAAAGTGCTTGAAATAGGAACCGGCTCGGGTTACCAGGCGGCTGTGCTTTCAAAACTCGCCAAAGAGGTTTACACCGTAGAGATAGTTGAAAATCTCGCCTTATGGGCTAAAGAAAAACTCGCCGATTACAAAAATGTTTCCGCGAAACACGGCGACGGTTACCTCGGGTGGCCGGAGCATGCGCCCTTTAATAAAATTATCGTCACCTGCGCTCCCGACAATATCCCCAAACCGCTTTTAGAACAGCTGGCCCCGGGCGGCAAAATGGTTATACCCGTGGGCGAGTTCCCGCGCCAGGATCTTAAAGTCGTGGAAAAAGATAAGGCCGGCCTAATTTTGGAGCGGGACATAATCCCGGTGCTTTTTGTGCCGATGACGCGGGACAAATAGTTTGAGTTTGCGCTGCGCCGCTGACGGGCGCGGTTGTAAGAGCGCTCGTTTTTATGTATAAAGTGTGTGCGAAACGCCTGTCTGCCGTTTGCTCCGGCAGGGCGAACAAGAGAAGGGTTGAACCGGCAGAACGATAAATCCCGGTCAAAAGAGGAAAAATGCAAAAAATTAAGTTCAGCGAACTTCCGCTTTCAGTGGAAGTTTCAAAAGCCGTGCAGGAAATGGGTTTTGAGGAAGCTACCCCTATTCAGACGCTTGCCATCCCAGAAATGCTTAAAGGCAAGGATGTGGTGGGCCAGGCCCAGACCGGCACGGGAAAGACGGCCGCGTTCGGTATCCCCATAATTGAAAAAATAAACCAGAAAGACAAATTCCCGCAGGCGATAATTCTCTGCCCTACAAGAGAGCTCGCCATACAGGTTTCGGAAGAGCTCAAAAAGCTCGCGAAATTCAAAAGAGACATTAACACTCTGCCGGTTTACGGCGGACAGCCCATAGACAGGCAGATTCACGCTCTGCGCCGCGGCGTCCAGGTAATTATCGGCACGCCGGGCAGGGTTATGGACCATCTTGAGAGGGGAACCCTCAAGCTTGACAGGGTAAGAATGGTCGTGCTGGATGAAGCCGACGAGATGCTTGACATGGGTTTCTACGAGGATATTGAGCTTATTTTAAAGAGCGTTCCAAAAGAAAGGCAGACGGTGTTTTTCTCGGCAACCATGCCCAAGCGTTTTCTGGAGCTCTCTAACAGGTTTTTGAAAAGCCCGTCGCATATTAAAGTTGTCCACGACAAGCTCACGGTTCCGCTCGTTGACCAGATTTATTACGAAGTCAAAGAAACCGTAAAGCCCGAAATGCTTACCCGCATAATTGATATTTACGACCTTAACCTCGCGCTGGTTTTCTGCAACACGAAAAGAAAGGTGGACGAGGTCGTGGGCCACCTGCAGGGGCGCGGTTATTTCGCCGACGCTATTCACGGCGACATGAGCCAGGCCCAGAGAGACAGGGTAATGTCCAAGTTCCGCAAAGGCGCCGTGGAAATTCTTGTCGCCACCGATGTGGCGGCGCGCGGCATAGATGTGGAAAATGTGGATGCCGTTATAAATTACGATATCCCGCAGGACGAAGAATATTATGTGCACCGCATAGGACGCACGGGCCGCGCCGGCAAATCGGGCAAAGCGTTTTCTTTCGTCTCCGGCAGAGACATTTATAAGTTAAAAGACATTCAGCGCTACGCGAAAATAGAAATAAAGAGAAAAGTCGTCCCCACGCTCAAAGAGGTTGAGAATGTTAAATCGGCGCAGCTTCTGGAAAAAGTCAAAACCGGGCTGGGCGCTTCCGATCTCGGCAAGTACGCCCAGATGATAGAAAGCCTTATCGGCGAAGAGGTTTCCTCGCTGGATGTGGCGGCGGCTCTTCTGAAAATGATAGTCAACGCGCAGAGCGGCGCGGACAAAAAAGACGCGCCCGAACATGATTTCGCGGAAAACAGCGCCGAGCCGGGAATGGTCAAGCTTCAGCTTAACCTCGGCAAAGCGCACAATGTCAGGCCGGGCGATATAGTGGGCGCCATAGCCGGCGAAACGGGCCTGCCCGGGAAAATGATAGGCCACATAGATATTTATGAGCGGCACACTTTCATTGATATCCCAAAAGAAGAAGCTAACAATGTGATAAACATAATGAAAACGAAATATATTAAGAACCAGAAGGCGATAATGCAGCCCGCGGGAAGTACCGCTCCCGCGCAAGGCGGCGGAGCGCGCCGGGATCATCACCATGGAAAATTTAAAAGATAAATTAATAGCCGTAATAGGCGTTTCCGGAGACGATACAAAATACGGCCACAAAATATTCAGGGATCTGCTCAACGCCGGCTATAAGGTGGAAGGCGTGAGCGTCCGGGGCGGAACGGTGCTCGGCAGGCAGATTCATAAAAGCCTGGCGACTGTCAGCCCGAAACCCGATCTTGTGATAACGGTAGTTCCTCCGAGCGTCACGGAAAAAATCGTGGCCGAATGCATAGCTCTTGGCATTCGCGAGCTCTGGATGCAGCCCGGTTCGTCTTCGGACGCCGCGGTGAAAGATGCCGAGGCGGCAGGCATAAGCGTTGTCCGCGATTCGTGCATAATGATCCGCTCCGGAGTATGGTAGGCCAGGTATAACGGCAACCATCTGATTCCGACAGTCTTTCCTCCGCTGGCTCACAGGCTGGCCTGCCCGCCGCCTGTCATTCCCGCGGAAGCGGGAATCCAGAAAAATGTTCCGATATTTTACAAACATGATATTTAACCCAAATTTTGCATTAGGGCACGGAATTCGTCGAACCATGCGGGACTTTTTCATCCTAAAAAAGCTCAACCGTAGTCACCACTACGCTTTCTCTTTTTTAGTCAAAAAAGCCTCCGCCTTGCTCGCCTCAGTTCTCGCGCCTAATGCAAATCTCGGGTTTAAAGGAAATAGTATGAAAAAAATATTTATAATTTCAGCTATTGCGGTCGCGCTTCTTGCCCCGCAGATAAGTCACGCCAAAGAAAAAAACATCATAAAGTTCGGAAGAGATATTAAAATAGGCGCCAACAGGGTTGTGAGAGGCGTCGCGGCCGTGGCCGGCGATGTCACGGTGGACGGCACGGTTGAAGACGATGTCGTCGCCGTCGGCGGCTCGGTGAAAATCGGGCCTGCCGCCGTAATAGGCGGCAATGTGGTTTCAGTCGGCGGAATTATAGATAAAAATACCAAAGCGCAGGTTACCGGCAACATTGTTGAAGTAAATATTCCCGGCTTTTCCTCTCTCACGCTGACAAAATACAAAACAAGAAAATTTCATTTCCTAATAAAAGCGGTTTCATTCGTCGGCCTGGCCGCGCTCTCGCTTTTTGTAATCGCCATCGTGCCCGAGCCTGTAAGAAAAATATCCCATATTATAGAGTTTAAAACTATAGTCGCGATATCCTGGAGCATAAGGGCGCTTTTAACCATTGTGCCGCTGGCGGTAATACTCACGATGTCGGTCGCGGGTATTTTTCTTATACCTCTTGAAGTGATACTTGTCGTAGGAGCGATGCTGTTCGGTTATATCATTACGGCAAAAATAATAGGAAAAGCAGCTATAAACGCCATTTTTAAACGGGGAGATTTAAAAGAATGGAACGCGGTGCTCGGCATAACTCTGCTTGAGCTCTTCGGGTTTGTCCCGGTAATAGGCTGGCTGGTCAGAGCGGTGGTGGCATTGATAGGATTTGGCGGGGTAATAGCCGCGCTTTTCCCGGACAAAAAAAGAAAACAGGAGCACGCTGAACCATAAAATCCGAGCTTTGGTTTTACATTGACAATAGAGCGGGACTTTGATAGAATTTCAATATAATGGCAAACGATAAAACACCCACGATTTTAATAGCGGACGACGACCATCAGGCGCTTAGCATTCTTAAGCAGATAATGATGGGCCAGGGCCTGAATGTCATTACCGCATCCGACGGAAATTCCACGCGCGAAATGGTCAGCGAGCAAAAACCCGACCTTGTGATATTAGACAACTATATGCCCGGAGTTTCCGGAAGCGAAATATGCCGTGAAATAAAGGACGACCCAAAAACAAGGCTTATCCCGGTGGTAATGCTCACCGGCTATACCGAAACACCCGACAAACTTGAGGCCATAGAGGCCGGAGCCGACGATTTTATCAATAAGCCTTATAAGGCCGTTGAGCTGATCACAAGAATTAAATCGCTTTTAAAAGTTAAATTCTTGAATGACGAGCTGGATTCCGCCGAAGAGGTTATATTTTCTCTCGCCAAGGCCATTGAGGCCAAGGACGAATACACCAAAGACCACACCGCTCGCGTAAGCCAGCTCGCTCTGGCCATGGGCCATCAGCTGAAGCTTTCCGCCGAAGAGCAGGACGCTCTTTACAAGGGCGGGATTCTGCACGATGTGGGCAAGATCGGAATTCCCGACGGCATTTTAAATAAGCCCGGCAGGCTGACCGACGAAGAGTTCGCGGCCATCCGCACCCATCCCGCCGTCGGCGAAGGTATCTGCAAACCCCTTAAATCCATGCGCATAGCATCCAAAATAGTCCGGCATCACCACGAAAAGCTTGACGGCTCCGGTTACCCGGACAAAATATCAGGCGACCAGATACCCGTTGTCGCAAGAATAATGGCGATAGTGGATGTTTATGACGCCTTGACCAGCGTCCGTTCTTACAGAACGGCTCTACCGCAGGACAAGGCTTTCGGCATACTTGAGGAAGAAAGCAATAAAGGCTGGTGGGATAAAGAACTGCTGGCAACCTTCAAAAGTATAGTTACCGTTTAAAACCAATGAAAATCAAAAAAATAGCAGTCGTTACCCCGGGCGGCGACGCGCCGGGCATGAATCCCGCTGTCAGGGCCGTTGTCAGGGAAGCCATCCTGAAGGGTTATGAGGTTATGGGCATAAGGCGCGGTTTCAGCGGCCTTATTGAAGACGACCTTCTTGAGATGCATATGCGCACCGTTTCGGGAATAATTAACCGCGGCGGAACAATTCTGAAAACAAAACGCTGCGCCGAGATAAGAACAAAGCCCGGCCTTGATAAGGCCATAAGGACATTAAAAAAACACGGTATTCAGGCTCTTGTGATTATCGGCGGCGACGGTTCGCTCGCGGCCGGCCAGAAAATAAGCTCTTACGGAATTCCGGTAATAAATATACCGGCCTCCATAGACAATGATATTTTCGGAACCGAAGAAACCATAGGTTACGATACCGCCTTAAATACCGCTGTTGACGCCATAGACAAGATCCGCGACACGGCCACAAGCCACGAAAGAATATTTATCGTTGAGATTATGGGCCGCGAACACGGATTCCTTTCTCTTTCCGTGGGCCTGGCAGCCGGCGCAGAGTTCGTAATAGTGCCCGAAAAGAATATTTCAATATCCACCCTTGTCAGACAGCTCAAAGACGAAAAAAGAAAAGGCAAAACATCCCTTATAATAGTGTACGCCGAGGGCTGCGGAAAGATCGCTGAGTTCGCGGCTGAAGTGCAGAAGCGCTGTGTCACCGAAGTCCGCGTAAGTTCGCTGGGCTATATTCAAAGGGGCGGCGTTCCTTCGGCGAGGTCGCGTTATCTGGCCGGCCTTTTCGGTTCGCACGCGGTCAGGCTGTTAAGCGACGGAAAATACAACAGGCTGGTGGCTTTTTCCGGCGGGAAAATATGCGATTTGAAATTTTCTGAAGTCGCCGGCAGGGAAAAAGCTTTCAACGAGGAACTATATAAAACGGCGAGACGGCTTTCATCATAAGGCCAGGAGGGCGCGATGCAGTTAACAGAACAGGATTTAAAGTGGGCAAAAGACAATATCTCAAAAATAGAGCTGTTTAAAACATGCACGCAAGACGAGATGGCTAAGCTCCTTGACGGACTAGAGAAAGAGCGTTATAAACTGGGCGCGACAATTTTATTCCAGGGCGAGATTTCCTGCAAGCTCTGCCTTGTTGAAAGCGGAACAGTCTCGGTCTGGGCGCGCAAGGGCAAAGACAGGGCGAAAGTCGCCGAGCTCGGCCCCAACAGTTTTTTCGGCGAGATATCGCTTTTGACTCCCAGCGCCGCCAACGCCACCATAAAAGCCGAGACCGACGCGGAAATAGTTTTTCTGCCCGGCGAGGTTTTGCAGGCTATAGTAAAGGAAAATCCTTCGCTTGCCGACGACATCAAGAAAAAAATCGCGGAACGCCTGGAAATGCGCAAACAGGTATTAGAAAAGAAAGACTGATTAATTTAGTTTACAATCATTGCGCCCAGTTTACGGCCGCGGTGATATTTTTATTTAAAGAGAAAGGGTATCGCGGATGAAAAATGCCATTGAAAAAATAAAACGCGGCGTTGTGGAAATAATAGGCGAAAAAGAGCTTGAGGCAAAACTTGCCAAAGGCAAACCTTTGCGGATAAAGCTTGGTGTTGACCCGACGGCGCCGGATATGCACCTCGGCCACACGGTTCTTTTAAACAAACTCCGCACCTTTCAGGAGCTCGGGCATACCGTTGTGTTTCTTATAGGCGATTTTACCGCGCGCATAGGCGACCCCTCGGGGCGTTCCGAGACAAGGCCTGTCATGAGCGAACAGGCCATAATGGAAAACGCCAAAACATACCAGGAGCAGGTTTTTAAAATTTTGGATAAGTCCAGGACAGAGGTGGTTTTTAACAGTCACTGGCTGTATCCCTTTGGTATAGAGGGTTTGCTGGGCCTTGCGAGCAAGTATACCGTTGCCCAGATGCTTCAGCGCGACGACTTTGAAAAGCGATACAAAAGCGACAGCCCAATCAGCATCATAGAGTTTCTCTACCCGCTTTTGCAGGGCTACGACTCCGTCGCGGTGCACGCCGATGTTGAGCTCGGAGGCAACGACCAGAAATTTAATCTTCTGGTCGGAAGGGAGCTCCAGCGGGATTTCAAGCAGGAACCGCAGGTTATTATTACAATGCCTCTCCTGGAAGGCACGGATGGCGTTAAAAAAATGTCCAAGTCCTACGGGAACTATATAGCCTTAAACGACTCGCCGGCGGATATGTTCGGGAAGATAATGTCCATACCCGACGATCTTATGTATAAATACTACGAGCTTTTGACGGACGCGGATTTAAAGCAGGTAAAGTCCCTGCACCCCCGCGAGGCAAAGGCAAACCTAGGCGAGATAATAACGGCAAAATACCACGGCCTTGAACCCGCCAAAAACGCACGCGCGGAATTTGACAAATTATTCAGCAAAAAAGAAATTCCTCAGGATATGGAAATTTACCAGTGCGCCGCTAAAGAAATAAAGCTCGCCGATCTGCTTGTCAGCTCAGGCCTGGTGGAGAGCAAGAATGAGGCACGCCGGCTGATAGAACAGGGCGGGGTAAAGTTAAACAACGAGAAAATAACGGAAGACAAAATTATATCTGTTCAGCAGGAATGCACGCTCCAGGCCGGAAAAAGAAAGTTTAAGAAAATAGTTTATAAATAGCATTCAAGAAAATGAATACTGCTAATGAGTATAAACATGAAAAAAATGATTGATTCGTTATTTAAAGACGATTTTAAAGATTTTATAGAACTTCTAAACAAACACAGGGTTGATTACTGCATAACAGGCGCATATGCCGTTTCTTTTTATTCCAGGCCGAGAGCAACCGAAGACATTGATTTTTATATAGCCCACACAAAAGATAATTCAAAACGAGTCGCCGCGGCAATAAAAGAGTTTGCCGGTTTGGATATGGAAGAGGGATTTTTTGATACGGATAAAACTGTAATAATTCGCCTGGGCCTTAAGCCAAATCAGATAGAATTATCAAATGGGTTAACGGGTCTTACTGAAACCGAAATAATGAATCACCGTGTAAAAGATAAATACGGCGAAATAGCCGCTTATTACATCGGCGTGGATGAGTTGATTAAGAATAAGGGAATTGTCAAAAATCTGCCTCACAGAAAACTGCGAAAAGGCCAGGACGAAACAGATTTTGAGGTATTAAAAGCTTTTAAGACCAGAAAAATGAGGTGACAAATGAGAAAGGCGCAAATTAGATATTATAATTCCTACGAAGCGGCCGATAAAGATATGTTTAATGAGGACTTATCAAGGCCGGGAAAAGAAAAAGTCGCGGCAGTTAATGAAATAAGAAGAAAAATATTCAGGTTAAAGGGTCTTGCCGCAGATAACATCGTAAAAAAAGTTATCTCGTTTGATAAAAGATAAATCACGCAGCCGCTCCGGCCCGGCGAAGGGGAATGGTTTGATTTATCACCTGAAGACATTGGGGCGTTCAAGCGGTGGAGAAAAATTATATAATTGCATAGACAGCGCTTAAAGTTCTTTGAAGCCTTGCACAATTGTTTTGCGCTATTGACAAAAAATGCAAGAATGTGGTAGATTTAATAGCCGCTTCACACAGCGCGCTTATAAATGAAGCACGGCAAAAGAAAATCGGGGGGCGATTTTTTCCATCAGAAAGTCCACTTCCGAGATCTACCATTCAAAACAAAATATTATGATGTTGCCGTTTCCCCTTTCAGGCTGAAAATGAAAGAGGTATTTTTAAGGGTTTTTCAACAGACTCAATTTGAGTCAATTGAAAAAGCCTGTTTCAGGCCGTCTTTGCGAGGAGTGTAACGACGAAGCAATCTCGTCGTTACCGACGGAAAGGCGAGATTGCTTCTCTCCCTTCGGGAGATCGCAATGACAGGACATTTTTGAGGGTTATTCAACAGACTCAGGTTACATTCATGAGGCTTTATAAGTGGATTTTGAATCGGTTTTTAGATTAATTCTAACTAAATTTAACCAGGAAAATGTAACCTTTGCGCTAATCGGAGGGTTTGCGGTTCATTCAGCCGGTTATACCAGAGCGACAACCGATATTGATTTTCTTGTGAAAAAAGAAGACATGCAAAAGGTCAAAAAGATTATGCTTGACTACGGGTATGAATTATTAAGCGAGGACGAAGAAATCTCAAACTATCTGGGTAAAATGGAAGAGCTTGGGAAGGTTGATTTTCTGCATGCGCATAGAAAGTATTCAATGGCAATGCTTATGAGGGCCGTTGATAAAGATGTTCTTGGCGGAAGTTTTAAGGCTAAAATAGTTATTCCCGAGGATATAATAGGGCTCAAGCTGCAGTCAAGTGTTAATGACCCCGGCCGGCGCGCAAAAGATATGTTAGACATAGAAACACTTATTAAAATAAACAGAAAATCCCTGAATTTTGGTTTGGTAAAAGAGTATTTTGATTTGTTTGAAAAATCCGCAGAGTTTGACAGGATTTTGAAGGCGGTAGATTGATGTTAAGCAATGAAGAAAAAAAAGAAATGCTGTTTGACGCGCATAATCCTGCCCGAAAAGAAATGTTTGCGAAAGCAAGGCGCGCAGGTGTTAATAGTTTGCATTCGCCGGACGAGTACATAAAGTTTCTGCGCGGCATTCAAAAGGTATTCGGCCCGTTCAAGTATGGCAGGGGAAAATCAACAACAGGCAAAAACCTGATATAAGGCTCATTGAATAATATGGCAGCTGCCGTTTCCCCTTTCAGGGGAACTTAATAATACTTAAATGAATAGCCGGCCGGGGCACAGGGTTAAAAAAGCCCCGCGATTTTGAAAAGTATTTGACTTAAATTGAGTCAATTGAAAAAGTGTTTCAGGCCGTCTTTGCGAGGAGTGCAACGACGCGGCAATCTCGTAGTTCCCGACAGAAAAGCGAGATTGCTTCTCTCCCTTCGGGAGATCGCAATGACAGGGTCTTATTAAGGGTTTTTCAATTGACTTAAATTACAAAAGGAGGTTTCAATGTTTTCGCTTCGTGGTCTTTTTGCCGCACTCGTAGGGTTGTCTCTGGTGCTTGGTTTGTCTTCGTGCGCGAGCACGCCAAAGGTTTCAAGGGTTGCTTCGGATGATGTAGTAGATCTCAGCGGTGACTGGAACGATACCGATTCACAGCAGGTCTCAAAGGAAATGATAGGGGATTCGCTTTCCCGTCCGTGGCTTCCTGATTTTGTTTCCGCCAAAGGGCAGAAGCCCAGAGTTATTGTTGGTACCATATTAAACAAGAGCCATGAGCATATAAGCACTGAAACTTTCGTCAAAGACCTTGAGCGAGAGCTTACAAACTCAGGCCGGTTAAAATTCGTCGCTTCAAAAGAACAGAGGCAGGAGATCCGCGACGAGAGAATGGATCAGGCGCAGAACGCCACCATGGAGTCAGCTAAAGCCGCTGGGCAGGAGATTGGCGCGGACTTTATGCTAAAGGGCCAGATCAATTCCATAATGGACGAAGCCGGCAAAACCGCTCTTAAATATTATCAGGTTGAGCTTGAGCTTCTGGATATGTCCAATAACGAGAAGGTCTGGATAGGCCAGAAAAAAATCAAGAAGATCGTAGAGCGTAAAAAAGTTAAATTCTGAATTATATGTCTCAAATTGGGCGGTGTGTCGCGGCAAAAACCACAAATTGAGATTTGAAATCGCAAACCTATGTTGTCATACCCGACAGCGGCACTCGGGCATGGCGTCTAATTTGGACAGTTGTAAAATTACTAAATATCAGGCCCTTTCATTGCGGAACTGAAATATCGGTTCCGCAATGGACGCGGCCTGAGGTCAGCGGTTAAATATATTGCGGGGTAAACCATGCGTTCAGCGATTAAAAAATCCGTATTCTTCGTTTTAACTTCCGTTTTGCTTGCCTCCTGCGCCACCCAGACAGCTTACTACAACAGCCTTAATTCCCTGGTTTCCGAAAAAAGGTATGCCGAGGCCGCGGCTTTCGCCGAATCCTCAAAGCAAAAGGAATACGGCGAGAAAAACGCTCTCCTGTTTTACCTTGATAAAGGTTTCCTTCTGCACCTAAGCGGCCAGTACGAGGAAAGCCTTAAGTATTTTGAAAAAGCGAAAAAACTGGCGGAGGAACATTTTACCAAGAGCGTCACTAAGGAAGCGGGAACTTTTCTAATAAGCGACAATGTGCGCCCCTATTACGGCGAAGATTTTGAAAGGGCGCTTATTAATATATTCGCGTCTCTTAACTACATTTTCCTCGGCAAAGAGAACGACGCGCTCGTTGAAGCCCGGCAGGTGGACCATCTGCTTAAAACTCTCCAGACAAACTATGGCCAAAAGAGCGTCTACAAAGAAGACGCTTTTGCCAGATACCTCATGGGCATGCTCTACGAAAACCAGGGCCAGCTTAATGACGCCTACATATCATATTATAACGCGCTTGAAGCTTACCGCGACGGTTACAAATATTTCAACTGCGCCGCTCCGCAGGAACTCGTTGACGACTGCTTAAGGCTTGGCCAGCAGCTCGGTTTTAACGACGACCTGGCAAAAATAAAGGCTGACTTTACGCCCGCCAACAGAAATATCCCGCAGGGTTACGGCGAGCTTGTCGTGCTTGATTACAACGGTTACTCCCCGGAAAAAATTGATAATTTTTTTGAAATAGCATTCGGCAGGGCCTGGGCCTATGTGGAAAGCGCCGATGTGCAGGGCGAAGAAGAGCAGAAAAAAGAAGACGCGCGCGCCATAGCCCGCTCGGTTTTAGCGTCCGACCAGATAAGAATGGCATTTCCGAAATATGTGGATGTCCCGTATTCAGTTGCCAGCATTGAAGTTAAATCCGCGGACGGCACCCTCGCCGCGAGGGGCAAGGTCGCAGACGACATCGGTTCTATAGCAAAGGTCAATCTTGAAGACAGGATTAACCGCATAAGAATTAAAACTATTGTCAGGGCCACGATAAAATTCCTGCTGGCACAGAAAGTTTCACAGAAGGTTGAGGAAGGAAACGGCCAGCTCGCCGGCTGGCTGGCAAAAAAGGCTCTTACTGTGGCCGCTACCGCTACGGAGAAAGCTGATAAGCGTTCCTGGCGCTCACTGCCGGACAAAATAGTCATGGCTCGCCTCGCTCTGCCTAAGGGAACACAGAGCGTCAAAGTGGTTTTTAAAGACAGAAACGGCAGCTCGCTCAGCGAGCAGACGCTTGATAATATTGTAATAAGGCCCGGCAAAAAAACATTTGTAGCTGTGCGCAGCGCGCAGTAACGCTTTCTCAGGGGGTAAAATGAACAAAATACTTCTCTCGGCATTATTGGTTGTTTTGTGCTCCACGGCCTACGCCGTGAATAAGCCCGACTGGGTATCGGGCAAAAGCAGGCAATACCCCGCGGAAAAATTTTTAATTGGCGTGGGTATAGGAGATTCTATTGATTCCGCCCGTTCCGCCGCGCGAGCCGAGATAGCAAAGGTATTTAAGGCCCGCGTCGCCCAGGCTTCGCAGGACACCGCGAGCGAGGCGAGCTCCAAAAAAGGAGTTGAGAGCAGTTTTGCCACACAGACCAGGACAAGCGTTTCAACCGACGAGGTTTTAGAAGGCGTTGAGATAGCCGATACATATATAGATGATAAAAAGAAAACTAACTACGCGCTCGCGGTGCTTGATAAGGTAAAGCTTAGAAATTCTCTTTCGCAGAAAATATTGGATCAGGAAGAAATAGTAAAATCGCAGACCGATATATCGTCCGCTTCGTCAAATCCCGTTGAGATAGCAAAAGCTTCTTCAAAAGCGCTTAACGCGCTTGCCGAAATAGAGCGCATAGCGGAAAAGAAGAAAATAGTTGACCCCGCGGTCGCGCCCTCGCTTTATTCTTCCCAGAAAACCGAAATAGAAAACAGGCTACAATCGGCTAAAAAATCAATCATATTCATTGTTGAGCCGTATGGCGACACAACCTTAAACGAGTCGGTCAGTTCCAGAATATCCAAGCTTGGTTTCAGCGCTGTTTCGTTAATGCCCGAAAAAACCGGTTCCGCAACCTATATTATAGCAAGGTGCAAAACCGCTCTTTCTCCGATTGAGCGGAACAATCCCCAGTGGAAATTTTATTCCTGGAGGGCAACTGTTGAATTGGTTGATAACGCAAACAATAATGTAATCCTGGCCTCCGGCACCAAAGAAGGCCAGGCTTCCCAGCTCAATGATGACGGCGCGCGCGCTAAGGCTCTTCAAGCCGCGCTTCAGGGAGCCGCCTCCTGCGCCGAAGAAAAGATCCGAGAATATATTCTTGGCGAGTAATCGTTGCTTGTATGCGCGAGCCAAGCGTTAAATTCAAAGCTTGCGAATTGTTTTGTCAGGCGCCGCAGAGCCTGCTCTGCTGATTTAATTCATTTTTCTAAGAAAATATGCCCGTGAGGGCAGAC